>Ga0210409_10007775_pt1 | contig 11002 bp, 8 predicted proteins | sample IncBWH17MmetaG_FD_161649 | JGI IMG/M metagenome (GOLD analysis project Ga0210409, IMG submission 161649) | Forest soil microbial communities from Barre Woods Harvard Forest LTER site, Petersham, Massachusetts, United States - Inc-BW-H-17-M | ecosystem: Environmental > Terrestrial > Soil >...
TTCAGCAGCGTCGAGACGGCCCCGATCGAAACCTGTCTGGCCCCCGCCGGACCTCTGCTTCCGAAACACGTTTTCAGCGACAGCCTGTACAACAGGCCCCCTCCGTCGTCTGAAGTCCTTCTTTAGATTTATTCGCAGCACGTAATTCTGTGTTTGCTTGATCCGATTATGTGCCGTGAGGAGCGGGCTTTTGGCTGCTCAGACGGCATAGTGGCGCCCGATTCATCTGGCCGGATAGTGTGAATTGAAAGTTCGTGGAAAGGATTCGCATGGCTCTTGAGCCTGCTATACCTGTCGAGGAGTTGGATGCTCTGCGGCGCTTAGATTCCTGCACGGTCTCGAATGCGATCGAGACGTTTCAGGTGAGGCTGCGGAATGCTGGGTTCGCTGATGCCCGCGTCCGCTGCATCTTCGAAGATCTTCCTCCTATGGTCGGGTATGCGGCCACGGCTCGTCTGCGCAGCGGCGAGCCTCCAATCGCGGGCTCTTATCACGACCGTACCGACTGGTGGAACAGCATTCTTGAAGTACCCGCGCCCCGAATTGCAGTTTTGGAAGACTTGGACGAATCGCCGGGCGTCGGAGCGTTTCTTGGCGACATGCACTCCGCAATTTTGATGGCGCTTGGCTGCGTCGGGTACGTCACCAATGGCGCGGTAAGGGATCTGGGGCGCGTAAGGGACCTGGGATTGCCGTTGTTTGCAGGAAATGTGGCGGTGTCGCATGCGTATGCGCATATCTTCGATTTCGGATCGAAGGTGACGGTGGGTGGGTTGGAAGTGCGTCCGGGCGACCTTCTGCATGGCGACCGGCACGGGGTTGTGATGGTTCCTAGAACGATTGCTGGAGGAATTCCCGGAGTGGCGGTCAGATTGCGGCTGGAAGAGCGAAAGGTCATCGAGTTGTGCCGTTCGCAGCAATTTTCCGTGGAGAAGTTACGGCAGGTGGTCAAGGGATTGAGCTAGGGAAAGGCTGATTGAGAATGAGCTTCAAATTGGCAGCAGCACGGGCGTGGACGCCCGCGCCTACATTGGCTGTGGGGCTCGCGGTCGCGGTGGCGCTGGGACTGTCTTCGTGCAGCGGCGGAAGCAATGAGAAGGCCAGTGCTGCCGAGGCAGTGACGGTGGGCGTGACGAATGTGGTGAAGAAAACGCTGAGCCGGCAAATCACTTTGTCTTCCGAGCTGGTTCCTTTTCAGGAGATCGACGTTTATGCGAAGGAATCCGGCTACGTGCAGAAATTGAATGTGGACTATGGGACCCATGTAAAGGCTGGGCAAGTGATGGCCACGTTGGAGATTCCAGAACTGCAGGCTCAGCTGCAGGAAGATCAGGCTGAAATCAAGAACGCGATGAACCAGGTGAGCCGAGCGGATCACGAACTGAAACGCTACGATGCGCAGTATCAGGCGCTGCACCTGCAATACACGCGGTTGAACGGCGTCTTCGAGAGCCAGCCCGGGATCGTGGCCCAGCAGGAAGTGGATGACGCTCAGGGCAAGGATCTCGCTGCGGCTTCGCAAGTCGACGCCGGGAAAGCAGCGCTCGAAGCGGCCCAGAGCCAACTGGGGGCGGCCAGAGCTAAACTAGCCCACGACCAGACGCTATTCGATTACTCGAAAATTACGGCGCCCTTCTCGGGCGTGGTCACAGAGCGTTACGCGAACCTGGGCACGCTCGTCCAGGCGGGCACGGGTTCGAGTACGCAGGCAATGCCGATCGTGCGGTTGTCGCAAGACGAGCTTTTCCGCCTGGTCATTCCAATTCCGGAGTCTTACGTTCGCTACATTCGCATTGGAGATCCGGTGAGTGTTCACGTGCCTTCTCTGAACCGGACTTTTCCCGGAAAAGTTGCGCGGTTTTCCGTGGATGTAAGGGAAGACACTCGCACCATGCACACTGAAGTAGATGTTGCGAATCCTGACCGCGTCCTGATCTCAGGCCTTTACGCGGACGCCGAGGTTGGTCTCGACCAGAAAGACAACGTCCCAACCGTGCCGGTTCAGGCTTTAAATCACGAAGGCAATAAGACGACGGTTCTCGTGGTGAATCGTGACGGACAGTTGGATGACCGTGCGGTGCAGGTCGGACTTCAAACAACCAGCGACGCAGAGATCGTTTCTGGACTCAACGAGGGGGAGCAAGTCGTGGTCAGCGACCGCAGCGGTCTGAAAGCTGGTCAAAAGGTTCATCCGCAAGGCGTTGCCGTGATGCAGTACCAGGAGCAGAACGCACGATAGCAGTGTGATTGGATAAAGCTATGCCAGGATTTTCGATTCGCAATCCGTACTTCATCATCGTGATCTGCCTGGTGCTCCTGGTGATTGGCGTGACCAGCATCGCGCGTATGCCGGTGGATTTATTTCCTCCCATCAATCTGCCGGAAGTAGTGGTTGCGACCTTTTATTCGGGTATGCCACCAGAGGATATTGAAACTGACATCACCGATCCTCTTGAGCGTTTCTTCACGCTGGCTGCCGGTGTCGATCACATGGAGTCTCGATCGCTGCTGGGAGTGAGCATCATCCGGGTGTACTTCCAGCCGGGCACGAGCCCTGACGCGGATGTGACTGAGCTTTCGAACTTGGCTCTCGCCGACTTGAAGCGCCTTCCGCCGGGAACTCTGCCTCCCGTCGTGTTGAAATTTGATGCATCGAGCTTGCCGGTGGCGCTGGTCACGGTTAAGGGAGAGGGTCTCAACGAAACTCAATTGCATGATTATGGACAGTTTCAGATTCGCAACCAGATCGCGGTCGTGCCGGGCGCGGAGATTCCCGGCGTATTTGGCGGAACCTACCGCCAGATCATGGTGTACGTCGATCCGCTCAAGCTGTTGTCCCGGCAATTGAGCCCGATGGATGTGGTCGGGGCGGTCAACGACTCGAACCTCATCCTCCCGGCCGGCGACGTAAAGATGGGCCCCTACGACTATTTTGTTTATTCCAACAGCCTGGTCGACAACATGGACCAGTTGGGCAAGCTTCCGCTCAAAGTCAAAGGGCACTCCTGGGTTACGGTAAACGATGTGGGGAACGCAGAAGACGCTCACCAGATTCAAACCAACATTGTGCGTATTGATGGGCAGAAATCGGTATACATCCCAGTGATGAAGCAAGGGGGCGATACCAACACCATCGCGGTGGTGGATGGGCTGCGCGAACTGACCAAGCATGTATACGACATTCCGAAGCAGATGGTCACCAGCATCGTGTTCGACCAGTCGGTGTACGTGAAGGAAGCAATCAACACGGTGCTGCACGAGGGCTTTCTTGGGTTAATTCTTACCAGTCTCATGATCCTGATTTTTCTGGGAAGCTTCCGGGCTACCTCGGCTGTGCTGCTTTCTATTCCTCTATCCGCGCTGGCCGCGTTTGTCGTTCTGGCTCTGATGGGCGGCACGGTCAATACGATGATCCTGGGTGGAATGGCGCTGGCTTTTTCGCGCGTCATCGATAACTCGGTGATCTCTCTGGAGAACATTTACCGCCATCTGGAAATGGGAGCCGTGCCCATGGTCGCCGCCGAGGTTGGTGGCGCCGAAGTGAACCTGGCCGTGCTCGCGGCTACGCTCGTGGATGTGGTCGATTTCTTCCCCGTGATTTTTCTGTATGGCGTGTCCAAGTTCCTTTTCTCCGCGTTGGCTTTGGCGTTCTGTTTGTCGCTGCTAGCCTCGTTTGTCGTGGCGATGACGGTGATTCCTTTGTTCTGCTCGCGGTTCTTGAAGGCTGTGCCGCACGCGGCGGAGCATCAGCATAAGGAATACGAGATTGAACCGGTAAAGGCCGTCAGCCAATCGTGGATGGACAAGTTCAATGCCCGCTTCAATCGGATGTTTAACAAGCTTCTGGATTATTACGAGTACTGGGTGCGGAGGGCGCTGGTCCGCCCCGGCCTGACTGTGGCCGCGCTGAGTGGTTTGTTCGTGCTCAGCCTGGCAATTTATCCACTACTGGGATTGGCGTTGTTCCCGAAGACGGATGCGGGGCAGTTCACGATCAATTTGAAAGTTCCGACGGGCACTCGAATCGAGATGACAGATCAATATGTCGCCCAGGTGGAAGACTTGATTCGCCATACGGTCGAAGCGAAAGACCTTAAGCTGATCGTTTCGAATATTGGTGTAGTTCCGGATTTCTCCGCGTTGTATACCACCAACGCTGGTGCCTACACCGCGACGGTCCAGGTGCAGTTGAACGAGCCGCACCGGTTGAGCAGCTTCGACTACATGGACCGGGTTCAGAACCGGATGGCAAAACAGTTTCCGGACATTCGGACATTCTTTTCCAGTGGCTCGATGGTGGACGCCATTCTGAATGCCGGGATGCCCGCGCCGATTGATGTGCAAGTGAGCAGCCCCGATCTGACGCAAATCTATGGGATCGCGCAGAACCTGGCCACACAGATTCGGCAGGTGCCAGGAGTGGGCCAAGTATACATTCCGCAGGACATGAATTACCCCACTCTGCGCCTGGATGTTGACCGGGTGCATGCGGGAGAGCTAGGCCTTACTCAGAAAGACGTGGTGGACAACGTCATCACCGCGCTCAATTCGAACTACATGATCGCTCCCAACTACTGGGTGGATCGCAAGAGCGGAAACGATTATTACCTGACGGTACAGTTCTTCGAGAAAGGTCAATCGGCCATTCACGACATGGCTGATTTCGGACAGATTCCCCTTCGAGATCCTGCCAACGGAGGCGGCTGCGGCCCGACCGGTTCTGGGAGTACGCAGCCGGCATGGGCCTGCGGGGGACAAGGCAGGCCGATTACGGTGCTCAACAACGTGGTGAACGTGAGGCAGGTTCAAACCCCGACGGAAGTTGACCACTATCAAATCCAGCGCGCCATGGATGTTTACGTGACTCCAACCGGAGAGGACTTGGGCCGCGTAACCAGTTCCATCCGCGACATTCTGGCGAAAACCAACATTCCTGGCAACGTACGAGTCAATGTGCGGGGGATGGTGCAGGGCATGGAGGCCTCGTTTAAGAGCTTTGCGCTTGGCTTTCTGATTTCGTTCCTCCTGCTGTTTCTGATTCTGACGGCGCAGTTCAAGTCTTTCGTCGATCCTTTCCTGATCATGCTGGCAATCCCGATGGGATTTGTCGGCGTGCTGATCATCCTTCCGCTGACCCACAGCACGCTGAATGTCATGTCGCTGATGGGGGTGTTGATGCTGGTGGGCATCGCAGACTCAAATAGCATTCTTATTGTTGACTTCGCTCACAGTCTCGAGCGGCAAGGTTTGTCGGCAGCCGATGCTGTCATTACCGCTTGCCGCGTGCGCCTGCGGCCCATTTTGATGACTTCTCTGGCCACTATTATCGGCATGACTCCCATGGCGCTGAAGCTGGGGACTGGCGCAGAACAGTACACGCCCATGGCTCGAGCGATCATCGGGGGCCTCACTTCGTCAGTTCTCCTGACAATCTTTATCGTGCCTGCGGCGTATCTGCTGGTTTATGGCAAGCGCAAGCAGCAGGTGGCAGAGGTTCTGCCTAGGGAGCCAGCAGAATGAGGGAAAGACGACACACGAGTGCTTGGCGTATAGCGCTAATTCTTGGCGCCGTTCTTTCTCTCGCAGTTAGTGTCGCAACCAGATACGGCACGGTAGTTCAACAGGAGGCTGCGGCAAAGATCGTAACGTCGCAGTCTCTCGATGCCAAGCGGCAGCATCTGTTGAATGACGGTTTGCATTGGTTGGCGCCAGCTGCAACGTTTGTGTTGTTCGAGCCGTCAGGGGTTGCGGTGGCGGCATTGCCCGCCGTTCCTCCCGTTACTCAACTTTATTCGGAAGATCTTCTCTACAGCCGGCCTCCTCCTTCCTGCTGAATTGCCTTCTCGAGAAATCTGTGAACAGGTTCCACAGCGGAACCTTTGTTCGATCAGTGGGCGTCATGCCCTGAGATTTCAGCAGGCAAGCCTTTGGAGAAGATCATGAAGAAAAATATTTCTATCGCTGTCGCGGTGTTGGTGATCGTGCCAATGCTGAACGCGTCTCCAACGCAAAGTAAGTCGAATGCATACGTGCAGGGAACTGTGGTCGAGGTACAGAAGCAGAAAGTCTACTCCCCTGAATACGCGATCGGGGGCAGCAACCCGTCTGACGCACCATTGACCTCGCGGTACTACACCTATGAGGTCTCTGTGCGTATCGACTGCAAAACCTATGTTGGCCGGTACGAAACGCCGTTTAACTACCTGCCATCAGAATTTAGTCGCGATCAACCGATCAAGGTGCACTTGACGAAACATGTCATGTACTTCGATCTGCCGAATGACCCGGACATGCGGATGGGGATTGTCCATCACAGTTCGGAATGCGGTCAGAATCGCGAGTAGAAGCGGCTAGTAAATGTTGCGGAGAGAAGAGCGGCGATTTCGTCTGGCCGCTGCGTGAAGCAGCGTACAAAACCTCGCCTTCGTGGATTGTGCGTAACGAAGGCGAGGGGATTTCAGCGCATGGCTTCGAAGAAGACTAACCCATGAAGAGAAAGCAGAAGTACACTGTAGCGCTGTTCCTAACTTTGCCCTTGCTTGGCTTTGCCCAGGTGTCCCTTGACGTGCAAACGGCACAGGGTCTGCCGCCGGCCCCGGTTCCGCAAACCGTTCCGGCACAAAGCGGGTCTAATCCGCAAGCGAATACGCAGCCGTCTTCCGCTCCCCAGACCAACTCTGCCGGGCTAGTGTCTCTGACCTTGAAACAGGCAGAGGCGCTTGCCATAAAGAATAATCCACAGATTTCGGTTGCCCGGCTGATTGCGCTCGCCTCCCAACAAGTGACGCGGGAGGTGAAGTCGAACCTTTGGCCCACGGCCACGGGCGACCTCACCGGCGTGGATGCGCAGTCGGGCAGCCGCATTACCGCAGGTGCGCTGAACAATCCGATTATCTACGAGCGTGCCGCGGCCGGGGTCATGGTTACGCAACTGATCACGGATTTTGGTCGCACTACGAATCTGGTTTCGAGCGCGAACTATGCCGCCAAGGCCGAGAACCAGAATGCCGTGGCAACCAAGGAGCAAATACTTCTGGCGGTGAACAAGGCCTTTTACAGTGCGCTGCAGGCGCAAGCCGTGCTCACGGTTGCCCAACAAACCGTGAATGAACGCCAGACCGTCGCCGATCAGGTGGAAGCGCTTTTCAAGAGCAAGTTGAAATCCGAGCTGGACTTCAGTTTCGCAAGCGTCAACCTTGCGCAGGCCAAACTTCTGCTGCTGGACGCGCAAAACAACGAGAATGCCGCGTTCGCTACGCTATCCATGGTGCTTGGTTTCCCGAACTTGCAGGACTTGCAACTCATCGAGGAAACCAGCCCGCTCACGCCGCCACCAGGCAATGTGGATGATCTGATTTCCCAGGCTTTTTCGGCGCGGCCGGAAATACTTTCGCTACAGTTCCAGTACCAGTCAGCCAGGAAATTCCAAACCGCGGAACGTGACCTGCTATTTCCCAGTATCCGAGCCATGGGCGCGGTTGGAGACACGCCCGTAGGAAATTCTGCAGTTGCTCCCAGTCCGAGTGCGCTGAACAACACCTACGGCGCCGTCGGCGCGAATGTCGAGATTCCGCTGTTCAACGGTTTCCTGTATACGGCCAGGGCGCGTGAGGCAAATCTCCGGGCGCAAGCAACCCAGGAACGGCTGCTGGATATGCGCAACCTGATCTCGCGCGACGTTCGCACCAGTTGGCTGAATGCAAACACAGGCTACCTGCGGCTGGCGGTTACACAGCAATTGTTGCAGCAGGCCAACCTGGCGCTAAGTCTTGCTCAGTCCCGCTACAACCTGGGGCTTGGTTCGATTGTTGAGCTCAGCCAGGCACAACTCCAAAAGACACAAGCGGAAATCAGTTACGCCCAGGCTGGCTATGACTATCGCCTGAGCCTGGCTGTTTTGACGTACGAGACAACAGGAATCTGACAGAGACAGGTTTGTTCATTCGACGAGTATTGGTCGTGCGCAGGAGAAGGAACAAGGCGTGGGCGAACTCTCGCAGGAGAAGAAAGACGGCGCTCAATACACGTCAATGGCTCGTTCTTACTGCCGGCATCGCTACCGTTGTTGGAGTGATTTTCATCCTCGCGCTCTACTTCCAACCAGCCAGGTGAAGGTACAAAGAATATAAAAAAGATAGAGAATATAGAGAATGGCTTGTATTATATCAACGGCGTAACATCTAACCATCGGCATCAAGGAGGAGTTCTATGGATTGCACGAGAAGTCTGATCACCGTTGCAGGATTACTGTTCATCGCGACGGGGGCTGTGGCACAACAATCATCAACCCCGCCAGCATCGGCCGGAAGTAGCAGCGCGCCGGCATCCAACACCAGCACGGTTCGCGGCTGCCTGGACGGCCAGCGCGGAAACTACATCGTGGTCGAGGACAAGACTGGACTGGTATATGTCCTGAAAGGAGTCGGGAACAAGCTCGATAGCCAACTCCACCATGAGGTCGAAGTCAAAGGGCGAGTGCGGTCCGGGATCATCAAGACCGGTGTAAACCCGACGAAGTCAGGCAGCAATCCCAGCGATACGGCTCATGGGGTTGACGGTGTCCCACTCGAGGTGGCGGACGTGCAGGCGGACATCCGTACGATCTCCAAGCACTGCAAAGCTGCAGATCAGGAGTAGTCGCTAGCTCCAGCATCCAGGCGGGCCGGACTGGATGACCGGAGCTAGCGAAGTCTGGGCGATCGGATACGAAGCCCGGGCTCCTAGTAGGTGAAAGACCGGATGCCAGCGGGGTCGTCCACGAAACCGCTGCGGTGCGCCGGGTTGAGGGCGACGTGCACTGGAATTACGCTGGACGCATTGGAAAAATTGAAGCCATTCAGCGACTCGACCAAGTTTCCTTTGGTGTCGTACACCTGGATGCTGCTGACGCCCTGTTCTGTGCTGGAGACTGGCTGGGCGACGAGAAACAACTTATGGACCGGATCGAACTCCACATCTGCTCCGCTGAAGATCTGATTTCCGCCCGATCCCGGCAACTGCACGATGATGCCGGAGTGGGTCTTGAGATCGTAGAATTCGACGCTGGCGTCGATCTCAGTAGTGGTGCAGGCGATCCCATCTTCTGAATCCACGGCGATCCCGTTAACAAAACCAAATCCGACGCCCGTAAAGTGGCTGAACTTGCCCTTGGTGAGGTCGACCAAGCCAATGTCGGGTACGCTGGTCGGGCTTCCGAAATCCTGCGCTATGACTGCGGTGTTTCTCTTGGTATCGAGCGCAATCACTGGGGGGACGCCGATCGTGAAGTTGGGGTCAGTCATCTTGACCATGGGTCCAAATTTATTGGATGCCACGTCGGAACCAAACACCAGGTTATGCGGGTTGTTCACGACGTTGTCATCGACGAAGAACGCGTTTATGGATGTCCCTTGGTTACGGCTCACGCCCATGATGATGTGATTCGCGTCAAACCCGGGCGTCCAGGTGCCGGTGTACTTGTTGGCACTGAGTGGATTCATAATGTGGTAGCTACGTCCGGTAACAAAGATTGTCTTGACATGGTCATGTTCGATCAACCCGACTGAACTGCCGACGACGCCCAAAGTGATGTCTTCATCTTTGGTTTCCGTCTTTCGTACAACTTTGATGAGCTTGCCGGTCTTTTGATCAAAGGTCTCGACTGCATTCAGAATGTTTCCGTTGTTCAAAGTTTGTCCCTCGGTCAGAACGCCTTCTGTGCCGTTCTGATCGATATCAAAGCCAAAGATGGTGCCACCGAACTTGGCGTGGACCACGACATTTCCTGGGCCAGTGGGAGCTTCGGGGTGGGTTGCGGACCTCTGGGCGAGGCTGAAGCAGGAAACGCTGAACAAAGCCGCGGCGACGACGCGGTGTATCAGACGATATGACATTCTTTTAAAGTCCATTTCTTGACTCCGATTCTTGGGTATGGATCTCCGCGATGCGGGCGGCGGGAACCGCGGAAGTACGTTATGCCATCGCCCGTGGGCACATGTCACGCCGATGTCAGAGAATTGTAAAAGCTTCCAGGGCGCGACTTCACGCCCCGGCTGGGGCTGCGGGAGGCTCAACTGCTCGAAACAAATCGATTTCGCCCTTCCCCGTTCGACTAACCATAGCGCAGGGACAGGAAGACCGGGACCACCGGAATCCTGGCTCCTGCGAATCTGCAGAAGATGTCGGATGAAGAGGGGGCACCCTTCGCTTGTATGTGTATTTTGTTTCGGGAACACGTGGGCCACTCTCCCTTTGCCCGGGTGCCCGGACGAGGCGTCCGGGGCTACGTGAGTATGGAAGCTACCCGGCGACCCCAAGTTTTGCGAGCTCCTGGCGCAACTGGCCCGCGTTCTCCATCTGGATTACGTGCATTCCCAGCTTCGAGGCGCTGTCCAGGTTCAAGGGACGATCGTCGATGAAGCAGCACTCCTCGGGGGCCTTCTGCGTGATTTCGAGGGCCAGGCGGTAGATGCCGTCTTCCGGCTTGCGCAATCCTACAAAACAGGAGCTGACGAAGAGGCTGAAGATTTCGCGCAGGCCAAAGGTCTGAATGCGAAACAAATTCAGCTCCTTCGATTCGTTGTTGATCGTGGCCATGAAGTACTTGCGCGACCGGGTCAGCTCTTTGGCGAGTTGCAGCGCCTCCGGATCAGGTCGTGACAGGGAGACCATGTATTCGGTAAAAACTTCCCGGCTAAACGGCCGGGGGCGGTAGAAGATTGTGCGCTCCAGATATTCCTGCTGGGTAATCCTGCCGCGCTCGAAGGATGAGACCAGCATTTCGTGGCGGCTCTCGAATTCGATTTCATCCAGGCCGAATTGCTGGAGAGCGCGCTGGCGCTCTTCGTGATCCCATGCGTTGGTGAGCAGCACGCCGCCGACGTCCCAGAAAAGAGCGGTGATGGTTGCCAAAGGGGGGCCTCCGGATTGCGATTGTGACGAATGGGATATCTTACAGGCTAGGAGATGAGGGACTCCAGGTCCGTTCTGTGCCGGGTCCATCAGAGGCCGTCTGGACACAGGG
>Ga0210409_10007777_pt1 | contig 11000 bp, 8 predicted proteins | sample IncBWH17MmetaG_FD_161649 | JGI IMG/M metagenome (GOLD analysis project Ga0210409, IMG submission 161649) | Forest soil microbial communities from Barre Woods Harvard Forest LTER site, Petersham, Massachusetts, United States - Inc-BW-H-17-M | ecosystem: Environmental > Terrestrial > Soil >...
TCCAAAAGCGCGGCACGAGGAAAAGGTGAAAATTAAGCGCATGTTCCGTGGAATTCGCCAGATGTACAAGCACAAGAATTCGGATTCGGAGGCAGGATGACGGCGCCGCTTTTGAATCTAGAACTGGCCGCCGTCAGGAAGAGCTTAGCGGGTGACACGCTTGTGGATAAAGTCGACGATGTCCTGGGTTGACGTGCCGGGCAGGAAGATTTCGGCGATGCCGGCCTTTTTAAGCGCCGCGATATCGGCTTCCGGGATGATGCCGCCGAGTAGCACGGTGACGTCGTGCATGCCTTTTTCGCGGAGTAAGTTCATGAGCTGAGGGCAGATGGTGTTGTGGGCACCGGAAAGGATGGAGAGGCCGATGACATCGACGTCTTCCTGGACAGCGGCGGAGGCGATCATTTCCGGGGTCTGGCGCAGGCCGGTGTAGATGACTTCCATGCCGGCGTCGCGGAGGGCACGCGCGATGATTTTTGCACCGCGGTCGTGGCCGTCGAGCCCGGGCTTGGCGATTAAGACTCTGATTCTTTTTTCTGGCATGAGCTAGGTGATGGCAACTTCTTCGTAGGTGCCGAAGACGTCGCGCATAGCGTCGCAGATTTCACCGAGCGTGGCGTAGGACTTGACGGCGTCGAAGATGAAGGGCATGAGGTTGTCCGTGCCTTGGGCGGCGGTGCGCAGAGCGTTGAGTCGGCGGGCGACTTCGTCCTTCGAACGCTCGGCGCGGAGTTTGCTGAGGCGCTCGGCCTGGCGGTGAGCGACAGATTCGTCGATTTGCAGAATGTCCAGGTGCTTTTCTTCAGAGACGAAATCGTTGACGCCAACCATGATTTTTTCTTTTTTGTCGAGCGCGACCTGGTAGCGGTAGGAGGCTTCAGCGATTTCGCGCTGAGGGTAGCCGCGTTCGATGGCCGCGACCATTCCGCCCATGGAATCAATTTTCCGAATGTATTCCCAGGCGCCGCTCTCGACTTCGTTGGTCAGAGCCTCGACAAAATAGGAACCGCCGAGCGGATCGACCGTATTGGTGACGCCCGTTTCGTGGGCAATGATCTGCTGGGTGCGCAGAGCGATGGTAGCGGCAAATTCTGTGGGCAGCGCCCAGGCTTCATCCAGCGAATTGGTGTGCAGAGATTGCGTGCCGCCAAGAACGGCTGCGAGAGCTTGAATCGCTGTTCGAACGACGTTGTTGTACGGTTGCTGCGCGGTGAGGGAACAGCCGGCCGTTTGTGAGTGGAAGCGCAGCGCCCAAGCACGCGGGTTTTTCGAGCCGTAGCGCTCGACCATGGCTTTGTGCCAGATGCGGCGAGCGGCGCGGTACTTGGCAATCTCTTCAAAGAAATCGCTGTGGGCATTGAAGAAAAACGAAAGCTGCGGCACGAATTGATCGACGTCCAGGCCGCGGCGCATCCCCCATTCGACATATTCGAGGCCGTCGCGCAAAGTGAAAGCCAATTCCTGAATGGCCGTCGAGCCGGCTTCGCGAATATGGTAGCCGCTGATGGAAATGGGATTGAACTTCGGAGTGTTCTTCACGCCAAATTCGAACGTGTCGATAACCAGGCGCATCGAGGGTTCCGGCGGGTAGATGTATTCCTTCTGGGCGATATATTCCTTGAGAATGTCGTTTTGCAGCGTGCCGGAGAGTTTTTTCCAATCCGCGCCTTGTTTTTCCGCGACGGCAAGGTACATGGCCCAAATCACCGCGGCGGGTGAATTGATGGTCATGGACGTCGTGACATTGGCAAGGGGAATCTTGTCGAACAACACTTCCATGTCCGCGAGCGAGCTAATAGCCACGCCGCACTTGCCCACTTCTCCTTCCGCGAGAGCATGATCGGAGTCGTAACCCATTAAGGTAGGCAAGTCGAAGGCGGTGGAGAGGCCGGTCTGCCCCTGCGCGAGGAGATAGCGGAAACGCTCGTTGGTATCTTCGGCGGTTCCGAAACCCGCAAACTGCCGCATGGTCCAGAGGCGCCCGCGGTGCATGGTGGAATGAATGCCGCGCGTGTAGGGAGGCTCGCCGGGGAAACCGAGCTGCTGATCCGGGTCCCAATCCGGAAGATCCGCCGGCGTGTACAACCTGCGAATGGGATGAGCCGAAATTGTCGTGAATTCCGACTGGCGCTCGGGGCTTTTTTCAAGAGTGGGCTGTAGAATATCTCTCTCCCAGGCTTTTTCCTTGGCGGATGGCTCGCGATGCGCGGATGAAGATTCAACCGTTGCAGCGGTTTGGGTAGTGCCTTTAAGGCGTTCGCTCATGCGCATAGCTCCGATGCGGACAGATTCGAACAGGACTCATATTTCTTCACAATTTAATGTTATTCGAAAGGTAGAGCAGGGGCAAGAGCAGGCTGGAGTAGAGCCGGGAAATGGCTAACAACGCACATCCCATAGCTCCAATGGAAAAACCGGCCCGTGCGCACTGCCCGGGCCGGCCGAAACGAAGCTCTACCTCAAATTACTTTTGACCCCCCATAAAGGAAAGTCTGTCCGTTCCGACGACCTGGCCGTGCAACGTGCCGGGGATGAGCGTATCGCGCTCGGCCTGGCCAGATTTGGCGTCGGCAATCGTCACGCGATTGACTTCGAGGGTGCGCCCGATGGCTCGCTCGTAGTTAGCTTTGGCTTCGACGAGATTGGCGAGGGCGCGCAGCTCCGTGCCTTGAGCATTGATCAAATCACGTTGCGTCTGGATGACCAGGTAAACGGTCGATGCGCCGAGTTGATACTTTTTCTGCTCGGCATCAAAGGTCTGTTGCTGGAGTTCGCGTGCCTTGCTGGCAGCCTCAACTTGCGCGCGATCCTGGGTGAGCGCGATATAGCTGTTGCGGACGTCGAGTAGCGCGGCGTTCTTCAATTGTTGCAATTGCGCCTCAAGCTGGCGTTGCGTAAGGATGGCCCGTTGATTGTCGGCCTGCGCGGCGCGATTACGAATGGGGATCAGCAAGTTTAATTGCACGGAATAGTCTGGGAAATTATTATGAAAGACCATACTTGCGGCGTCGCCGAAACCGGCGGTAACCACTTTTTTGCTGGTCGGCACGGACACAGGGATGAAAACGTTGACGGGATTGCCGTTGGCATCCACCAATTGAGCGCCGGCCACGGTATTGGAGGTGAGAACCTGGGTCTGGTTGCCGGCCAAGCCAACCGAACCGTACTGTGCGTTGAGCGTGGCCGTCGGCAGCAGTGCATTGCGCGTGGCTTTGACGTCGATCTCCCCGTTTAGCAGATTGAGCGCCTGCTCCTGCAACTCCGGGCGCTTCCCAAAAGCCTCCTTTACTGCTTCTTCGAAGGTCGGAGCCTCGATGGTCTCCGGGCGGCCGGGCAGATCCGTGGGAACGAGTTCGACGTTCACAAAAGAAGGTGCCAGGGGATTCTTGCTAATGGCGTTCTTCAAAATCTGTTCATTCTGAAGTTTTACGGTTTGCGCCACGATCAGGTTCTGGCGGTCGGAGGCAACCTCGGATTCGGCACGAGTCACCTCGAGCGGAGCCATGGTGCCGATTTCCAATTGTTTCTTGTTGTCGTTGTACAGCTTTTCCGCCACGGTCACGGCCTGCTGCTGGACCTTGACGTTTTCGCGAGCGTAGACGAGTTCCCAGTAGGCAGTAATGGTGTTGGTGACGGTGGTGATGGCTTGCTGTGTGAAGGCCCAATCCGCGATCTTGCGGTTGTTCTTGGCGATACGGATGTTTCGGCTGTTGACGGCGCGGCCGAATCCGTTGAGCAACTGTTGCTGGAAACCGGCGAAAATCGAAGATTGCACGGAAGGGTTAAACAAGTTCGCCAACGAAGTGGAGGAACTCCGCGTGTTGTTAAATGTAGTGAAAAAAGTCGTGCCGGTCTCGAACCCCTGAGTGTACTGGGTGTTGAAAGTGGAAGTGTGAATCGTAAGCCTTGCAAGCGCGGATAGGCCTGTACCCGTACCGGAGGTCAGCGGGTTGTTGACAGGCACATTGCGGTCATCCACTCCGAGCGTGGAAGTGATTGTGGGATCGAAGTTGATCAGCGGATTGTTGGCCGATGAGCCGCCGAAGAAGGCGCCGGGCACCGTGCCACCGAAGCCGCCGGATTTAGCCTTGAGGATCCCTGTATCCGCGAACCACGGGTTATATCGCTGAACAACGATGTCCATGCTGTTTTCCAGCGCCAACTCGACCGCTTCCTGCAGGCTCAATTCCAACTTTCCGTCGTGGATGAGCTGGTCGACGCGCGGAGAATTGGTGAGTCCTGGCTCGCCGATGTTGATCGGCCGATAGGGATCGATGATGTTCGGAAACGGCCTGGGGGCGCGGGTGTAGTTGTACTTCGCCGTGCCGAGAGCAATGGGCACGATGGTGGTCGTCGGTTTGGCCTGGTCGGCTGGCGGGTTTTGCGGCGCGTCCTGCCCGAAGGCCGGGGAAATGGGCCCTCCCACGAGCGTCACCGCCAAAACGGCGGCCAACAGCGGTCGAGCATACAGCGTCTTCATAGTGCTCCTCACCCTCGAGATGATGTCCCCCAAGGGACTAAATTTATTCTCACTCAACTGTGTAAAACGTTCAGAGAATGGGTTTTGTTTCACGAAGTTGACCGCTGGGCGGTCCCACTCTAAATTTCGCCGCTCCGGGAATGCTCCCGGCACTGATGGTTCGCACTCCCCCACTTGAGTCAGGACACGACAACCAAACGAAACCGAAAGTTTAGCAGGCGTTCTGTTCCTTGACAACGCGGGAGGCGGCAGCTAGGCTGCTGACATTTCGACGGTTAGGAGACCCAGCGGTGAGCTGGCCGGGATGCTGAAGCGCGAAGAGTTGCTCAAGATGTTCGAAACCGCGGGGGCCATCCGCCATGGCCACTTTGAGCTTTCGAGCGGGCTGCACAGCGGTATGTACGTGCAGTGCGCCCTGGTGCTGCAATACCCGCGTTTCGCGGAAAAGCTAGGGCAGGCCCTGGCGGCGCTCTTTTCAGATGCGCGCATCGATGCGGTCGTCTCTCCTGCCATGGGGGGACTGATTATCGGGCAGGAAGTAGCGCGAGCACTGCCGGAGCCCAAGAAGTCGCAGGGCGGTGGTGTTCCCGCGCTCTTTGTGGAACGCGACGCGAGTGGCATGATGAGTTTGCGGCGGGGGTTCACGCTCGAAACCGATCAGCACGTCCTTGTAGTCGAAGACGTTTGGACGACGGGTGGTTCCACGAAGGAGGCCATTCGAGTCGTCGAGGAAGCCGGGGCACGCGTGGTGGCGGCGGGCGCCTTGATCGACCGCAGCGGGGGTAAGATTGATTTTGAAGTGGAAACCCAGTCGCTGATTCAGCTGCCCATCACACACTACGAAGAAGAGGATTGCCCGCTCTGCCGGCAGGGGAGCATCGCCGTCAAGCCCGGAAGCCGGTTCGTGCGAACCGCGCACTGATTCGAAAGCCCCACTGCGGCATGCGCTATTTCAAGCTAACGATCGCCTACGATGGCACGGACTTCCATGGCTGGCAAATCCAGGTGGAGAAATCGACCGTTCAGGGAGAAATCGTCAACGTCCTGCGGCGGCTGACGCAGGAACAGATTCATTTGCATGGCGCGGGGCGAACCGATGCCGGCGTGCATGCGCTGGGGCAAGTGGGCAGCTTTCGAACGCAATCGCCGCTCTCCGCGGAAGAATTTCAACGCGCGCTGAACGCGCTGTTGCCACCCTCGATTCGCATCACGGGCGTAGAAGAAGTTGGCCCGGATTTCGATGCGCGATGGTCAGCGCGCGGGAAGACGTATCGCTATCGGCTTTATCGCGGCAAAGTGGTGCCGCCCGCGGTCTGGCGTTACGTGTTGCACTATCCGTTTCCGCTGGATGAAGATGCAATGCGGGATGCTGCGGCGCGCTTTGTTGGGATGCACGACTTTGCGTCTTTTGCGGCTTCGACGGGGTCCGAAGAGGATGACAAAGAGCGCTCCACGGAACGCGAGATTTTTTCGACGGAGCTTGCGCGCACGGCGGACAACGAGGAATTGGTGTTCACGGTACGCGGGCGCTCTTTTCTTCGCTACATGGTACGCAAGATGGTCGGGACACTTTTGGATGTGGGCCGCGGCAAGCTGCAACCGGCCGACATCGATCGGCTGTATGAGCTTCGAGACCGGTCCAAGTCCGGCCCCACTGTGCCATCGCAAGGCCTGGTGATGGTCGAAGTACAGCATGAGGAATCTTGGCGGCTGGGGCGGGTGTGACATATCTTTTTCGGGGGGAAACTATTTTTGAACTATCCTCGTATTGTGGGTGGAGCCCTAAATGGAACTGAAAATTCAAGGTTTGTCCAAGACTTATCCGAATGGCGTGAAGGCGCTGGATAACGTCTCTTTGACGATTCCGTGCGGGATGTACGGACTGCTTGGTCCCAACGGAGCGGGCAAGTCCACGCTGATGCGCACGCTGGCGACTCTGCAGGAACCCGACGCGGGAAGTGCCGCGCTCGGTGATCTTGACGTGTTGAAGCAGAAAGACGAAGTTCGTCGGCGGCTCGGTTATCTGCCGCAGGATTTCGGTGTGTATCCACGCATTTCCGCGCAGGACATGCTGGATCACATTGCATTGCTCAAAGGCATCGTGAATGGGAAAGAGCGCAAAGCGATTGTGGAAGCGATGCTGAAGCGCTGCAATCTTTTTGACTCGCGCAAAAAATCGCTGGCGAGTTTTTCCGGCGGCATGCGGCAACGATTCGGGATAGCGCAGGCGCTGCTGGGAAGCCCTCAGTTATTGATTGTGGATGAGCCCACGGCGGGACTGGACCCCGGCGAGCGCAACCGCTTTTACAATTTGCTCGCGGAAATCGGCGAGCAGGTGATTGTCATCCTCTCGACGCACATCGTCGAAGACGTTATGGATCTATGCACCAACATGGCCATCATTCATGAGGGCAAAGTGCTGTTTCAAGGCAAGCCGGAAGATGCGATTACCGAGTTGAAGGGGCGCGTGTGGCAGCGCTCAATTCCCAAGGCGGACTTGCCGGCCTACGAGGAGAGGTACAAGATTATTTCCAGCCGGCTTGTCGGCGGCCGGCCATTAATCCACGTGCTCAGCGGACAGGCGCTGAATGGCGGCTTCTCGCCGAGCACTCCCGATCTCGAAGACGTCTTCTTTACCAAGATTCGCGGTTGGAATTGAGGCGCCTCGATGCTTAAGCACATTCTGGCGTTCGAGATTCGCTACTGGCTGCGCTCCTGGATGTTGTGGATCTTCCTGCTGATTATCTCGGCGATGATTTTCGGTGCGGCCAGTTCGGACAACATTACACTGGGCGACGCGCTGTCCAATACCTTGCGCAATTCTCCCTACAACATTCAAAACTTCTATTCGTTTATCGGGCTCTTCGCGATGATCATGGCGGCGGCCTTTGTGAATTCCGCGGCGGCGCGCGATTTCACCTACAACACGTATCAGATTATTTTCTCGACGCCCCTTCGAAAGTCCGATTTTATCCTTGGCCGTTTCTTGGGCGCAACGTTTGTATCCATGATCCCCATGCTGGGCGTTTCCATTGGCGTCATTCTCGCAAAATACGTGCCGTGGGCTGAGCCGGACCGCTGGGGGCCGATTGCCTGGAAGGCGCACCTGTACGGCATTCTCGTTTTTGCGCTGCCCAATGCCTTCATTTTTGCGGCTGTTCTCTTTGCCGTGGCCGTACTGGCGCGGAACGAAATCGTGTCGTTTGTCGCCTCCGTGGTGATGCTGGCGGGCTACATCGTCTCAGACATTCTGCTGATGAATGTGGAGCGGCAGAAGCTCGGGGCCATTCTGGATCCATTCGGGATTCGGACGTACGCCTACGTCACGCGGTATTGGACCGTTGCGGAGAAGAATACGGTGGCGGCCGGATACAGCGGTTACTTGTTGTGGAACCGATTACTGTGGGTTGCTGTGGCAGCAGCTATTTTTCTTTTTGCCTATTTCCGATTCAGTTTTGCGGAACGCAGCAAGAAAGTGCGCGTCAAGAGCAAGGAATTGGCTGAAGCGCCGGGCATGTCGGTTGCGCTTCCGCAAGTCTCGCTTCAGGCCGCGCCGTGGGCCAAGTATTTTGCTTCGCTGCGTATCCATTTCCTCGGTGTGGTAAAGAGCACGCCATTCATTGTTCTGGTTTTCGCGGCGCTGCTGAACTGTATTCCCGGTATGGCGTTCAATGCTTCGGAAGGCTACGGCAACAGCAGCTTTCCGGTGACTCACTGGATCTTGCAGATCATCGCCGGCACGCTGTACCTGTTTCTCGTCGCCATCATCACGTACTACGCGGGCGTTCTCGTTTGGAAAGACCGCGACGTGCGCATGGATGAGATCACGGATTCGCTGCCGACACCGGAATGGGTTTCCTATGCTTCGCGGCTGACCGCGCTCCTGGGAATCATTCTCCTGATTCAGCTCCTGGTTTTTGCCAGCGGAGTGATCGTACAAGCTTCCTACGGATTCCACCGCTACCAGTTTGGGCTCTACGTTAAGGAACTGCTGATCCGCGACCTCTCGCTGTTCCTGATGCTGGCGATCCTTGCCTTTTTTATTCACGTGCTGTCTCCGAATAAGTACGTGGGGTACTTCGGCTACGTCGTCTTCCTGATCGCGAACCTATTCGCATGGGGGCCGCTTAATGTTGCAACCAACCTGGTGAAATTCGCCAACCGCCCGCGGATTATTTATTCGGACTTTTACGAAGACGCACCGTTTCGGGTGGCATGGAGTTGGCTTTCGCTCTATTGGCTGCTTTTCTGTGGACTGTTGTACATCTCTACAGTGCTGTTCTGGCCGCGCGGCAAGCAAGGCCAGTGGCGAGAGCGCCTGGGCAATGCGCGGCTGCGGTTCGCCGGCGTGTGGCCGCCGTTCACCGTGATCTTCTTCTTGGGGTTTGCCGCGGTTGGTTCCTGGGCATACTACAACACGGAGATGCTCAACACCATGCGCGGGCCGAAGGACATGATGCGCCTTCAAGCGGACTTCGAGAAAACGTACAAGCCGACGGCAAACCTTCTGATGCCGCGGATCCGCAACGTCAAGTACAACATCGAGATTTATCCGGAACAGCGCAATCTGGTCATGAAAGCGGACGCGACGATGGAGAATCCATACGCCAAGCCGCTGGAGGAAATTCACTTCACGCTGAACCGCTTGTACGATTCAACGATCGAAATCCCCGGCGCTACTTTGGTGAAGGACGACAAGCGCCTCTACTATCAAGTCTACCGGTTTTCACCTCCGCTTCAACCGGGAGAGAGCCGCACGGCTTACGTCACCGTCAAGACAAATACCCACGGCTTTGAGAACGAAGTCAGTGATACGACGGTCGTGCAGAACGGGACCTTCTTCAACAATTCAATCGCTCCCATGGTCGGCTATTCCAGTCAAAACGAGTTGACCGACCCGAACGACCGCAAGAAGTACGGCTTGGGGGAGCAAGAACTGATGCCGGTACTGGAGCGCAATTGCGGCGAGCACTGCATGGAGAACTATATCGGCGGGCATATGGATTGGGTGGACATGGAAACGGTGATCAGCACGTCCGCCGATCAGATTGCCGTTGCGCCAGGATCGCTTGTGCGCGAATGGAAGGACGGGAATCGGCGCTACTTCGAGTACAAGCTCGACCACGCTTCACTCGGATTCTGCTCCTTTATCTCCGCGCGCTACGAAGTAGCCCGCGAAGATTGGAATGGCATCAAGCTTGAGGTTTATTACGACAAGGAGCATCCGTGGAACGTCCCGCGCATGATGAATTCGCTGAAGAAGTCGCTCGATTATTTTACGAAGAATTTCGGCCCGTATTATCATAAAGAGGCGCGCATTATCGAGTTTCCTCGTGTGGCGAGTTTCGCGCAGGCATTTCCCGGCACGATGCCGTACTCCGAATCGATCGGCTTCATCGCCAACCTCAATCACCCCGATGACATTGACATGGTCTATTACGTCGTTGCGCACGAAATGGGCCACCAATGGTGGGCGCACCAAGTAATCGGCGCGAACATGCAGGGAGCGACGTTTCTCTCCGAGACGCTGGCGCAGTACTCCGCGCTGATGGTCATGGAGCATGAATATGGCCGCGACATTATGCGGAAATTCCTGCGCTATGAGATGGACCGCTACCTTTCTTCGCGTGGCAGAGAGCGGCAGAAAGAGCGCCCGCTGATTACGGTGGAATCTGGGCAGGGCTACGTGCACTACCGGAAGGGCAGCCTGGCTCTTTACTACTTGAAGGAAATGATCGGCGAAGAGGCCGTCAATCGCGCGCTCAGAAACCTCATCAAGCAATATGCGTATGCCCAGCCGCCTTATCCCACGTCGTATGCACTGGAAGATGCGCTGCGGGCGGAGACGCCGCCGGATCTGCACTATCTTCTGAAGGATCTGTTTGAGGACATTACGATTTTTTCGAATCGAACGCTGGAAGCCTCCGCTCACAAGCGTGCCGACGGAAAATATGACGTCACGATTGACGTGGAAGCACACAAATTCAAGGCCGATCCCAAGGGCAATGAAACCGAAGTTCCGATCAACGACTGGATCGACATCGGCGCGTTCGCCAAACCCGAGAAGGACAAGAAATACGGCAAGACACTCTATCGCGAGCGAATTCACGTGACTGAGTCGAAGTCCACGCACACCTTCACGGTCGATGGGCTGCCGGACCAAGCAGGTATCGATCCCTTCGCCTTGCTCATCGATCGCGTTCCCGACGACAACGTGAAAAAGGTGAGTATTTCCACTGCTGTGACGTCTGCATCCAAGTAGCAGACTTCTTGCTCGCCGCGGCAAGCACTCGGGGGACAAAATCGGTTAGAATCTCGGCTATGGCGGCTACGGCCATTCCTATCGATACGCTTCCCTCGATCAATCCGGCGACTGGTGAGGTCGTCGGCCATTTTGAAAGGACTTTGCCAGCGCACGTGGGCGAGATCGTCTCGCGGGCGCGAGCGGCTCAGTCCGATTGGGCGAGGCTTTCGATTGGCGATCGGTGTGCCAAACTGCGGGCTCTCAGGGAGCGCATCC
>Ga0210409_10007778_pt1 | contig 10999 bp, 9 predicted proteins | sample IncBWH17MmetaG_FD_161649 | JGI IMG/M metagenome (GOLD analysis project Ga0210409, IMG submission 161649) | Forest soil microbial communities from Barre Woods Harvard Forest LTER site, Petersham, Massachusetts, United States - Inc-BW-H-17-M | ecosystem: Environmental > Terrestrial > Soil >...
TGGCTACGATTGCCGGAATGCTGCCCTTGGCATTGGCATTTGGCACTGGATCCGAAATGCTACAACCGCTGGCGATAGCGGTCATCGGAGGACTGCTCAGCTCCCTGGTGCTTTCGTTGGTGTTTACGCCGATTCTGAACTTCTACTTGGATCGCGGGCGAGAAAAGGTACCCGCAACGGCCACCGTGGTAGCTCAGAGAGCGACTTAGTAAGGAATTTCATTCTGGCATAGACCTGTAACGTTGTGTTAACCGGGCCTTAATACAAGAACCTCTACGCTTTATGGCACGGAAAACCATGCACGTACTAATCGTCGAAGATGAACCCGAAATGGCGGGACTCCTCTCCCGCGGGTTGCAAGAAGAACAATACGAAGTCAGCGTTGCCCGCGATGGGCGTTCCGCGCTGGAGCTTTCTTCCACGGACACCTTTGACGTCATTGTGCTCGACGTTATGCTGCCGCTGCTGAGTGGCCTGGAAGTGGCCAAGCAGTTGCGCCGGCGCGAACTGGAAACACCAGTGCTCATGCTGACTGCTCGCGATTCCTTGACTGACGTGGTCAAGGGTCTTGATGCAGGGGCCGACGATTATCTGACCAAGCCGTTTTCCTTCCTGGAATTGCTGGCCCGGATTCGCGCGTTGATCCGCAGGAAAGAATTTCGCCGCAAGAACGTGCTGGAGGTGGAAGACCTGGTTCTGGAGCTAACCGCGCATCGAACATTTCGCGGCGGCATGGAAATCCATCTGTCACTTACGGAATTTCGTCTGCTGGAAATGCTGACGCGAAATTCCGGCAGAACGGTGTCGCGCCACGAAATTCTGAAATCCGTTTGGGGCGGCGGCAGGGAAGTGACGGAGAACACCCTGGACGCATTCGTGCGATTGCTTCGCAGGAAGGTGGATCAGGATTACGATACGAAACTGATTCACACTCAGCGCGGATTTGGCTATTCCGTCGGGCCTGCGAGAGACCTGTGAAGCTCACCATTCGTGCGCGCTTGACGTTGCTCTATGTGGTCGTCCTTGCTGGGTCTTTCGTCGGGTTTTTCTGGATTTGCGACATTGGTTTTCAGCGGAGTATCGAAACCACCGTTAGCGACGCTTCGCGGACCAACTTGGATATCGTCCGAGTGGTGATCGACGACACGGCTGCGAAAGGCTCCGAGAAGCTGGGGGACGAGCTCACCGAGCTTTCGGCGTTGTGGGCAAATGGCGCGATTTTTGAGGTTGCCGGGCCGGACGGACGCTGGATCGTTCGTTCACCCAAGCTGATCTCGCCGCAACCCCCACTTGCGCCGTACATCGGCGCAGACGTCGTTTTTGACACCACAAATCTTGAGGCGCAACAGTATCGGATTGCCCGCCAGCGCGTGAACATCCGGGGCTCGGAATTCATGATTACTTCCGCTGTGCCCACCGAGCCGTTTGATCAGGCACTCGATAATTTCCGCCTTACGGAGAAGAAGTTTCTGCCACTACTGGTTGTCATTGCCTCGCTGCTCGGTTACTGGCTTAGCGGCCGGGCCCTTTCCCCGGTGAGTCAAATTACGAAATCCGCGGCCAGGATTGGAGTGCAAAATCTTTCCCAACGTTTGGAAGTCCCGCGCGCCCAGGATGAGTTGCGGCACTTGACGGAGACGCTAAACGCCATGCTCGGGCGTATCGAGTCGTCCGTAAATCGCACCCGTCAGTTCACGGCGGACGCCTCGCACGATTTGCGTACACCGCTCGCGCTCATTCGAACGAACGCGGAGCTGGCGCTTCGCCGCCCGCGGACGGATGTGGAATACCGCGAAACACTGTCTCGCATTCTGAATACATCGGAAGAGACAACGCAGCTGATCGAGAAATTATTGACCCTCGCGCGTGCGGATGCTGGTGTCGCCACGCTGCATTTTGTGGCGATGGACGCGGTCCCCTGCCTGCGCAAGGTTGCCGCAGAAGCGCGAGTCTTGGCCACGGACAAGAGCATTCATTTGACGGAAGAATTTGCAGCCGAACCCGCGCATGTGCTCGCAGATACGGAGGCGCTGGAACGCATGCTGATCAGCTTGCTGGACAACGCGGTTAAGTACACACCGGAAAACGGCGACGTGTGGCTGCGCTGTTACGTAGAGAACGACATTCTGGTAGTAGAAGTCCAAGACTCCGGTGTTGGAATTGCCGAAGCCGATCTGCCGAATATTTTCGAACGGTTCTATCGTGCGGATCAGTCGCGAACGCGACGCGTGGGCGGAGCTGGCCTGGGTTTGTCCATCGCCAAGTGGATTGCCGAAGCGCATCGCGGATCCATCCAGGCGTTCAGCCGCCCGAGCGGGGGTTCGCTGTTTCGAGTCAACCTTCCTTTGCTCAAAGATCATGTCAGCCAAGACGTTCTTGCCCAAAACGTCCAGCATTCCCCCGCTTCTGCAGACTGAAAGAACGTTCACCTGAAAGTTCTTTCACCCTCTCTTTAACATCCTATTAACCTGCATTCATTCGCCCGTAAGCCCTGGCATGCACAAATGAACCCATCAAAAATCCCCGCGCCGTCAAGAGTTAAGCATTTCTCGACTAGGGAAGAACTTTAAGCACGAGGCGGGTGTCAGGCAGACGCGAATGAATTTTAGTCTGCAGCGCGAGTTGTCCGTCAGCCAGGAATGTGACCACAGACGCATCCCGTGGGTTCGCGCAGCGGGAACGATGCCGGGCTAGAAATTCAACGATACAGAAATCGTAAATCCAGTGTTCCAAACGCGAGGAGTATTTCCAATGAAAAAGCAATGCCGCCCAATTCTCACCTCGGTGGTGGCCTTATTCAGTATTTTTGCGCCGAGTTTGTTTGCACAGTCAGATAAGGGCGCGCTGGCCGGCCGAGTCACGGATTCATCAGGTGCCGTGCTACAGGGCGCCCACGTGGAGTTGCAACCGTCCGGAGCAACAGCAGTAACCAATCCCCAAGGATCTTACTTCATCAACAATCTGACGCCGGGACAATACACAATCACAGTAAGCTATCTGGGATTTTCACGGTTGACGCAGACGGTGAACGTTACGGCGGGACAAAACTCGACCGTGGAAGCGAAATTAGCAGTAGCGTCGCAAAATGATCAAGTAATCGTCACCGCCGAACGCGTGTCAGGGGAGGCGGAAGCGGTCAACCGCGAGCGGACCGCGGACAATATCGTGCAGGTTTTGCCCGCGGACGTGATTCGCAGCCTCCCCAACGCCAATATGGCCGATGCGCTTGGCCGTTTGCCCAGCGTAACCATCGAGCGGGACGAAGGCGAAGGCAAATACGTGCAGGTCCGCGGAACCGAACCACGGCTCACAAACGCCACGATCGACGGCATCAACATTCCATCCCCGGAGTCTGGCGTTCGCCAAATCAAATTCGACGCAATTCCCGCCGACATCGTCGAGTCCGTGGAGATCAATAAGACATTGCAGGCGAACATGGATGGAGACGGCATCGGTGGTTCCGTGAACCTGGTGACCAAGACGGCGACCGAACGTCCCACGATTCAGTTGTATGGCCTCGGCGGCATTTCTCCCATCAACGGCGGCCGGAACAATTACGAATCCACGGCAACGGTCGGCAAGCGCTTTGGCTCCGAGCACAAGTTTGGCGCGCTGGTAGGTGGCTCTTACGATTGGAATGGCCGTGGTATCGATGATACTGAGCCGACTCCGGATATCGCCACATTTCCCGATGGTTCGACCAATCGTTATTTCGATGCCGCCGACCTCCGCGAGTACCGCTACTACCGTACTCGCTGGGCCGTCGCAGGCAGCACGGACTACCAGCTTTCTGAAGGGACAAACCTCTATGTTCGGGGCTTATTCTCAAGTTTCCACAATTTCGGTGACCGTTGGGTCTATTCGTTGCGAGACAACACCACGGGGATTACCAATCTCCAGGGCAACGGTTGCTCGGGCACGGACTCAAATGGATTCACGGCCCCGCCCTGCAACGGCGCGCCGTCTTTCAACAACTCCATTCGGCGTCCTCGTTATTTGATTAGCAACCTTGTCGCCGGCGGCAAAACGGTGCACGCAACGACCTGGTATTCCTGGGACGTTTCTGTCTCACGCTCAACCGAAAACGACGACGGTTATGGCGGCGGCTCGTTCAGCGTTCCCATCGTTTCGACGTTTCCCGCCACGTGCACCTACGACGCGGCCGCCACAGGAAACTCGCTGAGACCGATGTGGGCTCCGGGGTGCTTCACGGAAGCCTTCAACACTTCGATCTACGCTCTGAACGATCTAAACATCAGCCGCGGCAAAACCGCGCAACTCAACTTACAATTCGCGGGTGCAATGGCCAAGCGCTATCACATCGGCTCGCATTCTGCCTCAATCGAGGTCGGCGGAAAGTTCCGCAACGCTCATAAGTACGATCACACCTACACGGATGATTACGCGATTCCGCTAGTCGGTGGCAGTGGTCCCGACCAGAACGATTTTGCTCCGGGTGCCGCAATCATTCCGTTCAACAACTTTCTTGGGACATTCAACAACAATCACTACTATGGCGGCACATACCCGTTCGGCCCGGCTGCCGACTACTACAAGACCCAGAAATTCGTTTTAGCCAACCCCGGTCTATTCGATTTCACTACCGGCGCGGCGGGGAACGGCAATTTCTATAACTTTGTCGAGCAAGTTTCCGCTGGCTACGTCATGAATACTTTTGACTTCAACAAGTTCCGGATCATTGCCGGTGTGCGTGTGGAAGGCACCAATCTGGATACCCTAAGCTGGCAAAACGGCTGCACCGATCCATCCAGTTGTCCGGTGATCATTCAGCCTGGATTCAACTTCAAAGCCGGCGGCGATTACGTTAAGGTTCTTCCCAGCGCCTCCATCCGTTACGCCGTGACTGACAATACGGACATTCGTTTGGCATACAGCCGCGGTTTCTCTCGCGCGAATCCTTCGGATATCGCCCAAGCAGTGTCTGTTGTGAACGCTTCCGGCGCGAGCCCTGGCAGCGTTAGCTTCGGTAACCCCAATCTCACGCCAGAGCTGGCCAACAACTATGATCTATTGTTCGAGCACTATCTGAATCCTTTCGGCGCCCTCACGGCCGGCGTCTTCTACAAAGCGCTGTCCGATCCGATCGTTCAGACTTCACAAACCCTGTTCAACTACACTCCGCCGATTCCGGGCTACAACAGCGGCACCTACCTGGTGAGCAAGCCAATCAATGCGGGCACGGCCCACTTGATTGGTTTTGAGATCGCGTACTTGCAGCGCTTTAGCTCTCTTCCTGGCGTGTTCCGTGGTCTCGGCCTTTCCGCCAACTATAGCTACACTGCCTCCGAAGCCAGCGGCATACCTGGCAGGTCCGATCACCCTACACTGCTGCGCCAAGCACCGCATACCTGGAACATCAGTCCGACCTATGATCGGGGCCGCTTGTCACTTCGCGTCGGCCTTTCTTACAACGGGGCAAATATCTACAGCTACCAGTATCAGGATGGCACTGCGGGCGGAATCAAAGGGCCACTGGGCGACACCTATCTCTACCAGCATTTTCAAGTGGACGTTCAGGGCAGCTATCGCATCGGCCGCGGGTTCACTTTCGTGGTCTACGGCCTTAACCTCAACAATGAAGTGTTCGGCTTTTACAACGGCAGCTCGCCATTCCTGATCCAGCGGGAATACTACACGCCGACTGTGGGGCTCGGCATGCGCTGGTCGCCCTCGCATGAGAGATAGGCGAAGCAACACCCTACGGCCGCAGCGCTGCAGCCGGACCCGGTTTCCTGAATATTTTTTCAGGTCGGAATTTAGGGTCTGTTTATCCCTGGAGCGGTAGAACTGTTAGACAAGGAGAAGCAATGAATAAGAGAAACGTTTCGATTTTGCTTGTTTGTACCGTTCTATTTGCTTCGGCTGCGTTCGCGGCCGTTAACTATCAGCTGTTGAAAAAAGTACCCGTGCCCGGTACAGGGGGGTGGGACTACATCACCGTCGACGACGCCGGGCGCCGAATCTACATTTCGCACGCGACCCAAGTCGAGGTGCTGGATGCCGATACCCTGGCGCAAATTGGCACGATTCCGAACACTCCTGGCGTGCACGGCGTCGCCGTCGCCTCCGAAGCTGGCCGCGGCTACATTTCCGCCGGCAAAGCTGATTCCGCCATCGCCTTCGATCTGAAAACTCTAAAGCCCCTAGGCGAAACCAAGGTTGGCAAGAAACCGGACGCCCTCATCTACGAACCGGCCACCAAGCGCATCTACGTTATGAACGGTGACAGCGACAGCATTACCGCTATCAACGCCACGGACGGCAGTGTAGCCGGCACCATCGACCTCGGCGGCGGACCAGAATTTGCCGTATCCGATGGCAAAGGAAACGTGTACGTGAATCTTGAAGAGAAAAATGAAACGCTGCATATTGATGCGAACAGCCTGAAGGTGAAGGACCGTTGGCCGCTAGCTCCTTGCGCGACCCCCACGGCCCTGGCCTTCGATGCCGCGAATCGCCGGCTCTTCGTTGGTTGCCGCAGCAAGCTTCTTGCAGTTCTCGATGCGGATACGGGGAAAGTCGTTGCAACAGCCCCAATCGGCGAGCGTGTGGATGCGGCTTCTTTTGACCCAGTCACGAAACTCGTCTTCCTTTCTACAGGCGACGGAAAAGTCTTCGCGTTTCACCAGGACTCGCCGGACAAGTATTCCCTGGCCCAGGAAATCGTCACCAAGACGGGCGCGAAGACGTTTGGCTACGATCCCAAAACGCAGAATGTCATTGTGCCCACGAGCAACAACGGCGCGATGGAAGTGCTGGTGTACTCCACCAAGCCTTGATACACCAGGCCGATCCCCCGGCAGACAGGCGATGAACGATTAAGCACTCGCGTGATTCGGCCCGGAGCAGTTAGACATATGCCGTCCCACGATGGTCAGATACTCCGTATCTACGGGAGTCACCCGATGACCGCAGCAGACTTTCGCAGGATTGCCCTGAGCCTGGAGGGGGTGGAAGAGTACTCTCACGCAGGATCGCCGGCTTTTCGTGTAGGAGGCAGGAAATTTGCTTCCCTGGCCTCGCAAGCAGGGGGGGTACGGAAATCTGATGCTTACGCTAGAGCAGCAGGCGGCGTTTGTGGAGGAGGCGTCCGAGATTTTCCTGCCGATTCCTGGCGGCTGGGGAAAGATGGGACACACGCATATTCGCCTGGCGGCGAGCGAGGATGTACTGACCGGTGCACTGCGAACGGCGTGGAAACTGCGAATCGATAAGAACGCAAAGACAAGACGAAAAAAACCTGAGGTAACGGAGCGCAGCGGAGTAACAGATAAGAAACGCGGGAAGCGACGACTATGAGAGCAACAAAAGCGCGAAACATTGATAGCAATAGAAAGGACTTGTCACCAGAACAACGTGAAGAACTGCTCGGAGCATTGAAAGCCCGCTTTGAGAACAACATGAACCGCCATAAAGGTTTTGAATGGGCTAAAGTACAAGCAAAGCTGGAAGCCAATGCTGAAAAACTACGGTCACTCAATGAAATGGAAAGAACTGGCGGTGAACCGGACGTTGTTGGTCATGATAAAAGAACGGGCGAATACATTTTTTATGATTGTTCAGCGGAAAGTCCTAAAGGCCGCAGAAGTGTTTGCTACGACCGTGAAGCGCTGGAGTCAAGGAAAGAACACAAACCAGAAGCTAGCACTATTGATATGGCAGCTGCCATGGGTATTGAGCTTTTAACGGAAGAACAATATCGAGAGTTGCAGAAACTTGGAAATTTCGATACGAAAACGTCTAGCTGGGTGAAAACACCTTCTGATATCAGAAAACTCGGCGGCGCCCTCTTTTGTGATCGACGCTACGACACTGTTTTCGTGTATCACAACGGTGCGGAATCTTACTATGCCGCTAGGGCGTTCCGTGGCTCGCTAAGGGTCTAAATATTGCATGCCGGGCACGACTTATCGTCGGACGATGCGCTAACTCTTCCGTGCGGATCGTCTTCAAAGGTCACGTACAAACTGCGCGCAAATCGCGAATAAGTTGCAGAATCGTCTCCGCTTTCATTGCAAGGATGGCCTCCATTACCAGATTCCCGCTCGAATCCCAAACGGCGACAGAGATCGTTGCTGATGCAACATCCACCCCAATATATTTGGCGTCATTCATGAGGCCGCTCCTTGTTGTAGCTTGAGGATGCGAACGATCAAAACCTACTCCGAACGGGCGTCCTTTAATAATGCGTTTTTCAGGACCTGCTCCCAGTGAACATCGTCCACGCTGCCTCGGTCGACGTCAGTGGCCGACAGCGAGCGGGCGCACACGCGCGATGAGCTCTCGTAGAAACTCGTCAGTGCGCATAAACACCGCAAAATGCCCACCGCCCTTGATAGCCACGAACTCCTTTCGTGGCGCCTTGATGGACTCCAGGTAATGCTGAGCAAGCACAGTCGAAGTCGTAAAGTCCTCTTCTCCCTGGAAAACAAATATCGGGATCGAGAATTCCAGACCAAGCGCCGCCGGCCCAATCGATTGCGTCTGCGGCACCAGACGATCGGCGCTCAATATTTGGCCTTCCTCGTGTTCTTTTAAATCTCTTACTGAATATCCGGGAGCCACAAGTGCGAGACCCAACGTGCCAGCTAAGAACCCCGTTGCGCCCTCAAAGGTATTCGCCCATCGCCACTGCACGCGGTATCCTTCGCCAGAATCGTAAGGCGGAGGACCCACGTGGCTCAGTTCCTCGATGGCGCGCTGGTCATCTAGAGATTTCGCTTTTTTGAGGAGCGCTTCGTAAGTGGCGGTATAGTTTTTGACCGGAAAATCCGAGACCTGCCCGGTGCCGACATAGGCGTGGAAGAGTTCGGGCTCCGCCCTGGCCATGCGCAAACCGAGGATCGAGCCGAAGGAGTGCGCCACAAGTATGATCTTTTCCTTGTGCAGATGCTTGCATAGATACTTCGTCAGTTCGATGCCGTCCTGCACCAAGCGATCCACAGTGATCGTCTGCGCAATCCCTGGACCGTTTTTTCCTAACGTCCTTCCGGAACCTCTCTCATCCCATTGCACCACGGTGAACTGCCTCTCCCATGGGGCAAAGAGGGCAAATGACCAAGAGCTGGTTACGTCACCCGGCCCGCCGTGCAGGAACAACAGCACAGGGTTGTCGCGATTCTGGCCGTGAATTGTGACCCACTGTTCGATGCCGCCGACGGTAATGTAATTTGATTCGGAAATGCCTTTTGGAGACGAAATCGCATACTGCTTTTCGTTGCGGGCGCGCAGCATGGAAGCCAAATCGTCGAGTCGGCGGTATTCCGGGTCTATGGCGGGCGCTGCTGCGGGCGATCGCCGGCTTTCACTGCGAGTTTGTGCGCATGCCCCGGGATTCACGCAGCAGAACAGAACGCAACAAACGAAGATGTATCGCATTGGTCTTTGCTCCTTCACGGATACTACGAAACTGTTCGTATTATTGGACGAGCTTCTCTGTCCTTCGTGAGCACGCACTCCGTGGATCGGAGCCAGGCCGAGGAAGTGAACGCGGAGGTGGGACTTCCTAGGAAGAAGCGCTGCGAAGGGCGGTCACAAGTCGAGTAGAAAGCCATGACGGCATCAAGCACAACGACGCCGAATCTATTAAGTCCGTTGACCATCACCGCTGTCGTGGCTTTCGTTGCTTCTCTCTTAGGCGCGTTTGTCCGCGACGATAGCAATCTCGGTGCTATCGATCCGTGGCCTCTGAGGATCGGACCGGCCAATAAACTCGGCCTGCTTCGTCTTCCTCTCCGCTTGCTGCGGATAGGCAAGCAGACTTTGCCGATACACGAACGCAACTGAATTGACAACTCAGGAGTAAGCATCGAGCAAAAGAGGTGCACAGGAGTCCCGGTACCCGCGCGGCGGCTGCGCAAAAGTACTATATATTTACTTATATTTGCGTTAAACACGCGCCAAGTGCGAGAAAAACTTACGCCGTCGATAATGCCCGTGACGGCTATCATTCCTAGCAACAGCAATCGCGTGTTTCCCATCGGTTCGCGGGAAGTGTTTTGTTAGTGTCGCTTGATTACGAAGACGGTTTTATCGTCAATGCGGTCTTGCTCGCCATTCCGGCGCAACTCGTCATCTCTTTTTAGAGCGTAATCGAGTAAGGCGCTGCAGATGTCTTTCGCCGAAAGCTGATGGTGTTCGCGCATCACTTCTTCAAGCCGGCTACGTTCCTCTTTATCGCCGCCACTATAAACCCCATCGGTGTATAGAAAGAAGATGTCCCCTGTATTCATGAGCGTGAGCTCGACCACATCCGAGGATTTCACCCGGCGCTTCCGATAGTCCAAAGAGAGATACCGATTCCGGTCAGGATGGTCTTCGGGGATTTGTAAGCCGAGCGGGAGAAACTGCACCATCCGACTCTTGTCCAATTCCACAAACCGGCCAAATTCCGCAGAGTAGACGAGTGGCGGCGGATGTCCAAAGTTCACAAATCGAAAATTACCAGATGGCCGGATTTCGCCATACAGCATCGTGGCGATCTCTTGCACACCATCCGTCAAACTTCGCCCGAGTGCATTGCGCGCCGTAGATGATTGAGCCAGTCGTAGGTTCATCCTCTCGAACAATTCCGGGGTAGTCTTCCCGCGGTGATCGAGTTCCGAAAGCATCAGCGCTTGAAACGTGTCATGGACTGTCGAGGCGATTTTGGCGGCAATGATTCCGTGGCCTTCGGCATCGACCAGGAGGACACCGGCGGTGCTGCGTAACTCTCGCAGATCTTCGGCAACGCGCACCTGCTCCGAGCTTCGCGCTTCCCGGTAAGCGGTTTCCTTTTCCGAACTGAAGCCCGGGCGGAATTTCAGCCAGTTGACATGGTCGTCAACGGAGTTGCGGGGCGATGCACCGACCGCCAGCTTCTCGAGATACTCTTGCGAGCGTTTCAGCGCGAGCTGGATGCGACCGTCGATATCGTATCGTTGCTGAAAATTGATGTATTCAAATAGGTCGCCGCCCACCGCTCCTGCAGGAACCGAAT
>Ga0210409_10007779_pt1 | contig 10998 bp, 9 predicted proteins | sample IncBWH17MmetaG_FD_161649 | JGI IMG/M metagenome (GOLD analysis project Ga0210409, IMG submission 161649) | Forest soil microbial communities from Barre Woods Harvard Forest LTER site, Petersham, Massachusetts, United States - Inc-BW-H-17-M | ecosystem: Environmental > Terrestrial > Soil >...
CGACTTCGCAATCATCAAGGCCACGCAGGGTACCTACAACAGCCAATCGACCTTCCCCTCGTACTGGTCCGGTGCGAAAGGGGCTGGGCTCGTTCGTAGCGCGTATCACTTCTTCGACCCGACCGAAGACGGCGTCGCGCAAGCACAGCATTTTCTGTCGGTCGTCGGCTCGCTCGCGGCAGATGACTTGCCGCCGATGCTCGACATCGAGTGCCCCGACGGCAGCTCGAATTGCCTCGGCACGGGGGCCTCGGGCGCCACACCCGCAGCCACTGTTCATCAACGCATGTGGGACTGGATCAACACCGTCGCGAAGGCCGCCGGCAAGGCGCCGCTCCTCTATAGTTACGGTAGCTATTTCTCGTCGAATGGCATCGACACGACCGGCCTAGCGGTCTACCCGCTCAACATCGCGGACGTGACGACCGCGTCGTGTTTCAATGTGCCGAGCCCCTGGCAAAAGGCCGCGATCTGGCAGTATTCGTGGACAGGCACGGTAAGTGGCATCAGCGCGCAGGTGGATCGCGACCGCTTCCTCGGTACCCTGTCGGACCTGCAAGCCTTCGCGCGCGGGGGCGCGCCCGCAGGGCAAAATGAGAGCACCGATGGCATGGCGAGCCCGGCCGATGCTCACGCAGAAGGGGGCCAGGTCGAGGCGGGCGGGGCGGGCGGGGCGCGCGGGACGGACGGAAGTCTCGGCAGCGACACGGGCCATGGCGGCTCGAGCGGCGCCGCAGGGGGGTCGGGCGGTACCGCCGGCGGATCGGGCGGCGCCGCCGATGCCCAAGCAGATAGAGCAGCTGCGACGCGGAGCGCGGCAGACGCAGGCGACGGCGCAACTGCAACCGGGGGGCAAGGCAAAGGCGGAGGGTGCGGGTGTCGTGTAGAGGCAACCCGCGGTAATGGGGAGCTCCAAGTGGCGCTTGCGACTTCGCTGCTTACCGCAATCGCGCGGCGACGAAGACGACTACCGCCGGGCGGGCTCGCCGAAAGGCCTCCGTTCTGACGCGGCCCCCCTGAGACTCAGTGCGCGCCCATCATGGTCTGGAAGTTCGAAGAGTAGAACATTTCCTTCTGCTCTTCCGTGACGCTCTTGAATGTCCGCTCGAAGCGGCCGATGGGATCGTCGGTACCTTCCGGGTGCGGGTAGTCGCTCGAGAAGAGAAAGAGCTCGGGGCCAGCATCGCGGATCATGCCGCCGACGTCTTCTCCGGGGAAAGGGGTGAACTTGACAGCGCGACGAATGTAGTCGGAGGCCTTCATCGAGAGTGCGGCGACCGACGTGTCGGTGCGCTTGAAGATCTTCTGGCTCAGATCGAGCGTGCGAAGATATTGCGGCACCCAGCCCGCACCGAGCTCGATGACGCCACCGCGCAGCTTCGGGAATCGCTCGAAGACCCCGTCGAACACGAGCGACGTTAGGAATTGTTGCGGCCCGACCGAGAGCACCATGAAATCGCGAACCCGCAAGTTCTCGCCTTGCTCCGCGCCCGTGATGTCCTTCGGGCGGGGCTTGCCGTTGTTCTCGTAGGCGGCGTGCTTCGTCGGACTGTTCGGTCCCACGTGCAGCAGGAACGGAACGTCCCGATCGCACAGCGCCTGCCAGACCGGGTCGTGGTCCGGATGACCGGGGGACTTACCCGTGACCGCGTCGCCGACCGGCGCGCCGGGGATCCAGAACGCGCCGCAACCGATCCGCACACCTTCATCGAGCTCTTCGACGCAACGCCGGGGATCGACGAGCGAGAGGTGACCGACCGCGATGAGGCGCGGGTCGTGCTTGCAGAAGGCCGCCATGGCTCGGTTGTGCGCGCGGATGCCGCCGTAGCGAACCTCATTTTCCGGGTGCTGCAGGTACTGTCCGGCCGAGAACGTCGAGAAGACCAGCTGCCGCGTGAACCCGAGATCGTCGAGCGCGCGCTGTCGCTCCTTCGGATCGAAGGCACCGTACGCGTTCCAGCCTTTGGCACCGGACACCACGCCCGCCGGCACCACGCCCGTTTGGGCACGGGTCTTCTGGTTTGCCACGGCCTCGTTGATAAAGTCGTAGGTAGAGTTGGCCGACTTGATCAGACTCATCGCAGGCAGCTTGGCCAAGACGTCCGGATCGGCGTGCCGGCTGACCCAGTCCACGGTCTCCATGATGTGGCTGTCGGCGTCGCAGTACGTGCGATTCTGGGCGTAGGGCATGGCTGGTCTCCCAAGTGTGAGCAACGATTCGGCCGTCTCAGTGTACGGCGTCCACGCCACGCTTGACGAGCGGGTCGCCATTGGCTTCGGCCCCAGCCCCGCCATTCTGCATTTTTACAGCGCGGTGCATGCCGCTCAGCTCTCAATCCCGAACACCAAATTGAGCACGAACGCGAGAACGACCGAGTTGTAGGCGAAGCTGATGACGGCGTGCAGCAGGACGGCGCGCCGGATTTGGTGACTCGTGACACACGCGTCGGAGACCTGGAAACACATACCGATGGTGAAGGCGAAGTAGGCGAAATCGAAATAGGCAGGCGCCTCTCCACCGGGCAGGGTCACGCCACCCACGCCTTCCGCGTCCTCGCGGTAGTACAGGTGTGCATAGCGAAACGTGAACGCCGTATGGGTCATCGTCCATGCGAGAGCGACCGTTGCCAGGCAAAAGGCGATGACCGCTTGCCTCGTATCTACTGGCATCGAGCGCGCGGTTCGCGACAGCACGGTCGCGGCGAGCAAGCTCACGGCCGAAGTGAGCACGACGATCACGTACACGAGCGTGCGCCCCGGGTCCTCCGCCGCGGCTCGCTGGTGGGTAGCCTGAGCGTCGGCCGACACGATGTTCGTCCATGAGAGCGCGAGCAGCGAGAGCCCTGCGGCGTCCCAGCCGACCAGAGCGGCAACCACCGGGAGCGCGCGCGGCATGACGGCGAAGTACGCGCCCGCACCGAGCGCAAGGGAGATGGCGATGCGCGAGAGGGCTCTACCGGGAATATATCGGGGTGGAGCCGTCACCAGGCCTTCCGGTAAAGCTCCTCGATCTCCATCGGCGAGGCTCGCCGCGCCGACGTCATGCCCGCGAGGTCCGTGATCGCTATCTCGGCGCAAGCCGGGATCGCGTCCTTGGGGACACCCACCTCCGACAGGCGCGTCGGATGCTGGCAATTGCGAAGTAGCGCGTCCACCGCATCCGCCGTCGCGGTCGTCGCGCGCTCGGCGGTGGCGTCGATTCCAAACGCTCGCGCCACGTCGACGTGCCGCGCCGCCGTTGCGGGAAGCTCGCCGTTGTATCGGACGACATGCGAAAGCAGGATGCCGTTGCCGATCCCGTGAGGCACCCCGTGTCGAGCACCGATGGTGTGGCTCATGGCGTGCACCAAGCCCACCGCCGAGCTCGAAATGGCCCAGCCGGCGAGAGTTGCGGCCGTCTGCATGTTGGCGCGCGCCTCGAGGTCGGTCCCGTGCGCAACGGCGCGGGGCAAGTATTGAGCGATGAGCCGAATGGCATGAAGCGCCTGCGCGTCGCTCATCGGGTTGGCCGTTCTCGCCGTGTACGCCTCGATCGCATGGGTGAGCGCATCGAGCCCGGTCGCGGCCGTCATCCGCGGCGGCAACCCCACGACCAGTGTGGGGTCGAGCACAGCCAGCTCGGGGGCCACCAGCGGGTCGAGCACGTACGCCTTCACCCCGACCGCTTCGTTCTTGACGACCGCGACGTTGGTGACCTCGCTGCCGGTGCCGGCGGTCGTGGGGACCGCCACGTGGGTCATCGGCGGCGCGTCCAGATGGTTCATGCCAATCGCCTCGATGGCCCGCCAGCCATTCGCCAGCGCCACGGCAACCACCTTCGCCGTGTCGATGCAGCTACCGCCACCGAGGCTCACGACGACGTCCACGCCCGAGGCGCGCGCAAGTTCCAGGGCCGCGTCGACGACGGCAATTCCCGAGTCTTGCGGCGTCTTGTCGAATACCGCGACAACACGGGGTCCGAGCACGTCGCGCAGCCGCGCAAGGAGCCCGGCCGCGACGATCCCGGCATCGGTCACGACCAGCGCGCGCCGCTTACCCATCGCCTCGAGCTCGGCGAGGAGGCGCGCGAGGCTGCCCGGGCCCGAGAGGACACGCGTGCGCGGTTGATACTGGTAGCTCATCGAGCGCTCGCGCCGAACGAGTATGCGATGCCCGACCTTCGCGTCGGGGTTCAGCTCGACGCCGACGTGAACGTGCTTGACCTCCGTGTATTCGGCCAAGCCCAGGTGCCCCATTTCGCGCCCGATGCCGCTTTGCTTGTAGCCGCCGAACGGCGCCATGTCGTGAAAGAAGTGCCAGTCGTTGATCCACACGGTGCCGGTTCGCATCCGTGCCGCGACCTCCTGGGCGTGCTCCAGGTTGCGAGACCACACGCCGCCGGCGAGTCCATAAAGGGAATCGTTGGCGATGGCGACCGCCTCGTCTTCGTCGCGATAGCGTAGGACCGAAAGGACAGGCCCGAAGATCTCCTCGCGCGCAATCGTCATCGCGGAGGTGGCGTCCACGAACACCGTGGGTTGCGCCCAAAAGCCTCCCTCGAGCCCCGGAACCGCCGGTCTCTCTCCGCCGCACGCGAGCCGGGCGCCCTCCTTCTGCCCGAGCGCGATGTAGCGCTCGATGCGGTCGCGCTGCCCGGCGCTGATGACAGGACCCACGCGCGTGCGAGCGTCGAGCGGGTGGCCCACCTGGAAGCTTCGAGCGCGCTCGACGAGGCGCTTGACGAATTCGTCGTGCATGGCGTCCGGCAGAAGAAGACGCGTGCCCGACTCGCAGACTTGCCCCGAGTGGAGAAACGCCGCGAAAAGCGCGCCGTCGACGGCCAGCTCCATGTCCGCGTCGGGCAAGACCACGTTTGCGCTCTTGCCGCCGAGCTCCAGGCTGACGCGCTTGAGCGTGTCGGCTGCGTTCTTGAGAATCTCTTTGCCGACGGGGGTGCTTCCCGTGAAGGCGACGCGATCCACGTCCCGATGACGCACGAGTTGCTCGCCGGCGTTTCGATCCGGCCCCGCGACGATGTTCACCACGCCGGCCGGAACGCGACTGCCGGCAATGATTTTGCCGAGCTCGAGCGCCGAGAGCGGTGTCTCGGGGGACGGCTTGATCACGATGGTGTTGCCGGTGACCAGCGCCATGCCGAGCTTCCAGCAGGCCATGAGCAGCGGGAAGTTCCAGGGGATGATGGCGGCGCACACTCCGATCGGCTCTCGCCGGATGAAGTTGCGACCGGGGAAGAACGGGCTTTGCCCCGGAATGCGCTCCTCCCACGGAAACTGGTGCGCGCCGTAGCGAGCCATGGTGCGCATGAAGCGCGCTCCGGAGAACACGTCCATGCTCGTGCGCGCGATGAGCCCGCCCGAATCGCTGGTCTCGACGAATGCCAAGCGCGTGGTGGCCGCTTGCATCCGGTCGGCCAGATCCATGACGATCTCCGCTCGCTCCGCCGGCGACCTCGCGCTCCACGGTGCAAAGGCGCGGCGAGCGGCGTCGACGGCCGCATCGATATCGTCGCGTCCGGCGGCCGCGACGGTCGCGAGAGGCCTCCCCGTCGCCGGCTCGAGCGTCGTAAAGCGTTCGCCCGAGGCCGCGTCGACGATGCGGCCGTTGATGAATAATCCGTAATGTTCCATGGGCGGCTCTCCTCTAAAAGCCCATCAGGCGAGCGAAGCGGTCGCGATGATAGGAGGCGTCGCCGAAGGTCATTTCCGCGACTCGGGCACGCTTGATGAAAAACCCGATGTCGTGTTCATCGGTCATGCCGATACCGCCGAGCATCTGGATCGCCTCGTTGGCGATGTGGACGTAGGCGTCCGAACACCGCGCCTTCGCCGCGGACACGAGTGCACGGCTCTGACCGGAGCGTTCGTCGAGTGCCCGCGCCGCGGCCATCACGCACGATTTGGCGAGCTCGACTTCGATGAACATCCGCGCGGCGCGGTGCTTGAGCGCCTGGAATGTCCCGATCGTGACGCCGAACTGCACGCGCTCCTTCAAATAGGCGATGGTTCGAGAAAGGGCTTCGCTCATACCGCCCAGCATCTCGCCGCACAGGGCCACCGTCGCCCGGTCAATGACTTCTTCGAGCAGCTCCGCACCGCCGTCGATGCGACCCACGACGGCCGACTCGGGAACTTCCACGCCCTTGAGCTCGACGATTGCCGCGTTTCGGCTGTCGACCAAACGCTGACGAGCGACGTTCACGCCCGGCGCCGCGCTCGGCACGAGCAGCAGCGTCAGCCCCCGAGCTTCGGCGTGGCCGCCCGACGTGCGAGCTGCCACAACGAACGCATCTGCTCCGTACCCACCCATCACTTGCGTCTTGGTGCCGGTTACTTGGAACCCGCCCCCAGAAGACCTAATCGCTCGCGCGGCTACGCGATGCAAGTCGAACCGGCTGTCACGCTCCTGGAATGCGAGCGCCAGCATCTGCTGGCCGTCGATGAGAGGGCTCAGCACCTCGGAGCGTTGGCGTTCCGTGCCCCCGAGCGCGATGGCCTGACCGGCCAACATGACGCACCCGAGGATCGGTTCGGGTGCAAGGGACCGCCCCAGCGCCTCCGTGATCAGCACCATCTCCGCCATGCCGAGACCCGCGCCGCCGTGGGCCTCGGCGAAGGGAATTCCCGTCCATCCAAGCCTCGCCATCTCCATCCACAGCTCCTTGGAGTAGGCGAGCGGGTCGGCGCTGTCGCGAAGCCTGCGTATTCGCGCGAGCGGCGATCTCTCCGCGGCAAAGGCGATGGCCGTTTTGGCAAGGAGCGCTTGGTCTTCGGTGAGCGACAGTTTCATGGTCGTTAGTCGGGGAGCCCCAGGACTTGCTTGGCGATGACGTTGAGTTGAATCTCGGATGTGCCCCCCTCGATGGTGTTGCCCCTCGAACGCAGCCAGTCTCGGGTCTGCTGAAGTTCGACGGGCGAAAACCCTTCCCCGTCCCAGCCGAGCGCCTGCGGACCGCGGATGCCCACCATGAGTTCCTGCCGCCGCTGGTTCAATTCGGTGCCGTACAACTTGAAGAGCGACGTTTCAGAGCCCGGTCGATGACCTGCGGCCGCACTGTCGGCCGAGCGTTGGACCGTCAGATAGAAGCAAAGCTCGTCCATGGAAAGCTGGGCGATGCGGTCTCTTAGGATGGGGTCGCCGTCCGCATATTCGCGGGCCAACGCCACGAGAGCGTGGAGCGCGGTCGCGTCCCAAGCACCGGCGCTCTCTCGCCGGCCCCCGCTGCCCATGTAGCTCCCGATCATCGCGCGCTCGTGACCGAGTAGGGCCTTGGCCACCGTCCAGCCCGCGTCGGTCTCACCGACGACGTTGTTGACGGGGACCCTGACCCCCGTGAAGAAGGTCTCACAGAAGGGCGACGCGCCGCTGATGAGTCGAATGGGGCGGACCTCGACACCGGGACTGGCGAGATCGACGAGCAGAAAGGTAATGCCGACTTGCTTCTTCTTGGAGCTCGAATCCGTTCGCACGAGCATGAACATCCAGTCCGAGAGCTCGCCGTAGCTCGTCCAGATCTTTTGGCCGTTCACGACGTAGTGTTCACCCTCGCGAATCGCCGACGTTTGCAAGGAGGCGAGGTCCGAACCGGCGTTCGGCTCCGAGTAGCCTTGGCACCAGCGGATTTCGCCGCGGGTGATTTTCGGCAAGTGCTCGCGCTTGAGAGCCTCGCTCCCGAACTGCAACATCGTCGGCCCGATCATCGTGAGGCCGAAGCCGATGAGCGGCGGCGGCATCTCCAGCCGCACGATTTCATCCCGCAGAACCTTGGCTTGCTCTTCGGTAAGGCCGCCACCCCCGTATTCCTTCGGCCAGGTCGGCGCCGTCCATCCGCGCTCGGAGGCCACTTTCAGCCAGACCTTCGATTCGGGACACGCAAAGGTTTCTCGGCGTCCGCCCCAAATGTGCGTCTTGGAGTCGGTCGCTTTCCCGCGCAATGCAGCGGGAACTTCGTTCTCCAACACGCGGCGGACTTGTGCGCGAAATTCTTGATGTTCAGTCATCGGACCGGGCCAAGTGTACACATCCTGTGGTGCTTCTGCCCCCAATCTACTTACACGGCAAACCATCACTCCTTACCGCAGCAGTACTAATCCTCGCGCTCAGACGGCTCGCCGTTCGTCGGAAATCGTGCCGCCGCTGGTAAGCCAGGGGAGCCCACTCGTCGTACATCATGGCCGCTCGGAAGAACGGGCATATACCATCCATACGCCGATGAGTGCATCGATGGCTGTGTTCCCTGCGCAAACGCTCGCGCGTGATTCCACGGGCCCTCTCCCGCGCGTTGCGCTCGGGGTGACCGTCGTCCTTGGCGTGCTGCTGCTGCAACTGACGACGGAGCTTGTCGCAGGCCGCGAGAGCGCGCGGATCCTGGCGCGCATGACCTTCATGGCCGCCGAGCTTCCCATCTTGATGTTTGCGCTGTCCGCCGCGTTCAGGAGATCCATCCGCCAGCGAATGAGCGCGATCCACGGCTTGACCGTCGGCATCGCGATCGCCACGGCCATCGGCTCTCTGTTCGGCATGCTGCACGGGGTCGCAGCCCTGCATATCGCTCAACTGCGCCTGCACTTTCCGAACGGCGTGAGCATCGCTCGATCCACGCTCTTCGGAGTGCTCAACGCGCAACTCTACTTCGGGGTATGGGCGCTCGCGTTCGTCTACCCCTTCGCGGTCGAGAGCACGCGCGTCAGAGCCCTCGAAGCGCAACAGCTCCGTACTCAAGCCGAGGTCGCCAGGCTCCGGGCGCACCTCGAGCCGCACTTCTTGCTCAACACGCTCAATGCCATCGCTGGATTGGTGACCGAAGAGCCTCGCGAGGCGAGGCGATTGTTGGTCTGCCTGGGTGACCTGTTGCGTGACGCAGTGCAGGACACCAGTGACTTGCAGCCGCTCGAGGATCACATCGCGTGGCTGCACCGTTATGCGGAGATCCTCGAGGCGCGCCACAGGGGCTCCCTGCGCTTTCGCTGGGAGGTTGCGCCCGAGTGTGCGCGCGCAATGCTTCCTCGGCTTCTGCTCCAGCCGCTCGTGGAGAACGCGGTCAAGCATGGCGCGCTGCGCCGTGCGGATCGCGCCGGCGAAGTCGTGGTGAGAGCCTCCACCAAGAGCGATGGGACGCTCGTGTGCGCCATCGAAGACAATGGGCCGGGCATCGTCGACTCCGACGTGAGAAAGGGCGCTTTTGGCCTCCAGGCGGTCAAGAGGCGGCTCGAGCTCGAGGCGCCGAACGCCTCGTTGCGCCTCGAGTCGTCCGGGAGCGGCACACGGTCGATCGTCGAGATCGGGCGAGGGAGCTGAGTGGACATGTCGTCGGCCTCCGCGATGCGAGCCCTGGTCGTCGAAGACGAGTGGCCGGCGCGAAACTACCTCGTCGAGCTCCTGCAATCGTCGAAGCTTGCCGAGGTGGTCGGGGCCGTGGGAGGCCTCGATGAGGCAACGCAGGCCCTGGCGCAGGACCCGCCCGGCGTCCGGATCGACGTGGCGTTCGTCGACGTTCGGCTGGAGGGTTCGCGTGCGGGGGAGACGGGCCTCTCCCTGGTGCGATCGCTGGCCGGCGCCGTCGGCGCTCCGATGTTCGTTCTCGCGACCGCTTACGACGATCACGCCCTGGAGGCCTTCGATCTCGGAGTGGTCGACTACTTGCTCAAGCCGTTCAGCGAAGAGCGCGTCACCCAGTGTCTGCACCGGCTTCAGCTCCGTCGTTTCGGCAACGCGATCGCGACCGGACCAGCGCGCATCGTCGCGCGCCGCAAGCGAAGCCTCGTATTTTTGGAGCTGCAAGAGATCTGGGCGTTCGAGGCGGCCGACCGACTCACCTGCGTCCATACAACGCACGGCACCTTCGACATCGACCTGTCGCTTGCGGCTGTCGAGGGCTCGTTCGGGCGAGCGTTCGTCCGCGTGCATCGCAACTGGCTGGTCAACACGTGTCACATCAAGGAGTTCGATCGCGACGGACACGAAACGAAGCTGTTCGTCGGAGAAGGGGTCGCCAACGCAGGCCGTGGCGTTCACGTCCCGGTCGCGCGAGAGCGCGCGGCAGGCCTCCGTGAAATGCTGCTGACCAACGCCACCGGGCTAAGGCGGCCTTAGGCTTAAAGCGAGTTCTACCTTGCAGAGTGACTTCTGCAAGTCAATATGCCGGGCATGGCTTGGAGGCTCATTGGCTGGACCGCCCCTGCCCTTGTGGGCCTCGTGGGCCTAGTGGCGGCGTGCGCGATGACTGCGTGCAGCGGTTCGCCGCGCAACCTCAGCGAGGGAGCGGGTGAATCCCCCGGCGCTCCGACGAGGGTGCCCGTCGATCAGTCAGCGGCCGAGGGAGCCGTCTTCTGCGTACAGGGGGCACTGCGGAGTTGTCTCGTACAACTGCCGACTCAGGGAACGATTCATAACTGCTGGGTGGGCAAGCAACTATGCTCGGGCGGAACGTGGACCGACTGCCAGGACCCCTCCTCGCTGGTCGGTGTACGCACGCAGACGTTCACTGCATCGTGCCTCGCCGGTGACACGATTCGCTGGACAACGCTCGACTACGTCGTCGATGCGCCGGCCGACAGAAGTGGTGTCGCATCCGTAACCATTGCCGTCGCGGGTCACCCGGACTTCGCCCTGCTCGACGTCCGTTCCAACGACCCTTCGCTGGTCAAGGGCCTCGTCAAGGGCGGCGCCGGCTCTCTGAACATCGAGCCGCTTCTCGGCGCCCTCTCCGCGCAAAGCGATTTGACGTTGCAAATCACGACCACGACGACCCCCGATGGCGCGATGGCGTCCACGGCCACCGCCGAATTGAGCTATGCGTGCAGCTCAGGGCCTGCACCCTAACTCAGTTCCTATCGCTACTCAGTCGAAGCCCCTGGGCACGCAGCGATTCGTCTGCGCGCATCGCTTCGCACCAGGCTAAGAATGCGGGCCGCGGAACCCCTCGCCAGCGAAGGTCGGTGAGCGATTCGGCGAGCGGCACCGTGCGAACCAAGGTGGCCAGACGCCGATACAGAAGCGCTT
>Ga0210409_10007781_pt1 | contig 10996 bp, 10 predicted proteins | sample IncBWH17MmetaG_FD_161649 | JGI IMG/M metagenome (GOLD analysis project Ga0210409, IMG submission 161649) | Forest soil microbial communities from Barre Woods Harvard Forest LTER site, Petersham, Massachusetts, United States - Inc-BW-H-17-M | ecosystem: Environmental > Terrestrial > Soil >...
GGATGTGCTGATGGCATGGGATCCGGGAACAAATTACCAGCGCTGGCACAAGTCCGATCACCGCGCCGCCTCCTACCTGGCAGCGGACGCCGCCCGCGCCGCCATGTGGCGGCTGCTATTCGAGGGTCAGATCACCCAGGAGGGCTTGAAGGAGTACATGATTCCCGAGTACCTCTTCTACAACGACTACGACTATGGCGACGAGAATATCTGGGTCGACATCACCCGCTTTGTTGATAAGAAGGTTAATGCCGGAGCAAAATACGTCAGCCAGAATGGGCCAGGCTGGAAGAATTACAAAGCCAACCTGTCAGAAGCTGAGCTGAAGCAAATGAAGGATGATGTGCGAGCCAACATCCGGATGAAGGATGGCAAGCCGGTCGAGGGATTTCGCTACTACAAAGGACTGCCCGATGCGGTCGGGAAATAGCTCCCTACATAACGAGTTCCGGTTTCATTCGCTCTTATGACGAATATTACTTCCACCAGCATCGCTGCCAAAAAGATTCGCGTCATCGGCGTTCCCCTCGACCTGGGGCAATCCCGCCGCGGTGTGGATATGGGCCCCTCGGCGGTGCGCGTAGCTGGACTGGAAGCGCGCCTGGAAGAGATTGGACATTCGGTCGAGGATGCGGGAAATATTTCCGTTGCCATCGCGGAGCAGAAAAAAGTCGGTGATCCATCCGCCAAGTATCTGAAAGAGATTACAGCCACCTGCACCAAAAACGCCGAGCTGGTCATAAAGACGCTGGAGGCCGGTATGGTTCCTCTGGTGCTCGGCGGCGACCACTCGGTGGCCGCAGGCACGGTTGCCGGCGTCGCCGAATTTTTTCGCCGGCAAAACCAGAAAATCGGATTGATCTGGATTGACGCTCACACCGACATCAATACTCCGGACAGCTCGCCCAGCGGCAATGTACACGGGATGCCTCTGGCCGCAACGATGGGGCTGGGGCCAGCCGAGCTGGCAAACATCTTCAACTTTTCGCCCAAGGTGAAGCCGGAGAACTGTGTGCTTGTCGGCGTGCGCGACATCGACGCCGTTGAAAAAGAAAATGTCCGCAGAGCCGGTATCGGCGTCTTCACCATGCGGGATATTGACGAGCGTGGCATGCGCACGGTCATGGAAGAGGCCCTGCGTATGGCAGGGCGAGGCACTGCCGGTTATCACGTTTCACTCGATATGGACTGGATTGATCCTGAAGACGCGCCTGGCGTAGGCACACCGGTCCGTGGTGGCGCAACTTATCGGGAGGCGCATCTGGCAATGGAAATCATCGCCGATCACGGCCGCATGCTGAGTTTTGAAATCGTCGAAGTGAACCCGGTCATCGACGAGCACAACCGCACCGCCGATTTGGCGGTGGAGTTGGCGCTGTCAGCCTTCGGAAAAAAGATCCTCTAGCGGGTTGTATGGGGCGGACCTGCCCTGAGCAAAGTCGAAGGGGCCCCCGCCCGCCGCTTTTGCATTTGATTTTGTTTTGCTGTTCGAAGCCGAACCCCACCAAGTCCAAGGCGGCGGGCGAGGGCGCCCGCCCCACACACTCCAACCTGAATCATTTCATACAGGGCGGAATTTCAATATTGGCCGGCCCCGTGAGCGGGCCGTAGTTCATCTGAACGCCGCCGGCGCCGTTCGGATCAACCAATTCAATCCGCAACGGCAACCCGGTGTCCTTGGCCACGAACAGGTGCACCGTGCCCTGAGTCTTCTGGTTGTCGTAGGAATAAAACTCATATCCGTCTGCCATCGCGCCGTTCACACTCTGATCGCTGATGGGATGGAAGTCGGTGAGCTGTGTCGTGGACTGCGCCCCCGGCCCGCCTTGCGGGACGTCACGGCACTGCCAGGAGAACATATCCCGCTCGTTCTTCAGCATTTTGGGAACTTCAGCATGTGTCATTGCGACCCCTGCGGCGGTCATCCCTGCGCCGATCGCGCCCATGGGTCCTTCTGCCGCGGCGCGAGCGACCACAGTCGCAGCCATGCGGTCCAACTCCGCCAGGTCGTGAGCTGCTTTTTCCTCGCTTTCCTTCAGCAATCGAGGCACCGCAGCCGAAGTAATCAGACGAGCGGCGCGGCCGTTTTGCACCACCGCGCGAATTTCCCAGTCATCCACCGTTCCCGGCACGTCGGTAGCGCGCATTTTGTAGTGCATGGTGTATTGCCGCGTATCGCCCACAACCAGCATTTCCTGGGGGCTGAATATGCTCTGTGCCATCGCCGCCATTTGAGCATCGTTGGTCTGCATGGTCATGACCATGTGATAGCCCGGCTGGGTTTTCAACCGCATGAAAGAAGCATAGAGCGCGCTGTCCAGCGGAACCGGCACTCCGGCGTGGCCTGGAATCGAGTTGGCTGACCCTCCACCCTTTGCGGACCTCCTTGCATTACGCTGGGCCATCGAGGCTTGCATACGCTCCCGCATTTCAGGAGGCATATTGTTCATCATTTGCTGCATCTGCTGCATCTGGTCCGGCGACATTCCCTGCATCCCCTGAGGACTCATGCCTTGGGGTTCCGTACCCGAAGATGCATTCGGGGTGGAATCTTGTGTAGCGGCCGCACTCGCTGCGGTGTTGAATTTTGCGCTGCTTCGGCAGCGTTCTTCTTTTTGGCGTCCGCCGCCAGCATGGCCCGGATTACCTTGCTGCTGACGCCTGCCTGGCTCAGCGACTGCAAGCCGGTGGAGGAAAGATCGAACTGCGTGTCATTGGCGGCGATGGCGGCGGTAATCGTGCTTTCCGCCATCCCCGCCTTCACCATTTTTATGACGTCGGCGTTAGTCAGGGGAGATTGCTGCTGTGCACCAAACGTAAACACAGCCAGAAAAATAGCGAGGATGACGCTGGCGAACCTGGGCACCTGCATGAACAACCTCCGCTTAATCCGGTTAAGCTCCGGCAGTTAAAAGAAGGGCCCGACAGATTCGAAGACTCTAGCTGGAGAAAATCGAGAAAGGGACGGACCTCCGTCCCTCCTCGCCTATCGGTTTGGCTACTGCGTAACTGTTTTCACCGCGTCACCGGTTTTGAACCCGGTTCCTGAAATCGTGGTTGCGACCGCAGAAATATCGTCGACGTCGGTAATTTTGATCACGCCCACGGTCGTGCTCATGCGACGAATTACTTTGCCCGACGAAGGATCCTTGATTTCGCGGCTGACCCGTTCAACATTCAACTGGTCGCCGACCTTCACTCCCGCCTTCGATCCGACATTGAGAATGATCTGTCCGCCGTCGACGGCGGCGATCAGTCCTTCCACGACGATGGTTCGGGTTACCAGCTTGTCTTTGTCCGCGATCACTTCGGTGCTGGTCTGGTCCACCGCGGCTTTCACGGCTTCACCGATAATCGTGTTCTGGAAGTCGCTGCTGCCGAAGTCTACATTGCCGGCTCCAGAGCCCGCCCAGTGCCCTCCGCCTCCAAGCAGCGAAGTGCTCTCGCGCTTGGATTCGCCCCGGCCTTCAGCTACCGCCAGAATCTCACCCGTATCCACATCAATCATCCGCGCCGTCAGCGCCACGATGGCCTTGGACTTTTTGTGTCCAAAACCGCCCAGGCCAAAACCGCCCAGCGTGTTGCCCGCACCGCCCAGGTTCATGTTCTTGGTTTCGTTACCGAAGGTAGTGATGCTCCCGACGATGATGGCGTCCACACCCAGTAGTTTTCCCAGCTTGGCCGCGGAAGTGGGATTGGCGCGATCGCTATTGGAAAAATTCTGCTCGGCCATGAGCTTGTCTAGGGTCTTGCGCTCGATCACCGAGTAGCTGCCGTCCTTCACCAGGTTGGTGACCATCAGGTCAGAGATTCCCTTCCCGATATCGACGTCCTGGCCGAAAATCGAAGACACGCCGCCGTGCACCGTGGCGTAATCGAAGTCCATAATTGCCACCCGCTTCTTGCGTCCCTGGGTAGGAGAAGGAGCCCCCGGAGCTGGCGGTGCCGCATCCGGCGGGGCAGCAGCCGGCGGGGCTTGTGCGCTTACTGGTAAGGCAAGAAAAAGGCAAAATAGCGCGGCTAGAGACATTACTTTTTGCATGTGAGGTTTCCCCTGTGAAAGAAAATCAGGACCAAAAAGAACTCCCGGTCCCGGCCCGGGCGAGGCTAGCTCGGGGGTGCAGCCCCAGTCAACCCGGACGGTATGACATTGTGCAAGAATGGGAAGGTCTAATCAAGCCCATATCACTACCATGAAGAAACTCCGCGTCGGCATCCTGTTTGGCGGGCGCAGCGGAGAGCACGAAGTGTCGCTGCTCTCGGCCGCCTCGGTCTTCAACGCCATCGATAAGGCCAAGTTTGAGGTAGTGCCGATCGGCATCACCAAGGAAGGCCGTTGGTTGGCTGCGGCCGACGCCGAACGGCTGTTGCAGGGAAAGGGTGTTGGCGACTCAGGCTCCCAGGCCCATTTGCGGGCCGGAGATCCCGAGGCCACCCCGGGAGCGGCTGTCCTGGCCAGGGGCGAGGCGGTCATCGTTCCCCCGGAGCCGCAGCGGCAATCCACCTCGTTGACTCCGTTTCAAACCGACGCTGCCCTGACGCGACGAGCCTCGGACCGCGCCATCAATGTCGACATCATCTTCCCCGTCCTGCATGGGACGTTTGGCGAAGACGGGACAATCCAAGGGCTGCTCGAACTAGCGGACATTCCCTACGTTGGCGCCGGGGTTCTGGGCTCGGCCGCGGGCATGGACAAGGACGTGATGAAGTCCCTGTTTCTGGCCAACGGATTGCCCATCGTGAAGCACGTCACCGTCCTGCGCAGCGCATGGGAAGACGAGCCCAAGAAGGTCCAAAAGCTGGTAGAGAGCAAGTTGAAGTATCCGGTATTCGTGAAGCCCGCGAACCTGGGATCGTCGGTGGGAATCTCTAAGGCGCATAACCGCAAGGAGCTTGGTCCGGCAATTGAAGAAGCCGCCAGATTCGACCGCAAGATTGTGATCGAACAAGGCGTAGGCGGAAATAAGCAGAAGGCCCGCGAGATTGAATGCTCCGTCCTTGGAAACGACAAGCCGGCGGCATCGGTTCCGGGAGAGATCGTTCCCGGAAAAGAGTTCTACGATTACACCGCCAAATACGTGGACGAAGGTTCCCAGCTGATCATTCCCGCCAAACTCAGCAAGTCCGAGACGAAGAAAATTCAGCAACTGGCGATCAGCGCCTTCAAAGCGGTGGATTGTTCCGGCCTGGCGCGGGTGGATTTCCTGATGGACCCGAAAACCCGGAAGATCTATCTCAACGAGATCAATACCATGCCCGGGTTCACCGCCATCAGTATGTACCCCAAGCTGTGGGCAGCCTCGGGACTGGCCTATCCGGATTTAATCGAGCGGCTGATCCAGTTAGGACAAGAGCGGCACGCGGAAAAGAAGCGCAATCAGTACAGCCGATAACCCTGTCATCCTGAGCGGAGTAGCTGCTTCGCGAAGCGAAGCGGATACGAAGTCGAAGGACCCCTTTAAGCTAAATCGGGCCAGGACGTGCCGCGCTCACGCACCTAGAGTCCTTCTAATCGGTAGGGGTCCTTCGACTCCATCTTTCCATTCGCAAGCGAATGGAAAGATTGCGCTCAGGATGACAAAAGCTACATCGATGACAAAGCTAAGTCAGTGCCCCAGAAAACGTTCCAGAACTTCGGCGTCGGCTTCGGCGAGATCCGCGTATTTCTTCGCTCTGGCTGCGTCTCGGTGTTGCAGGGCTTCTTCCGCTTTGAACAGATTTGATTTCAAGCTCGCCTGTCTCTCCACCATGTCGGCGCGCAGGCCATAACCGCTGGCAGCCTGCTGTTGTTGCAGATGATCCAGACCGCTGTTAACGGCAGCGGCGCGGTTAGAAAGCTGATCGACCGTTTTTTCCAACTCGTCGAACTGAGCGGAGTCGCCGGCAGCAGGCGAACCCATTGCCGCTCCGCCCTGCATGGCGTCTGCTCCCGCCGAACCGTTGCCGGCATCCTGCGCCATGAGTTTCTTGGCATGAGCATGAGCCGAACCTGACTTTCCCATCGGGACAGACGGCGGCATCTGCTGGGGCTGCATCGCGTTGGAGTTGTCCACGGACGCGGATGGCGGGGTTGGAGCGGCCGGCGTCGAATTTGAATTCATCGGGCTGCCAGCAGGACTTGCCGGAGCGGCGCTCGGTGCAGCCATGTCTGGGCTTTGGTTGGCGGTGTTCTGATTCGCCGGGGATTGACTAACCGCGCTGTCGTCACTCGCGGGCGTGGCCGCCGTGGATCCGGCGTCCGGCGATTTCGCGTGCGTCCAGTTGCTGCGGGGCACGTAGATTCCAGCCACCACCAGCACCGCCAGCACGATCAGTGCGCCCAAGGTCATGTAGAGGCCGCGATGACCCCCGGCCTGCGGAGGCGGCATAGGAACCGCCGTCGGGATTGGAGTGGGCGCTTTTGTGTCCTTCAGCGGCGCCGGCGCCGCTGCCGGGGTTGCTGCAGGACGATACGGCACCGCCGCAGTCGCCGTCGCCGGAAGCACCGGCGGCTTCATCGAGTCCACGGTGGTCGCGTTCGAGGCGGCTTGCGAGGCGGCCTCCGCGGCCGTAACCGGCACGCTGCTCAAGGCATTGCGGAAAGCCTCGGCCGTCTGGAAGCGCTGCGACGGGTCCTTGGCGATCGCCATAAGAATAATTTCGTTCAGCTCCGCAGGCAGGCCGGGATGCAATTCAGCAGGCGGCTTGGGCGTCTCTTTGACATGAGCCGCCATAATCGAATAATCGCTGGTAGCGACGAAAGGACGCTGCCCAGTCACCATCTCGTACAGTGACACGCCGACCGAATACAGGTCAGAGCGCGCGTCCGTGGGCTCCCCCTTTACCTGTTCGGGAGACATGTAGCTCAGCGAGCCCATGGTCGTCCCGGTCATGGTCAGACTGCGGTCCTCGCCGCCGCGCGCAATGCCAAAGTCCATCAGCTTGATCACGCCCTGGGGGGTCAACATCATGTTGGCAGGCTTGATGTCGCGGTGAATCACATTCTGCTTGTGGGCATAGCTGACCGCGTCCAGAACCTGGCGAATGTAGTTCAGCGCATCGGTCGGCGGAATGGCTCCGTGCTCCAGCTTGTCAGCCACGGTCGTGCCTTCGACATACTCCATCACCATGTAGAGCTGGTTGTCGGCGGTGAAAGCGGTTCGAAGAGCCGCAATATTAGGATGATTCAGGCTGGCCATGAGCTTGATTTCGCGCTGGAAGCGCGCTGCCAGCTCCTGGCGTCCCGCCAGATCAGGGAGCAGGACCTTCATGGCTTCAATGCGATCGGTAATGACGTTGCGTACGCGCCACACTCTTCCCATCCCACCGCTGCCCAGTTCATCGAGAATCTGGTAATCGCCGATACGCTTGGTTTCGTCGGTCATGTGAAAAGCTCCTTGACGTTTTGCTGACGTTTTGTCGAGAAATTATGCCGCTGACGCTGGCTTCTAGCCCAACTGGTCCAGGGCTGGGACTAGTAACCAGAGCTGCATTTTCGTCGGGGGATGGAACTTCAGGCCTTCGTTCTGGAGGCCACTATCGAATCAGCGGATAATTATGCTCCGCCACATTCCTGGGGGTCAAGGCTGTTGCTCAGCCATAGACTCCCAGCGCGTTCGGGCCACGGATAGCTTGTACTTGGCCGTATTCAGGCTCTTGGCGGCCTTTTGCTGGTGATCCTTCCAGCCCTCGGGCTCATCCGGATTGCGGTGGCGCATGAGCCTGAGGTTGGTTTCGGCCTCCGCCACGTAAAGCGAGGCTGCTCCCATATTTTCCGCAACAATCTGATCAATCGAATTGGCGCGCTGGGTCGCCAGGCTGAAGTCCGGCGGGAGGATTCCGATTTCGTCCGGAAGCTGGGGATGCTTGTCCGAGGTGATGCGCTTAAGCCAATCCTCAATCACGTGAATCGCAACCTTGAGCTGCAGCGTTACAGAAGCGATGTCGGTGCGGTGCTGCTGGTCCATCTGTTTGCGTAGAAGAGAGAGCGTTTCCGCGGCAATTTCCGATTGCCGGTTCGACGACGACACCTGCTCTCGAGCCGCATCCGCCTGCCGCTTGGCATGTCCCGCATAGTAGATGTTGACCGCGGCCAGCACCACCACCAAGATCACATTGGCGATGGCGGTGTAGGCCATGATTTGATTGATGCTGAGACCCAGTACATGCTCTGACATTCAGAGGCACCGTCCGGGGGAAAGTATAGACCGAGCAGGCGGCGTTTTAGTCGTACCGGTCAGGGTGCGAGAGCTCTTTGCCACGGCGGAGGAACCTTCACGGAGGCCATCCCCGCGGCCGTTGCGGCCTTGATGCCCATATCCGTATCTTCAAAGACCAGACAGGATTCCGGCGCCACTCCCAATCGGGCGGCGGCAATGAGAAACGCTTCCGGATCGGGTTTGCTCTTCTGGTAGTCCCCGGCGCATACCAGCGTATCGAACCGATCGAGAATCTTCAGGGTCTGGAGCGACGCGGTCACCGAATCCCGCGTGCTCCCAGAGACCACGGCAAAGGGAATTTTGCCGTGGCTGGCCTCAATATGTTCCAGCACCTCGGGCACGGCCTTAAGCTGTGGAAGAATTTCCAGGTAGAACCCTTCCTTCCGCCGGGATACATCCTCGACTGGCATATTCAGTCCGTGTTTTTCGTTGAGGGTGGCGATGATCTCGGCCACCGGCATGCCTCCCCAGGCATAAAACAGGTCTTCACTGAATTCGCACTTCCATTCCGAAAGAACCCTGCTCCAAGCGATGTAATGAAGCGGCATGGAATCGGCGACGGTGCCGTCGCAATCGAACAAGTAAGCTTTAAAAGAGCCGGCCGGCAGCTTTAATTTCATCTCTGCGCTATCACATGACATGCGGGTTCGATGTCCACCCCTGACTGGTGGATTCATTCTCGGATCCGCTTCTACGCTCACCGGAAGGCTCCCTCTTGACGAACCCCCGCCCTCCCCGCTACCATTTATCAAGTTTGCTCTTCGGAGCAGACCTTGGATTTCATGCAGAGTGGCTGAGGGACGAGCCCTGAGAAGCCACGACAACCGGATCAGAATTCATTTTCTGGTCGCCCGGTGTCAACTCTCGCCCTGCAAAGGGGGAACATGAGATTCGGGGTGCAGAATTTCCAGCATCTCGTTCCTCTTTCCTCAAATTCAGGGAAAGAGGATTTCGTGTTTTAGAGCACTTTCCGGACGGCTCGTCCCGCAGGCTACTCCAAAGCGAGTGCTCAATGATCTCTGAACAAGTGACGTCTGAACCAGTGACATACGAATTACGCTGTCGGGAGTGCGGCAAGAGCTGGGGTAACCAGCCCCGTTCCATCTGCGACGATTGTTTCTCTCCTCTGGAAGTCTTCTACGATTACGACGCCGTGCGCTCCACCTTCACCCGCGAGCGAATTGCTCAGGGCCCAGCCAGCATGTGGCGCTATTCGGATTTGCTGCCGCTGCCGCCAAACTTTCGGCCCACCGTTCCAGCCGGTTTTACTCCACTGCTCGAGGCGCCGCGCCTGGCTCAGAAGTTGGGCGCGCAGAACCTCTACTTGAAAAACGACGCGGTCTGTCAGCCCTCCCTGAGTTTTAAGGATCGCGTCGTCGCAGTGGCTTTGTCGCAGGCCCGCAATTTTGGGTTCGATACGGTTTCCTGCTCCTCCACCGGCAACCTGGCGAACTCGGTCGCGGCGCAAGCGGCGCGCAACGGATTCAAGGCCGTGATCTTTATTCCGGCCGATCTCGAGCCCGCGAAGATTCTGGGCACGCAAGTTTTTGGCGCGAAGCTGGTACGCATTTCCGGGAGCTACGACCAGGTCAATCGCCTGTGCTCGCAAATTGCCGACGAACGCCACTGGGGATTCGTCAACGTGAACCTGCGTCCGTACTACGCCGAAGGTTCAAAAACCGTTGGCTTCGAAATCGCCGAACAACTGGGATGGCGCCTGCCTGACAACGTGGTGTGCCCCATGGCCGGCGGATCGTTAATCATCAAAATTAAAAAGGCGTTTGACGAACTTGTCCAGCTGGGACTGGTGGAAGCCAAGCCGGTGAAATATTTCGGAGCGCAAGCTACGGGCTGCTCGCCGATTTCAACCGCGGTAAAGGCCGGCAATGTCGACATCGAACCGCAGAAACCCACGACCATCGCACGTTCACTGGCCATCGGCAATCCGGCCGATGGGCACTACGCCATCAAGGTCATCACCAGGAGCGGGGGCTGGTCGGAGGATGTTTCGGACCCCGAACTGGTGGAATGCATCCAGCTGCTGGCGGAATCGGAAGGCCTATTCACCGAGACTGCCGGAGGCGTGACCGTGGGAAGTGCCCGCAAGCTGTACCAGCAGGGGCGCATCTCTCCCGAAGAGGCCACCGTGCTCTGTATCACCGGAAACGGTCTGAAGACTACCGATGCGCTCGCGGGCAAGTACGAAGTCGAAGAGCCCATCGCACCGAAGTTCGCGGAGTTCGAGAAGTACATGGAACGAACGCTGGGCGCTTCGTCGAAAAATACTGCGGAGAAAGAAGTTCCGGAGACTGTGGGGGCCTAAATGACGATCACAGTTCAAATTCCGACGGCCCTGCGCCGGCTTACTGCGGGCAATGCGCGAGTCACCTGCTCGGCTGCGAATCTGGGAGAACTCTTTACCGCTCTCGACCAGCAATTCCCCGATCTAAAATCTCATCTGCGCGATGAAGCCGGGGAGATTCGCCGCTTCCTCAATGTATACGTGAACGAAGAAGACATCCGCTTCCTGGGCGGAAATAAGTATGCCTTCCAGGAGGGGGATGAAGTGCTGCTGGTGCCATCCATCGCCGGCGGTCGCTTGTAGCGGCGTTTATATCTCATGGATCGGCATAACGAACGGCCCCGGAGGGACCGCTGATAGAAGCGCGCCACTTTAGTGGCGGGGGCCATCGGAGAAGACAGGCGTGCCGTCGGCACGCCTGAAACGGATTCCGAACGGCACAGTTGTATTTCAGCCGTTCCCTACGGGACGGGAGTCACTTTCCAATCTGACCCGG
>Ga0210409_10007782_pt1 | contig 10995 bp, 11 predicted proteins | sample IncBWH17MmetaG_FD_161649 | JGI IMG/M metagenome (GOLD analysis project Ga0210409, IMG submission 161649) | Forest soil microbial communities from Barre Woods Harvard Forest LTER site, Petersham, Massachusetts, United States - Inc-BW-H-17-M | ecosystem: Environmental > Terrestrial > Soil >...
ACACCTGCCGGATGCGCGCACGAGGCTGTCGCCCGTGCCAGCGCCCCATAAACCACCAAGACTCGTTTCGATAATGCAGTCCTTGATTTTGCGGCCGATTCGTTCCGTAGGCCTCCTTAAATCCATTACCTGAAAATCGCCCCGAACGCTTGAGCTGCTGGAATGGCTTCGCGCTTGACAGCCTTTGATCAGCATCGTATTTTTGTCTTTGGGTGTACAGGGACTTCTGTATACAAGGGCGGCGAGCGACTTTCAGTGCTTGCGATCGCTTCCTCCTAGAACCTGCGTTGCACCAGGCAATCCACAGTTTGTGCTATTCGACCGCCCAACGAGCACGGGCTTAAACGATGAGTCGCGCCGGGAATGCGTCAGAAGCCGTCTGGGAGGTTTTTCCTCACTTAGAGCGCGGAGGCCGATAACAAAATGGCTGGTGGGCCGGTAACAGTCAGTCAGGGACACTTCGTAGGCACGCTTCGACGGGACGCCTGGTGGACCGAGATTCTGCCTGCGGCGCTGCTTTTAGGTGCGTTCGGTCTTTATGCGACCTATCGTGCTTTCGAAGGCGCTTACTATACCTGGGGCCCTTATCTGACTCCTTTTTACTCGCCGCTGATCGATCCGCAGCACCATTTCTGGCCGTGGTCTCCGGCGCTCCTGATTCTGGTCTTTCCCCTCGGATTTCGCACGACCTGCTACTACTACCGCAAAGCTTACTATCGCGCATATTTCATGGACCCGCCGGCTTGCGCCGTGGGCGAACGCAAGCGTTCCTACTGCGGAGAGACGAAGTTCCCTTTCATCCTTCAGAACATGCATCGCTACTTCTTGTATGCTGCGGTCGTTGTCTTGGGCTTTCTTTGGTATGACGCGATCGTCGCGTTTATTCTGGACGGCCACTTCTTCATCGGCGTGGGCAGCATCATCATGCTGGTGAATGTCATCCTGCTTTCGATCTACACGCTTTCCTGCCACTCTCTGCGCCATCTGATCGGCGGGAAAGTTGACTGCTTCTCCTGTGCTTCGTTTGGATCTTCTCGGCATGCGGGGTGGCGCGGGATCAGCATTCTCAACGAGAGGCATATGCTCTACGCCTGGTGCAGCCTGATTTCTGTCGGCCTGACCGATCTTTACATCCGCTTGGTTGCATCCGGTGTATTGCGGGACATCAGAATCCTGTGACCACCAAGTTTGAAACACACGAACATGACGTCTTGATTATTGGCGCGGGCGGAGCCGGACTGCGCGCGGCGATTGAGGCCTTGGGGCAGGGAGCGTCGGTCGGCGTCGTCTGCAAATCACTACTGGGGAAAGCGCACACCGTCATGGCGGAAGGCGGCATCGCTGCCGCCATGGCGAATGTGGATCGTTCGGACGACTGGCGCACCCATTTCCGCGATACCATGCGCGGAGGCAAGTTCCTGAACCATTGGCGGATGGCTCAGCTCCACGCGCAGGAAGCTCCCGACCGAATTCGCGAACTCGAGCAATGGGGGGCGCTTTTCGACCGCACTGCCGACGGGCAAATCCTTCAACGCGCTTTTGGCGGGCATACCTACAAACGCCTGTGTCATGTGGGTGACCGCACCGGCCTGGAGATGATACGCACGCTGCAGGATCGCGGCGTCAGTTTGGGCATCGATGTGTACATGGAGTGCGCGGTCACGCGCTTACTGAAAGACGGCGATCGAGTGGCCGGCGCGTTCGGCTATTGGCGTGAACAAGGCCGGTTCGTTGTTTTCAAAGCCAAATCCGTCGTGCTGGCAACCGGCGGCATTGGAAAGATCTACAAAGTTACTTCGAATTCCTGGGAATATACGGCGGACGGAATGGCGCTCGCCTACGAGGCCGGGGCCGAGCTGAAAGATATGGAGTTCGTTCAATTCCATCCCACAGGCATGGTGTGGCCACCGGGTGTGCAAGGCATTCTGGTTACTGAGGCCGTCCGAGGCGAGGGCGGTATCCTTCGCAACAAGGCCGGCGAGCGCTTCATGGAGAAATACGATCCGAAGCGCATGGAGCTTTCCACGCGCGACGTCGTGGCGCGTGCCATCTATACCGAAGTGCGTGAAGGCCGCGGGTCAGAGCACGGCGGCGCATTCCTGGATATTTCCCACAAGCCGGCGGAATACGTAAAGAAAAAACTCCCGAGCATGTACCACCAGTTTCTCGAATTGGCGGACGTGGACATCACCAAAGGCCCGATGGAAGTCGGACCCACTTGCCACTACGTTATGGGGGGAGTGCGCGTAGATCCAGAAACCGCTGCAGCGACTGTGCCGGGACTCTATGCCGCCGGTGAGGTCGCCGCGGGCTTGCACGGCGCGAATCGCCTAGGAGGCAACTCGCTTTCCGATTTGCTTGTCTTCGGAAGGCGGGCAGGCCTGGCGGCTGCCCAATGCGCCAAAAAAACCGCCCAGGCGACGATCGATCCGGCACAAATCGAACAGGCCGAGCGAGACATGCTGGCGCCTTTTCAGAACGGAAACGGCGACTCGCCCTACCAGATTCATCGCGATCTGGAAGATACGATGCAAAAGCTCGTGGGAATCTTCCGAAACGAAGGAGATCTCCAGCAAGCGTTAATCGAACTCGAAAAACTCAAACAGCGCGCCCAGCGCACCCACGTGGAGGGCTCGCGTCTTTTCAACCCCGGGTGGCACCTCTCGCAAGATCTGAAATCCATGCTGACGATTTCGGAGGCCGTGACACGCAGCGCTTTGGCGCGCCGCGAAAGCCGGGGAGCGCATAGCCGCATCGACTACCCCTCGCTCGACAATGCGTGGGGGCAGCAGAACAACGTCGTCTCCTCGCAGCGGGGGGCTATGGCACTTCGCCAGGAGCCCGTTCCCGCTATGCCTGAGGAGTTGCAAAAGATTCTTGCCGAAGATAAGTAGCGGCTAGCGGAGGAAGCAGATGGCTGAGGCGCTTTTGGAAGTTTTCCGGGGGGACCGCCAGGGCGGCAAAACCGAGCAGTATCGTGTCCCCGTGGCGCCTGGAATGGTCGTACTCGATGCCATCCACTATATCCAGGGCCATTTGGCGCCGGATTTGGCGGTACGCTGGAATTGCAAAGCCGCGAAGTGCGGATCCTGTTCCGCCGAGGTGAACGGCCGTCCCCGGCTCATGTGCAAGACGCGCATGGATGCACTCCCCCTCGATAAACCGATCACCGTCTTCCCGATGAAGTCGTTTCCAATAGTAAAGGACCTCGTCACCGACGTCTCCTGGAACTACAAGGTTAACAAGAAGATCCCGCCGTTCACGCCGCGACCGGGTACGGACTGGAAGATTTACCAGGACGATGTTGATCGAGTGCAGGAGTTCCGCAAATGCATCGAATGCTTCCTTTGCCAGAACGTATGCCATGTCCTGCGCGATCACGATAAATTCGAGCAGTTTGCCGGTCCGCGCTTCTTTGTCCGCACGGCGGGACTGGAGATGCATCCCCTGGACAGCAAGTCCCGGACCAAGCTCCTGCGAGATGAGATGGGAATCGGCTTCTGCAATATTACCAAATGCTGCACCGAAGTCTGCCCGGAAGACATTCACATCACTGATAACGCCATAATTCCGCTCAAGGAAAGGGTTGTGGACCAATTTTACGATCCGGTGCTTATGCTGGTCCGTAAGATCCGAGGAGCAGACAAAGACTCGAAGTAAGGGCTTCGGTCGGCGCCTCGCGTGTACTGCCGCTTATTTACCCAACCAGCACGAAAACTAAGAAGTACTATGGCGGCTTTGCTCCTTTTCGAGCCAAGCTGAACACTTGCAGCTGGGTCATTCTCTCCCTCTCCGCAGGAGGATGCATGAAGGGCAAGTGGATCTCTCGCCTGGCGCAGGTAAATAAAGAGCTTTTATTGATTTTTTCCATTGTTGCTTCGGCGGCGCTGGTGAATTTCTTCGTCGAAGGCCAGCGGCTGGTTCTGACTTTCTACAATCTTCCCACGCTTTTCGCTGTGTATTACTTTGGACGGAGCCGGGCGGTACAAGCTGCCGTGGCTACAATTCTCTTTGTGACCTGGGTAAATGTGATGCACCCCTCGCTTTTTGGCCACGGCGCCATTCCCAGCGAAGACCTGCTCGGCTGGGCGGATCTGTCGATCTGGGCGGGGTTTCTCGTGATCTTCGCTTACGCTACGGGCACTCTTCATGAACATAGCGAAAAGCGCATGCGCGAGCTGCGTGAGACCTATTATGGCGTGCTGCAAATCCTGAGCCAGATGATATCGAACGACAAGTTCACCCAAAATCACTCTTACCGCGTCTCAATTTACGCCACACAAATCGCCCTCGAACTGGGCCTGAGAGAAGACCAGGTGGAAGACGTGCGCGCCGCCGCCCTCTTGCACGACGTCGGGAAGTTGGAAATCAGCCGTGAGGTTCTCTATAAGGCTGCGCGCCTGACCGACAACGAAATGAAGGAGATCAAGACCCACGTTGAACGCGGTGTGGAGATGCTGAGCCCGGTGGGTGGATCGCTGCGGCGCGTTCTGCCGATCATTCTTGCGCATCACGACAAATTCGACGGCTCGGGATACCACCCCACCAAAGCCGAGCAGATACCCGTCGAGGCTATGGTCATCAGCGTGGCTGATGTATATGACTCGCTTGTCAGCGACCGGCCTTATCGCAAAGGACTTTCACCGTTCGAAGCTCGCGACACGATCGTAAAGGCTTCCGGGACCGACTTCGATCCGCGAATCGTGAGTGCTTTCGAGGCGGCATTCCGCAAGCAGAGGCTGGAAGTTCCCGAAGTTCTCGTGTGATTCGCTTCCCCAAACTTAACTGGCATGTACGGCCGGGCATACAGGGTTCTACTTGTCCGAAATTGCCCTGCGGTTCAGTCAAACTTCCAACCTGACATCGGGCATCCTCTAGGAGCGGAGGGGAAATGTCAGTCGAGAATCAATCGGTCAAACAAGAGCTAATATTCGCGCTCGCCATAGTGAAAGCCAGCGTTTTTTCCGATCGCACCGAGTCATCCAGAATCCACGCTGCTCTACAGATTATGTTCCCGGGAGTTGCAGTCATCTTGGTGGCGGAGGACGATGAGCTAGCCAGGTACCAAGGCTGCCGAGAACTCTCCGATTTCGCGAATGGTGCCCCTTGTAAGGTGATTTCTTCGTCGAGAATTAGCGCCAACTAAAGAAATCGCGCCTTGACCTGCTCGCTAGGGTTAATATCCTCTTGGGCACGGCCAAACTCAGGCGTAATCGACACCGGAAACAATCGTGAGTTTAATGGCATAGTCTTGACGCCATGCCATCATACGACCAAGCGAATCGGCCCAAAATCATTGTCGTCATGCCCGCGTACAATGCGGCGAAGACACTTAAAATTACCTATGAGGCTATTCCCCCCAGGATCGTAGATCAGATCATCCTCGTTGACGACGGCAGTACCGACCAGACCCTGGAGATCGCTCGCCAATTACATCTCACGGTTTTCGTTCACACGCGTAATTATGGCTATGGTGCCAATCAGAAAACATGCTATGCGGAAGCCCTCAAAGAAGGGGCGGACATCGTGGTCATGCTTCACCCGGATTATCAATATGATCCGACACTTTTGCCGGAAGTCGTCGCTCCTATCAAGGCCGGCCAAGCCGACATCGTATTAGGTTCCCGATTCCTGGCGGGGAATGCACTGCAACAGGGCATGCCCTGGTGGAAATACGTTGGCAATCGCTTTCTGACCAAGCTGGAAAACTGGGCGCTGGGTTTAAGTTTGGCCGAATACCATACCGGTTATCGAGCTTACAGCCGGGAAGCTCTCGAACAGATTCCTTTTAACTTCAACTCCGATAACTTCGTCTTCGATCAGGAAATTCTGGTGCAGGCGACTCATCTGGGCTTCCAGATCAAAGAGGTTCCGGTTCCAACCAAATATTTTCCAGCGGCCTCCAGCGCCAGTTTCGTTGACAGTACGATCTACGGCCTGAGCATCTTGTTTCTGCTGGGCCGGTTCCTCTTGCACAGAATATCGCTCGTCGAATTCAGGCAATTCCAATCCCTCCATTCCCGCTATAGGAGAGTCTGTTGACTCCTTCAGGAGAAGTGCCTGGCGGCTACGCCTTCAAAAATTTTAAATACAGTAGCCACTACTGGATCCTGAAAAAGCTCGAGCAGGAACGAGAGCCTGTGCGCATTCTGGACGTCGGCTGTTCCTCCGGATACATAGGAAAGATCCTGCGGGAAAGAGGTCATCACATTACCGGAATTGATGGCGACGCTGCTGCCGCGGAACAGGCCCGCCGCTACTACGACGGTTTTCAGCTCCGTGACATCGAAACCTTTACCTTTCCTTACCGCCGGGAGTTCGAGTACATCCTCTTCGCGGACGTTTTGGAACACCTGCGCGATCCTGCGGCAGTACTGCGCAGGTCCCTGCCCGCCCTATCCGATTCCGGCAAAGTGATGGTCTCTGTACCGAACATTGCGAACTGGGTCATTCGCCTCAATCTGCTTTTCGGAAATTTTGACTCCGCGGACCGCGGCATTCTCGATAAGACACATCTTCATTTTTTTACCCTGCGAAGCCTTAAAAAAATGATGAGCGATGTTTCTTGCCGAGTTCTCGACGTCACGCCTACGCCCGTACCGATCCAGTTGGTATTACCGTTGACCGAGCACAAAGTTTTCGTGCCGCTCCACGCCCTTCATTACGGACTTACGGCTTCATGGAAAACCCTTTTTGCCTACCAGTTTGTGATTACTGCCGTTCCGTATAGCGGGGCACCGCTCTCTACCGGCAATCAAACGCATGCCGAGATGATTAAAGTATGAGCCTCAACACCACAATCGAGGCAGCGGCTAATTCACCGCGTGACCTAGCACCGGAAAAACCGGAGGCGGTCCCAGGCGCCCCGCCTATTGAGCGATGGTTGCACGGTCACCTCACCAAAATCGCTGTCGCAATCACTGCTGGAGCTTTTGCAGCCAGGATCGTCGTGGCCAGCAGAAGTTATCTCAACCCCGACGAGGCGCTTCACTATTTGCTGCTGAATGAGCCTTCCCTTTTTCTCGCTTACAAGGCCAGTTTGACGAATGCGCACCCGCCATTGATCTATCTCCTGCTATACATCTGCCATTTTGTGAGCCATTCCGAACTCATGCTTCGTCTCCCTTCGATTTTGGCCGGCACGGCCTTTTGCTGGTTCACCTTCAAATGGATACGGACGCTCTTCGGCGAGGCGGCGGGCTTGATCGCTGTCATCCTTGCGGCGTTTTCGCCTACTCTGATCGCCCTATCGGCTGAAGTTAGAGAATACGCCTTGCTACTCTGTTGCATGGCCGCCGCTCTCTACTTTCTCGAACGAGCCTTCGCGCAAAAATCCGTCGGTACAATGTGGCTTTTCTCCCTTTGCCTCTACCTGGCCATTCTGTCTCATTACTCGGCCGCGTTTTTCTGTCTTGCCGCCGGCGTTTACGCGCTGGCGCGAATCTCGGACTCGGGTTATCCACGAAAAATAATCAGCGCATGGGTGATAGGTCAAATGGGAGCACTAACGATCTACGTGTTCCTCTACGTGACGCACCTATCGAAGATTAGAAATAACCTCGCGGTGTGGGGGACGGCGTTTGGCGGGACGTTCTATCGATTCGATCAGGAAAGCATCTTTCACTTTACGAAGCAGAATACCTGGAACATTTTCCAATTTTTGTTTGCGCAGCCATACGTCGCTGGAACGATGCTCATCGGCTTCGTGGCCGGCACCGGATTCTTGCTTCTTAAAGATTTTATGCCTTCTGCCGGACGCGGTGCGCCCCGTCACGCAAGCATTTACGTTTTGCTGCCTTTTTTTGCCGTCTGGGCGGCGGCCGTCGCCGGGATTTATCCCTACATTGGCAGCCGCCACACGGCGGTTCTTATTCCTTCCGCCATCGCTGCCGCGAGTTTCCTCTTCGCATCCGTTTCTCGCCAGAAGTTGTTGGCGGGAGCCTTGCTTGCAAGCCTGCTGATAGGAGTATCGAATTACTATGGGAAATGCCCAGAACCCGGCATCAGAGATGTGGATCAACGCCAGGCACTCATGACCGGTGCGATGAATTATCTGCACCAGTCCATGCGAGAAGACGACGTTATCCTGGCAGACATGCAGAGCAGCATGCCCCTTGGGTACTATTATTGTGGGGCCGAAGAAGCCTTTTTCACGAGTTGGACTCGCGCGAGCTTCGATCAATTCCGTTGCCATGGACACTTAATCGTCTCTCTCCATTTTTGGCTTTTAAGGCCAGAAGGCCTTACCGTCCCATTCGAAAAGATGGTGAACAGTTATGGGTTAAAGCCGGGGGATAGGGTATGGATCTTTCAAGCAGGATGGGGAGGCGATCTCATTGCGGAGCTGCCCAAGGAGGCCGCAAAGTTTCAGTGTCTTACCCCCAGGACCTTTGGTCAAAACATCACGATCGTTCCTCTAATGGTTGGGTCGGATCTCTCGCCAGCGCCGCAGACAAAGTGCGTCAACTGAAGCGCCTTTTTTCCTGCGCTTTACGCCTTCCGATGGTCAGAAAAGCAAAGGAAGTTCGGTGTTCGCCGGGCCATTCCTGAAGGGATTCGCGGAGGCGGATGGATGAACGAAGTCAGTGCGTCCGATTCATCACTGCTGCATTGCGGCTACGGACTGGACTGCGCTCGCGCCCGCCATCGCCCACTTGCCGTTTGTAGCCAGCGTGTAACAGGTATTGTCAACGATCGCGAGACTCAATCCGCCGCCGTCGAGCACGAGCACAGGTGATTTGAGGCTTGGGAGAGGACGATCTCGGAAGCGAACGGGCGGATTTACGACGAAAGCATTATAGTAAACGCCGCCGGCAGAGAGTCGTAGAGTTGAGTCCGGGGACTCGATGAGTTGGTTAAGCTTCTTGATACGGGTCCAGGCTAAATTCGACCAGGTCTCGACCCTGCAGCCTCGGCTCGCCAGGCAGCCCTGCACCAGGTGGGTGCGGGCTGAACTCGCAGAAGCATCCGGCAATTGCTGGCCTTCAGCTATAGCTTGCAAGAATCCTCGTACAACCTCGGGACTCGCCTCATCCTTTACACCGGTGCTATAAACGTATTTGCTTGCAATATAGGCAACCGTGGTCCCCTGCTGGACAAGTATCGTTTTGGCGGTAGCATTCCAGACGTAGACCGAACTGCCGCAAGCGAAGTGGGCGTAGGCCCTCATCGCCATACCGGGACGTTTATACCCGCGTACAGTACCGCCCGATTTACATCCTGTGACTAGGGCCGTTCCTGAGGGGTCCTGGGCTTGCACAGAACGTGAGAGTAGACCGACACATAGGGTCAGAAGAAGCAAAGGGATGAGCTTGGGTCTGTTCATGGCCGCTATCTCTAGAGCTAAGCCTAAAGAGCGGCCCCGGGGTCAGCAACGTTTTCGGCGGTCGTGAGCGGCGAATCATATAACCTGATCGAAAGTCGAGACTTCCCTACCGTCCATCAGTACAGGTGAGCAATCAGCTATCGTTCGGACGGCAATATTGGGTCCATCGTTCCTTTTCTATTCCCTGACCGAAGCGCCCTCCAATCGGTTTAGAAGTTTCCGTAGCGGCCGAGCATCGTTTGGAGACTCGTGGAGACCGCATTGCCCCTCGCCGCATCCCTTGGGGTTTATTCTTGCTCTCACACTGTACGTCTGTACAGTATCTCTCCGGTAAGGCCTTTCTTTAAACTGTATAAGAAACGAACGCAGAAAGGGCCTCGTAAGACAGAGATATGCTTCATCTCGATTATATTTCTTGCCTGCTCACAATTCTCTCCACGGTTCTGATCGGAAAGCGTCTATGGTATGGCTGGATCATCGCAGCGATAAACAGCCTGGTCATTTGCGTCATCGGCGTCCAGACGGCACAGTATGGCTTCCTCCCCGGCAACCTCTTGTGTATCGTGATCTACGCTCATAACCTCTCGAATTGGCGTCCGGAAAGTCGAAGGGAGACCGCTCATAGTCCAAGCCTGAACGAGAATCGGGAAGCGGCTGAAGAATCAGCTTCTTAATCCCTAGATCTTGAAATAGCAACGGCCACGCGCGTTTCTCAAGCTATCGCTCCGGGGCGTGGGTTCCCCCTCCGCTGGAAGGATTGCCAAATAACTTATTGTATCGCTCCATCTCGCTGGGTGAGCAGTACTGCTCCATGACATCCCGATGAGGATCCTCCAGTCGAAGGGGAAACTTGTCCATCGCGATCCAGGGTTTCGCATATATCTTGGGGTCGTCAATTGTCACCGTCCACTCCAAATGGTCGTGGTCGACGCGATGGAACCGTTCCTCCACGCGCAATTGATCGCTGATGGGACGGCCCGCAGTGTCCAGCCAAACTCTGTCTTCCGCCATCATTCCCGTGGTCTGCACGACGAGGGTTGTATCGTCCACCCATTTTCCCACGGAGTATCCGTAATAACGGGGCTCCTTGACTTCATTGCCGATCATTACGCCCCCATCCACCACTTTCGGAAGCGGGCGTCCGTCGGTCCAGATGACGCGCCAGGTTGTTGCATACTCGTAGAGCATCACAATCTTGTATTCGTTCTGCAGGATCTGCGTCTCCCGCAGGTTATAAAAATTCATCCGTGGGAATCCCAGCGGCTCGCACTTATCTCGCGGATCGTTAAATTCGCCGGGAAGCACAGCGTCAGCTCCCTCCAATGCGTGATGGGATTTGTATAGTTGCTGTCCGTAAGCAGTGTAGGGCAGCTGATGTTCCGGCTTCCCGTCATTCGGCATAGCCTTCACACCATTCGCCTGGATTCCGTCCGAAGGCCCATTGGCAGGCTCCCACGTTCCAGAAATATCATGGCGCGGAGCCGGAGCTGATTTCTGATCCTTGGAAACCCCTGCTTTCGAGTCCTTGGCTACGGCTGGCTGTGGTGGCCGCTCACTCTGAGGGAGCGCCTGCGATGAAAAGATCAGTGCTGCCGATAGGGGAATTGCCAAGACGCTGAAACGATGTAGCATTTCACACCTTTCACTTGGGAGGCAAACTCGCGCAACCA
>Ga0210409_10007783_pt1 | contig 10994 bp, 7 predicted proteins | sample IncBWH17MmetaG_FD_161649 | JGI IMG/M metagenome (GOLD analysis project Ga0210409, IMG submission 161649) | Forest soil microbial communities from Barre Woods Harvard Forest LTER site, Petersham, Massachusetts, United States - Inc-BW-H-17-M | ecosystem: Environmental > Terrestrial > Soil >...
CAGCATCTGCCCGATGCGCGTCATCTGCCCTTCCGGGAAGATGCACACGACTTCGCCGTTTTTCAGCGCGTCGGTGGCCAACCGCAATGAATGAATCATCTCCCGCGGCCCCTGATCCGACGCGATGGGAATCACCCCCATGATTTTTGCGAAAGGTTTTACCAGCGGATGCTCGTAGGAGCCCTTGAACATGATGAAGCGGATCGGCCGATCAATCGACGCAATCAGCAGCACGGCGTCGGCCATCGAAACGTGATTCGGCGTCAGCAGCGCTCCGCCGCGCGCCGGCACGTTTTCCCGGCCCCGGACGTCCAAGCGGTACAAGGTGTGAGTGGCAATCCACAGCAAGAGCCGCAGCATTGAATCGGGCAGCAGGTAGACCGTATAGATCGTGGCGGCCAGGGACATCACCGCCGTCCAGAAGAAGAAGGAAGCCAGCCCGGTGTGAAGATAATGCGTAGCCCCGGAATAGATGCCCGATGCGACGATCACCCCCACGAAGGATAGGAAATTGGCGAACGCAATCACGCTTCCTTTGTGCTGCTCTTCCGGGCGGTGTTGAATCAGCGCGTTGATCGGGACGGCAAAAAATCCGCCCGCAAACCCTAGCGCTCCCAGCAGGAGCAGCACTTGAAGAAAGCTCAATCCGTGGATGGTGATCGCAAACGAAAACACGGACATGGCAATAGCGCCAAGCGGGATGAGGCCGTACTCAATTTTCCCGGCAGAAAGCAATCCGGCCGCGTAACTCCCTATGCCGATGCCAATGGCCAGCGCCGCTTGCAGATAGCCGCCGTGCGTCTCGTCGAGGTGCAGAACCTCACGACCGTAGAAAACGATCACGAACTGGAGAAGAGCCCCCAGGAACCAGAAGTAAGTATTGCCCACAATGGCAAGATGCAAGACGCGGTCGGGCCTGACGAGCTGTACCTGCTTCTTAAGGTCCGCGAAGATATTGATCCGGAATTTCCTGGTGGGGTCTGCGGGAGTAACTCGCGAGATGAAAAAACTCGCCACCAGGCCGAACAAGGAGCACGCGCCGAAAATCAGACCGGCAATCGCTTCGCGCCCATGAAAGGCCTGCGCCAGCACTGGGCCGATCACTGCGCCGGCGATAATGGCGAGGAATGTTGTGAGTTCCAGGATCCCGTTGCCCCAGGAAAGCAGCTTGGCCGGCAGAAGTTCCGGAAGCAGGCCGTACTTTGCGGGACCGAAGAAGGCTGCTTGCGTGCTGGCCAGGAAAATTACAGCAAATGCCATTCGCGAGTTACCCCGCGTGAAGGCGTACATGGCGAAAAGCATCGCGCAGATTTCGAAAATCTTCGTGCCGATCGCCACGCTGCGCTTGCTGTAGCGGTCCGCCAGGTATCCACCGGCCATCGAAAACAGTAAGAAGGGCAGTGCAAACAGATTCCCAATTACAAAAACAAGAAGGTCTTTCTCTGAATCTGTAGGATTAGTCCCCAGGATAAGAAAAATGACGAAAAACTTCAGGCCGTTATCGTTGAATGCCCCCTGAAACTGCGTGGCAATCAAGCTCCAAAAACCGAGCCGCCAGTTTTTAACGGGTTCCGATACAGAGACGTTTTCGTCAGCTGGCATGCACGCTCACCAGGCGGTGCGATTAAAGCGTAGGAGATTCCATTAGTCTAGCAATCTTGTGGGCATCGGGATGACGCACCTCCCCGCCCTGTGCCGAAAGCGGGACGCTGCTTCATCAAACACAGCTTTGCTCGATTCACGATAGGATAATGCTCTCAAAATAGGGGGGGAGCGTGATCGCCAAACACAAAACTCAGACGCTTTTGATCACCGGGGCGACCGATGGATTGGGAAAGGCCGCGGCGCTCCTGCTTGCCGAGCACGGTTATCGCGTGTTCGCGGCGGGGCGCTCGGTGGAGAAGCGCGCACAACTCGACGCGCTGGCGAAGCAAAAGAATCTCCCGCTCAAAACCCTGGAAATGGATGTTTGTGACGATAGCTCCGTCCAAAAGGCCGTCTCTGCCGTTTATCAGGAAGCCGGCCAAATCGATGTATTGATCAACAATGCGGGGCTGGTCTACGTCGGCGCCGTCGAGGATTTGCGCTTGGAAGACTGGCGGCGCCAATTCGAAACCAATTTCTTCGGCGTAATCCGCGTCACCCAAGCCGTCCTTCCAAAGATGCGCGAACGCCGCGCCGGACGCATCCTGATGATGAGCTCCGTCTCCGGCTTCGTGACCCCTCCGACGCAAGGCGCCTACAGCGCCTCGAAACACGCCATCGAAGCGTTGAGCAATGCCTTGCGCCACGAGCTATACCCCTTCGGCATCCACACCGTGCTCATCCAGCCCGGCTACATCGTCACCAACATCCAAAGCACCGCCATGAGCATCGCGCAACCCTATCAGGAAAAATTCAAGACCGGCCCCTACGCCAAGCTCTATGAGACGTATCTGCACAGCGCCAGCAGCACTCGCGCGCAGTCCAAAACCACTCCCGAAGATTGCGCCCGCATCATGCTGCGAGCCATCGAAGCGCCGCATCCCAAGGCGCGTTACGGAGTAACTTCTCTGGCCAGATTCGCCAAGTGGGCCAAGTGGCTCCTGACGGATCGCATGGCCGACGCCTTGATTCGCCGAAGGTACGGAATCACTCGCGAAGCTTAGTGGCTCGCTGCCTACGGATTCGTCACCTGAAACGACAAACTATTCTCTCTCTGTTCCTGCCAGGTCTTGGACCACGCCTCATGCACCGGGCTCTCCGAATAGTCCGCGGCGGCTTCCGCGCTGGTGAACTCGATGGCATAAACGCCGCTGAAATCCTTAATCTGGTTGCGCGCGGTCTTCAGCCAGACATTTTTGATGCCGGGAATTTTTCCCGCCATGTCCTTGATGCCGTTGATGGCCTTCTCCCGGTCGTAGTTCGAGACGTTGTCCTTGAATTTGTAGACCACCACGTGCAGCACCGTCTTCGGCTGTCCAAAACGGTTTTGCACTGCGGCACTTCGCGCGCGCAGCGATCCCGCCGCGATTCCCGCGGCGAAAATCCCCGCGCCCAGCGCGAACTGTGCGGCTCGCTTCCCGAATAAACTCATTTTTCCCTCCGTAGTCGCAACCTCGCCAGTTTATGCAAGCCGCGCGCGTCGAAGCAACTAGCGGCCACGAGAAACGCCATAGCCCCCGCAATAGGTTTGACGGACGCCCTGCCAGGCCGTTACGCTGCCAAGGCACATGGATTGAGATTCGAACGGGCTGGTCCAGCAGGGAATCAGAAACGCCATTCGTGAAGTTTCAATTCGAGGAGAACCAATGCTAGCAGGGAAACGCTGGATGCTGCCGCTGTGTTTGTTCACCATCGCTGCGCCCATCCTTAAAGCGCAGAGCCGGGAGCAAACCAACCAACTGGCACGCGAAATCTTCAAGCAACTCATTGAGATCAATACCACCGACTCCGTCGGCAACGTCACCACCGCTACGGAAGCCATGGCCAAACGTCTGCGGGATGCAGGCTTCTCCAGCGACGACGTCATCATTGCCGGGCCCAACGACCGCAAGAAGAATCTCGTCGCCCGTTTTCGCGGCACCGGAAAGCGCAAGCCCATCCTGTTCATCGGTCATCTGGACCTCGTCGAAGCCCTTCGCGCGGATTGGACTACCGATCCGTTCGAATTCCTCGAAAAAGACGGCTACTTCTACGGCCGCGGCACCGAGGACATGAAGGAAGGCGACGCCATCCTGATCACCAATTTCATTCGCATGAAAAAGGAAGGTTACCTTCCCGATCGCGACATCATCGTCGCCCTGACCGCCGACGAAGAGGGCGGCAATTTCAACGGTGTGGACTGGCTCCTGAAGGAGCATCGCAACTGGATCGACGCCGAATACTGCATCAATCTCGACGGCGGCGAATTCGAAAAAGAGAAGGGCAAGCGCCTCCTCGCCGGCATTCAAGCCAGTGAGAAAGTTTACGTCGATTTCCAATTCGAATCGCTCAACCCCGGCGGCCACAGCTCCGTCCCAAGCCCGGACAACGCCATCTATCACCTTGCCGGAGCGCTCGCGCGTCTGCAGTCCTTTTCCTTTCCCGTGAAAATCAATGAGATTACCCGCAGCTATTTTGAACGCAACGCCGCCCTCGCGACTGGCCAGGTTTCCGCCGATTTGAAAGCCGTCGCCAAGCAGCCTCCCGACAACGCCGCGGTTCACCGCCTCTCCGAATCCCCCTACTACAATTCCTTGCTGCACACCACTTGCGTAGCAACGATGCTCTCCGGCGGCCACGCGCCCAACGCTCTCCCTCAAACCGCGCGCGCCAATGTCAATTGCCGCATCTTTCCCGGGGAAGACCCGCGAGAAGTTCTCCATACGCTCGAAGGCGTGGCCAACGATCCAAAGGTAAAAGTCACCATCGTTTCTCAACTTGCGCCGGACGGCAAAGTCGTCCCCGTCGTGGCCGTGCCTCCGTCACCGCTCCTCCCCGAAGTAACGCAAGCCATGCAAAGGACGCTCAGCATTGCCTGGCCTGGTGTTCCCCTCGTTGCCACCATGTCCACCGGCGCCACCGATGGCAAATACACACGCATCGCCGGCATCCCCACCTACGGAATCTCCTGCATGTTTTTCGAGCGCAACGACAGCCGCGCGCATGGCAAAGACGAGCGTGTCGGCGTCCAGGATTTCTACGACGGCGTGGAATTCAACTACAAACTGATCCGCGAGCTCTCCTCCTCACACTGAGAACGGCATTCGAACAGGAATGGCAGAAAGCCAAAAGAAAACGGCCCGATGAGAACTCTCTCACCGGGCCGGAAGGTTTTCAGTATTTGTTTCTATCGCTTACGGCTTGTTCGGCGCCGCTTCGCCTGACTTCGGATCGCTCGGTCTGGCCGCGCTGGCCGCGATTGGTTTCGAAGCATCCGCCCCGAAGCGCGTCAGGTACGGCATAAAAGGAGTGACCTCAAACGGCATCTTCTCCCGTTCCGCAATCGCGCCTGTCGGTTTGCTCTTGATGAGCTCCAGCCTGTCGTTCCAGGGATCCAGTTTCACGCGTCCCCCGATCGGCAGCGCCGTAATCATCTGGGCATTCTGTTTTGCATCTGTCGGCGCGGCCGCGGGCATGGAAGACCGCAACTCGCCGATGCCCGGCACGCGGTCACCCAGGTGCGGGCTGATCAGGTTCGGAATCTCTTTTTCCCGGGTGCTCAGCGCCGTCAGGAATAGCCCGGCATTGCCCATCTGGTTCTTATATGGAGAATTGTTCAGCAACACCAGTGCCTTCGCGTTGGCCGCTTTCTCCTCGTCGGGAGTCCGCGCAAACCCGAAATGGCGGAAGGTTTCCTTGTCGTCGATCAGCAATTGATCGAAGAACGCGTAGCTGGAATCCAGGCGGTGCCCCAGCACCACGTGGCTCAGCTCGTGCGCAATCATGGTCGCCAGGCTCGCTTCGTCCGGAAGCACGTCGATCAATCCGCGGCTGAGCACGATGGTGTGCCCCACGGTGTAAGACTCAAGGGTGGACGTCATCATGACGCGGCAACGCACTTCCGGCTCCACGTCAATATTGTTGGTGACTTCCAGGTTGTTGACCACCGTCTCGAGAATTTTGTCCACTTCACCCTTCGGCGCGATCAGCCCGATGCGCTCCAGCCGGTCGATGACATTGTCTTCCGCTTGGTGATCCCACGTGCGCTGTGCCTGCACGGGAGACAGGTCATTGGCGGTCTTCGTATCGTCCGTCACCGCCGATTCCACCAGGATCTTGCTCAATTCCTGTTCCTGGCTGGCGTGTCCCAGGTTGTAGCCCCACAGGCGCGTCTGCGCCTTGAAGTCCAGCTTCTTCGTCAGGTTGTAGTGCATGTCTTTTTCTTCGCTGTACACGAAGGCCGGCATCCAGATACCCGGCTGCACGTTCGCGCGCCAGCTGTCGAAGTGGAACCACCAGCTGGCATGTCCGTTGCCGCTGTACGCGCCGTTGAAACGCACAATGTTGAAATCCTGATCTTCCACCCAGATGCGCCCGAGGAATCGGCCCTTGCCGCTTTTCTCCTGTGGCGTCACGTCAAACACCAGGCAGCGCACTTCGCCCAGGAATTCGCGCCGCACATAGTCAAATTTGTAGTGCTGTTTGTCGAATCCATTTGTGTCGATAAAAATCATCTGCAGGAAGCCGTCCGGTATGTACTGCATCGCGAATGAGAAAAAGTTGCCGATCGAGCCGAAGATCTTTTTCCCCTTCGTATTGGTGTCCGTCAGCGAAACCAGGGCCACACCCTTCGCAAAATCAGCGCGGCCAAGGAAGTATTTGTCGCCGGCGGGAACGTAGCCCAGTTCCTTGTCAGGCTTTAGATTCTGGATGTACGTCTCGACCAGCGGCGAGTACTGCTTGATCTGCTGGGTTGCCTTGTTTTCATTGGTTATGACGCGATCGATGACATCTTCCATGGTCCGCGGCTGATCCGCCGGCTTGGGCGCCGCTGCTGCGGCAATGGCCCCCAGTCCGCTGAGGATCAGAACGAGGCTGGTTGTTCCTAGCTTACGCATTGTCTCTCTCCCCTTCAGTAGGCCAGGCGGAATTCAATCCGCACGCGGGCCGGAAAATCGACTGCCTGGCCGTCACGCTTTGCCGGTTTAAATTTGATATGCTGCGCCGCACGAGTTGCTGCTTCATCGAGACCATGGCCCAAACCGCTGACCACGCGGTTTACCTGGACACTGCCGTTCGCCTCAAACACGATTTCCAGAACTACGTCGCCTTCGATCTTCAAACTGCGGCCTTCGGCGGTGTACTCCGGCCGCGGTTTTTCCAGAATCTCTACCGTTGTCGGCGTGCCTTCAGTGGAAGCCGCCTTTTTCTTTGGCGCATCGGTGGCTACCGTCTGGTCCGCGAACCCTGTGGACTGCAGCGTGCCGCGCTTGGCTGGAGGCGGAGGATTCGCCGTGCCGTTGCCGAAGCCTGTGCTCGCCACCGTCCCGCGAATTCCCTTGTCGCCGCCCGTGCCGTTTCCATATCCCGGTCCGCCAGGCAATGCCGGTGAGCCGAGACGATTCACGTTTGTGCCTTTGTTCGGGTCGCCTTTGCCGGGGATGCCGTTGGGATCGCCGAATCCGCCCGTCTGCACCTTGTTCACCGGTGCAACCACCGTCGCCGGAGCGGCGCTGCCCGACCCAAGATTGCCGACTTTCACGTCATCTTTGGGGCGCTTCGGCTGGTTCGTCGGAATTTCGACCTTGACTTGATCGAACACCGGATTGAGTTCCACGGGCTTCGCATCCAGCGTGCGCACCTTTGGCGGTTCGACCTTGGCCGTCAAGAACACGTGCGGCTGCTTGGGATTCAATTTCACCGGTTCAGGAACTTCCGGTTTTGGCGTTGGCGGCGTGACCTTGGGCTTGATCTTCGGCGGTGGCGGCGGTTCCGGCGCCACCGGCACCATCGTCACTGGCGTCATCAGCTCTGTCGGCCGGAGATTCAGCGCCGTCTTCATCTGCTGCGGAAAGAGCAGCGGGATAATCATTAAGAATATGAAGATGGCGATCTGGCTTCCCGCGCTGATGCCGATGCGATCCCAACGCGGTTTCGTTTCGGGAAGTAATGCAAGGCGTGCGGGGATTTGTTTCGTGCCAATGGCCTGCTTCCAGGCCTGGGGATTGGGTGTGCGGCCGCGGTTGGCGTCAAAACCGACGCCCATCGTTGTCTTACGTGGTGGATCTACAAGCATGGTTGTCATCCGCGTGCCGCCTCGGGAAAATCCTGCATCTTGAAGATGGGTGGACTAGGAATTCCTAGCGTTCCCAAGTTCGCTAGCAGAATAGGAAATGCGCTCTATCGGTACCAGAGTACTGACGAGGCTGAGGGAGTCCGAATAGGACTTTGGTACTAGCGTCGCGAATTCGCTAATGCTCCCGCGAGCGCACCCTGCGCACCCCATTCTAACCCGGATAGGCGGTTCCGGTTGCGAGTCTGGGCGCGCAACACCCTTATAGGATACCGCAAACCGGGCCTGGGGGTTTGAGTTTTGTGCCACCCTTTTCGTCTGCTGGGCTTATGCTCTAGGATGCAGCGTAACACCCTGGCGTTGGTCGGCCCGTCCGCCCGCCCGGGCCGCAAAGCTCTGAAATGGTAGAAGACGCCCCAGCAAACAGCGGCGACAGCCCTTTGGTGGATCCGGCGCGGCCACTCCACGGCCGTGCTTCCCTCGCTGAGCGGCTCTACGCCCGGTCGCAGGCGGGCCGCTGGGGGCTTCTCCGCGAGCGCTTTGTGGCCGTTCTGCAACGCAGCGCGAAAAAGCGCTTAAGCGTGGGAGACACAACCCCCAAACAACTCGAAGAATTCCTCACCGCCCTGCATCTCGAAGACCTGGCCCTGGCCACCGCCTGCGCGGATGGTTGCGAACCGGCTTGGGAACATTTCTACGCCACCTTCCGCAGTTATCTCCACGGCGCTGCGGCCGCCATCCTCCGCCGTGATTCCGGATCGGCCGAAGCCTGCGAGCTTGCCGATTCTCTTTTCGCGGAATTGTATGGACTCGCCGGTGGCAAAACTTCCGAACGCTCCCTCTTCCGCTACTTTCATGGACGCAGCTCTCTGAAGACCTGGCTCCGTGCCATCCTCGCTCAGCGCCACATCGATGCCATCCGCGCCGGCCGCCGCTTCGAAGAGCTGGGTGAAGACGATGGTGAGGATACCCAACGGACAATTCCGTCTGGCCCGCCGCTCGCTTCTCCCGATCCACATCGCCAGCGGTACGTCACTTTATTCACGCGCGCGCTTGGCGCCGCGCTCGAACAAATCGAGCCCCAGGAGAAAGAAAGACTCCGCCTCTACTACGCGGAAGAAAAAACCCTCGCCGAGATTGGCAAGCTCCTTGGCGAGCATGAGTCCAGCGTCTCCCGCCATCTGGAACGCGCGCGCCGCGATCTGCGCAAGGAAGTGGAAAACATCCTTCGGCGCGGATTTATCGCCGCCAATGGCTCCGCGGCTCAACCCGGCCTGAGTGATGCCGAAATCGCTCTCTGTTTCGAATACAGCGCCGCGGACACTCCCATCGATCTGGAAAAACTGCTGCCCCGTCCCAAGCCGCAAAGCCCGGCAGCGGGAAAGCGGCCCGTATGATCGCGTTTTGCAAGAATGCGGCAGAGCATCGTTCTAAGGATGGAGAAGCCCATGGCGTCTGACGAACGCGATCGAAATTTTGACAGAGCGATGGCGCGCCATTTGCCTTCCGCGGCAGCTTCCGCCGATGCTGCAAATAGTGCCGCCGGCACTCGCTCGCACTGCGATTCTTGTCCCGACGCCGAAACGCTTGCCGCTTATCACGAACGCTCGCTTCTTCCGGTGGAAATGAACTCCTGGAAAGAACACATCGTCGGCTGCGCCCTCTGCCAGGAGATTCTCGCGCATTTGGAAGCTACCGACGCCATCCCCCTGCCTTCTGCCCAGGAAGTAGAAGCTTTCTCAAAGACGAAAAGCCAGCCCGCTGCTGCAAGTCCAAGCCAACCTGTAGCCGCCGCCGCACCGGCGCGCGTTCGCTCGCTCCGGCTCGTCGCCGGGACCCGCTGGCGTTGGCTCGTTCCCGCCAGTGCCATCGCCGCTGGCCTGCTCGTCTGGATCTCATTGCATGAAAACCAGCCGCCCGCTTTGCCGGCCGCCAACGAAATCAAAGTCGCAAAAAATCAGGAGCCGCCCGCGTCTCTCCCTTCCGCCGGAACGGGGTCACAGGCACTTGAATCACGCCCCCAGCTCGCCCCGCAGAAGTCGGACGAAAATTCTGACAAATTTATCGCTTCCCGACGCGTCACTCCTGCGGAAACTTTGAAGCAGAGTCGACCCTACGCTTATTCGGCGAAGGCCGTTCCGAAGCTTCCTTCGAAAGAGGAAGGCAAGCTTCAGAAAGATGCCGGGCGCGGCGCTGCAGCGGATCAACTCCTTAACGAAAAGCGCGCCGACCTTGACGCCAAGTCCGTCGACGGTGCATTGCGCCAAAGAGAAGAAGTGCAATCTCAGACGCAATCGGATGCGGTGAATGCCCAGCTACAGAATCAAGCCAACTCGAACATGCCCAAAGTCGCCGGACCCGCACCTCTAAACCAAGTCGCGAATGCCAGGAAGTCGGAAGCTGCGCCGGCTGCTGCCCCTCGAGACCACGCGGCAAGCGGGAAGAAGCTGAAAGCCGCCGCTGCTGCTGCCCCACCTCCCGCTCCCGCCGCTGCCTCTGACGTCGTGTCAGGTCTTTCAGTGGGAGCAGCCTCGGAAATGGTTATGGTGGTCTCCGATCCAACCCGTATTTATGCTCCTGGCGCCGCTTCCGTCTGGCACGCAGGCAATGCCGGCCTGATCGAGTTCTCTCCCGATGGCGGGCACTCCTGGTCGCGCCAGCGCAGCGGTGTCATCGTGGATCTCCTCACTGGCTCCGCGCCATCCGAAAAAGTCTGCTGGATCGTCGGCCGCGTTGGCGCCATTCTTCTCACCACCGACGGTGGCGCGCATTGGAAATTAATCTCTTCCCCGCTCAAAGACGATCTCGGCGGAATTCAAGCCACCGACGAGCTTCACGCCCTCATCTGGAACGTTCAGAACAAGAAACGTTTTTCCACCAGCGATGGCGGCCTGACCTGGGAGCGCCTCAGCCCATGACCAAATCCGCACCCCGCTAATCAACCCGCCGCATGCAAGAAATTCCGTCCGCTCCGTTCTAACCAGGAAGGCAAACTTACAGTCGAGGTGAAAGGTATGAGAGTTCCACGCAGGAAGCAGGTTTCCCGATGGATTTGGACAGTGGCCACCGCTGCGGTCTTCACCGGCGGCGCGGCGCTCCTGTTTTCCGGCACACGCGGCAGCAAAGTCTACGCCGCGCAGGAAAAAGACGCGGCTCGCATCGGTGGCGACCAATCCACCAGCCTGAACGATCAGACCGATCTCAACGTCACCGTCTACAATTCCAACATCGCGCTCATCCGCGACGTCCGCCAGCTCGCGCTACCCGGCGGAACTTTCCGCCTCAAGTTCATGGACAT
>Ga0210409_10007784_pt1 | contig 10993 bp, 6 predicted proteins | sample IncBWH17MmetaG_FD_161649 | JGI IMG/M metagenome (GOLD analysis project Ga0210409, IMG submission 161649) | Forest soil microbial communities from Barre Woods Harvard Forest LTER site, Petersham, Massachusetts, United States - Inc-BW-H-17-M | ecosystem: Environmental > Terrestrial > Soil >...
AGCGCTGGGCCGCACCCGCCTCGGTGAGGTCCGCGGGGATTACGAGTGTCGGCCGCGCGATCTCCGCTGCCACCCGCTCGAGCTCCGCCGCGCGACGCGCGACGAGGGCCACGGCAGCGCCTTCCGCCGCCAGCTCGCGGGCGATCGCCGCTCCCAATCCAGATGACGCGCCGGTGACCAGCGCGACCTTGCCACTGAGTCCGAGATCCATGCGCCGAATCTTAATGACACGCTACAACGGCGCGACTATGGTCGATCCAGCCGGCGCGAGCGGCACCGCCGTCGAGCGGCGGCGCGTCCCGAAGTAGCGGGAGTCCAACTCGGCGGCCGTGGCGGGCCGCGAGAAGTGGTAGCCCTGGCCCAATTCGCACCCTAGCGCGCGCAGTTGCGAGCGCTGGTCGGGTTGCTCGATCCCCTCGGCGATCGTTCGCACCGCCAGGGTGGTGCCGAGATTGATAATGGCCTGGGCCAAGCCCTGACGTCCGGTCTCTTTGCCGACCTCGTCGACGAACGGCTTGGCGATCTTGAGAATATCGATTGGAAATTTTTGGAGATACGACAACGACGAGTACCCGGTCCCGAAGTCGTCGATGGCCAGCCGGACGCCCAGTTGCTTGAGCGATTCGAGCGTCGCGAGCACGGCCGGCGTTTGCTCGGTCAGCACGCTCTCGGTGAGCTCCAGAATGAGCGCGTGCGGGTCAATGCGCGACTCCTCGAGCGCAATCCCGACATCGACGACGAGTTGGGGCGTGTGCAACTGGCGCGCCGAGATGTTGACGGTCATCGCCAGTGGCGGCGTGATCGGTTCGCGTGAGGCAAAGCGGTCGTGCCAGATGCGCGCCTGGCGGCATGCCTCGCGCAGAACCCAGGCGCCGAGCGGGACGATCAGGCCGCTCTCCTCGGCCAGCGCGATGAACTGGCCGGGCATGAGGAGCCCGCGTCGCGGGTGCTGCCAGCGCACGAGCGCTTCGACGCCGGTGATCTCGCCGGTCTCGAGGATGACGATCGGCTGGTAGTGCAGCACGAACTGTCCGGTCTCGATGGCGCGACGGAGATCGGTCTCGATCTCCATCCGCTCGAGGGCGACCGTGCGCATCTCGGGCTCGAAGAACACGCATTGGCCTTTGCCGTGGGACTTCGCCATGTACATCGCGACGTCGGCGTTGCGCAGGAGATCGTCGGCCGTGTCGGCGTCACCGACGGTCGCGACGCCGAGGCTCGCGGCGGCGAATATGTGGCGGCCCTCGATGATGTACGGGTGGCTGAGCGTCGACAGAATGCGCTCGGTGATCAGTCGGCAGCCGTACGTCTCGACGGGGTCTTCGATGAGGATCGCGAACTCGTCGCCCCCTAAACGGGCAACGGTATCCGTGGCGCGCACGCAGGCCAGCAGACGGCGCGCGGCCTCGACCAGCAGGGCGTCGCCCGTCGCATGGCCCAAGCTGTCATTGACGGTCTTGAAGTTGTCGAGATCCAGGAAGATCAGCGCGAGTGGCAGTTGTTGCTGCCGTCGCGCGCGGATCAGCGCGTGCTCGGCGCGGTCGCGCAGCAGCGAGCGATTGGCGAGTCCCGTCAGCGCGTCGTGCAGCGCCTCGTGGCGGAACCGTTCCTCCTGCGCCGCGCGCTCGGCCAGGAGCCGCAGGTTATCGCGCGCGGCCAGGACCTGCCGGAAGACGACGAGGAGCGTGAGCGTGATCGCGCCCAGGAGGGCGGCGCGCAGCTCGATCGCCGCGTAGGGCAGCGCGACGAAGATCAACAGCCCGAAGCCGGCGGCGACGGAGGCATACGGCAAGAGTGACAGGCGCGGCAGTGGCGCGAACGCCGAGGTGCCAGGGTTCGACACGGTCGTGGCGTTGGCCTGCCACCAGGCCGCGAGGCCGAAGAGCGTGCCCTCGCAGAGCCAGATCCAGTCGATCGCGTCGCCCGTGTGGTAGGTGCCGGCGAGGCGCATGTTGCCGAAGATGAGATCGGCGACGAAAGCGGCGACGAGGGCGATCGCCAGCATGCGTAACGGGACGCGGGAAATCTGTGTCGGGGCGCGGGCGAGGATCGCGGCGACGGTAACGAGGACCACGAGGTCGCCGATCGGGAATGCCGTCGCGAGTCCGAGCTCCAATGCCGTGCTGTGGTAGGCGAGCGCGATCGGGCGGAGCGCGAAGTACCAGGTGATCATCGTGCCGCCCACGAGGACCGTTGCGATGTCGAGCCAGTACTTGGCGCGGTCGGTCACGGCGCGTGGAGCCGCCGGGAAATGCAGGAGTCCCGTGACCAGCAGCGGGAATGCGCAGAGGGCGACGCCGTCGATCCACACCGGTGTGTTCTCGGTGTTGCGGATTACCTCGTAGAAGAACCAGAGGCCATCCGAGGCGGCCATGAACGACGTGGCGAGCGCGACGAGTAGCCACGCGCGGCGTGTGCGTGCGTCGAGTCGATCCTTACGTACGACGACGAACGCGAGTCCGCTGGCGATGAAATAGCGGGGGAGGAAATAGAGGGCCAGCGCGGAGTCGTGGGCCGGGCGGCCCGAGAGGGCGACGGCGATGACGATCCAGCCGAGGAGGTATGCGATGGCAACGCCGATGGCGGCCCAAGGGGGGCCGCGACGCGGCGCTACCGGCGGCGATATCATCTCGCGCGGTGCACGAGTGTTGACCACGAGCTGTGGTGTGCTGGTCACTCATCGCAGAGACGATCCTGGGACAGCGCGGGTACACTCGTGCGCAAGGCCTGTAACTGCACAGGTTGTCAACACTTGAATGTCGACAACGTCAAGATCATGAAATTGTTGCCGGTCATATTGACTCGTTCACTTGTTGTGATCTGTATCACCGCTAGTTTATCCGGCCAGACTCGGCAATATGGGGCCGAGATCTATCAGCATGCGTGGCCTCCTAGTAGGGAGAGCCAGCGACAACGGCATAACCGGCGAAAGCCGGCGACGCAAAGCTTCGAAGCTACCGCGCGCGCGGCTCTAGTCAGCCGCGTCACGCCACGCTGGTCGGGCCGCCGAACGGTCTAGTTGGGAGGTTTCCCGTGTATCGCAGTACGCAGTTCGTCGCCGCGACCCTCGTCGCGGCGCTCGCCGTCGCTTGCACCTCGAGCGAGACTGACCCAGTCGCTCCATCGCACGGCACCACCGCACGATTCAACATCACGCCCACGGCCACCGCGTGGTACGACGCGAGTCCGCGTCAGCCGATCAAGGGTTGGGGCGTCTACCCCGCCGGAGGCGCCCAACCGTTCTGGCATGCTGGGACCATCGAGGATGCGATCTACCGGCTCGGCGTCACGCACGTTCGGGAGGCGATAGATCCCGCGCTCTACGTGAGCGGGACGAGCGTGGCGAACATGCAGCTCAACACCACGCTCCTGAATCAGTACATCGCGAAGATCGCCTACGCGAAATCGCACGGTGCCACGGCGTACGTGCTCGCCGTCTGGAGCCCGCCCGCCATCTGGAAGACGAACCACTCGTTACTCGGCGTGGCCAACGGGAACGTGGGCTATTTGCAGACGTGGGCCGAACCGTATTTCGTGGCCTTCGTCACCAAGGTGATGCTGGCGCTCAAAGCGAGCAACATTGGCTTGCCGGTGGCCTTCAGCATCCAGAACGAGCCGGCGCACCTCGCGCCGTACAACGGATGCGAGTATCCGCCCGACCAGTGGCAGCGCGTGATGCAACATGTGCGCGGGTCGTTCGACTACGTGGGGCTCCAAAGCGTCCTGCTATTCGGGCCCGAGACCGGCCAGTACACGCCAGCGCTGTTCTCCAACTACATCACGAGAGCGCCCGGATACTTCGGAGGGATCGGGTACCCGAGTCTCACCGGGTATCTCGACTATGCGGTCGGCGCGTACTCGTTCCACACGTACGCCGAGTGCAGTCTCGCGCTCACCCAGCAGGCGGTGGCGCTGCATCCGAAGGACATGTGGATGACGGAGTTCGGCCTCCCGTCCGGTACCACCGAGCTGCAATGGACGCTCGACATGATGGCCGCTATGGGCGCGCACCTCATCATCGAGCCGAACAACTACTGGTTCTGGTGGATGGGGTGGAGCCCGACCACCGGTGCGCCGCCGTACGGCCAGCTACTCGGCGGGACGACGAGTCCGATTTACTCCAAGCGGTACTGGGTGCTCCAGAAGATGTTCACGACCGTCCGGCCCTGGTGGCGCGTCCACAGCCTCACGACCACGGATCCCGACCTCCAGACCGGGATGGGGAGCCAGAATCAGTGCGTGGCGCGCGTGAATCTCATGGGGTTCTCGAGCCCGGACGGCAAGACTATCGCCATCCTCATCGTGAACACGTCGAGCTCGAACAAGGAGCTCCAGATTGCCGGACTGCCCGGTGCGTTCTCGGTTCAGAACTCGTGGCGGACCGATGCGTGGAACGACATGCTGGAACAGCATGCGTCGAACGTCTATAAGGGTAATTCAACGATTGCGGCGCCCGCGAATAGCGTGGTGATCGCCGTCCTGCACTGACGCGACCAACGCTCGCGCAAAGACGCCGGCGGCTCTATTGAGCCGCCGGCGTTTTGTTAGGCTGCCGCCTTCGCGCTGTCCCGGAAGAACTGCACCAGGGCCTGCATGGCCTCGGCCTGCGCCGACATCTCCTGGGCGGTAGCCGCGAGATCCTCGGCCGCGCTCGAGTTCTGGGTCGCGACGCTGTTGACCTGCTGCATGGCGGCGCTGATCTCGGAGATACCGGCCGACTGGTCGGAGGAGGCGGCGGACACGTCGTGGACGATGGTCATGGTCTGGGCCATCGACTGCGACAGCTCGCTCAGAATGGCACCGGAACGAGCGGTGATCTTCTCGCTGGCCGAAGCCATCTCCCGAATGTCGACGGCGGCCTTGCGGCTGCGCTCGGACAGGGCGCGAACCTCAGTGGCGACGACGGCGAAGCCGCGGCCATGGTCGCCAGCGCGGGCCGCCTCGATCGAGGCGTTGAGCGCCAACACGTTGGTCTCGGTCGCGATCTCATCGATGACCGCGATCCGCGCCAAAATATTGCGCATCATCGAGATCGTCTCACGGACCGCACCGGAGCCCTCGTCCATGTTGCGCGTATCCCGCTCGGCCATGGTCTTGAGGTCAGCCCCATGTTGAGCCGTCCGCGTTGCCATCTCACTCATACGCTCGACATGCGCCAGCGTGCTCTGAACCGCGGCGGTCTCGTCGCGCGTACCGCCCGAGAGCGTCTGAGCCGAGGCCGCGACCTGCGTGGCGGCGGCGGCGATCGCGCCCGCGCTGCCGCGGAGCGATTGCGCGGTGCGGGCCAGGGTCTCCGTCATGCCGACGAAGGCATGTGCGAAGGTGTCGGCGTCCGAGCGCGGCATGACGCGCACACCGACGTTGCCGTCGGCGATCTCGCGTCCCAACTGCGCCATCTCGCGGAGATAACTCGACATCTTGGCAAACGCCCGTCCGAGCTGGTCGTCGGCCGACCGTGGCTCGACATGGACCGCCAGATCGCCGCCGGCGACGCGCTCGGCCACTTTCGCGGCATCGCGGAGGTAGGCGCCCATATTGGCGAAGGCGTGACCGAAGCGGTCGGCTTCTGACCGCGGCGTCACGTGGCGCGACAGGTCGCCGCGCGCGATCTGGTCGGCGACCGCCGCCATCTCGTGCAGGTAGGCGACCATGGATTGCATGGACTGGAGCAGCTGCCCGATCTCATCCTGGCGCGTGACGCTGATCGACACGGTCATGTCGCCCTGCGCTATGGCCTCGGCCGTGCGGACGGCCTCCTTCATCGGCTGGGTCAACGACTGGACCGAGAACAGCGCCAGACCCGCGAGCACGATCATTGCCGCAACAGCGACGCCTACGATGCGAATGAACATGCGCTTCTGCAGCAGCTCGGTCTCCAGGAAGGCAGCCTTGATCGCCTTGTCGTCCCGTTGCCTGAGGTCGCCGAGCCCGCGCAGGATCGCTGTATACTGCCCGGATACCGAGTCCTGCGCTGCGAGAACGGCGTTGCTATGATCGCCCGCGATCCGTCGCTTCGACGTTTCCATCGCCAGGCGCGAGTAGTTCGTGAAATCCTGGCCGATCGTGACCAGCGCCGCGTGGTCGGCGACCGGGTTCTTGAGCAACTCGGCCAGCGTCTGCTGGAAGCTCTGCGACTGCTGATCCGCCTGACGCAGCCGGAGCCCGTTGCCCTCCCCAACGGCATCCTGGTGGGTGCGTTGCACCGCCACGAGGTCTTCCTGGAGGGTGCGGCTGCCCTGCACCGACGGGTAGTACCCGTCCCGGATCGAGGCCAGGCGCTCCTGGTTCGTGCCGTTGAGTTGGTTGGTAGTCACCACGACGGCCACGAGGGCCACGAGGGCGACGACTGGGAGCACAATGATTTTTTGCGCGAAGCTGAGCTTCGCGAACCGACCGACGATCGCGTCCACGCTACCCTTCTTTTTTATTCAGCTGGGGCGAAGCGAAAGTCCTGCTCGACGAGTTGTCTCACTTTGTGGCCACCCTCTTCGGCGGGGAAATACCGCATCTGGGGCAGCACGCGCTTGACCGCCGTCGCGTATGCCGGCTCGGACGCTTTGACCACCTCGAAGGTCGCCATGTCCACCTTACCAGTCGTATCGACCACGAACTGGCAGGTGACTTCACCGCCATGCGCGCGGGCGCGTAAATCGTCTGGATATTGGGCGCGAGGATTCCCGGGTCGCGCGGACACGGGTTTCTCCACCTGGAACTCGAAGTAGGCCTGGCCGTTGCCCGTGCCGCCGTTCGAGGCGAGTTGAGCGGCTTGTGCGGACGCGGTCAATGCCGCGGCGAACGATGAGAAAAGTGCAGCGCAAATTGAGAAGCGCATCGGACCGAGAATCTCCTTATGACTACTGTTGTCCGGTGATAGACGATCCGTATACGCTACGGTCACTTGCACACTTTTTGACCGACCATGGCCCGTCCTAACGACCGCTGGCGCTCGATCGACCGGAGACTCCCCCTTCTCATTTCCGGTCTCCTCCTCGTTACCGTCCTCGCGTTTTCATGGACGGCATCCGTGCGCATCGAGCGCATTCTTCTCAATGCGGCGGGGGCGCGGCTCGAGAGTGCCTCGACGGTCGTGAGCCTCATGCTGACGACGTCGCAGGCGCAGGACCGCCAGCGTCTCCTCGCCGGCGCCGCGGATCCGGCGCTGACGCGTTATCTCAGTACACATGACAACGCGTCCGCGGTGCGTCACGCGCTTGCCGCCTCGTGGCTCGTGATGCCTGGGCCCGGCACGCACGTCGAGCTGCGCGATGCCACGGGCGCCGTGCTGCTCGATACCGCGCGGGGCCACACACCGCCGCCATCGGGTTGGATCGAGCGAACGATTCACTCCGGCGTGCTGAGGGCAGGCGATGCCCAGCTCGGCCCTCTCTTCGCCTCACACGATTCGGTGTACGGCGAGTCGGTCGTCGCCATTGGCCGAGACAACCGCATTATCGGATACGCCACCGGCGGCGCGTTCATCCAGTCGATCAACGCGCAGCAAGTCCGCGACCTCGTCGGCAAGAACGCGAAACTGCTCGTCGGCAGCCCCACCGAGGGTGCGTGGACAGACCTGGAGCGCGCCTCGGCGCCGCCGCCACCGGGCATCGTGCCCGAGCACGTGACTATCTACGACGGGGGTGTCGGTGCCACGACCCGGATCGGGGGCACGCCATGGATGCTGTGGGTGGAGCAGCCCCGGTCGGTCGTCCTCGCGCCAATGCGCCAGCTGCTCATCCAGATCGGCGTGCTCGCCGTCCTCTTCATCATCGCCGGCGCCATACTCGGCTGGCTGGCGAGCCGCCGGATTACTCGTCCGTTGGTCTCGCTGACCGACACGGCCGAGCAGTTCGCGCGCGCCGAGGGGAGCGGGCCGCTGGCCCTGAGCGGCGATGAGATCGAGCGGCTCACGGATGCATTCGGTCGCATGGTGGCTCGCGTCGAAGAAGCCCGAACGGAGCTCGAGCAGCAAGTCGAAGAAGCGCAGTCGCTCGCCGAGGAGCTCGAGGCGACGAACGATGAGCTGCGGACCGCGCTGACGGATGCCGACGAGGCCAAGCACGCGGCGCAGCAAGCGAATCGCGCCAAGTCCGACTTCCTCGCGGTCATGTCGCACGAGCTGCGGACGCCGCTCAATGCGATCATTGGGTACGCCGAGATCATTCGCCATGAGCTGTGCGGTCCGGTCACGTCCGATCAGCAGGAAAAACTCCGGCGCATGCGACACAGCGCCGATGAGTTGCTCCGGCTGATCAATCAAGTGCTCGACCTCGAGCGGCTCGGTGCTGGGAAGGAGCAAGTCGTATTGGAAACGACGGAGGTCGGCGACCTGCTCCGGGCGGCGGCGGCCGACGTCGAGCCGCTGGCCGCCGGGCGTGGACTCACGCTCACCGTCGTCGCGCCGGATCCGCCGATCATCATCGTGACCGACGTCGCGAAGTTGACGCAGATCGTGCTCAACCTCATGTCGAACGCCGTGAAGTACACGGAGCGCGGCGAGGTTCGGGTGAGTGTCGATCAGGTGAGCGGTGTGAACGGCGTGCTGCGACTCATCGTGAAGGACACAGGGATCGGCATTCAGCCGGAGCATCGCGGGCACATCTTCGAGCCCTTCTGGCAGGCGGATCAGCGACTGACGCGCCGGGTGGGCGGCACGGGGTTGGGCCTCACGATCGTGCACCGGCTCACGGAGCTCTTGGGCGGTGACATCAGCGTCGAGAGCACGCCCGGGAAGGGCAGCGCGTTTACGGTACGGCTGCCGCTCTCTGCCTAGCCGCCGAGCTGCTCGGCGATTCGCGCGACGAGGCGCTTGAGCTCGCGTTCGCGCGACTCGGCCATCCCCACGTAGATCGTGCGTGCCAGGCCGTACGAGCCGGCGATGAAGGCCAGAGACAACCCCAGAGCGCCCATCCCCGAATGCATGACGGCGAAGCCGAGCGCAGTGCCGGCGCCGATGCCTCCACCGCCTACGCCGCCTACGACGCCGCCGTACAAGCCGCCGGCGAGCGTCCCCAAGTGCTCGTCGGCACGGATGATCGTCTTGCCGCCTTTCGACGTGATCGAGACCTCGATCTCCCGATTCACGGATCGCGAGGTCCACGTCAGTGAGCGCCCGAACCGACTCACCTCTCCCTTCACGCGCAGCACGTGGCGAATGTACTCGGCGAGGGCATCGACATCGGCGTCCGGTACCTCTCGCGGCACGACGGCCTCGATCGCGATCTCACGCGGCCTGCCACACCACGACAAGCGTGGGCGATTCTCGTACGAGGATGTGAGCGCGTTGCCAGGAGACGCGACGGGACCGGAGACGAAGCCCAGCTCGGCGGCCGCGCGGGCCATGTATTCGTCGCCGATGCCCGCCTCGGCCGCCGCGCTGAGGACGTCGCGCATCGCGTAACCGGTGTCGAGCGGCTGGCCGCCCGCCGTGATTGGCGGGCGCGAGGCGCGCCCGGTCTGGGACTGCAGCTCGGCGGCGCGGCGCCACAGGGCTTGGGCATTCGTCTCGGACAGCGTGGCAGGGAGCGGCGACGCATCCTCGACTGGCGCGCGTTTCGCGGCTTCCAGCGCATCGGCCAACTCAGCGCCGGTGCGATAGCGCGAGGCCGGAGCCTTCGACAGCAGCTTGTCGACGATCGCCGCGAGCGCCGCGGGGATCCGAGGGGCGACTGAGGAGAGCATGGGCGCCGGTCGAGTCGCGTGGGCGACCAGGATGGCGGCCGGGACGTCACAGTCGAACGGGAACTGGCCGCTGAGGGCTCGAAACGCGACGACACCCAGGGCGTAGAGGTCCGATCGGCCATCGAGTGGCTCGCCCATCACCTGCTCGGGGCTCATGTACCAGACGGTGCCGAGGACTTGGCCTGTCGCGGTCATCGCGGCTGCGGCGGCCACGCGCGCGATGCCGAAGTCCGTCAGGAGCGCGCGGCCCGTCGCGCCATCGATCAGGATGTTCTCAGGCTTGACGTCCCGGTGGATCACCGACCGCGCGTGGGCGTAGTCGAGCGCTCGGGCCACGTCGACCAACAATGGCACGAGCGCCGGATGGGGAATGGTGCGGCCGTCGACCAGCCGTGCGCCGAGCGATTCGCCGTCGACGTAGGCCATAGTGAAGAACACATGGCCACCGAGCTCGTCGGCGCGGTAGACCGAGACGATGTTCGGGTGCGAGAGCGAGGCCGCTGTGCGCGCCTCGCGCAAGAACCGCTCGCGGATGGCCGGGTCGCGCTCGAAGTAGGGAGGCAGCACCTTGATCGCCACCGGCCGATCGAGCTTGATGTCCCGCGCGCGGTAGACGACGCCCATCCCACCGCGGCCGATCTCGCCTTCGAACGCGTACTGGCCCTCTAGCGCCTCGGCGAGCTCGGCCACATCCGGGGTCATCGCTAGGGGGTCGGGCATACCCCCTAACGATAAGTGACTAGACCTGCGCTAGCCCGCCATCGACCTGCAGGTCGATACCCGTGACAAAGCTGGAGTCGTCCGACGCGAGGAAAACGGCCGCCTTCGCGATCTCGTCGGCGGTGCCGATACGTCCCAGCGGGACGCGTCCGATGATGTCCGTCGCGAAGTCCGTCATTTGGGCCTGGGTCAAGCCGACTTTGTCGAAGATGGGGGTCTCGATTGGACCGGGGCTCAGGGTGTTGATACGGATATGCCGGTCCTTGAGCTCATTCGTCCACGTGCGCGCGAACGATCGCACCGCCGCTTTGGTGGCGTTGTACGCGCTGGATGACGCTATACCCTTCACTCCGGCGACCGACGCGTTCAGGATGATCGTCGCGCCATCGGCCAGGAGGGACAGGGCTTTTTGAACGGTGAAGAAGAGGCCTTTGACGTTGACGTCGAACTGGAGATCGAAGCTGGCCTCGCTGACAGCCCCGAACGGGACGAACTGTGCCAGGCCCGCATTGGCGAACAGCACATCAATCCGCCCCCACCGCTTGGCGACCATGGCGTAGAGTCGATCGAGATCGGCGAGGTTCGACACATCGCC
>Ga0210409_10007786_pt1 | contig 10991 bp, 9 predicted proteins | sample IncBWH17MmetaG_FD_161649 | JGI IMG/M metagenome (GOLD analysis project Ga0210409, IMG submission 161649) | Forest soil microbial communities from Barre Woods Harvard Forest LTER site, Petersham, Massachusetts, United States - Inc-BW-H-17-M | ecosystem: Environmental > Terrestrial > Soil >...
TTCTTGACGGTCATTGATTCCGAGTTCACTGCCTTCTTGCCCGTGACGCCTTCCAGCGCAGCCAGGATGCCACGGTATTCGTTCTTATCACACTGAATTGCCAAGCCGCCCTTTTTGTCTCCGTCAGCCCACGTCAATCCCACGAAGTGCTTCTTGGATTTGCTCAGGGCTACCAACGCCCCAGCCCCAAGCGTGAATACGCCCACGGCAACTGCTGTTTCCACTCGCCGATGTACGTCTTGCCCATAGCTAATTTCGGTAATCGCCGATGCCGGGATGTTGACCCTCTCCGATTTGTCCTGCAGAAATGTCACGGTCGACGAATTGATGACCAGCTTCAGCCCAGATCCAACTTTGGTATCGGCCAGCGAACCACCGTCGTAGGTAACTTTGTAGCCGCTCTGAGCGTCGGCCGCGAACACCACGCTCGGAATCGCAATACAAAGCAGAAGCGCAAATATACATCTCATGATCGAACCTCACATGAGACCGTATAAGCGCCTGGGTCACGCGACAAGGTCACCCAAGTAACGGTTCGATGAGTTTCCAAGTCAGACGTCCGGCGGAGGGTGCCCCACCCTTTTCGCGCACTCTGCGAAAGGGTGGGTAAATCGGAGTCATCGACTGCTCATCGTCTCGCTTTGAGGAATAGCTACCCCGGCCTTCGCAAAAACCGCGAAAGGCCGGGCCACCCGGCCCTTTCGCGCAGAGCGTCTATCACCACGCTTTGCAGCGCGCCATGATTTACTGGTTGGAATCGAAGTATCCGACCACGTGGCAAACAGATATGTTTCCGATGACCCTCGGCGAAACTTCAGGTTACTCCTTCCAGAGTAAGCAAGTCCGATCGCGCGTCTATCTGCCCGTCGAAGTAAGAGCATTAATGTCGGGCAATCAGTTCGCCGATATTGAGGGCATTTTTGGTCACAGTGGTAATTTTGGATTGGCACTTCCCGAAGGAACTGTGCTGAGTGTGGCAACTCCCCATCTAGATCCCTCCCAAGGTGAGGTATCGAGAATCACGCTCCGCAACCGATTCTGCACAATTACCGTCGAGTTACGTCGCGCAATGTCAACGGTGGGAGCCGGATCATATCGGATGCTCCTCGGAATGTCGCAGGAGCAGGCTCAAAAAGCCCTGAAATCAGATCTATATACGGTCGTAACTTCTGTGACTTTCAGCCGCCCTTCTTGCGGGAAACCCGGATATGCCAAATTACAAGAAATGGGCGATGGATATAACTGACGGATTGGAAACGCAATTCTCTGACCAGGTTGTTTGGTCAAAAACGAAGGACTGGCTGATCTTCCACCGAGTTGCTGGAAATTGAGAAGTTTATGCGGAACGAATACATCGTCGCCGCTCCGCTTTTTGCCTCCTCATCTGAACCTTGTCAAGCCCCTCGTTCCACTCATTTCCCGCCAAGTCGCTCATTCCATGCCATGAATAAAGTTTGGGTCGATGTCCCATTTGCTATACATAATCTGCCATACTATTACTAGAAGATAACAAAAGGCGAAGCGCCCTTTCTTCTGCCACCGTGAAAAACGAGAAGGCCGCGATTCTCATCGCGGCCTTCTCGTTTCAGATCCGTTTAAATCGGTGCAAATCCGTGGCTGGTTTTGTTCTAGTGCCTCGGCCCGCCGTGACCTCCGCCGTAGCCGCCGCGGCCACCACCACCCGGCCCGCGACCACGACCACGGCCTCTTCCGCCGCCTCCACCGGGACGGCCTCCGCGACCACCGCGGTCTGGACGATCTCCAGGGGCGCGGTCAGCAGTGCCTCCAGCGACAGGCGCATCACGATTGAAGTTGGGCTCAGGCTCGTCCGAATAATCGCCGCCGCCTTCGATAGTAAGGGCGGGCGCCGGAGCAGCTTCGCCGTGGGTCTCCCCACCGTTCGTTCCGCCATCGCCGCCGCCCATCTTGGCGCGTTGTTCTTTAAGAATGGCCTTGCGCGAAAGCCGGATGCGGTTGCCCTCAACCGCCAGCACCTTGACCAGTACCTGGTCGCCTTCTTTGAGTTCGTCGCGGACATCTTTGATGCGGTGCTCAGCGACTTCGCTGATATGCAGCAAACCGTCCGTGCCGGGGATGATCTCGACGAACGCGCCGAAATCAGCCAGACGAGTCACTTTGCCGAGATAGGTCTTCCCCACTTCGGCGGTCGCAGTGAGGTCGCGGATGATCTGCAAGGCCTTGTTGGCGGAAACTTCGTCGTTCGAAGCCACGTTGACTTTGCCCGTGTCTTCCACATCAATTTTCACGCCGGTCTGCTCGATGATGCTGCGAATCATCTTGCCGCCGGGTCCAATCACGTCGCGAATCTTGTCCACCGGAATCTGCAGGGTGTAGATACGCGGTGCGTACGCGGAAACTTTCTCGCGTGGAATGGATAAACCTTCACTCATCTTGTCGAGAATGTGGAGCCGTCCGCGTTGGGCTTGGGCCAGAGCTTCGCGCATGATTTGTGCGGTAATGCCTCCGACCTTGATGTCCATCTGCAAGGCGGTGATACCGCCCTTGGTGCCTGCGACTTTGAAGTCCATGTCGCCGTAGTGGTCTTCGGCGCCGGCGATGTCAGTCAGGATGGCGTACTGATCGCCTTCCTTCACCAGGCCCATGGCTACGCCCGCGACCGGGGATTTAAGCGGGACGCCCGCGTCCATCAACGACAACGAAGCGCCACAGACGGTTGCCATCGAGGAGGAGCCGTTCGACTCCAGAATGTCGGAGACGACGCGCATGGCATAAGGCCACTTGTCCTCAGCCGGAAGCACGAAAGAAATGGCACGCTCCGCCAACGCTCCGTGGCCGATTTCACGGCGCCCCGCCCCGCGCAGAAACTGGACCTCTCCCACCGAAAACGGCGGAAAATTGTAATGAAGCATAAAGCGTTTCTTGGCTTCGCCTTCGAAGACTTCGAGGCGCTGCATGTCATCGCTGGTGCCTAAGGTGGTGGTGACCAGCGCCTGGGTTTCGCCTCGAGTAAAGATCGCCGAGCCGTGAGTGCGCGGCAATACTCCCACTTCGACCGAGATGTCGCGGACCTGATCAAAGGCGCGGCCATCGGGACGCCGCTTCTGATTGAGGACGGCTTCGCGAAACATACGCTCACGCAGAACTTCGTAGTAGGTTTTCAGTTTCCTCTGAGTCGCTTCGTCCTCTTCCGGGATCGCGGCCAGCAGTTCTTTCTTGAGTTCCCTGACCAGGTTATAGCTCTCGGCTTTGGGATGCTTCTGGGTGTTGAGGCGGTCGGTAAGATCGTCGCCAATCTTTGCTCTCAGACTGTTGTAATAGGCTTCGTCGAACTCCGGCGGAGTGACGGCCCGCTTTGGTTTGCCAACCTTCGCCTTGAGTTCATTGATGGTGGCGCAGATCTTCTTGATTTCGGCGTGGCCAAATTCGATGGCGTCCACGACGGTCTCTTCCTTTACTTCTTTAGCGCCTGATTCCACCATCACGATGCCGTCGGCGGTGCCCACAACCATGATGTTGAGCAGGCTGTCGCGCATTTCGCTGTAAGTGGGATTGACCACAAAAGCGCCATTGACCAGGCCCACGCGCACTGCGCCAATGGGGCCATTGAACGGAATATCGGAAATGGTCAGAGCGCAGGAAGCGCCATTGATCGCGGCGACATCGGGGTCGTTTTCTGTGTCAGCCGAGAGGACAAAGGCAATCACCTGGGTTTCACATCGGAAGCCTTCCGGAAATAGCGGCCGGATGGGACGATCAATCATGCGGCTGGTGAGTATCTCGCGCTCGCTGGGACGGCCTTCGCGCTTGATAAAACCGCCGGGAATGCGTCCGCCGGCGTATGTGTATTCACGGTAATCGACGGTAAGAGGAAAGAAATCAATTCCTTCGCGTGGGTCGGGGTTAGCCACACCAGTGGCCAGGACAACGTTATCGCCGATACGCACCACGGCCGCGCCGTGGGCTTGTTTGGCTAGATTTCCGGTTTCGAATGAGAGGCGTTTACCACCGGCAAGTTCAACTGCTACTTCTTGTTTCATGATTCATTCCTTCTGGATAGGAGGGCACGTGGGCGTCCGAAAGGCCATGCCTCGGACTTGGCGAGTGCCAGTTACGATACTGAAGACGGCCGGAAACGCACCCGTCACGGCCCTCCTCATCGAGCGACTGCCGTCACCGGGACGACAGAATAATTGCGATTGCCTTCCGGTAAACACACGAGTAGCGCGAAGCTGGTCAGCCGCCAACTACTTGCGGAGACCGAGCTTGTGCACGACGGTCTTGTAACGGTCGGAATCGTAAGTCTTAAGATAGTCGAGCAAGCGACGTCGCTTGCTGACCAGCATGAGAAGACCGCGGCGTGAACCGTGATCTTTCTGGTGCGCCTTGAAGTGTTCCGTCAACTGACCAATGCGCTCGCTTAACAAAGCGATTTGGACTTCCGGACTGCCTGTGTCGGTGGCATGCGTACCGTACTGGTCGATGAGGGATTTTTTTTGCTCTCTGGCTAGCACTAGCCTGGTGCACTCCTGTCTAATTTTTCGATTTTCTTTTGTAACGTCTTTGAGGGTAACACGTTGAACTCCAAGGTGTAAAGGCTGCACGGCCGGTGGCGTACCAAAGGGTAGCCTGGAATCTGCATCAGATATGGGTATAGTTATGTTAGGACTCATGCTGCAATGCGGACAATGCGGGCACGAGAACAATCCCCAGTACCGTTTTTGCGGTATGTGTGGAGCGCGTTTGCAATCCACGCCTCCCACAAGGCAGACGCACCCAGCAGAACACAGCAAGCAGGCGGTGAGTGGTCCTTCGTTTCTGGGTTTGGCGGACGACCAGCCAAGCACTAATCTTCAATACCTTCTTGAAGACGACGCTCCTTCTGGCCACGGACGGATGCTGGTGCTGCTACTTCTGCTTGTCACCGCCGGATTCATCGGCTGGCGCTGGCATCGCGATGGATATCCTTGGGCGCGGCCAAACCCTGGTGCGACCGTGAGCACTGCGCCTGCCGCGGCGTCTATACCGACTGATAGCTCGGCTTCGGCCGCGCCGCCTGCGGCTGCGGAAACAGATCATCCGGAGGCCGCACCAACTGGAGCCGCTTCGGAGAAAATTGACCTTGGTCCGCTGCAGCCTGCGGCACAGTCAGGCGATGCCGGCAAAGCGGCAGCACCGCAAGCCCAAGCAGCGCAAGCACCGGAAACCAAACCCTCAGAAGTCTCAAACCCCAAGAACCAGGCGGTCGAAACTGACTCGGCCAAGCCGGTCCCGCCGCAGCCGAAGGCTGATTCCGACTCTGACGAATCCACTGAGAAGCAAGCGGAACCCACGGCCCAGCCTACTGCGGCAAGAAAGGCAGCGCCGGCTTCCAAGGTCGCTGAGGAGCAGCCAACTGACGCTTCCGCCGCGGCAGACGACAGGCTCGTTGTCGAGGGTGAGAGATATCTCTATGGAAACGGCGTACCGCAAAGCTGTGCGCGGGCGCAAAGAGATCTGTTCGCAGCGGCTCAGCGCTCAAATCCCAAGGCCCAGAGCGTGCTCGGCGCAATGTATGCGACCGGTCATTGTGTGAATCGTGATCTTCCATCGGCATATCGCTGGTTTGCCAAAGCATTGCGCCAGGAACCGGGGAATGACCGAGTAGCGCAGGACTTGCAGGTTCTCTGGAAGCAAATGACACCAGCCGAAAGACAGGCCGCCTCCCGCAAGGAGTAGGAAATTCTTTGTCAGCCGGGCTCTGGGCTCTGTTGATTTTCCCTGTGGCGCCATTCCGAATCAGGGCTTTAGGGCAAATGAGGGACCTCACGTGGAATCGCCTTTCGGGATTTCAACGTGTCTGCCGTCACGATGGAGCAAGCTTCGTGAACTCGGCATTCGACCGTCTCGGGTACCGTGCAAGGTCAACTAGTGCGACTCTCTAGGCGACTGCATGGCTTCAGTTATGTCTTGGTGGGCCGCTGATGTTGACTTCCCCGGCCTTCGCAAAGAACGCGAAAGGCCGGGCCACCCGCCCCAGTATGTATCTGGGTACGACGGCCGGGGGAATTTGCACGAAATTACGGCCACTCAAGGTAGTACGACAACGTTAAATTTGATGGTAATGCCGTACAACAATCAGTTCTCTGGTATGACTTATAACGCCGATGGAAGCCTCAAAATGATGGTCTGGGCAACAGCTATGTCTACAACGATGCAGAAGGTCGGCTCACCAGCAGTGGAGGGGCGACGTACACCTATGACGGCGATGGGATGCGAGTCAAGAAGTCGACTGGAACGCTGTATTGGAGGGACATCGGGGGTGAGCCTCTCGCCGAAAGCGGCTTGAATGGGACCTTCAGTGAAGAGTACATTTTCTTCAACGGTAGGCGGATCGCTAGACGTGACATATCGACAGGTGCTGTTAACTACTACTTCTCCGATCATCTCGGGTCCGCAAGCGTAATTACCGACGCAGCTGGTACGGTCCAGGAGGAGTCTGACTACTACCCGTTTGGTGGCGAAGTAGCCGTCACAGGTAGCGATCCCAACCACTACAAGTTCACCGGCAAAGAACGAGCTGCCGAATCCAACCTCGATTACTTCGGCGCAAGGCATTACGCATCAACCATGGGACGATTCATGTCGGTTGATCGTACTCGATTGAGTGCTTTCATCGACGACCCACAGACATGGAACCGACACAGCTATGCTCACAACAATCCCCTTGAGTATGTAGACAGGAACGGAAAGTGGACGAAACCAATTCACAACGAAATCATCGATGAGGCTTTTCCGAACCTGACACCGGAGCAGCGGCAGATTCTGAAAGATGCCAGTGCGCAGCAAGACAGCATTCTGGGCGGGGGGCAAGCGAACAGCCTGGCCTTCGAGCACGCAATGCGGGCTCCCGGTCAGACGATCGAACAGGCCGAAGCCCAATACAACGATTTTGTATCCGGCACGGAGGAGGCCGCGCAGAATATCCAAGTCCAGTTCTGGCTCGAGAACCCCGATTCCGCTGAGTTGAGCGACAAGGCTCTTGCTCGTTTCGCAGTAGCGCTTCACGCGGTGACAGATTCGACCTCGCCAACCCATGAGGGATCTCAACTGTGGGAATGGTGGAATCCGATTCTTGTTTTGCGCCATCACTTGGGCGAGAGGACGATAAATGCCCAGCAGCGCCAGGCCGCTGTCTCAGCGGCCAGAAAAGCCTTTAATAATACGTTCGGGACGTTCGGTGACTCGTTTACGTTGCTGGAATTCCAGGCGCAGCCGCACGAGCATGTCACGCACAAAACAATCCCGTGTGGAAGCGATAATCAGCCTGCATGCCAACAATGATCGCATTTGCGGGTCCGGCAAGCTATGAAAGTGGAAGTTCGCAGGTATGCATGGTCGTTCGCGGTCGCTCTCGTGGTAACTGTGCTCGCGGGTGCGGTCTCTAGCGTACCGAGATTGTCTGCCGTCGGAGTGCTATTAGCGCCGGGAATGTTAGGTGCGGCGATTATCTTTCCTGAGGGCGTGCACTCGGGCTGGGCGATCACATATCTTGTGATCGCTGGCTTAATGAATGCTTGTTTGCTTGCTTGGCCCGTGTTGTGGCTGTGGACGCTGATCGGGCGCTTTCGCGGGTGAGGTTTATTTGCAGCACGGAGAAAACTCTATGAATCGCTTGTTGCCACTGGTGGTAGCAGCCTCTCTGTTCTCTCCTTTTGGTGGCCGCTGTTCGACCCAGGTTCCCCAGTCTATCGAAACGCTGGCGGTGCAGGCGCGGCAAGAGTACACGGCCGGGAGGTTTTCCGATGCGGAACGCGACTTTCGCGAGCTGACCAGGCGTGACCCCTCAAATTTCGAAGGGCAGCTATTCCTCGGACAATCTCTGTTTAGACAAGAGAAGTACGCCGAGTCCGTGGTGCCCTATGAGAAAGCGAGGCAGTTGGAAAGAAACGGGCACAAGCTCAATTCCGATCAGCATCGCATTCTCGTTGACCAGTTAGCGATGGCTTACGGGATAAGTGGCGACCTTAAGAAGGCACGGGCACTCCTGGAGGATGCCGTCCAACAGGACCCTGAGTACCCCTTGAATTACTACAATCTGGCCTGCGCTTTTGCCGAGGAGGATCAGAAGGGTAAGGTGCTCGCAAACCTCTCTCTTGCGTTTCAGCACAAGGACAACGTTCTAAAGGGGGAAAAGATGCCCGATCCCCGCACTGATTCGTCCTTCCAGAAGTACGTTCGAGATGATGACTTTATCAAGCTCATGAAGAAACTCGGCTACGACTGACACAGATGTGATGGGCAGGAGTAGCGAGCTTGCGACAAATCACCGCAGAGAGACTGAGCTGGTTTTCAGGAGGAAGCTATGAATCGCTTGCTGGTTTGGCTCCAGGTACTGTGTGTTGCGATTCTGACGATATCGACTTGGCCTCAACAGGCTTCGAGTAGCGGGCATGTGGGTCGTGTGAGCGATTGGACATCGTCTCACGTCATAGTTAGTGGCGGGCTCACCCCAGCAAATCTCCGCTTGGCTGAAATGGAGCCACGGATCCGGTTTCGCTTAACTGAACGCTTTCGGCCTGAAAATGTACGACTGTCCGGAGGGTACAATTCGGACAGCAACGGTCCAAACCAAGGCCCAGTTCCGCCGCCGTCGGGGACAGTAGTCGATGGTATCTCCTCGCAGAACACGGCGAGTCGCAAGATCGATTGGAGTGTCCCTTTAGGAGCAGGCAACGTAGCTCCCAATATGTTTCCTGCCAAGTTCAGCTTCGACATACTACCCCCCCTGCGCGTTGACTTCTCTCCAGAGCGTCCCTAACATCGCAGCCGTGTGGCCCACTTTCTCGCGTGTTTTGCAAGGAAGCGGGGCCCGGTCCACGTCCGGTCGCTGGCACAGTATCGTTTCCGCAGAGAATGGATTCGTGGCTTCGGGCCGGGTCCCACGTTTGCCAACCCCGGGCAAACATGGGGCACCCTAAGATTGAAAATGAGTTTTCGTCTTGAGGGTATACTTCAAACGCGAAAATGTGAGCCACCCGCCCCACGCCCACCGTGAGGCGGGGCGCTGCGATCAACAGGTCAAGATCAGCACACGCGCGGCACGATTCCTTCTATCCCAACCTTGCAAAAGCCGCAAAGGTGCGCCGCCAGCCCGAGTTGCTATACTCGACCGACGGTGCGAGAGCTTCTTGTTGCACGACTCAGGGGAGAGAATCCATGAAACCCACTCACATTTACCGCGTTTGTGTTGTGTTCATCGGACTGCTCGTGGTCACAAGCGCGGCAGCGGGACAAGAGCAGTCTCTTACGTTTCGTAGGGCGGTAGAGCTCGCTCTAGGACATAGCAGCGAAACGGCTCTGAGCCGTGCGGATGAGATTCGTGCTTACCAAACTTATCTGGAAGCACACGATTCGTACGTTCCAAAGGTCGCTATCGGCTCCGACATCGGCTATGCATACGGATTCCCCTTGAGTCTAGAAGGCTCCGCGCCCACGCTCTTCAATGTGACTACCCAGTCATCAGTCTGGAATCTCGCGCAACGGGAATTTATCAAGGCGGCCAAGGCAGAGTGGCAGGCGAGCAAATCCCAAGGCCGCAATCAGCGGGCTCAAGTCATCATGGATACCGCCTTAACGTACATCGAGTTGAATCGGTGGGAGTCGAGAGGGCCCATTTTGCGTTCAGAACTGAGTGTGGCGGAAAATATCGAATATGCAGCGGCTGAGCGAGTGAAGGAGGGTATTGATAAAGCGATCGAACAGACCAAGGCTGATCTCATTGATGCCCAAGTGCGAGTGCATATCGCTGAAGCAGAAGGTGCTGTTGACATCCTGCGTACCCGCCTTTCGCAGCTAACGGGCGTGCCTGCGGAATCAATCAGGACCGTGCGCGACTCCATTCCTGTTTTGAGGGAAGAGCGGCCCGCAAACGATGTGGTCCCTCACGCGCTTCAATCCAGCCCCGCTATCGAATCAGCCGAGCAATCCGCCCTGGCTAAGGAACGGCGTGCCAAGGGCGAGCACCGAGCGTTGTATCCTACGGCTGATTTCGCTGCGCAATATGGCCTGATAAATACGTCACTGACCAACTTTGAACAGTTCTTTGTTCCCCGTTCTTTCCAACCGCACAACGTCACTTTTGGTCTAGTCTTGCGCTTTCCATTCCTTGACAGATCGCAACAGGCCCGGGCTGCAGCTGCTGACGCTGAGGCGATTCGTTCCCGCAAAGAGGTTGATCAAGCCAAGAACAAAGCGGCATTGGATGCGCTTAAGCTGCAACGCAGCGTGGAGCAGTTATTCGCAGCTCGCCATGTTGCAGAGCTTCGCTACAAGTTGGCCGAGAATGAGCTGGACGCAGCTCATGCCCGCATGGAAGCCGAGGCGGGAACGCAGCGAGAGGTGCAAAACGCTGCCATTGATGCCGGCGAACGGACACTGGAACGTATCAACGCAGACTTCGAACTTCAACGAGTAGAGTTGGAACTGCTCCGCGCCAGGGGCGAACTAGAGAGCTGGGCCATCCCCAGTGAGTGAGCTGAACTGAAATCTCGCCTTGATCGTGGATTGCAATCCGTGTGCCCGGAATGCTGGAAACGTCGCAAACTGCGTGCCATGAAAAAACCCTACACCCATCCCGCTCCGGAGGACGGTGACGCCCAGGTTAGCGTCCAAAGAGCGGACGCGAACCCGGGGCACCAGGCCGATGGCACAACAGTGCTAGTTCGCGAGCAATCCGCGCCGGAGTGCTAACCGTACTTTAGAAAGGAAGAGATATCTGCTTGTCCAGCGCTGAGTTAATCGGAGGCACAGCCGATAATTCGCTGGTGTCGGCTGTGCGCTCGGGCGACGAGAACGCGATGGCGACGCTATACGACCGGTACTCTCCTATCGTTTACTCGGTTGCCTTGCGCGTGCTGGGGGATACGGGCGCGGCTGAGGACGTATTGCAGGAAGTCTTCATGCAGTTGTGGCGCAATCCGGGAGGATTCGATTCTAGCCGCGGCAATCTGGCAGCGTGGCTGGCGGTAATT
>Ga0210409_10007788_pt1 | contig 10990 bp, 9 predicted proteins | sample IncBWH17MmetaG_FD_161649 | JGI IMG/M metagenome (GOLD analysis project Ga0210409, IMG submission 161649) | Forest soil microbial communities from Barre Woods Harvard Forest LTER site, Petersham, Massachusetts, United States - Inc-BW-H-17-M | ecosystem: Environmental > Terrestrial > Soil >...
ACACCCGAGCCTGGCAAAAAGAAAAAATCCGGCCGCGGAATCGCTCACGCCGGACACATCTGGAGGCTTGGCGACCGCATCCGAGTCCGCGCCGAACGCATCGACCCCATCCGCCGCCGCGTCGAATTTTCGCCCTTGCCGTGAGCCTCCAAGTAGCGCAGGCTTCAGCCTGCGGGTTTTGAATTTGAAATAATGGAAATGCCACAGGCTGAAGCCTGCGCTACTCGAGCTCTCTCTTGACTACAAAGCGCCGCTGCAATATGGTCTGCGACAAGGGTTGTTTGGAAACCAAATTCTCTCTTCGGAGGTTAGTCATGCGTCGCACAATTTTAGTTTCGGCATGTCTATTCCTGGCCGCTTCAGGCTTTGCTCAAACAAAGGCGCCTGCCAAGAAAGCCGCAGCAGCTTCAATGGCAACTGTTGTCCCTTCCGGATCGGAGAAATGGGGCGACATTCCAGCTGCAGCCATGGTCGGCACCCCATCGGTGGACATGGGAGGCAAGTTGCAACTAGCGGTCGTGCAGGGGAATCCGATGCAGGCGGGCGTGCCCTACACGCTGCGTCTTTCCGGCACGGACGGGACGAAAATCGCTCCGCACTGGCATCCCACAACAGAAAACGTGACCGTGGTGAAAGGTACATTCGCTCTTGGCATGGGATCGAAATGGGATCCCGCCGCGCTGAAAGATCTCCCCGCCGGAGGATTCGCTTCCGCTCCAGCCCGGATGAAGCATTTTGGAATGTGCAAAGGCGACTCGGTCGTCCAAGTGCACGGTCTTGGTCCGTTCGTGGTCAACTTTGTGGAAGCAGAGAAGCCCAAGTCGGGAAATTAGCTTCCTATCGGCCGTTCTGATTTGAGTCGGGGCAAATCGCATTCCGTCTTTGCGATCTGCCATAGCCTGCCTCTTTCACACCGCAGGGGCACGACATGTCGTGCCCCTACAATTTCGACACAACCGTACTGTGGCTACAACTACAGTTCTTTACTTCTTGCTCGGTTGCCAAAGGGCGAAAGCCGCGCCGGTGGGATCGATGATGACGCTAAACGAGCCCATGCCCATGACTTCCGTCACGTCCTTCATCACGTTGGCGCCCAGCGATTTGGCCTTCTTTGTTGAGGCGGCAATGTCGTCGACCAGCACGTAGGCCAGCCACGCCGAAGGCGCACCCGGCACGGGATGCTTCATGATCCCTCCGCCGGTTCCCTCGCCGACTTTGATCATCGTGTAACCTCCGCCCGGCGATGGGATGTCTTCCAAAGTCCAGTTGAACAGCGCTCCGTAAAACGTTTTCGCCTTGCTCACATCCGTAGTGTTCAGTTCCACGTGCACGAAGGGGTTTGCCATGACTTTCTCCTTTGAAGTTGAATCAATCCAAATAGGATTTTCGTACAGCCGCAACTCGTGCCCAACCGAATCTCCTTACATCCTCTTACCGGTGCCAATATGAATCGTGTTTTCCAATCCTGTTAATTCTTGACTAAATTTCCGCGCACTTTGTTGCGCGCCCATACGATAGACGATTGGACATTGCGAAAATCGACAGATCTCGCACTTAGGAGGTCGGGGCTTCAGCCCCGACGTTCAGGTTTGCACATTCGTGGGCTTTAGCCCCTGAAGATTCAGGACCTAAAGGCCCCTTTCATCCATCGCTTATTGTCCGACCTGAAGGTCGAACCTCCCAAACAGCAACACCAACGCCGATCGAGGGCAACGAGTCGAAATTATGACATTACCCAATTTCTTGCTTTTTTGCATTCAGGAATGATTTATCCTAAGCAGTCCGAACTGGGAGGTGTACCGTGGCTGTTCGCATGTGTCCTCATTGCAAGACGGAAATTCCTGCGCCTGAAGCGGCGGCGCGCTCGAACGACATCGTGTGTCCCAAGTGCGGAACGCGTCTTGAGGTTGCGCCCGGGTCGCGCACGATCTCTACCCTGGCTGGGCTTGCCGCCGGCGCCCTTGTGTGGCAGCTTTCCATTGGTTCGACGAGCGACCTGGGCGGCGTGCTGCCGACGCTGTTCGCATTTCTCGCGTTCGGCATCGTTTCGCCGCTGGTGCTGATGTTCACGGCAAATCTGCGCAATGCTCCAGCGGTTTCGGCTCCAGAGCCCGCCCATGCTCCTAGTCCGGCGGGGCACGGTTCGGTGGGCCATGATAGCGGGCATCACTAGCCTTCGCCCCGGGAATGCCAGTCTCCCGATAGGCGATGCGCAAACCGCCAATCGGGAGATTGGCGTTCCCGGGATTCAACCCCTGCGGTTCGTGCCAAGAGTGCAGCTATCCCTAGCGTTTACAGCAGATACGAACCATTAGTACTAATTCGGCTGACACCATCGTACTATTGCCCGCTCAGGACCCCGCCACCATACTGCTTGCTATGGCACGGTACTCAGCTATTTTAGGACGCCGCATTGTGGTGACGTACCGCGCCGGAGACATTGTCCTCCCCGCGACTGGCAATCTGGCCGCCGACTCGGGCAAGTCCATCTTCCTGGAAGAGAGCTACCAGCAACAGGGCAGCGTAAAAACCTTCCGTTGGGAAATTCCCTACCCCTGTATCGTTGAATTAAATGAGTGCCCGGAAATTCCCAGGCCGTCCGCGTCCGTGAACGAGCCCCGGGAAGCCTCCACCGAGTCCGCACGGCAGCGAAGCGCGCTCGAACTCAAGAACCGCCTCGCATAAACTTTCCGTCCTCTGCCGATTTTCATCCGGTATTCGTGCGAACTCCTGTAAACTTTTCCCTCTTGTAGCTTTCCTGGAATTTATTCGCTCAGGAGGATTGTCGCCATGAAGCCGCCGGTTGGATTGATTGGATTGGGATTGATGGGCAAACCGATGGGGGCCAATCTACTAAAGGCCGGGCATGAACTTACGGTGTGGAACCGCACGGCTTCGCGCGGCGACGATCTGGTGGCGCAAGGCGCGAAGCGAGCCGCGACGCCGAGCGCGGTTGCCGCGGCATCCGAAGTGATCCTCACGATTGTCAGCGATCCCCCGGCGGTTGAAGCAGTGCTATGGGGAGAGAGCGGCGTGTTTTCGGGACTGCGCCGCGGCAGCGTGATGATCGAATCGAGCACTGTTAATCCCGGACTGGAAAAAAGAGCTGCCGCGGCTGCGGCCAATCTGGGCGCGGAATTTCTGGAAGCGCCGGTGACCGGCGGGACGTGGGGCGCGGAAAAGGGCGAGCTGGTCTTCATGGTGGGCGGAGAAGCAAGCACCCTCAAGCGCGTCGAGCCGGTGCTGGGCGCGATGGGCAAGCGCTGGTTTCACCTCGGCCCGGTGGGCGCGGGACAAACGGTAAAGCTCGCAATGAATTTGCTGCTCGAGCTGGAAGTCGAGGCGTTCGCCGAAGCGCTGGCGCTGGTCACGCGCGCAGGCGTCCCGGGACAAAGCCTTCTCGAGGTGATGCAATCGAGCATGGGCCGCTCTCCCCTGATCGATTTGAAAGGGGCGATGATGCTGAAGGGCGAATACAAGCCCAGCTTCCCTCTGCGCCTCATGCACAAGGACCTGGGCCTGGCGCTCGATCTCGCCAATCAGTTGGGAGTGCCGCTGCCCGCCGCCGCCGCTTCGCGCGAAGTATTGAACGCCGTGAAGGGCGCCATGACCGAGGATGTGGATTTCTCCGCGCTCGCCACTTTTTGGAAGCATCCACGATAAGGCCAATTTCTTTTCATCCTACGTCTTGAGAAAAATAAGCCATATTTAGATTTGGCTTACCTTTTTGGAATGGCTTATTCTTTTCGCTCACAACGATTGGGCGCACAGTTCCAGGTTGAAAATTATTTCAAGGTTTTGCAGTGGGCGGAAGGAAGCACATCGGGAGATCGCGCGAAGTGCGCAGGCCCGCGGCGGCGTCGAGAATCGTGGGGATGCAATTCACGACAACCGAGGCGGTGGCGATGTCGCCGTGCGTACCGCCGGGAATGGTGAGCGTCAGGTTGGGATTGCCGGCGATTTCGACCGTGTCGCCGGGATCCGTCGCGCCAACGAACATTTGCAATTCCATGTAGATTTTTTCCTGGCCGCCGGCGAAACCGCGCGCAATCTGATGCACGCCGGCAACCTGGCCCGCCGCGACTTCCAGGAACGGAGTCTTCACGCGTTCGCGCGCAACGACCGGCTCGATCGTTTCCGAAATGTCGTCCACGGCGAGGCCCAGGGCGTCCGAAACCATGGCCACCGATTCCGGCAGGCCGTGATGCTTGATCGCGCCTGCGGCGACCTGCGAGCGAAATTCCTCGACGCTCATTCCCGCGCCCACTTTTTTCTGCAGCGGCAGGCGGCGCTTGGACGCATCCACGATGCGCACCGCGCGCGCGGATTCGATTTCCTGCGACGCGGCGCTGAGCGTGATCAGCAGCTTGTCCATCACAAAGCCGGGATTGATGCCCGTGCCGATCAGCGCGACGCCCCATGTTTTGGCTTCGGCATCTAATTTCGCCGTGAGCTCCGGATATTTGCAGAACGGATACGCCAGCTCTTCGCACGTCGAAACCACGCACGCTTCCGCGGCCAGGCACGCCAGCAATTGATCCATCACGCTGGGCAGGTAGGAAGAAGTCGAATGGATGACCACGTCTGGAGATTCGCCAAGCATGGCCGCGGCGTCATCGGTGATCGGCACGCCCCACGGCGCATCGGCGCCTTCCACGATGTCGCCCAGGTCGCGCCCCGCTTTGGCCGGATCCGAATCGATCGCCCCGATAATTTCGATCGAACTTTTTTCTCTCATCAGCCGCACGATAGCTGCACCGATGGGACCGACGCCGTATTGCACCGCACGAATTTTCTTTTTCAAGGCAGGCTCCGTCGCGCTGTTTCGTGGAATCGCAATCGCCGGCGTCCGGGGCGGCGGTTCGTTCCCTTCCAAATTTGGAGCGAACACGATAAAGCAAACGCGCAGCGCGTTCAACCGGATTTGAGTAGCGCAGACTTCAGTCTGTGGGTTTTCATCACCGCACGCAGGCCGTCCAAGTGGCCCGGGCTGACAGGATTGTCCAGCTTTGGAATTAGCGCTCCGGCCTCGCTCCCGCCAAGATCATATGGAACCCCACAGACTGAAGTCTGTGCTACTGGATTCACTTCGTCCCGGCCGGCACACGCCGCTTCAATTCTTCAAACCAGTTCAGCACGACGTTGATTTGCGTCGGTGCCGTCCCCGCCGACTCACTGGACTTGACCATCAGGAAGCGCTGGCCATCGGATGAGACGTCGTAGTTGTTGACTGGGACCGAAGCCAGTTCGTACCGCCCCTCGAAGAGCATCCGCGGCTTGGCCGCAGTGAAGCCAGGTTGAGTGGAGATGTCCACGGCCATCATCTTTTCCCCGCTGCGGTAGAACAACTCCCGCCCGTTGGGATTCCACATCGGCTCGGTGCCGCCTTCGGTCGAGATTTGCCACTTCCCGCCGGGGCCCGGATAGGGCTGCACGTAAATCTCATAGCGGCCGGATTCATCGGACGTGTAGGTCAGCCAGCGCCCGTCGGGGGAAAACCTTGCGTTCGCATCATTGAAGGGTGTTCGAAGAAAAGGCTGTACCTTGCGGTCGCCCAACCGCAGCACCCATATGTCCTGTCCCGTGGTGGGATTGATTTCTATGAAGGACAGCAGTTGGCCATCGGGAGAGAAGGAGTCCGGAGCCTGGATGTTCTGGCTTGTCGTCAATCGCTCCAGCCCGCCACTGCCGTCGGCCAGTTGCCAGAAAATGTTCGGCGGTCCTTCCTTATTCGATTCAAATGCGATCCGCTTGCCATCCAGTGTCCAAACCGGCACAGGGTTGTAATTCCCCTCAAACGTAAACCGGGTCAACGTGTCCCGGGACAGATCGTACAGCCAAATTTGAGACTCCGATTCCGTGATTCCCACGGCTACCCGTCGACCATCAGGGGAAAGCCGTGGGAACACATAGGCGTGGGCCGGGGCGGCCAAGGGCTGCTCTGCCCCATTGCGACTGACCCACACCAGGTTGCTCTGTGCCGACTGAACGCCCCCCGAAACATAGACCAGCGATCCCGTGGCGGAAATGCTGTACTGGGCCGCTCCGGTGGCCGGGGATTGCAGGACGCCCTCCACCACGGGGACCGCGGTGCCCGTGACCGCAAGCCGCTGGGAATCGAACGGCATGGCCATTAGACTCCCTTTTTGCGAATACACTAGGTGCCCCGAGGACGCGTACCGGGGCATCCCCCCTTGGACCAGGTTCCGCTGTTGGCCCGTCCCGACTGACTGGACGGCAACCTGTGCGTTGGTGAAAGTAATTGCAGTCGGTCCAGCAGCGAAGAGCACTGCCTTACCGCCCGGCAGGAACTCCGGCCAGCGTTGGCTGAGGGATCCTTTCTCGAAATGGGTCAGCGGTTGCACGGCTCCTCCGCCATCAGGCATTTGCTGGATAACTCCATTCGCGCTGACCGGGAAGATGATCGTGCCTTGGCTGCCCCAACTGGCCCCTCCGTGAACAGGAACATCGGCAAGGCTTAGCGCTGCTCCCCCGCTCACCGAGACCTTCTTCAGTTTTCCACCCGCGAAAAACCCCAACCACCGACCGTCGGGCGAGAAGAAAGGTTCGATGGCTCCCTCGGTATCTGGGATAGGCTTGGCATCCAAACTGTCCATCGCCCGCAGATAAAGTTGCTGCGCACCCCCCTGCCGGGCGACATAGGCGAGGTGAGTGCCGTCGGGAGAGATGGCCACAGCAGGACCACTATCCAAACCTGCTAATTGCTGGCCGGGCGGCAACGTAATTGCAACGCGGCTGACAGGTTGCGGTGGCGAGGGCTTCAGATTCCAGGCTGCAAGACCGATGATGGCCCCACCCACGAGCAAGCTGCCCAAACTGAGAATTAGTCCTCGCCGCCCGAGCGAACGGATGCCCTGCGCTGAGGCAGCGGTAGTCAGTTCCGCAGCGACCGGAGCCGCCAGTGCTTCCTCAATCTCGATGCGCACGTCCCCCGAATCGCGGCAACGCTTATTCATATCCTTCTGCAAACAGCGCCGCAGCAAATCTCGAACCTTCACTGGAGTTGAATCGGGTAAGGCATGCCAGTCCGGTTCTTCTCTCAGCACTGCGGCGAGAATTTCCGTTGTGACCTCGCCGTGAAACGCCTGCTTCCCGGTGAGCAGTTCGTACAGTACGCAGCCGAACGCCCAAATGTCGGTCCGCTTGTCGCACGCTTTGCCACGCGCCTGCTCGGGACTCATGTACGCCGCGGTGCCCAGAATCACTCCCTGCATCGTCGCTGCGCGGCTCAGCGTCGGCGAATTGCCAATGTCTTCACTCGTCGAGTCACCCTCGAAGGCTTTTGCCAGACCAAAATCTAAAACTTTCACTTTGCCTTCGGGCGTTACTTTCACATTCGCTGGCTTCAGGTCGCGGTGAATGATGCTTTTCTCGTGGGCGGCTTCCAGCGCCTCCGCTATCTGCACGGCGATCTTCAGCGCTTCCCCAACGGGGAGCGGGCCGGCCTTCACTCGCTCGGCCAGCGTTTCGCCGGGAACGAGTTCCATCACAAGGCAGGTCACGCCGCCGGACTCCTCCAGACCGTAGATCGTCGCAATGTTGGCGTGATTCAGAGCCGCCAGCATGCGGGCTTCTCGCTGAAAGCGGGACAGGCGTTCCGGATCATTCACGAAATTTGCGGGAAGGACTTTGATGGCCACGTCGCGGGCTAGCTTGGTGTCATGAGCGCGATACACCTCGCCCATGCCGCCCGCGCCAATCTGCGCGACAATTTCGTAAGTCCCTAGGCGTCTACCGGGGAGGATCGTCATGGGCACCAGTCAACTTAGTATCGGCAGAGTATACCCCTGCCAGGCGCTTCTACAGCCGCAAATTCTTGAAGCGCTTCCGGCCCGGCCGACTATTACTGACTTGATAACAGCGACCGGACGCGCTCCATCAAGTCCATGCCGGCTTGGCCTGCTTCCGCTGTAGAAAAATCGGAGGGAAGAAGCAGAAGTTCCACTTTTGGCTTGATCTCGGCAAATCCCTTCATGGCCGTCTCATTGGTTTGCATTCCCGGTCCACAAATCAGGAGATGGGGCCGGGTCGCCTTCACAAACAGCTGGGCATCGGAGGTGTGCCGCGTGGTGATGACTTCGTAGCCGGAACGATGGAGCAAGGCGCTCAGATACGCCAGCAAATCGTGGGAAGGATCGATGCAGACGATGCGCGTTTTCGAAGCTCCGAATTTCTCTTCCTGAAATTGCGGGCCTTTCGAGAACGCCTGGATCGCTTCCGTTTCCGACGCATAGATGGGGAAGATGTGAAGTAAGTTGGTGATTTGGAGAACTTGCAGAAGGAAGGCAGACACCTGGCAGAGCTTGAGATCACCGCCCTTGGCCCGCAGCACGCCGAACTGACGAACCAAGGCTCCCAGCCCGACACTGTCGATGTAACTGACTTCTCCCAACTCCAGAACCACTTTCTTGGTTAGCTTGGTCAGTTGTTCCAATTCGAGTTGCAGCGCGCTGATTTCGGGGCCCAAAACAATGCGGCCTTGGCAGCGAATGACCACGATGTCGCCGGTTCTCCGATTTTGTAGGCTCAATTGCATGGAGGCCGCAACAGTATCACATCCCCTAGAGTGTGACGATTGTCCCCGTCAACGGAAGATTACGTGTGCCGGCCGGGATGTTCATTTCTTCAGCCCCGCGGTCCAGTTGAGGACGACTGTGATGGGTGCCGACGTCGCCTGCTCCGGGGCTGTGTCGATCAGGAAGCGTTGGCCGTCGGCGGACACGTCGTACTGATAACCGCCTGCAAACACAATGCGCGTCGCGAAGAGAAGTTTGACGGCACCTACCTCAAAACCCGCGCCCTTCCCATTTACGGACGCCGCCATTAACCTGTTGTCGGGTGTCAGATAAAAGATCTCAGAGCCGTCATGACGCCATCGCGGATAGTATCCGCCGGCCGTCGAGATCTGCCACTTCCCGCCGGGTCCGGGAAAGGGGGCGACATAAATTTCGTTTCTACCCGACTCGTTCGAACGGTAGGCGACCCACCGGCCATCCGGAGAAATTCGTCCAGCGGCCTCCCCGAATTGCGTTTGCAGGAGCGGAAAGGGCTTGCGATCTCCGGTCAGCGGCAAGACCAATAATTCGCTGCTTCTTGAGGAACCAAGGCTTTCGTAAAGAGCAAACCTGCCGTCCGGAGACCAGCTGTCGGGATATTTGTCGAGATTGTCCTCCAGTAATTTCTCTTCACTGCCGGCCCCGCTGGAGTCCTTTTGATACATGTCAAAGGAACCCTTCCGGCGTGAGGCGAAAATGATGCGAGTGCCATCGGGCGACCAAATTGCAAAAGCGTTTGCGGGGCCAAACGTGAAGCGCGTTCGCAGGCCGCGCGCCACCTCGTAAAGCCAGATATCCTCACCCTTCCCGGCTTCATCGAGAATGCTTACGGAGACCCGCTTGCCATCCGGAGAAAACTCCACGGAGCGGTAGGCGGCTGGATCACCAAGCGCGCCGATCTGTTTGCCTGTGCGGTCAAACCACAGGAGTTGGGAGTTGGCCGTTTCTGCTCCCGTTTGGTACGCCAGCGCCCCATTCTCAGATGCGGAGAAGTATCCGTACGGCTGCGTGGATACACTTGTCCGAATCCGTTCGGCAATCGGAAACGCATCGCCCGTCAACACGAGACGTCGCGCGTCAAAGGGCTGCGCAATAAGCGTGGTCTCGCGCAAGAAGAGAAGATAGCCCTGGGTATAGATGGCATTTGCTGAATTGGCGTTGAACAACACTTTGCGTTCGGCCGAGTCCAGCGATCCCAGGTAAATCGGCCCTCCCAAACCTGGGCGCGGTGCGATCGTGCTGTAGAGAAAGTGCCGTCCGTCTGGCAGGAAGCTCGGCCGGATGTGGCCCAGCTCTCCTTGACCGAGCACAGTAGCGGGGGTGGGAACGCCCCCCGATGCGGACACTTTCTCAAGCGCCGTTGTATTTGTAGGAGCAAAGACGATCACTCCATCTCGATTCCACGTTCCCCCACGATTGTCCGGCGCGTCGCACAACGTAATCGGGGGACCGCCGGACACGTCAATTTTTTTGAGCTTTCTGCCCGCGAAAAACCCAAGGGAACGGCTGTCGGGCGACCAGAAAGGCGCTGAGGCGCCCTCCGTCTCTGGAAACTCCTGCGCGGTGGGCGTGTCGAGCGAGCGGACCCAGAGAAGAGCCTTGCCTTCGGCGCTCAGTGCCACGAATGCGATCCGCTGACCATCCGGTGAAATCGCGATGGGTGCCGACGCTCCCGTGGTCACTGCGCCAGTTCCGGCCCAGCTCCACTTGTCTGGCGGGAAAAGGGTAAAGCGGACAGCTCGCGCCGGTTCCGAAGGACGCTTGAAATAGGCGAAAGATCCAAGACCCAGTGCCGCAAGGAAAAGAACAGCGGCGGCGAACCAGGCGAGGCGTGCATCGCTCAGGGGACTCTTGCGGCTGGCGGCCGTGGCCGCTGGCATTCCGGATTGCGAACCGCCCTCGGCGATCCACTTCACCTCGTCGCATACATCGCTGGCCGTCTGCCACCTTTTTTCCGGTTCCTTGGCCAGACATTTTTTCACCACGCGATCGAGCGCCGGCGGGGTCATCGGTTGCAGGGAAGAGATGAGTGGCGGGTCAACCTCCAGAATTTTCGCGATCAGGCTGGCCTGAGTCTTGCCCTCAAAGGCCCTCTTGCCTGTGGCCATCTCGTAGACCACTGCGCCGAATGCGAAAATATCTGTGCGGGCATCCACTTCCTTGGCTTCGACTTGTTCCGGGGCCATGTATTGCAATGTGCCTAAGAGCGTCCCCTGCGCCGTCAGCGGGTCCTTCGCCGTAGGGAGGTCCGAAAGTTGCGCATTGGCGGGGGCGGCCTCCTGTGTCAACTTCGCCAAACCAAAGTCCAGCAGCTTCGTTCCGGACTTGGTAAGCATGATGTTGCCGGGCTTCAGGTCGCGGTGCGTCACACCTTTGCGGTGCGCTTTGTCGAGCGCATCAGAAATCTCGATGGC
>Ga0210409_10007789_pt1 | contig 10990 bp, 12 predicted proteins | sample IncBWH17MmetaG_FD_161649 | JGI IMG/M metagenome (GOLD analysis project Ga0210409, IMG submission 161649) | Forest soil microbial communities from Barre Woods Harvard Forest LTER site, Petersham, Massachusetts, United States - Inc-BW-H-17-M | ecosystem: Environmental > Terrestrial > Soil >...
ATTCAGCTCGACCGTCCAACGTCTTCGAAAGGCACTTCAACAATCGCGACGAGTTACGTGAGGAGGTTTTCCTGTCTTGCCCGCCGTAAGACGAAAGCAAAAGAGAAATGCGCGAGAGTCGTATTCTGAGAAGACGCTCCTCAAATTCGTTAAGGAGCATCTCTCCAAAGAGTATCCCAATCCCCGAAGAGAGGGCTGTCCCTCCCAAGCAATACTGAAACGCTTGGCCCATAATCCCCAGCAAGTCGATGCTTCCATCGTCTACCACGTTTTTCACTGCTCCCCGTGCTACAGGACCTGTAGCGGTTTGCTTGCCCGCTTGAAAGCGCGCCGGTGACAAGCACTATTGCCCGAGAGCCTCTGAGGGTTCCAGAAGCTAGAAGCGAAAAAAACGTTATTTCCCCCTGACATTTTTCGATTTTTTTGCCTCTTTATAATTGAGGGGAGTTCTCGCAGGATTCTCCCCCGCGAGTCTGGCGGACCCAACCCGCCGCTGTAAGCCGCCAAGCCTCGCGGACGGCCACCCGACGACTGGCTAGGCGCGAAGGTAAAAACCCCCTGAACGGAGCTTGTGCTCCACGTGTGCCTTAACTACCGACACGGTCTCTTAGCCAGTGGAACGGTTCTTCCTTCCTGTCTCAGCTTTTACTGCGGGAGCCATGGGCTACGCGAGAAATCTCACAAGCAGGCGCTAAGAAGCGCATGAAAGAAGGAGAACCGCATGACCATACTCTGGCGAAAAGCAATTCAATTCAGGACGATTTCTAGACAGGTCGCGGCAGTCGTATTGGGGTTGTTCCTCGCCGCGCCTGCCTTCGCGCAAGCAAACTCACCCTGGGAGAACGCCGTAAACGTCCTGCAAACGGCCTTCACCAGCACAATCGCACGCGGGCTCTCCCTCGTCGCAATCGTGGTTTCCGGTTTGACGTTCGCTTTCGGGGAGGGCGGCTCGAAGCGAGTGCTTGCCGGTGTCCTCTTTGGTGTGGGCATGGCAATCGCGGCGGTGAATTTCCTCGCGTGGCTCTTTCCCGGTTAGTTTTCCGCGATTGGAGGAACACGCTATGCCTGAGAACAGACGAATCAACATGGTGCATCGGTCGCTATCACGGCCCCTTACGATCCTGGGAGCCGAGCGAAAACTGTTTTTCTTCGCGATGTGTATCGGTGCGGGAACGTTCAATCTGCTTGGTAGCCTTCTGGGGGGCCTATTGATGTTTCTGCTGCTCTACTTCGCCGCGAGGTGGGCTACCGGGACCGACCCGCAGATTCTCCGATGTCTACTCACATCACCCAAACTTCGCAGCCAATACGATCCGGCAAAACTTAGCGCAGTGTCGATTCGCAGGATCACAAATGCTTAAGCTCCAGCGCATCTTCAAGAATTACCAGGAAACGGGCTCGTTCAACGAGCAAGTGAACCTCTACGGGTTCATCGACTCCAATGTTTTCTTGACCAAGACTGGAGACATGGGAGTAGTCCTCGAAGTTCATGGAGTGGATTACGAATGCCTGGACGGCAATGCGCTCGACGGCATCACCAAGCGTCTTGAATCTGCACTGAAGCTGTTCGATGACAAATACCGCATCTACCAGTATCTCTTCAAACGGAACAACGAAACGATTCCCTACAAGCTTTACGACAATCCAATCGTAGATGCCGCCATCAAGAACCGCGTCGCGTATTTTGCCGGGAAATCAGACACCCTCTTCTCGCTCTCGATTTACTACGTGATTCTGTTCGAGGGTTTCCGGTACACACGAACGCTCAGCAGAGCGCTCTCGGAGTTCCCGAAACATCCGTCCAAAGCACTCGGTGAACTGCGGGCGCACTTCTCTGGGACAAAACAAGTTGTACTGCTCGACCGGGAAATCAGCAAGGGTCAAGCGACTCTGCGACAGAAAGTCGAGAGTTTCATCCTACAGGTAAGCGATTTCCTGCCCATGCGGTTGCTCGACAAGCAGGAAGCATTCCGCGTCCTCAAGCAAACTCTTAATTTCGATCCGCAAAAGATTGCGCTCGCCCGCCTGAAATATGACACTTTTCTGGACTATTACCTCTGCGAATCCCACCTCGAATGCCATCGCGGATTCCTTCGCCTCGACAATTATTACGTGAAGGTGTTGACGCTCAAGGAGCCCTCCGCGCAAAGCTTCCCGTTGATCTTCGAGCGACTGCTCGAAGTCCAGGCCAACTTCCATGTCGTGACCGAGTGGAAAAAGGAAGACTCGGGAACAATGAGGAGAACCATCCAGGCCAAGCGCCGCCATTTCCATAACACGAAACACTCATTCGTCAGTCAGGTGAACCTCAACGATGCCCCCGCACACGATGTGCTCGTGGACGACTCGAAGGAATCGCAGGTGCGAGAACTCGGTGACAGCATCAAGGAAATCGAACTTAAGGGGAATTACTTCGGCAACTTCTCGCTGACTGTCGTTATTTACGATCTCGACTTGGCAAAAGTGGAACGGGCATGCGCCGAATTCTACAAGGTGTTTAGCGTTCACGACGCACAACTTTACGAAGAGAAATACAACCTTCTGAATTCATTCCTTGCCACCGTTCCCGGCAACCACGTCTTCAACCTCCGTTATGTGTATTTGCTAAACTCGAATTACGCGGATTATTCGTTTCTGTTCACCCTGCACTGTGGCGAACACCAGAACCACCATCTCCGTCAGGAATATCTCGCGGTACTCGAAACCAACCATCACACGCCCTATTTCCTAAACCTCCATCACCGTGACGTGGCCCACACCATGATTCTCGGGCGAACTGGAGCCGGGAAATCGTTCCTTCTGAACTTTCTCATCACCAATCTTCAGAAATACGACCCGTGGACATTTATCTTTGATCTCGGAGGGAGTTTCGAAAGCCTGACGCAGCTTTTTGGCGGTTCGTACGTGAAGATAGGAATCAACTCAGCCGACTTCAGGATCAATCCGTTCTCTCTCCCGCCGACAAAGGAGAATCTCGACTTTCTTGCCCTGTTTGTAAAGGTTTTGCTGCAAGGCTCGTCTCCAATCGACTTGGAACCCGGCGAAGAACGGGATCTCTACCAGCAGATCGAAAATCTGTATTCGGTTGACCCACAGCTCCGAACGCTTGGAGTTTTGGCAAACACGCTGGGACATCGGATTGCCGATAGGCTCGCGAAGTGGACACGCGGCGGCCAGTTCGGATTTCTCTTCGACAATTCGGAAGACACGATTTCCTTTTCCCGTTTCCAGTGTTTCGACTTCCAGAAAATGGGACAATACCCCGAGATTCTCGAACCGCTCCTGTTCTACATCCTGCATCGGGCGAACTCCGTCATTAGTGACCGGGAGATCAGTACCGTATTCAAGGCATTTTTCATAGATGAGGCATGGGTGTTTTTGAAGAATCCGAGCATTCAGCGGTACATCGTCGAAGCGCTCAAGACATGGAGAAAAGCAAACGCCGCGATGATTCTCTCCACCCAATCCCTCGACGAGTTGCGCCGGTCCGAAGTGTTGGATGTGATTATCGAAAGCTGCCCGACCAAAATCTTCCTGGCCAATCCCGATATGGATCGAGACCTCTACCGGAGGCAGTTCCATTTGAACGAGAATGAAGTTGATTTAATTTCGTCACTCGTCCCCAAGCAGCAGTTTCTGATTAAGACCCCGGAACTCGCGAAGGTTGCGAACCTCACGGTTGACCGGAAGAGCTACTGGATTTACACAAACGATCCATTCGACAACCGCAAACGGAAGGAAGCGTTCGAGACCTACGGCTTCGAAAAGGGGCTCGACGTATTGGCGGGGATAGCCGAATGAAAACCTTATCGATGCCCAGGCTTATCAAAGGAGAAGACAAATGAAGATTCCTGTGATGCTCCGCAGAAGCAGTCTCTCACTCGCGATTCTCTGGTTCGCTGTCGGCATTGCATTACCCGTCTTTGCGCAATCTGGCGCTGCTCGCACGGTCAAATACTCGCAACAGGACGTTATCGCAGTGCGCGCCAAGCTCCGATATTCAACCCTGATTGTGTTGCCGCAGGATGAGGACATACTGGACTTTGCGACTGGCGACAAGGACTTCTGGATCATCAACGGAGCGCACAACCTTTGCTACATCCATCCGGCGCAGGCTGGGATTCGGAGTGATCTCCACCTAATTACCGCATCGGGCCACGTGTACTCGTTCCTGCTGACGGAAATAAGCAATGAGCCAACCGTCGAACCGGACCTCAAGCTCTTCGTCGAGCCCAAAGAAGAGTCGAGTGTTGGTAGTAACGGTCTCCTGCAGGGCTATGTTCGTGCGGGCGAGGCTGAAGCCTACAAGAAGGAATTAGACGCCCTTCACACGCAGACAGACGAACGGATTCACGCAGCCGAAGCGCGCGCGACCGAGCAAGTCGACAAGTTCAAAACCGACTATTCAACGAAGCTCCAGTTCGATTACGCACTGGACAAGAAAGGTTCGCAGGAACCGTTTCTCGTGTCGGCGATTTACCACGACGACTCCTTTACCTACATCAAGTGCGCCGCCCGCGAGAAACCAGCCCTCTATGAACTCAAGGACGGAAAGCCGAACCTCATCAACTTTCAGCTTGAGAACGGCGTCTACATCATCCCCAAGGTGATCGCTTCCGGTTACCTTGCCATCGGCAAAAAGAAACTTACATTTACGCGGCGAGGATAGTGGGAGCCCGGAAAGCCCGCGAGAAGGAGAGAACCATGAACGAACCAATTCAAGAAAAGACGACGACACCCCCCGGTCTTCTACCAAAGCACGTTCAATCGTGGCTCATCCTGGGTCTCGCAGTTCTCATGATTGTCATCATGTGGCTCACGGGTGGGAAAAAGCAGGCCAGTCTCCCAAAAGCAAATGCCTCCACGATCCAAACTCCGCTTCCGCTTGAAGTAAACGAAACGAAAATTACGGACTTACAAAACCGAATTCAGGAACTTCAGAGAGAGCAACTCGCAGCCCAGAGTGCTCTGGTCCAGCAAAATCGCCTGCTCGGAGCCGCGCCGGACCCCCAACAGCAGCAGTCGAGCAACGCATCCGGCACTTCGACACCAGGCAGCACCGAAGATCCTATTCAAACAGAGCGCAAGCGGCGGCAGTATGTTTCGCTGTTTTCCTCCAATATTGCTCTGAGCTACCGAAAGAACGCCCAGGGAACGCAGTCCCCCCTCTCCGATCCATCATCACAAAACCCGAACGCAGGTCCTTCCGGTCCTCCTTCCACTGGTCCTGACCTAGGTCAATTGGCTCAAGTGGCCCAAATCCTAAAAGACGCTCAACCGACCGTGGAAACACAAGTTGCGATGGCAGCCCACCCGAATTTTATGCCCTCTGCACAAACAGGAAGCCTTTCAGTCCCAACAGGTCCAGCCGATGTCAAAAATGAAAGCAAGGAGGCTACAAGTCCCGCCGCTGCGATCCAAAAGTCGTCGGACGCAGCGGCGGGGAAAACTTACATTCTATTTGAAGGAACAGTTCTCGAATCCGTTCTCATCAATCGTCTCGACGGACAGTTCGTCGGGCCTGTCGAATGCCTGCTCTCGAACGACGTGTACTCCCATGACCGCCTGCATCTCCTCATTCCCGCAGGAACGAAGATTCTTGGTGAAACAAGGCGGGTTGAAGCGTTTGGTCAAACCCGGCTTGCCGTCGCCTTCCACCGTCTCATCATGCCGGACGGATATTCCCTGAATCTCGACCAGTTTAAGGGTCTCAATCAGATCGGCGATGCCGGTTTACGAGATCAAGTAAACAACCACTATCTACGCATTCTCGGCACTTCACTCGCTATTGGTGCGCTCGGGGCCGTAGCGGAGGCCGGAACCGGAGGCACATTCAATGCTTCCGGCGCCGACCTGATGCGCCAGGGATTCGCTCAGAGCATGGCGCAGTCTTCCGAACAGATTCTCGACAAGTTTCTCAACATCCTGCCAACCGTAACTATCCGGGAAGGGCACCGCGTGAAGGTCTATCTTTCGGGCGATCTCGCGATGCCCGACTACAACAATCACAAGATGCCGCCTGACCTGTGATGGGCCGGGTGCAAACAGCAACATCGGTAAAACCTAGAAAGGAGAACTGAAAATGAAAAGAAAAGCCCTAGCACTTTTGCTCATCATGGGGTTGTGCGTTGGAACCGCTTCGGCGCAATTCGGATTCGGGATTGTTTACGACCCAACAAATTACGCGAACGCGTTGCTCCGCTATGCCGAACTTCAACAACAACTCGTTCAGTTGAAGAACAGCTATACCCAACTCATTACTCAGTACAACCTGGCTTTGCAAATGTCCCGCAACCTCCAAAACATGCCCGCTCGTTATCAGACCCAGTTCTCGCAATGGAGGAACACTCTCGCGGGGAATACATACCAAAATACTGGAACTTGGGTGACCGGCATCAACTCCGGCCTGTTCCCCACCGTAACCACAGGCTACCAGCAAGCCACAACCCAACTACTCCAATACAGCCCCGACCACATCTCCGGGATGACCGACGATGAACAGGCACGAGTGAAATCCCAATATGCGTCCGTTGAACTCGCTGACGGCGCAAACACCACTGCGATGGCCGCTATCGGATCAATCCGTGGGAACGCCCAGAATGTCCAAATGCAGATTGCGAACCTTGAACAGGATTCGTTGTCTGCGGACCCCAATCTCAACACTGAAGTCTCCGTCCTGAACAAGATCAATGCGGCTGGAGTACTTACCCTCCGCACGCTTCAGGACTCCAACAAACTCCTCGCTTCGCTTCTCGAACAGCAAACCATTATCGCTAAGCAGCAACGCGAGGCCACGACCAATGCCATCAACACCGACATCTCGCGACGTGCCAACCTTGCCGGAAATATGGCTCAAGTGAACGGCACGTTGACAGCGTCTCTACAGAACTTTCGGATGCCTTAGAAGGAATTGCTCATACCCGGCGCGTCGAAGGAGCCACTACGATGGACTACCTCCAATTTATCTTTCAGGCCATCAACAACCTGCTCACGCAGAATCTTGGTTTCTTCGACGCGATGGGCCACAATCCTCGTGGTTTGGTATGGCGTGAAATCGGCACTCTCCGCCGCTGGCGGGCGGCACATGTTTAACTTCGACAACTTCGCAAGCCTGCTCCTAACCATCGCCTTTGGTTTTGCAATGGTGAATTACTACAGCACCCCGATTCCGGGCATGGGCGCAAGCTTTCATAACCTCATCACCGACGAATCGCAGTTTCTCGCCAATAAAATAAATCAGACCGAACTCCAGACCGTCGAAGAGAGAATCGCCGATTACGAGACACGCATGGATTCGCCGGGCATCACGGACATCCTTGGAACGATCATCTATGTCGTCATCATTATTTTGCTCGCTGCCGCACAGGCTATCGCGATTGTCGTAATCGCGTTCGGATTCATCGCCACTGCCGTGTGCGTGCTCGTAGGGCCTATATTCATACCCTTCTTTATCGTCCCTAAATTAGAGTGGCTGTTTTGGGGTTGGTTCAAATGTTTCATCCAATACGCTTTTTACCAAGTCATAGCAGCGGCGGTTGTCTACGTAATTGCGAACCTAATCTTGGGCATCTTCGATCTTCAGCCCACAGGTACTATCTCGACGGTCCAACTCATCGAGGCGTTTCCGGTCCTTTTCATCACTTTCCTCGCCTCGATCTATACGCTTCTGAAAATCCCGGCGCTCACCAACCACATCTTTAGCGGTACGGCGGGAGGGTCTTCTGCCGGAATTCTGGAGAGGGTCTTCGGATGAACAACGACGCGACCTTTCAAAATGCCAAACGACTCTATCTTGAACAGTATGGCGATCCGATGGTGACCAACACCTATCTGAAAATCGCGCTGGTCCTCGTCTCTCTTGTAGCCATCGGACTCGCCCTTGTGGATCTGAGAACGATTCGCACCTTTCAGAACTTCCGTCCCCTCGTCATTCGAATCGACGACTTGGGCCGGGCTGAAGCCATCAATTATCACAACTTCGAGTACAAGCCACAGGATGCTGAGGCCAAGTATTTTCTTTCACAATTCTGCGCACTCTATTACCGCCGCAATCGCTACACGATCCAGGATGACTTTTCGAAGTCCCTCTATTTCTTGGACGGCAAGCTTGCGGACGGCATCATCGACGCCTACCGCAAGGACGATGTCATTAAGAAGTTCATCACGAACACCTCCGTCCCCGAAATCGATATTGATGTGAAGAAAGTCGCTCTCGAAGACATGCAGTCCCCACCCTACAAGGCGCGTGTGGACTTTTACATGGTCTATTACTCGCCCTCGGATCACAGCGAGATCAAGCGCGACCTGTATACCGCCAATTTCGTGTTTGTTTTTAAGAGCAACGTTCCGAACGAACTTATTCCGATCAATCCGTTGGGCCTTGCGATCACGTATTTCCGCGAGGACCAAGCCTTCAAGTGAGCACCTATGGTTGCGAACGCACTCATGCTGACCATCGCCATCGTCCTGGGACTTGGCTTCTGGTGTATGCAGACGCTGACCTACTTCATTTCCTATAAGAGCGTCTTGTTCCGGTTCTATGGCACGCCAATCTTGATCTACTGTGCGGTTCTCTTTATCAACGTCTTCGCGCTCGCCTTCGCTTTGAACCGCAAATTCTTCCTCAAAGACACCGGCAGAAAACTCTCGCATCTCGACAAGCAGCTACATGTCGGGCAGACGGAAGTGACCGCTCCATCCCTCGAAGAGGAGGTGGACTAGCGTGTCTCGCGATTACGTACCTGAATCTTTCGATCCCAGAGACGCCGGACCCGAGCCGGTTTCAGGTGCTCGCCAAACGGGTCGCTCCGACTCCTCGTTGGAACAGGGGCCTGGCAGTGGCGCGCAGGATGACGCTCGACTGGCACCCGAACACGGACCAAAAGCGCAAACGGAGCGCCCTGTCGAGCCGCGCAAGGCATACGAATTTCGCGGCAGAACGTATGCCGTCCGAAGTTCTGAAATTGAGAGTCTCACTGAGATTGGCAAGTTCCGTGCCATTGCGAGCGAGGATCTTGAAGAGTTCCACTACTGCGGAGAAAAGGACCGCATGAGACCGGATGTAGCCAGCCTCATCCGGCAAGGTCTAATTGTTGAGAAGCGCATCCCACACTCCGATACCGCTCCTCGCCGACTGCTAACTTTAACCAAAAAGGGCCATCAATTTCTTCGGTCAACCGGAACGGTCCCGCCAGATCAAGCCACCTATTACGGCTTTACGAAACCACGCGAAGCGCATCACGATGCCGACATCTATCGCCTCTATCACAAGGCCGTCGAAGACATTGAGCGGCAGGGCGGCGAGAATCCGCGCGTTGTCCTCGACTTCGAATTAAAGAAACGCGTTTTTCACGACTTGGCGAAGCTCGGCCCAGAAAAACATTCCGCCGAGAGCAAGAGAGAGGTAGCGGAGAAACACGGCTTACTGCTTGTTGGCGGGAAGATTCCGCTCCCCGACCTTCGGATCGAGTATGAAGGCCGTGATGGCGATATGGCTCGCGTGGACCTTGAGCTTGCTACCGAGCACTACCGGGGGAGCAATCTAGCAGAAAAGGTGCGTGCTGGGTTCTCTCTGTATGCCCGCGCACAGGACGCCCCTGGCCTGCGTCGTGTTCTAGACCAGAAAGAACTGACAGCCGAGATTCTCTCCCTATGAACATCCAGGCCAACCAAATCGAGCGAATCAAAGAACTCGGCTACACCGAAGCGGAAGCTCGCTTCATTTACATTGTCGCGATCCACTCAGGCTACTTCACGCTGCGGCAGTTCCTCAATTTCACGCAGGCCAAGCGCGGCAAGCGGTCGAATGCCTTTTCACAAAAACTCCTAAAGCATGGGCATGCCACCATGCGCGACTATATGGGCGTAGGGTCTGTCTTTCATCTATTTTCCAGGACCATTTACGGCCAGATCGAGAAAGACAACCTCCGCAACCGCCGCCAACATTCGTTTGATTTCATCCGTACGCGCCTCGTCCTTTTGGACTTCATCCTGAACAATCAAGACCTCGCGTACTTTGAAACCGAGCAAGACAAGGTGAGCTTTTTCTCCGAGAAATTAGAAATTTCGAAAGACCTCCTTCCGGCCAAGGTTTACGAAGGTGCTTCTGGTAGCCGTCCTACGATTCGTTATTTTGTAGACAAATTTCCTCTCTTCCTTGCCCCGCCTCTCCCAGGGGCTCCCCCTGTGGTCACCCTGAGCTTTGTGGATTCGGGGTTCGAAACGCCTTCCAGTTTCACAGGTCACGTCAACACCTATCAGGGGTTGTTCCGGCAGCTGAAAACCTTTCGCTTTGTATACATCGCATCAAAGGACGCCCATTTTCGAACGGCTGAGGACCGCTTCCGCGCCTTGGTAAAAAGGCCGCTTGAATCGGACGTTTCGAGTGAAGTCCTCCGCTACTTCCAGGTTCGCAGGAAGTGGGACAACCGCGAGTACGTCGTGCCGGTAACCGAGGATTTTGAGTTCCTGAATGATGCGCGGCGGCGATTTCACGGGGAGCGGTTTGAGAGCCTGTACGAAGCATGGCGCACCGGAGAGCAAAAAGAGCGCGATGTGCGGAGGGAATTCTCCCAACTGGCTCCCGATAGAACTGTGTTCTTCGATACCTACCTGGTGAAAAACCATTGGTCTCCGGTTTCTGAAGACCGTAATGACGGTGAACGGTGCATGAAAGACACAGATCACCGCCCCGTTCACCGTTCCGTTCACCATCCGTGTGAACGGAAGTTAGTGGGAGCGTAGAGGATGCGCATGGCGCGGCAGTCAATTTTGGACGCGGGCAAAACACCGAGTTGGGCTGGAGCGACCCCACTTTTGGGAGCCTTCGGCTACCCAAAGAATCATGGGGTCGCTCCAGCCCAGGGAACGGAATGCGCGTTCCCTTTGCAACGTGTTTTGCCCGCGTCCAGGGAAGCAGATAACTCACAAGGAGGAAGGATATGTCGATCATCAACAAACGACCGGAACTCGTTAAGAGGGAGTACGAGCT
>Ga0210409_10007790_pt1 | contig 10990 bp, 12 predicted proteins | sample IncBWH17MmetaG_FD_161649 | JGI IMG/M metagenome (GOLD analysis project Ga0210409, IMG submission 161649) | Forest soil microbial communities from Barre Woods Harvard Forest LTER site, Petersham, Massachusetts, United States - Inc-BW-H-17-M | ecosystem: Environmental > Terrestrial > Soil >...
CCAGCCGCGCGGTGGCTCGTCGATGGCAGCTGAAACGACGGCCCCCGCCGTCACATCGCGGCCCCGCTCGGCCAGGTACGCGCGCCGAATGCGAGCGACGCGCGCCAGGCTCTCCTCCTTCTCGTCGCGACGAAGCCCAAGCCATCGAGCTGCGCGATCCGCCACCCAGCCGGCGCTGGGTCGCCCGCCTGGGGCCGTGGCCACGAGCGCCCGTGCCCATCGAGCCGGCTCGCTCGGCACGGATCCCCACAACGCCTCGACGGCCGCTCGAGGATCGCGCACTTGCGCAACACGCGCGTCGAGCAGCTCGGCAAGAAGAATGCCGAGAGCCCAAAGGTCCGACGCCGGGCCAGCCTCCCCCGCCTCCCGCAGCTCGGGAGCCGCATAGCGCAGCGTGCCCCCCAACGCTTGTCCTTCAATCCGCGTGGCGAGGCCCAGATCGATGAGCGTCGCCGCGCGGTCCTCGGCCGCATCTCGCCCCGGCGTGTCTCCCGCTTGCGCACGTGCGCCGCAAAGAACGTTCTGCGGCTTCACATCCCCATGGCGCACGCCTGCCTGGTGCAGTTCCTCGAGCGCGCGGGCACACGCATGCGCGACGCCCGCCGCCATTCTCTCCCGATCGTGTGAATGCTCCTGGTTCAAGGACAGGGGCGCCAGCGGTACCCCATCGATCCACTCGGTGACGACGAACCCGGGACCCGCGTCGATAAGCGCCGGCCCCCAGCGCCGATCGACCCGAGCGAGAAGTATTGCTTCCCGAGCAATGGCTTCGGTGGGCGGCCCAGGACCCCTCGCGACTTTGAGGGCGACGAGCCGAGCGGAGCCCGCTGCGTCCGGGGCACAACCCGCCGTCGACTGCACACGCGCGCGCGCCCGCCAGACGATCGCAGTGGCCCCCTCCCCTACCGGCTCGAGCGCATCATAACGTGGCGCATAACGAGGCTCATCCGCGGGCCGAGCTTCCTGGGCTTGGGCGACTTGCAGACCTTGCAGAACCTGCGGAACTTGGAAACCCCTCATGGTCGACTCCACGGCTGCCAACTCAGGTGACGCCGGTGTCGGTGCGCCCATGGCCATTAATCCAAGCGCTTACGCTCGCTTTGGTCAACTCCGGTGACTTTTCCTATGGCCGCCTCCTTCGCCGTCTGTCATGATTTATCAGCGGCGTGATGTTATGTTGTTGATGCTGCGTACCTTTTTTGGCCCAACTAGTTCTTGCTGTCGCGAGGATATGGGTGCAGTTGTAACGGTAGCTTAGCGGAGGTTTGTCATGGTGGCCGGACCCGCGCGTAGTTCAAGCCCCGTCCCGGGAACGAACAGCGCCGTGCGTCCCTTTGCTTCAGCTGGGCCGAATGCGACTGGTGGCCTAGGAAGAATAGGGGACAGCGGCCCTGAGGGGTCGCCGGGAGATACCCGCAGCAACCGAGCCATGCAGACCGGATCGCTGCGCTTCCCGTTGCGGAGGCGGCGCCTGCGCGGCATCGTGTTTGTCACGCTCGCGATGTGTACCTTGATCCTCGTGGCCGCGGTGGCCTCGCGGGTGGGACATGCGAGCAACGCGGCGGCAGCCGTCCCAATCCCGGCCTTCCCGAGAACACTATCGCCTCAGGCCGCGCCCAACCCACCGGCGCCACCCGCTACCACGACGTCGGCACCGGCAAACCCGAGTCCAACCGTTTCTTCTGACGTAACGACCGCTACAGTGCGCATCGAGAAGCCCGCCGTCGTGGGTCGCGTCTGGATCGACGGAAAAAAGGTCTCGGCGCCCTCGGTGCTGACGACCTGCGGTGCGCACCAGATCAAAGTCGGGCACGGCCACGCGCGGTCCGTCCAGATCCCGTGCGGCGGCGAGTTCGTCGTTTCTCGTTAGCGTCTAGCACTCGGCGTAAATGCGTTGCACCGCGCGCACTGCTGCGCCGACGCCGGGCATGCCGTTGCCGAACGCCGCGACGTAGACGAGCCCCTCGCGGGTAGTCACCGTGCGCGCTGTAACGTCGTGTCTTTCGGTGGCCGCCTCGATTTCCGCGGATGACGCGCGCGCCCACGCCACATCGCGGGCGGTGCGGGCCAAGGATGCGACCTCCATCGGCGCGCCCGTGCCCGCGACGATATGCCCCGCGTCGTCGACGAGGACGAGGGCAGGTGCTCCGGTGCGGTCAGCCATCGACTCGACCAGATACTGAAGTGCTTCGTTACGCTCGGTGCTGCGCTTCATCCGACGTTCCATCATGGTGGCCATGGCGGCCATAATGCGACCGTGTGTGCGGAATGGCCCAGTTCTTGGCGCCGATCCGCACGCTCGCGCGCAGCGAGAGAGCGGACGACAACTCAAACCTAGTCGCTGAGCGTCCCCTTGGTCGACGGCACACCCGCTGCGCGAGGCTCAATCCTAACGGCCTCGCGCAAGGCGCGGGCGAACGCCTTGAAGCAGACCTCCACCATGTGATGCAGGATCTCGCCGGAATGCAGGACAACGTGCAGGTTGCACTGGGCGCCGCGCGAGAAGCCGTCGAAAAAGACTCGCGCGAGCTCCACGTCCCACGTCCCGAGCTTTCCGCCCGGCGGCAACGGCACTTCCCATACGAAGTGCGCGCGTCCACTCAAGTCGAGCGTGCACGTCGCCCGCGCCTCGTCCATCGGCAACGTCGCCCAGCCGTATCGCATGATCCCCGCTTTGTCGCCGAGCGCCTTCGCAATGCATTGACCGAGCACGAGCGCCAGATCTTCGGTCGTATGGTGACCATCGATCTCCACATCGCCCGTCGCACGCACGACGAGATCGATCAGTCCGTGGCGCGCGACCTGCTCGACCATATGCGTCAGAAACGGGAGCGGCGTCTGCACGTCCGCGCGCGCCGAGCCATCCAGGTCCAGCCGAACTTCGATGCTGGTCTCCTTCGTCGCGCGCGACTGACTCGCCGATCTGCCCATGGCTCTCCCGAACCGTAGCACTCTGGTGCACGGCCCCAAGTTTGCGGTGGGCTTTTTGTTTCCCTTATGATCGACGTGAATGGACAGCGAGGATCGTCCCGGGAAGACACCCTCCGAAGCGCTCGCAGCGGCGGACATAAGCTCCCCCCAGGAGCGCGCCCGCCTGCTGGGCCGCTACGGGCGTCGGTTCGCGGCCGGCGAGTCGCTCTTTCGCGAAGGCACCGACGCGCGCGAGGCGTTCCTCTTGCAGGAGGGACGCGTGCAACTCCTGAAGCGCGTCGGAATGAGCGATCGCAGCCTCGCGCTCATCAAGCCCGGGGACCTATTCGGCGAGGGGGCGCTCCTTCCCGACCTGACCCACGGGTCCACCGCCGTCGGTCTGACGGACGGGGTCGTTCTGGCACTGGATCGGGACACTTTCGGTGCGCTCATCGAACGTCACCCGCGTCTGGCGTCCCGTGCGATGCAGCAACTCATCGTCCGGCTGCGCAATGCCGAGGACCAGATCGAAATCATGATGCTGCGCGGTGTGCAGTCGAAGGTCACGACGGCGCTGCTCAAGCTCGCCGCCCAAGCCAAGGGACCCGCCGAGATCGTCATCTCACCCGTGGAGCTATCCACGCGCGTCGGACTCGACGTCGACACGGTCAAACGCACCGTCCTGCGCTTGCGCGACCGCCAATACGTGCGCATCAGTGGCGAGCGGATCGAAATCCCGGACGTCGAAGCTCTCCGGCGTCTCTACGTCCTGCTCGGGGCCGAGGACGATCTGGCAGGGTAGGAGGGTGTCTGCAAGACCGTTGCTCGGCCTCCCACATATTGACGCCCGGCGTCTGCCTGAGGTACTCCCGAGGCCGCCCCTTGGAGGTGTGGCGTTTTTGCAACATTTCGCGCGAGTTTCTACTTTTGCTGTGTCAACGCTGTGGGCTGCCGTCGGGGCATGCAGTGTGAGGGGAGCAAATGCTCCCGCAACAAGCGCCGAGCGTCAAAGCGAAGCGGAGTACGACCTGGCGCGGGACTCTTTCTACAAGAATCAGCCAAGGCAGGCTCTGGATCACGTCCGCAAGGCAATCGATCTCGACAGCGACAACTCCAACGCCCTCTACTTCGCTTCAACCATCCACTTGTTCTTTTGCTCCGGCCGTCTCGAGCTCGGCGATCCGGACTGTCGTCTCAACGACGCGGAGAAGTACGCGCGGCGAGCGCTTCAAGTGAACGAGCAATTTCGCGAAGCCAAAAACACGCTTGGGCAGATTTACATCCTGGAAAAAAAGTATCCGGAGGCGATCAATATTCTCGAGCCGCTCACGAAAGACCCCGCGTTCGAGTCGAGCTTCCTCGCATGGGGAAACCTCGGCTGGGCTCAGGTGCTCGCAGGGCGCGTCGATCAGGGGATAGAGTCATTGAAGAGCTCCATCACCGAGCCGCGTTTCTGTGTGGGACATTATCGACTTGGAATCGCGTACGAGAAGAAGGGTGACTTCGCTGCCGCGGAGGCATCCCTGACCAACGCCGTCTCGGTCGACGCGCCCCAATGCAAGAACCTTCAGGACGCGTGGGAAGAGCGAGGACGCGTCCGGATGCAGCTCGGCAAGCTCGCCGACGCGCGGGCCGATTACGAGAAGTGCCGCGATATCGCAGCCGATTCGCGGGCAGGAAAAGCTTGCGTCGAAGCGCTGGCAAGGATCCAATGAGCTGGGCCGTCTAGAGAACCCGAAACGAGCGACCTGCCAATGAACTACACTCTCGGCAGTTTCTTGAAGCACCAACGCGAACGGCGAGGCGTCAGTGCAGCGGAGTTGTCGCGCGTGACCCGCATTCCCCTCGCCTCTCTCGAGGCCATCGAAAACGATCGTTTCGACGAGCTGCCGGGCGAGGTGTTTGTTCGCGGCTTTCTCAAGGCGTACGCGCAGGCGATCGATATCGTGCCGGCCGATGTCTTGGCCCGCTATACGTCGAGCCGTCGGATTGCGTACGTGACCCCGCTGCCCGTTCAGACACCTCTGCAGGCGGCTCGCGATGGTCATGGCCGGAGGTTCGGTATGGCCATCGCCTTCGTTCTCCTTCTCATCCTTTTGTCCCTGGCTCTGTCGATTGTCCTCAGGCCGCGTGGCCACGACATGCCCTCCGAGTTGTCCCTGGCGCGGGTCGATCCTGGCGCCGTCGGCATCTGAAGGCATCTTGGTGGGGTGAGCCGCATCGACAGTGAAGCGCTGGTCGTTCGAACGGTGGAGTTCGGCGAAAGCGATGTCATTGCGACCCTCGTTACCGAGCAGGCGGGAAAGCTGGGCGCCGTCGTACGCGGGGCGCGCAAAGGGCGGGCGCGCATCGGCGGGGCGCTCGAACCCCTGCATACGATCGCGGTGCTGCTCGAGGACAAAGGAGGAGACCTGACCACGCTCAAGGAAGCGCGTATCGTGCGTGCGCGCACCCGGGTCGCGGGAAGCCTCGAGGCGCTCGGGGCTGCGGGCAGCGCACTGAGATGGGCGCGCCACCTGTTTCCCCCGCGCACGCCCGAGCCAGTCGGTTGGCGCGTGCTCATCGACTTGCTGGAGGTCCTCGAGGAGGGGACCGCGTCACCTCGCAAGGAGCTCGCGCGCGCGGGCCTGGCGCTCCTGAGCGCGGTCGGTTACGGCCTCGAGCTCAATCGCTGCGTGTCGTGCGGACGTTCGTGCCCGCCCGGCAAGGCCGCTTGTGTCGACGCCGCGCGCGGAGGGCTCGTGTGTCTCGCGTGCGGCGGCGCGACAGGCCTGCTGTCCGCCGAGGAGCGCGACGGCATCCGTGCTCTGGCCGCCGGTCGAGCGGACGAGGCAACCGAGGCGCACGCCGAGACCGCCCTGAGGCTCATCGATCTTGCGCTGGCGGCGCACGCGGGCCTGGAGCGCGGGTGGCGATGAGGCTCGACGTCGTCTGTTTCGGGGAAATTCTCTGGGACTTCTTCGAAACTCGCTCTCGTGGCGCCGAGCCGATCGCACGCGAGTTTCGACGCGAGCTCGGGGGCGCGCCCGCCAACGTAGCGACCGGGCTGGCACGACTCGGCATGCGGGCTGCCGTGGTGGGTGGCGTGGGACGCGACCGCTTCGGCGAGGCGCTCGTGGCGCACCTGCGCAATGACGGTGTCGACGTGCGCTTCGTCGCAAGGCTCCCGAACCGCACGGGGTTGACCTTCGTGACGCGCGACGCACGTGGCGAGCCCAAGTTCATCTTTTTCCGCCACGAGTCGGCGGATGTCTCGATCCGCGCGGCGCACGTGACACCGGCAATGGGGCGCGCGCGCTGGGCGTTGGTCGGGACGAGCACGCTCATGACGCCCGAGTTGCAGAAAGCCACTTTTCGATTCCTCCAGGCGGTCCAGCTCGCCAGGGGGCACCTCATGGTGGATCTCAACGTGAGGGCACACCTTTGGCCGAACCCGCGTGCAATGCGGAGGGCCATCGAAGATTTGTCCTCGCGCGCCGATCTCATAAAAGCAAGCGATGCGGACCTGCGCGCTGTCAGCGGAAATGCGAGCGTGCGCTGGCTCGAGCGCCATGCCCCGCGGGCCTCCTGGCTCATCACCCGCGGCCGGGGGACCGCAAGCGCCATCGGGCAGCACGGCGAGGTCCACGCCCGAGCGCTTCGCGCGCGGTGTGTCGATGCGACCGGGGCCGGCGACGCGTTCATCGCTGGCTCGCTGGCCACCCTCGTGCGCGCCGGTGCCACCCCCGGCACGAGCGCCTGGCGAGACGCCGCCGTATGGCGCGCCGCGCTCCAAGCCGGCCACGTCATGGGCAGCAAAGCCGTGTCGAAGCTCGGCGCGGTGGCGGGCCTGCAAGCCCTTGCCCGCGCGCGCTCGGTGATCGACCGAGTCGGAAGGAGCACCCCGTGAGCAAGGACCCGCGTTATAAGCCGCTCGCCGTGCGTTCGCCGCGTGGAGCGAGAACCACAGAGATCGATTGGGCCGACGGCCATCTGGGCGTCTATCCGCACTCAGTCCTGCGGGGATATTGCCCTTGCGCTGGGTGCCAGGGGCACTCAGGGGAAGTGCGCTTTCTCGAGACGAGCGACGCCCAACAAGAGCTCGACGAGATCGAAATGGTGGGCGGTTACGCGCTTTCGCTCAAGTGGTTCGACGGCCACGCGAGCGGGATCTATAGCTTCACGTTTTTGCGCTCGCTTTGCCAGTGCGATGCATGTCGAGCGAGCAAGTAGAGTGCATGGTCGACATCGAAGCCGAGGGCGAGCACGAGCGTGGATCGCTGGTCGCGCGCGCCGGCGTCGTGGGGGCTGGAACGCTCGTCTCACGGGTGCTGGGCTTGGCGCGCGACATGGCGCTCGCGGCGATATTCGACCGCGAGGCGACCGACGCCTGGTGGGTCGCGTTCACGATTCCAAACGCTCTTCGAGCCCTTCTCGGTGAAGGGGCGATGTCGAGCGCCATCGTTCCCGTGCTTTCCGAGAAGGTAGCGAACGAGGGCGACGAGGGTGGACGGCGGCTTTTTGCCCGCATTCGCGGCGCTTGGCTCATCGCCCTGGTCGTGGTGACGGCGCTCGGCATGCTCCTGGCGCGGCCGCTCACCGAGGTGTTCGCGAGCGGATATCACGCGAGGCCCACCGAGTTCGAGCGAACCGTGTCGCTGACGCGCGCGGTCTTTCCGTACATATTCTTCATGGGCATGGCGGCGCTGGGGATGGCGGCGCTCAACGTCAAGCGGCGCTTTGCCGTCGCCGCCTTCGCCCCTGCCCTGCTCAACGTTGCCCTGCTGGCCGCGGCGTTCACGCTCCCGAGCACCTTACAATCGCGCGGCATCGACGGCGTGCTTGCGCTGGCCGTCGGCGCACTGCTGGGCGGCCTTCTGCAGGTCGCCGCGCAATGGCCCGCGCTGCGCGCCATCGGCTATGCAGGGCCTCCTCAGTTCGCGCTCGACGCAGACGTTCGCACCGTATTCAGTCGACTTGCCCCGCTCACGCTGGGCATCGGGGTCTATTACGTCGACCTCGTGCTGTCGCGCCGTTTTCTCTCCGACCTCGGTGTGGGCGCGCAAAGCTATTTTTCCTGGGCCATGCGCCTCTGCGACTTTCCTCAGGGCATTTTCACCATGGCGCTGTCGACCGCGGCGCTTCCGTCACTGTCGACCCTCGCGGCCCGGGGGGAGCGCTCCGAGTTTGCCAAAACCTGGGCGCAAGGCATGGGGCTCGCGCTGTTCGTCGCGCTTCCCGCGAGCGCTCTATTCGTCTCCTTGGGCGAGCCCATCGTGACCACGCTTTTTCAGCGCGGTGAGTTCGACGCCGGGGCGGCGCACGAAACGGCCCGCGCGCTGTTCTGGCAGGGAGCCGCCGTGTGGACCGTGACGGCGGTACGCCAGGCTGTGGTCGCGCTCTATGCGCTCGGCGACACTCGAACGCCCGTGATCGTCAGTTCCCTCGACCTTTGCGTATTCATCGCGCTTGCCATCGTGCTGCGCGGCCCGCTTGGCCACGTCGGAATCAGCATCGCGGTCGCGGGGTCCAGCACCGTGCAGATGATGCTGCTTCTCGCCAGCCTGAGGCGGCGCCTCGGGACGCTCGGCGGAGAGGAGCTGACTGGTTCTGCGGTGCGCACGATCATCGCATCGACATTGGCGGCCCTGGCGGGATGGGCTGCAGCTCGGCTGGCCGTTCCCGTGACGCCGCTGAGCGCGTGGCGAGCCGTGCCGGGCTTGGTCGGCACGGCGGCCTTCGCGATCATCTTTTTGACTGCGGCGTGGGGCATGCAGTCGCCCGAGCTTGATAGAATCGTGTGGGCCGCTCGACGAAGGCGCCTGCCGTCGTGGTGAGCCGATGACGCGAGTCCACGAGGCCGACCGGCAGACGCGCGTCGTCGACGCGAAGTTCGTCGCGGCCGCGGTCGATGCCGAGTCGCTCCCCCCGCCGACGTTCGTCGAGGTTGCCTTTGCAGGACGCTCCAACGTCGGAAAGTCGAGCCTGCTCAACGCGATGATGCAGCGGCGCGGTCTCGCCCGCACGAGCAACACGCCCGGCTGCACCCGGCAGCTCAATGTGTTCGAGGTGCGCTGCGCGGACGGGCTGGCGCTCCGGTTCGTAGACCTGCCAGGCTACGGCTGGGCGCGCCGGTCGAAGACGGAACGCGGCGAGTGGCAGGAACTCGTGGAGGATTACCTACGAAAGAGAACGGTCCTGCGCGCGGTCGTGCTCCTGGTGGACGTCCGACGCGGGCCCGAGGACGAGGAGCGTCAATTGCTCGAGTTTTTGGCCGCATCAGCGGAAGCACGTGGAGGAAAAGCATTGGAACTCGTTTGGGTGGCTACGAAGACGGACAAAATCGGCGCTGCGAAGCGGAAGCCATCCCTCGACGCGCTGAAGCGCGCAATGGGCGCGATGGGGCTGCATGCACCGGTCATCGGCTTCAGCGCCGTCACCGGAGAAGGAAGAGAGGAGCTGTGGGAGAAGGTCCGTCGAATTGCGCTGTGATGTCGAGGGGGCGCGCGTCTTGCCGGCGGCGCGGGGCTGGGGTACCTGTCTCCCCACGGACTCCGGGCGCATAACTCAGCGGTAGAGTGCGTCCTTCACACGGACGAAGTCGCAGGTTCAAGTCCTGCTGCGCCCACTGGGATCGTTGAGGATTTCGGCGCGGAGCGCCTGCGGTGCCGTTGAAAACGTCATGAGCGGTGACGATTCGCAGCAACCTGAGCGGCTGGCGAAGCTTCAACGGGGCCCCGACATCGATGCCAGGGATCGTTGCCAGGTGTCGCCGGCGACGCGCACGGCCGACAGGCTTCAACGGGGCCCCGGCATCGATGCCGGGGATCGATGCAGCACAAGCGGGGCAGGCAGCGGCACTGCAGGCTTCAACGGGGCCCCGGCATCGATGCCGGGGATCGGCGATCCTTCCCAGGCACATCGCGCCCGATCGGGTGATTCTTCAACGGGGCCCCGGCATCGATGCCGGGGATCGGGCATGTCGTCATCGGTACCCCGCTCACGGCGTCGTCTTCAACGGGGCCCCGGCATCGATGCCGGGGATCGTTCTTCGCCGGCGGCCGGTACTCTTGGAACTTGACGGCTTCAACGGGGCCCCGGCATCGATGCCGGGGATCGCAGGGTCGTGATTCGAGAGACGCTCTCGATCACGACGCTTCAACGGGGCCCCGGCATCGATGCCGGGGATCGATGAAGACCGGAATCACGGCTGCGCTGAGCGCCGTGTTGCTTCAACGGGGCCCCGGCATCGATGCCGGGGATCGTTAGATGGTCGCACGGTCGAATTGACACTTCCCATGCTTCAACGGGGCCCCGGCATCGATGCCGGGGATCGCTCCGAGAGTTTCTGAGGCTTGCGATGGCGGGGACGCCATGCTTCAACGGGGCCCCGGCATCGATGCCGGGGATCGCTGGTCTCCTTGCGGCGCTCAACGGCGGCCGCATTGCTTCAACGGGGCCCCGGCATCGATGCCGGGGATCGCTGCCGCCCGAGCTACGGCCCGGGCGCCGATACGACATGCTTCAACGGGGCCCCGGCATCGATGCCGGGGATCGGCGCAGCGGCGAGTTGCGGACGAGCCGTCGTGTCTGGGCTTCAACGGGGCCCCGGCATCGATGCCGGGGATCGGGCCCACCGCCGAGATTCCAGTCGATGATCGCCAGGTGGCTTCAACGGGGCCCCGGCATCGATGCCGGGGATCGTGCCAGCGTTGCGAGGCACTCTACGATCACCTGAGTGCTTCAACGGGGCCCCGGCATCGATGCCGGGGATCGCGTGATGGCCGAGGTGCGTCGCGTGAAGATCGATCGGCTTCAACGGGGCCCCGGCATCGATGCCGGGGATCGCCGCCCAACGGCAGATCGAGGACGCAGGGAAAAAGGTCGCTTCAACGGGGCCCCGGCATCGATGCCGGGGATCGGACGCGTCGATCGCGATGTCCATGCCGCCGAGCTGCTGGCTTCAACGGGGCCCCGGCATCGATGCCGGGGATCGGGCCGAGCGGCAAGGCGAGTCCGAGTGAGGCGGATGAGCTTCAACGGGGCCCCGGCATCGATGCCGGGGATCGGATAGCGGCTAGGTGAACAATCGCTTCCGCGT
>Ga0210409_10007791_pt1 | contig 10989 bp, 8 predicted proteins | sample IncBWH17MmetaG_FD_161649 | JGI IMG/M metagenome (GOLD analysis project Ga0210409, IMG submission 161649) | Forest soil microbial communities from Barre Woods Harvard Forest LTER site, Petersham, Massachusetts, United States - Inc-BW-H-17-M | ecosystem: Environmental > Terrestrial > Soil >...
TCGACGCATCCGGATGGTATCGGTCCTGGCCTCGCAGTCAGGTGAAGTCCACAGTAACGGATCCCCTCGAAGCGCACGTGGAACTCCTGGGAAAATATACCGACAAAGACATCCACGATGTTTTGGCATATCTCCAGACACTGCACTAAGGCGATTTACTGCAGTGCGGAAAAAGCAAAGCGTTGCGGCCGTTCGCTCTCTGATGAGGTGGCGCAAGGATGAAACCGATACGGGAGGTTCTTGCTCTCGCTGTGATGTTGGCTTTGGCCTCAGCATTTTGCAGATTTGCGTGTGCGCAAGGTCTCGATCCCGCCACGCTACTAAAGCCGACTCCCGACAGTTGGCCGCTATATCACGGCGATTACACCGGCCAGCGCCATAGCCATTTGGCTCAGATTACTCCCAAAAATGTGGGTGAACTCACGCTTGCCTGGGCTTTTCAAACCGGGCAGGCGGCACAAATCAAATCTTCCCCAATTGTCGCGAACGGTATTTTGTATGTGTCGATACCGGATCACGTTTGGGCTGTCGACGCCCGAACCGGCTCGCAGGTTTGGCACTACACTTATCCCCCCAATGAGGGCTTGCACATCGGCCATCGCGGTATTGCGCTGTACAAAGATTCGGTGTATTTCACCACCCCCGACGATCACCTGGTCAGCCTGTACGCAAAGGATGGGACGGTGCGATGGAACGTCGTTCTCGACGACGTGAAGAAAGGTTACTGGACATCCGTAGCGCCTCTCATCGTGCGCAATCATGTGCTAGTCGGCTTGTCCGGTGATTTCGACAATATTCCGGGAATGCTGAAATCGATCGATGCGGACACCGGCGAGACGCAATGGACGTTTTACAGCACGGCTCCGCCGGGGACGGAGGGCTCCGCCAGCGGCGGCGCCACCGGCGGCAATATGTGGATCACCGGAACTTACGACCCAGAGCTGAATCTGGTCTTCGTGGGCACCGGAAATCCCACGCCAGTACTGGCAGCGCAGACCCGACCGGGTGACAATCCTTGGACCTGCAGCATTGTCGCGTTGAATCCTGACACCGGAAAACTTGCCTGGGGATTTCAGGCCACGCCGCACGACACGCATGACTGGGATGCCGTGGAAGTTCCCGTTCTGGTGGATGGCTCTTTCAATGGCAGCTGGAAGAAGATGCTGTTGCAAGCTTCACGCAACGGTTATTTCTTCGTGCTCGATCGCACCAGCGGGAAGAGTCTTTTGTCCGCTCCCTTCGCGGCTGTCAATTGGTCAACCGGCGTTGATAAAGACGGCCGTCCAATTCACAACCCGGAAAAGGATCCTGCGCGGGATGGCCGCTTAGTTGCGCCCGACGAGGGCGGGGCGACGAATTACCGTTCACCTAGTTTCGACGCCAAGACCGGTTTGCTGATCGTTAGCGCGCGAGACGCCTACGGCATTTATTTTTCGAAGCCGGAGCACGGCACGGTTGGTTGGGCGGGCGCAGATTACGGAGTCTTCGGCAAAGCATGGCTGCGCGCGATCGACTATCAAACCGGAAAAATCCGTTGGAGTCATGACTTGGGAGGTGAAGGAGCAGCCGCAGGCGTTCTTACCACGGATTCCGGTTTGACTTTCACGGGCGACTCCGTCCGCAGTGTTTTAGCGTTGAAGACCAGCGACGGTGCAACCCTCTGGCATTCCGCAATCGGATTTGTGGGCAACTCCCCCATCACTTATGAGCTGGATGGCCGTCAGTACCTAATCGTCGCCAGCGGGGGCGCGTTGTTTGCTTGGGCGCTCCCAGAGAAACCCACCAAGCTAATCAGATCATTGTCGCCGAGGTAGTGCTCGCAATGGCTGGCCAATATCCCCGATCAATCAACTCTTAGAGTGCGGCGGTCTGGCCGCCGCTTTCACGGTTGATACCCGGCAGGAATTTGAATCACAGCCAACTTGAATTTAACTGGGATGGGTGCTGCGTGCGCAGAACGCAGCGCGTGATACAATTGAAAACTTTGAAGTTAGGGGCGTAGCTCAGTGGTAGAGCAGCGGCCTTTTAAGCCGAAGGTCGTGGGTTCGATCCCCACCGCCCCTACCAACCTTCGTTCCTATCAACAGGTTAGGCGACTGCTCGTGTTCGATTCGGAACATTTGTTCCAATTAAACGCCGAGCAATGCGCTGATTGCGGTGCACGTATCCCGGTTGTCCGGTTACCGCCATCTACACGCTCGAAGACCTCCCCGAGAAGTGGCAGAGCTTTACTCCAGTCAATGCGCTTGGTATGCCAAGAAGTAGCTGGCCTTCCTAGCTCGCGATGCAGACAGTGCCGGAGTCCTGTCTCCCGAAATTGCTTTCCATCGGTCTCGAGGGCGCCCGCCTTCGGGTTCTTTTATGGATCCGCCGAAGGCTTTGACGAAACGCGACTCGGTGTACAATGCCGACCGGTTGGGTCTCCCAATGTACGGGGCATACCATAAGGAAGCGGCAGCCGAGTAGCCCGGGGCAAATCGTATTAATTTGGAGCGAACCTGATTTCGCTGGCCCGGTGTACAATGCGGCGTGCCAAATCCGAATTAAACGCAAGTTTAGTTCTTTAGTAACGGAGGGACCTTCATGATTGTCGGTGTTCCCCGCGAGACTTTTCCGGGGGAGCGGCGCGTCGCGCTGGTGCCCGCCGTAATTCCCACTCTGACCAAGGCAGGATTGGAAGTTGTCGTCGAAGCGGGCGCCGGCTTCGAGGCCGGGTATCCGGATGCCGAGTATGTTGCCAAAGGCGCCAAGATTCTTCCGCAACGCGCGGAAGTATTTCGCGCCGCCAACATCATTACGCAAGTCCTCTGTTACGGCTCCAACGACAAAACCGGCAAGGCCGACGTCCCACTTTTCCAACGCGACCAAGTGCTCATCGGTTTTCTTCGTCCCTTGGGCTCGGTGGAAACCATCACGGAGATCGCCGGCAAAGGAGTCACGGCCCTCTCGGTGGAACTCATGCCCCGCACCACCCGTGCGCAGAGCATGGATGCGTTGTCCTCGATGGCCACCATTTCCGGATACAAAGCCGTGCTCATCGCCGCGGACACGCTGCCGAAGATTTTCCCCATGATGACCACCGCGGCCGGCACGATCACCCCCGCGCGCGTCTTAATTCTCGGCTGCGGCGTCGCCGGCCTGCAAGCCATCGCCACGGCGCGCCGCCTGGGTGCGGTTGTTTCTGCCTACGACTTGCGCCCTGCGGTAAAAGAACAAGTGCAGAGCCTTGGCGCGCGCTTCGTCGAGCTGCCCATCGAAGCCAAAGACGCACAGGATGCCCGAGGGTACGCCACCGCGCAGGGCGAAGAATTTTACCGCCGGCAACGCGAGCTGCTCGGCAAAGTGATCGCGGAAAATGACGTGGTCATCACCGCCGCGGTCATCCCAGGAAAGAAATCCCCGGTGTTGGTCACCAAGGAAATGGTCGCCGGTATGTCTCCCGGCTCGGTGCTGATCGATCTGGCCTCCGAGCGCGGCGGAAATTGCGAGCTGACCAAGGGCGGAGAAAAAATCAACGTCAACGGCGTCACCATCATCGGCTGGTACAACCTGGCCAGCACCGTACCCTACAACGCCAGCCAGATGTACGCGCGCAATCTCACCGCGTTTCTTCTGCTGATGGTGAAAGACGGCAAGCTCCAAATCGATGCCAAGGACGAAATCATCCGCGAAACATTGCTGACCCAGGGCGGCGAAGTAGTGAACGCGCGCCTCCGCGAATTTTTCAAACTGCCTGAGCTGGCCACCAAGGGAGGCGCATAAATGAAGCTGGACATAATTACCAGCCTCTACGTTTTCATGCTCGCTGCTTTCATCGGATTTGAAGTCATTCGCCGCGTTTCCCCATTGCTGCACACCCCGCTGATGTCCCTCACCAACGCTCTCGACGCCATCGCTGTTGTCGGCGCCATCATTCTCGCCGGCGAGCACAAGAGCCAACTCGCTGCGATTCTCGGCACTATCGCCATTGTCGCCGCCACCTCCAACATCGTCGGCGGCTTCCTCATCACCGACCGCATGTTGCGCATGTTCAAGTCCAGCGGGCCCAAGAGACCATAATGCCCACCGACACCCTAATCGAGATCACTTATCTTGTCGCCACCGCACTCTTCATTCTCTCTTTGAAGTGGCTGAGTTCTCCCACGACCGCGCGTCACGGCGTCTGGGCCGGCGAAATCGGCATGGCCCTGGCCATCGGCGGCACGCTGCTCTACCAGGGCATCGTCGACTACAAACTCGTCGCCATCGGTCTGGTGCTCGGCTGCATCATCGGCGTGCCGCTCGGCAAAGTGGCCATGACCGCCGTCCCGCAGCGGACCGCGCTCAGCCACGCATTCGGCGCGCTGTGCGTCACGCTTGTCGGCACCTCGGAGTTCTACCTCCGCGCCCCCAACATCTCGCCTTTCATGATGGCCGTGCTCTCTATGGAGGTGATTCTTGGCTCGCTCACCTTCACCGGCAGCTTGATGGCCGCCGGCAAGCTGCAAGAGGTTTTGCCGCAGCGCCCCATCACCTATAAAGGACAAAACTTCGTCAACCTCGGCATGCTCGCTCTCGCGATCGCCATCGCCGTCATTCTGTGCCTGCACCCCGAGCAAATGAAACTCTTCCCCGCCATGATCATTATCCCGCTGATTTTCGGCGTGATGCTGGTCATCCCTATTGGGGGCGCGGACATGCCCACGGTCATCTCGCTCTTGAACTCCTACGCCGGCCTTTCCGCCGCGGCCATGGGCTTCGTGCTCAATAGCAAGCTGCTGATCATCGCCGGCGCGCTCGACGGGTCCTCCGGCTTCATTCTCTCCGTCATCATGTCCAAAGCCATGAACCGCTCGTTCACCAACGTGCTCTTCGGCGGCTTCGGACAAATTCAAGCCGCCGCCGCGGGTGTGCAGGAGCAGCGCCCGGTCAAGAGCGCCACCGCTGAAGAAGCCGCCGCCATCCTCTCCGCCGCCAGCAAGGTTGTGATCGTTCCCGGCTACGGCATGGCCGTCGCGCAAGCGCAGCACAAAGTCCGCGAACTTTTCGACTCGCTCACCAAGCGCGGCATCGACGTCACCTTCGGCATTCACCCCGTCGCCGGACGCATGCCCGGCCACATGAACGTCCTGCTCGCTGAAGCCGACATTCCGTACGACAAGCTCCTCGACATGGACGCCATCAACGGCGACATGGCGCAAACCGACGTCGCCCTGGTCATCGGCGCCAACGATGTCACCAATCCCGCCGCCCGCACCGACGCCAGCAGTCCCATCTTCGGCATGCCCATCCTCGACGTGGACAAGGCCCGCACGGTAATGGTCATCAAGCGCAGCATGGCCGCAGGGTTCGCCGGCATCGACAACCCGTTGTACTACCTGGACCAAACCCTAATGCTCTTCGGCGACGCCAAAAATTTCGTAGGCAATATAGTTCGCGAACTCAGCGGAGGCGACGGCCACCATTAGCAACTGGGTGTGGGGTATCAGGTCGATTCTGGCGTTTTTACGTGGGATTTCGCGTGCGGGTGACGCGGCGTCCAGTCCTTCGGCGGAAAGGCCACGTGCCAAAATACAGGATTGGGCATCGTGAACTCCACTCCCACCTGAGGCTGCGAGCTTTGCTTCCTGTCAATGTGCGCGACAACACACTCCAGCGCAGCCTTTGTCTGCACGTTCGATAGCGTGAGCCGCTGTCCTCTGTGCACTTGCGTGGACACCAGAATCAACGCACCGTGAGCGCTGATGGCCCGGGTGTGCGTCTCTTCATCAAAAGGCAATCCAGCACCGGTCTGTCCAGAGACTCGGACCGGGACGGTCATTAATACTCGCTGGCTCCTTCGCCGGTTTGCCGCCAGCCAGGAGGTCTCGCGTGATTCAGCAATCCACGTTTCAAGAGTCCGAAGCCGCTCCGCCTCAATGTCGGTAAACACCAGGCCCATGCCCTTGCCAGCTCGTGAGTAGACGACTCTCGCCCGCGCCTCAAACAACTGCGCTCCCTTCGTGATGCGCACCCCTGTGACTGTCCCTAAAGGAAGCGCGTCGTTCGTGTCTACATAGCAGCCTTGCTGACTCAAGTCCCGCACGCGCGTTTCCATCCGCGCGCCGGATTCCGCCGCTACCACCTCTCCAGCGGCAATGAACTCGTAGCGTGGATGAGTCCGGCGGTCTGCGCCGGCAAGCGCGACAGAAGGGCCGGCAGGCTTTTCTGCATCAATAGCCGCAGGGAGCCCGTTGCCAGGAGAAGTCTGGTGGTTTGCGTCTGCACCGGCAATGGCACTCGAAGCGTCAAACCCAGTGGAAGGGCCAAGCGCGACGGAATCGCTGGCAGGTTTTTTCTCCTCAGCCGTGGCAATAAACTCGTCGCTGAGATCAATAACGTAGTCTGCCCCAGCAAGCGCGGTGGGATCGCTATGTGGCGTTTTCAGTTCGACAGGGGCAGTGAATTCGTGGCCAGGATGAGTCTGGCCGTTTGCGTCTGCATCGGCACGGGCAGCGGAACGGCCAAGCGCAGAGGAAGGGCCGGCAGGCTTTTCCGCATCAATAGGAATCTTGGCCGTGGCAGGGTCCACAGCTTTCGACTTTCGTTTGCGATTGCGCCGCTTCATAACCCTACAATTTTAACGCAAGGAGTACAGGTGGGCTGAGTGCTGCGCCGCACAAAGCGCCAAGTAGTAAGGAGGATAAAGCGGCCTTCAGGCTGGCATCTCTTCAAACGTCAGGGCACGGCTTAGGCCGTGCCGAATCGACGTAACATGAATTGTGTAACGAATACGATCTATTCGAGATCGGGCGGAGTCACCTTGGCAATCCAGGAGTCGTAGTCGGAAGTGAAGCCCGCTTTTCGCTGCAGGCTATGAACCTGGCGCTCCACCTCCGCCATCTGGTCGTCTGAAAGCTGCGGGATCACTTCAATCTGTTTCCCAATCGTGTCCATGGCACTCGCGACTTGCTGTTCAGCACTGCCGGCTCCGGCGGCAGAGTTTCCATCGTCGCCCTTCATGCAATCCACCACGCGCTTGGTCACTTTCTGGCTGTGGATCAGCGACACACGGATATTCCCCTGTCCGGTAACGACGTTTCCGACCCCGAATACGCGGTCCATAGCGGTGTACCGCGGCACTTCCTTGCCGACGAATGTGTAGTATTCGCCGTTCATGTTGATCCCGGAAAGCTTCTCCGGTACCGAGCCGATCGAAGAAACGACCAGCGGCGCGCGCAGTTCCTGTTCCGAGCCGGGAATCGGGTCAGCTTTGCGGCCCTCGATTCTTGTTTCAACAACCTTCAGCCCTGCCAGCCGTCCATTTTCCACGATGATCCCGCTCGTCAGCCTGCGATCCTGAAAGCGAAACAGGTATTTGTCGCGCGCTATGCGCAGCATTTTCTGCCGAACCTGTTCCGTTTTGGCGAGCTGCTCGGGCGTTGCGTTGTCCGGTGGTTGCGCCAGCGGCATGTCCTGTTCGCGGCGGCGATAAACTAAGAGGCAACCCTTTACGCCCAACTCTTCCGGCTTAATGCCCTGCTTTTTGCATACCTCCGGAATGCCTTTTTCCAACTCATGCATGCTCGTCTCGATTCCACGAGCCCTCAAAGCACGTTCGTAGTTTTCCAGCTGGAGCACCTTGACCACGTCAAGGGAGGCCAGCCCGCCGCCCACCACCACCGCTTCGTCGGGCGTTTCATAGCGCGGTCCGCGATAGTCCTTTTCGTTCTTGTGGTTGTACCAGTAGATGAAGGGATTTTGGTAAACGAGCCCTTTGTCGACGTACTGCTCTGCTTCCGGCACGCCCAATTCTCGGTCCCGCCACGCGCCATTGGCCAGAACCACCGCCGAAAAGCCCCACTCGAAAAGCTGTGGCAGAGTAAAATCTCGGCCTAGCTTGGTAGACGGGATGAAATACACATTAGGCTTCTTCATGCGCGCGTCGATTCGGCCGTATTCCTGTTTGCGCTGCTCCACGTGCCAACGCGGCAGGCCATCTTCGATCTTCCCGTACGGCCGCGTGTTCTGCTCGAACACCGCGACTCGAATTCCGTTGTCCGCCAGAATTTCCGCCGCCACCGAGCCTGAAATCGCACCGCCAATTACCGCCACGAAATGATGCCTTGCATTCGTCATAGTTCTGTCACCCCGCGCCTTGCAGCGCGATTGTACAACGCAAATCCACAAATTATCCCTAACCACGGAAGGTTTGCAAAGTACCCGCATACGTCCGTGAGATGGCCGTCGCTGCTCTCCAATAAGCAAAACACCTTTTGCCCGCGCGTCCCTAAATGCGCATTTTTGCTCGAAATGTGGGAGCCACCGAGCTTCAGTCGGGGGAGCGCCGCCTTTTTGAACTCTAAGGGTGCTCGTCGGGAGCGGGCCCCAGCTTGAGCCACGCCTGACGGGCGGCATCGTTTCCAGGGTCTATTTTCAAAAGGCGGCCGAGAATTTCGTAAGCGTTATCGAGATCCTTCAGCATGAGATAGGCTCGCGCGAGGTCGAAGTAAGCCGGCCTATAAAATGGCTCGATTTGGATCGATTCTTTATATAGGCCGACTGCTGCCATGACTTGTCCCTGTTGGAGTCGAAGGTCTGCCAACTTACTTCGAACCTCCGGAGATCTAGAACCGAGGTCGATGGCTCTTTGCAAAGCATCGGCTGCGCGCGCTCCCTCGCTCGGTTGCGCGACGGCCACAATTAGCCCATAGGTACCTTGAACCTCGGCGTCGTCCGGAAGCTCCCGCGCGGCTTGTTGCAGCGCTGCCAGGCCCTTTTGCCTGAGTATCGGATAATGTCCCGCCACTTGAGGATACGCAAGAGCCAGACTCCGCAAATCCGGTTTGGCATCTTCAAAGCCAAGTGGCCTGGAAATGTAGACAAGCTCTTCTGAGGGCGCCGGCAATACCTGATCGCGGGCCTGCAGATTCTCCGAAGGATCGCGAAGAATCCGGTGATCGGTCGCAGATGCATGGCTGATATTCTGGAGCTGCTGTTTTGGCATGTGGCACGCCACGCAACTGTCGGGCGGAGAAGTGGATTGCCGGCTTGCAAAAGGCGCCCGGCAGGAGTCGACCTTATGGCAAGCGAGGCATCGCCCGCGGAAGTCCTCTGCCGCCTCCGCCCCGCGCAATTGCACGTGCGGATCATGGCAGGTGATGCAACCGAGGCGCCCTTTGCTTGCGATCGCACACTGGCTCAGTCTTAGCTGTTCAAATTGATCCAGCGCGGTGAATCTCTCTCCCTTGACCTTTGCAGCAACCGAAAAAATGGCCACCACTTTGTCCAGCGCTGTACCGGGCCGGAAGTCCAGAGAGTTTTTCCCCGGCCGCAGGACGCGCGCGTCGCCGAGGAAGTGGCACTGCGCGCAGACATCGTCACGGATTTCCGCAGGCATTCTCTCGGGGTTAACAATGGAGTGGTCTATCGGACCCTCAGGGGGAAGGCGCTGCTTGCGTTGTTTGACATGGAGCGCGCCGGGACCATGACAACGCTCACAGGCAATGCTCAGAAATCGAAAAGCAGGTTGCTGAAAGTGGTTCGGTCTGTCCGGAACGAAGCGCGGCTGTCCAGTATGGCAGTCCACGCATAATTCAAGAACCGGGCGCGTGAAGTCCCGGAACGAAGCCGCTTCATACCCCGGAGAAAGCTCCCATCCATTTATGCGCGTGTAGAAAGAAATCGGTGAGACGAAGAAGGCATCGCCGTTGCCAACCAGATAGCTCTTACCGACCTCGCCTGCACCCACAACATAGGCGATTTCATGTGTCTCGGAAAAAACAAGCTGGCCCTTGGCGTCGCGCTGCGATTCCTCGTGGTACATTTTGCCGTTGCGGGCGTAAACGCTATAGTCGCGGTTCAGGGTACTGCTGGAGAAGGTAACCGGTTTTTCCAAAGACTGTAGATCGTCCTGAGAGGGAATCGAAGCCGATCTACCCATCGCAGTTTGCTTGAAACTTTTGTATTCAACGGAGTGGCACGATCCGCAAACCTGGTCGCCAACATACTCCACGCTAGTTTGCGTATTCAGATATTGGGCTCGCGCGGGTTTTTCGGCCCCAAGTTTCTGGGGTGCATCGTGGCCTGGAGCTTCGTGCGAGGCTGCAAGTGTCAGGCAGATTGCTGCCAGGACAAAGCTCCACAGTCTGCAAGAGTCATTTGAGCACCGACGCGAGGAAATAAATTTTGACAGTCGCCAAGTCGCCAAATCCTTGTTCAAATTGAGTTTCTTAATCTGGCCCCAGACAGACATCAGGTCACCGTGGTCCCACCCGTTTTGCGGCGCAATTTTTGCGTGCTCTTTTGCAGTAATCGCGACCGACTCCAGCCCACTACTGTGATTCAGCCTTCCAGGACTATGCTATCGGCTAGAAAGTACGCTCCACATCGATACGGAAGCTTCGTAGCGCGACGCTCCAAAGGACGGCTGCTTTCAGATGCTCGTCATTGTTCCTCCCGTCAGCGCACACGTCCTGCATCGAGGCACCGTTGTCCAATCCTAGCCGCGTGTCGTTACTGTACAGACGTTGAGTGTGCAGGCTTACGTTTCAGGCGAGCCCTTGTCCGTTGCGATCTTTTTTATGTGTGGCGTGATTCTCCCGATCGGGTTGCCCCAAGCCAAGTGGGCTTGTTCTTCTGCTCGGTCTGCGTATCCACAGTGGTTTTCGGTCGCTTGCCGGAGACGCATCCGAGGCGTATACGTTGTTTAGGGTGTAACTGCCATGGAGATTCACAACCGGGCTATTCAACAGACCTCGCACGAGCTGCCTCATCCCACGAAGGTTGTCCCGTTCGGCACTACGGAGCGGGGCTTTGGACCGGCCATCCAATTGGACTCGTGGTTGTAGTTGGTCTCCTTTTCATGGGTTTCGTAGGATTACCGGAAGCGCGGTGGTTTCTCGTGTTCGCCGTTCCTGCCGGAGCCGTGTGCGGATTGTTCATGTGGCTTCGCCACCGAAAGGGACTGACGGGCCGTTGAACTATGCAGGACCCTAAACTTGTTGTCGTCCAGTCGTACGGTAGCCGCCC
>Ga0210409_10007792_pt1 | contig 10989 bp, 7 predicted proteins | sample IncBWH17MmetaG_FD_161649 | JGI IMG/M metagenome (GOLD analysis project Ga0210409, IMG submission 161649) | Forest soil microbial communities from Barre Woods Harvard Forest LTER site, Petersham, Massachusetts, United States - Inc-BW-H-17-M | ecosystem: Environmental > Terrestrial > Soil >...
ACCATCTCGAGCACGAGCGCAAGCGCTTGCTGTACGGCGAAGTGTTCGACCTACTGGAGCCCGGCGGAGTGTTCGCGAACTTCGAGCATGTCGCGTCGGCGACCCCTCGTCTGCACGAGGCGTTCTTCGCGGCGATAGGCGAGTCGGTCGAGGACGAGGACCCATCCGATCGCCTGCTCGACGTGGAGACCCAGCTCGGGTGGTTGCGCGAACTCGGCTTCGATGACGTCGACTGTTACTGGAAGTGGTTGGAGATGGCCCTGCTCGTCGGCGTTCGGCCCGCGGGTGGCTAGCCGCTTCTTACGCCGGGATCGCCGCCGGGTCACTCAATCTCGCCGCCCGTCCATGCCCTAGGCTCTGTCATGCCGTGACATCCGTCTACGTTGAGCTCGGCCTGGTGGCGCTCGCGGCGATGCTCTCGCCGACGACGCTCTCCTTCAGCGTGCTCGCGCTGGTCCTCGGCGAGCGCCCGCTGCGCACTGGCACGTGGTTCTACCTCGGCGCGCTCGGCGCCACGCTCGCGGTGGGCGTCCTGGCGGCGTTTGTGCTCGGCAACGCGGCTGCCACCACCGCTTCGATGCCGAAGACGTGGGTGGCGGTCGTGGACGTCGTTGTCGGCGTGCTCTTGCTTGCCTACCTGGCGCGAGCGATCCGCCGGCCCGCGGACCCGGCGCGCATGACGGGGATGATCGCGCGGATGGAGAGCGTCGCCTCCTCGCCCGCCGTCGCGGTCGTGGGGGCCGGTGCGGCGCTCGCCAACCCGGGAGGCTTCATCCCACTGGCGCTCAAGGACATCTCGCAGTTGAATCCCTCGGCGGCCCAGTACTGCCTGTGGTGGTTGCTGTTCTCGCTGGTCGCCCTGCTGCCCCTAGCGGTGGCGCTCGTGCTGCTCGCCCTCGCGCGCGACTGGACGACAGGACTGCTCACCCGAGCAAGGGGCTGGCTCGAGCGTCATGCGCGCACGATCGCCTTCGCGATCCTCATTGCGCTTGCGCTTGCCTTGTTGCGCAACGGCATTGCCGGTCTGACCAGCTAAAGAACGCGCTCGGAACCTGTGCGGAAGCCGTGGTGGGCCTTGGTAGAGTCGCGCCCACAAGCGCCCATCGGCGCCTTTGATCGTAAACGGTCAGTCTGGAGGAAGCATGCTTCGTATCCGTTGGTCAGGCCACACCACAGGCAAGGCATCGCGCGCGATGTCGCTCACGCGCCTGATGGCTCTTCCCGTAGCGCTGCTCGGTGCACTGACCGTCGCCGTCGTGCTCGCGTCGGCCGTCGATGCCGTCGCGATCAGCGGCACCCCGGTCAACGTCGGCACCCCGTTTGAGAGCGGGCCACCGGCCGTCGCCGTCGACGCCGCCGGAACCGCCTACGTCGCCTGGGCCAACACGAAGGACCTTGCGCCCACGACGACCAATGTCGTCCAGTACTGCGTTCTCCCCATCGGAGCGGTCGCCTGCACGCACAGCGGGACGCTCGTACCGGCTGACGAAGCCCAATTCGTCGACGGTGTTCAGGTCTTGGTCGACGGGTCCACGGTGGTTGTGCTCGCCGATGTCTACGGCGCCGAAGGCGCAGGCGGGCTCGAATACGAACCAGAGCAGGAGTGGCAGTCCACCGACGGGGGCGCCACTTTCAACATCGCCAATGCCGGCAAGTCGGTCGCCAGCGGGCACCTCAGCGCCGACACCCAACCGCTCAACGCTGTCATCGTTCCTGGGACGGGTGTGCTCGGCTTTGGCTGGGACTCGGCCGCGGGCAACGAAACCTATGGTGCTGTGCCGACATTTGACGCGTTTCCGCTCGCGTCGCCGCCTCAGTGCTCAAGGAAGAACTGTCAGCCCGCCGAGGCATTTGCGGTGCTCGAGCCGAACTCGAACCCCGATCCAATTCGCAACGAAGCCGGCCAGTTCGCCTCCCAGCAAGGAACAAGCTCGGGGGTCCTCGGCATATTCAAAACCGACTACACCAACGGACCGCTCGGCTGCTCCTCGGCTGTGACAGTTCCCTTTGGGACCGCGTTTGCGTTCGGTAGCGGGCCTCAGAGCGCAGGCAACGACTACAACGTCTCTCCTGGCTCTCCCAACAGCGCTTGGAAGGTGCCCGTTGCGCAAGCCGACTGCAACGTCGACTATGCCGCGGTCGGCGGCGGTCCGAGCGGATTCGGCGTCGTCGAGGACAACGAGTTGACCAAAACGACCATCTACCACCGCTTCAACCAGGCCACCAACTCCTTCGACACGCCGATGGTGACGATCGCGGGCGAGTCCGAGCAGCAGTCGTCGGTCTCCCAGGATGGCGCCGGTGGGGTGTACGCGACATTCCTCGGCGAAGGGGCCGGCGGCCCGATCGACCTCGCCTACAGCTTCGACGGCGGTACCACCTGGGCGGGACCGAACGCGTTGAACGTGAACGCCGATCTGGGAGCGGGCGATTTGACCAGTTCCGTCGGCCCGGCAGGTCACGGCTGGGCTGTGTGGACGGACAACGGGTCTGTCTACGCGCAGCCGTTCGTCGCCACCGACGCAGTTGCGGCGGCGGCCCCGGACATGGTCACCACCACTCAGACATCGGGCGCCACAACCGGCGTGTCGCTCGCGATCCCCGCCGGGACGACGGGCGAGACCGACCGAGCCACGATCAACGGCGTGAACGCCGGCTTCGCAACCGGCACTGTCACATATGGGCTCTACTCCTCCTCGTCGTGCACTCCCCCGAGCAAGGTGTTCGACGGCGGCACAACTGCCGTCAGCGGTGGCGTGGCGGCACCGTCGGCCGGCGTGAGCGTCGCGCTCGCGCCCGGCACCTACTACTGGCAGGCCTCCTACAGCGGAAACGAAGGCAGCATCCAGGGGACTCGCGGCAACGTCGCCAACGCGAGCGCCTGCGGCTCAGAGGTCCTGAGCATTGGTGCGGTGGCGAGCGGTGTCTACACGATCAAGAGCATCACCTCCAACTCCGACGGGACGATCACGTTCGTGCTCGTGCCCGCCCAATCGGGCGAGGCGGAACTCGTCGTGACGGTGCCAACCGCGTCGATCGCCGGTTCGGGAGCTGCCGCCAAGGCCAAGAAGTGTAAGAAGGGCCAGGTCAAGCTGAAGGGCAAATGCCTTCCGGTCAAGACCGTCGTCGGCCGAGCCTCCGCGCACGGAACGGCGGGCGTCCCGCTGAAGCTGACGGTCCACCTGTCGAGCAAGATCAAGGCGCTGCTGAAGAAGGGCAAGACCGTGCACCTGATGGCCACGTTCGGCTACAGGTCCTCGTTGGGGGGAGCGGCGACGGTGAACACATACAAAGTGACCGTCAAAGGGCACAGGCCCAAGAAAAAGAAGAAGTGAACTTACGGCGAGGCTCGGGCGCTCGTCGCACCGGCCCCCGGGCAGCGGCCTCTTCTGTCTAACCGGCTGAACAGTCGCGAGGATCGGGGCGGCGGGGAACCGTCCCGGCCCGCCGCGCCGGCGACGGTGCGACTGTAGGATCGCGCGCCTGCCGATGTTCGTGCTCACCACGCTGGTATTCCCGGTTGTGCTCGCGCTGCTGTGCGTCGGCGCCGCCCTGCTGGTCGATCGCGTAAGCGGCGGCTTCCTGCCGGCGATGCTCTTCCCTGCCGTGGGGGCGGCGGCGCTGATCGTCGTCTCGCAGCTGAGCACCTACGTGGCGCCGCTGGCGCTGGCCACCCCTTATGTGTTCGTGGCGGTTGCGCTGGCCGGAGTACTGCTTGGATGGGGCAGGCTGCGAGCGATTGCGGGCACGTGGCGAGCGTCGCCCTGGCAGCTGATCCTCTTCCCGCTTGCCTACGTGCTCGCGCTCGCCCCGGTGCTGGGGGCAGGCAGGCCCACGTTCTCCTCCTACATGGCCCTGGCCGACTCCGCCGTGCACATGCTCGGCGCCGACTTCCTGATCCGCCACGGCCAGGACTATTCGCAGCTTGACCTCCACAACTCCTACGGAGCCTTCATCCACGCCTACTACGACTCCAGCTACCCCTCCGGGGCCGACACCCTGCTCGGCGGCGGCGCGCGGCTGCTGGGCCTGCCGTCGATCTGGGCGTTCCAGCCCTTCACCGCCTTCGTGCTCGCCACGGCCATAGGCCCCGCCTGGGTGCTCGCGCGACGCGTAGGGCTGGAGCGGGCGTGGGGGGCACTCGCGGCCCTGACGATCACGCTGCCGGCGCTCGTGTACGGATACGAGCTGATCGGGTCGATCAAGGAGATCGTCGCGCTGCCGCTGATCCTGACGCTAGGAGCGCTCGTGGTAGAGCATCGGCGCTGGCTGTGGCGCGGGGCACGCGGCGCGATCCCGTTCGCGCTCACGGTCGCCGCAGGCGTGGGGGCGCTCGGGGTGGCGTTTGGCGCGTGGGCGCTCGCCGCGGCGCTGGTCTTGGCGACTGTCGCTCTCATCCAGCTTGCGAGCGAAAGACGGGGGAGGGAAGGGGCCGCACCCGCGGGCGTGGACACCGGCTCGGCACTCCTCAGGCCTCGGAGCCTCGTCGCTCTACTTGGTCTTGGCCTGCTCATACTGCTCGTAGCCGCCTGGCCCACATGGGCGGACGTCTCGGGCTCCGTTCACGTCGCGCAGGCGATCGCCTCGACTTCCAACCCGGGCAACCTCCACAGCTCCCTGCGCCCCTCGCAGCTCTTTGGCATATGGCTCGGCGGCAACTACAAGCTCGTGCCCACCGGTCTCGCCCTCACCCTCACCTACGTCCTTGTCGCGTTCGCGCTCGCACTCGCCATCTTGGGTTTTGGAAACGCTGTTCGTTCGGGTTGGTATGCCTTCGCCGGATGGTTCGCCCTGATGCTCGTCCTATGGCTTGTGCTTGCCAGCTATGCCACGACCTGGGCCGACGCCAAGACGCTGATGCTCACCTCGCCCGTCGTCGTCCTGATGGCGTGGGCGGGCATCGCCGCCCTGCGCGCCTCGCCGTTGCGTCTTGGCGCCCCGCTACTCGCCTTCTTGCTCGTGGGTGGTGTCTGTGTCTCTGACGCCCTGCAGTACCACGAATCGAATCTGGCGCCCACCGCACGCTACGACGAGCTCTCCTCGATCGACAAGCGCTTCGCGGGCCGCGGCCCCGCGCTGTTCACCGACTTCGACGAATACGCGCTATACGAGCTGCGCGATCTGGACGTGGGGGGGCCCGACTTCGCCTACCCGGCGCCGCCGCTCCTGCACGCGTCGAGCGGCTATGGCCGGCCGGTGACGCTCGAACGAGTTTCCCCGGCGGCGCTTGCCGCCTACCCGCTCATCGTGACGCGCCGCGACCCCACCGCCGTGCGACCGCCGGCGGCCTACCGCCTGCTGTGGCAGGGCACCTACTACCAGGCGTGGGGCCGGCGGACGGGCGCTCGCCCGGCCACGGTCCACGTCGCGCTCTCTGGCCTTCCCCGGGCGCGCTGCTTGGCGCTCGCCAAACGCCTCGGCGGGTGGGCACGTGATTCACGCGTGGGGCGGCTGTTTGTCGCTCTTGCACCGCAGCTCGTCAACGTGTCCACGCCCCGCCTGCGCTTCATCCGCCCACCCGGCTGGGCTCGCTCGCGCTCGGGCATCCTCATGCGCCGCCCCGGCACCCTGCGCGTCGCCTTCCGGCTGCCGCACACCGGTGCCTGGCAGCTGTGGCTGAAGGGGGACGTCATGCGATCGCTTCGCATCGCCGTCGACGGGCGATCGCTCGGCTCGCTCGGTGCCCAGCTCGGCGGCAACTCCCTGGTCCTGAACACGCTCTCCCCGCTCACCGCGCGCCTGTCCTCCGGACCGCACGCTCTCACGATCACCCGTCCCGCCGCCGACCTCGAGCCCGGCGACGGCGGCGCAGCACTGCTCAGCGCGATCCTCCTCACACCCGCCGGCCCGGCGGGAGAGCCTACGCTGCGCACCGTCTCTCCCACTCGCCTGCGCACGCTGTGCTCTCGCTCACCTCAGTGGGTTGAGCTCGTACCCCGACAATAAGGGCGCTGACCCGGCGCATGGGCGCGGCGACCGGTCACCTGGGCGTCGCGCGGTCATTGTGCGGATCTTGTCTCCCATCCATCTCCTCCATCGGGGGTTGGCCGTAGCCTCTCGGTGTGGTGAGCGGCCCCGCACAACACCCGACTGCCGACGAGATCCTGCTCGGCGACTGCCTCGAGGTCCTGCCGCGCTTTGCCGACGGCTCTTTCCAGCTCATCTACATCGACCCGCCCTTCAACACCGGTCGCCCGCAGACGCGTCGCACGCTCGAGACCGTCCCCGACGCCCAGGGCGACCGGACCGGCTTTCAAGGGCGGCGCTACGCGACGCGTCTGCTCTCAGAGAGCTCCTATAGGGACACGTTCGAGGACTATCTCGAGTTCCTCTCTCCGCGCCTTCACCACGCCCACCGGCTGCTCGCGCCCACGGGCACGCTCTACTTTCACATCGACTATCGCGAGGCCCACTACTGCAAGCTGCTGCTCGACGAGATCTTCGGCCGCGACGGCTTTCTCAACGAGATCGTCTGGGCCTATGACTACGGCGCCCGCTCGCGCCGGCGCTGGCCGGCAAAGCACGACACGATCCTCGTCTACGTCAAGGACCACTCCTCCTACTTCTTCGACTCCTCTGAGGTCGATCGCGAGCCCTACATGGCCCCCGGGCTCGTCACCGCGGAGAAGGCCGCCCGCGGCAAGCTCCCCACCGATGTGTGGTGGCACACGATCGTCCCCACCCGCTCTGCCGAGAAGACCGGCTACCCCACGCAGAAGCCCGAGGGGATCGTCAGGCGCATGGTCTGCGCCTCGACGCGCCCCGGCGACTGGTGCCTTGACTTCTTCGCCGGCTCCGGCACGCTCGGCGCGGTTGCCCGCAAGCTCTCCCGTCGCTACGTCCTGATCGACTCCAGCCCGCGCGCCGTCGAGGTCATGAGGGGCCGTCTACAGCTAGGGTCTACCGCGTGGCCCGCCGTGTCCTGATCCTCACCTGGGAGTACCCCCCGGTGATCGAGGGCGGCCTTGCCCGTCACGTGCGCAAGCTCGCCGAGGAGCTTGTCGAGCAGGGGACCGTCGTTGACGTGCTCACCCGTGGCCGTGAGGATTCGCGCGCCTCAGAACTCCAGAACGGCGTGACCGTGCGCCGCGTGCGCGAGCCGCGCTTCCCGAGCGACCTCGATCGCTTCCTCGCGTGGGTCGAGCAGATGAACGAGGACATGCTCGCGGCGGGGAGGTCCCTGGCCGAGGAACACTCCTACGAGCTCGTCCACGGCCACGACTGGCTCGTCGCCCACGCCTCCGCCGCGCTCTCGGACCTCCTCGAGATCCCTTATGTGACGACGATCCACGCGACCGAGCACGGTCGCCATCAGGGCTGGGTGGACAAACCACCGCAGTCGAACATTCACGCGATCGAGCGCTGGATGGCCCATCGTGCCGACTCGGTCATCGCCTGCTCGCACTACATGCGCGGCCACGCCGCCGACATCTACGACATCGACGAGCGCCGCATCACCGTGATCCCCAACGGAATCGACCCCGCCGACCTGCGCCCCGTCGACGATCTCGACGCGCTGCGCCTCAAGTTCGCAAAGCCCGAGCAGAAGCTCGTCCTGCTCGTGGGGCGGCTCGTCTACGAGAAGGGCTTCCAGCTCGCCTTCGACGCGCTCCCGGAGGTGATCGAGAAGGTTCCCGGCGTGCGCTTCCTCGTCGCCGGCTCAGGGACCCACGAGGGGGAGCTGAAGGCCCAAGCCGACCGCCTGGGCCTCTCCGAGCATGGGGTGTTCCTCGGTTGGATAGGAGACGACGCCCTGCACTCCCTGTATCGCATCGCCGACCTCTGTGTGGTGCCCTCGCTGTATGAGCCCTTCGGCCTCGTGGCCTTGGAGGCGATGGCGTCGGGGTGTCCCTGCATCGTGGCCGACACCGGTGGGCTGCGCGAGGTCGTGCCGGCGGGCGAGCGCGTCGGCCTGCGCTTCAACGGCGGCGACGCCGAGCACCTCGGCGTCATGATCGAGCGCCTGCTCGTCGACGAGGACTTGCGCGACCGGCTCGTCACAGAGGCCTCCGAGCATGTCCTCGGCTTCGACTGGAGCGACGTGGCCCAGCGCACGGCAACCGTTTACCAAGACCTGATGCCCAAGGTCGAGACGAGTAGGAGAGAATGAGGAGATGCTCGAAGGCTTGATGCAGGACGATTTCCAGCTCACGCTCCATCATCCCCTGCACCGGATGCGCTCGGTCCATCCCGGCTCTGAGGTGGTCACGCTGACCGACGCCGGGGTCGTGCGGGCGAGCTACGGCGATGTCGCCGAGCGCGTCGACCGGCTGGCACGCGTGCTCGACAGGCTCGGGGTCAAGCAGGGCGACCGCGTCGGTACGTTCGCCTGGAACAACCAGCGCCACCTCGAGCTCTACATGGCGGTCCCCTGCATCGGTGCCGTCCTGCATACGCTCAACATCCGCCTCTTCGCCGAGCAGTTGACCTACATCGTCAACCACGCCGAGGACGGTGTCATCTTCGTCGACGGCTCGCTCGTACCGATTCTGCAGGAGCTCGCGCCGACGTTCGCCTGTGTGCGCCACTACGTCGTCATGGGCGACGGCGACGGCGACTCGCTTCCAAATGCTCTGCGCTACGAGGAGCTTCTGGAGGAAGCCGGCCCCGGTTCCTATGAGTACCCCGAGCTGGACGAGCGTCAGGCCGCCGCGCTCTGCTACACGAGCGGAACCACCGGCAACCCCAAGGGCGTGCTCTACTCCCACCGCTCGATCTCCCTGCACTCGACCGCCTCGCTGATGAAGGACGCGCTCGGCCTCTCCCAGCGCGACCGGGCGCTCTTGGTCGTCCCGATGTTTCACGTCAACGCCTGGGGCATCCCTCATGCCGCAGCCCTGGCGGGTGCCGACCTGGTGCTGCCCGATCGCTTCCTGCAGGCAGAGCCTCTGGCGAAGCTGATCGAGGCCGAGCGTCCCACGATCGTCGGCTGTGTCCCCACGATCTTCGGAGAGCTCCTGCGCTATGCCGACGAGCACGACGTCGACCTCTCCTCGCTCACGAACGCCGCCTGCGGCGGCTCGGCGGTTCCGCGCCAGCTGATGCGCGCCTTCGACGAGCGTCACGGGGTGAACGTCTTCCAAGCCTGGGGCATGACCGAGACGAGCCCCGTCGCCTCCTACTCACGCCCCGACGAGTCCGGCGGCCACGACGAGGCGTATTGGGACATGCGCGCAAAGCAGGGCAAGCCGCTGCCGTGGGTGCAGACTCGGCTCGTCGACGACGATGGCTCCGAGGTCCCCTGGGATGGGGAGTCGACTGGGGAGCTCGAGGTGCGCGGGCCGTGGATCGCTGCCTCCTACTTCTCTGACGAGTCCGGCGCTGAGCGCTTTCACGACGGGTGGCTGCGCACCGGCGACATCGCCTCGATCGACTCTCACGCCTTCATCCAGATAACCGACCGCTCCAAGGACGTGATCAAGTCCGGCGGCGAGTGGATCTCCTCGGTCGAGCTCGAGAACGAGGTCATGGCCCACCCCGACGTGATCGAGGCCGCCGTGATCGCAAAGCCCGACGAGAAGTGGGCAGAGCGCCCGCTGTGCTGCGTCGTCGTGCGCGATGGGGCCGAGGTGAGCGCGCAGGAGCTGCTCGAGCACCTGCGTGGGCGTGTCGCCAAGTGGTGGCTCCCCGACGAGTTCGCCTTCGTGGAGGAGGTCCCCAAGACGAGCGTCGGCAAGTTCGACAAGAAGGTCTTGCGCACCCATTTGCAGGAGGGCACGCTTGCGGGGCGTGTCAGGGTGAGCGGGTGAGTTGAGGGTGAGTTGAGGGGTGGGTCGAGCGGTGGGTCGAGCGCGAAACCGCTCGCCCCACGCGTACGCGTGGGGCGGCCCAAATGGGGAGCACCGACGCGAGTCGTCCGCAGCGGCTGACACGCTATTCATGTTTGCAACCACGGTATTTGCGGAACACAAGCAGGAGATTCCACCTCTGGAGATAAAGGGTTCTTGGTTTAGACTGACGTGATTGCCCACCGCCGACTGATTGGCAAGGCTCTCAAAAGGAAAATGAGGGGCCGTTCCGAGGAGGAGCGGCCCAAGCGAACCGGATGCGGGAGACAGCAACATGCAAAATGACTTGACGGCCTGTGAAGGGCCATTGACGGCAGCCGCAGCACCGATCGGGCGCGTCGGCTCGCGCCGGCGCAGGATGGTGCGCGGGCTGCTCGCTCTCCCGCTTGCCATGGCGCTGATTGCGCCGGGCGCCACTGCCATGGCGGCCGAAGCGACGACGGGCTACGGCCAGACCACGCCGGCGCCAGCCCCGAAAACCGAAACGACGCCGGCAAAACAGGAAACGGCGCCGACGCAGACTTCGAGCACGGCTAAAGAAGCGCCCTCAGGCGCAACCGAACCGACGAAAACGAGCAGCACACCGACGGCCACGACGGCGGCCAAGGCAAAGACGCTGCCCTTCACCGGCCTCGACCTGCGCGTGGTGACGCTCGGCGGCCTGCTCCTCGTGGGCATGGGCATGTCGATCGTCATGGTGCAGCGTCGCCGCCACACTGGCCGTTAGGGGCTCCTGCTAACTGACGATGACGAGATCGCCGATCGAGAGCAGCGGGTAGACGCGCGCCGCTGTTTCGATCGGTAGCTCGACGCACCCGTTTGATTGCGGCGAGCCGTATGAGGGGCGGGGAAAGCCGTGCACGGCGTCTCCGCCGTTGAAGTAGTTGACCCACGGCACGCCCGGGTCGCTGTAGTGCGAGCCGTCCGGGTTCGTCCCGGTCATCGTGGTGGACGTGAGGCGGGAGTAGACCGGGAACGTGCCGCGCTGCGTCTCAGCGCCGGCGACTCCCGTGTTGGCAGGGGTGGTGAGCACGACATGGCGTCCGCGGTGCACCTCGAGCGTCTCTGGGATCGACTCCGACACCGTCACAAATGTGTATGGGCGCGGGTCGTCGTGGCCGAGCGTCCCGGCGGCCAGCAGCGATGCCCAGGTCGAGCTGTCGGGCGCGCCTGTGGGGGAGAGCCCGTGCACGGATTGAAA
>Ga0210409_10007794_pt1 | contig 10986 bp, 8 predicted proteins | sample IncBWH17MmetaG_FD_161649 | JGI IMG/M metagenome (GOLD analysis project Ga0210409, IMG submission 161649) | Forest soil microbial communities from Barre Woods Harvard Forest LTER site, Petersham, Massachusetts, United States - Inc-BW-H-17-M | ecosystem: Environmental > Terrestrial > Soil >...
CACGAATTCCCGCGCCTTCCTTCACAATTTCTACGAGAAGAATCTCCACTCCTATCGCAAAGGCCTCGACGAATCTCCCGCTGCCTTCCTCATCCCCGACGATCAGGGCGACCCCGCGCGTGTCGCCCAACTGGTGGCTCGCCTGATTAGCCAACACATCGAAGTCAGCCGCGCGAAAGAGCCTCTCCATCTCAAAGAAGGCACATTTCCCGTCGGCACCTATGTCGTGCGCCTCGATCAGCCCTATCGCAATTACGCCGTGGATCTCCTCGCTCCGCAGAACTATCCGAAAGACGCCGTCGAACCCTACGACGACGTCTCCTGGGAGCTTCCTGCGCACTATCATCTCCAGGCTTTGCGCACGGAAGATGCATCCGTGCGTTCCGCTCCGCTCGCGCTTCTCACCGAAACGCCTCAGCCCCACGGCAAAGTCTCCGGCACTGGCGCCGCATTTCTGCTTAAAGATTCCGGCCAGGAAAGCCTTCTCGCCGCCCGCTACCGTCTTTCCAATTTCAATATTGAAATCGCCGAGCGCGCGTTCACCGCAGCTAGCGCCGAATACCCCGCCGGTTCCTGGATTCTCTCTTCACAGCCCGGCCTGCCCGAGGTTCTTCGCCAAGTTTCCGATCAACTGGGTCTCGACTTCACCGCCGCTGCTTCCACTCCCGATGTCGCTCGCCACTCCGCCAAAGCTCCCCGCCTCGGCGTCTGGGTTCCCTGGGCGGACACCGACTCCATCGGCTGGGTCCGCTACTCGCTCGACCAGCGCAAAGTCCCCTACACCTATCTCCGCGACGAAGACATCCGCGCCGGAAAGCTCAATGACAAAATCGACGTCCTCCTCTACGGCCACGTCGATCTCGAACTCGCCGAACAGATCCAGGGCATTCCGAAACACTGGAGCCCTATGGCCTTCAAGAAAACGCCCGAAACTCCCAATTTCGGCACTCCCGCCGAATCCGACGACATCACCGGCGGCATTGGCTATCAGGGTCTCGCGCAAATTCAGGATTTCGTCGAACGCGGCGGCCTCTTAATCACGCTCGGCAGCGGCTCCATGCTTCCCCTCGAAGCCGGCCTGGTGCGCGGAGTCCGCCGCGATGCCGGCGGCGTCCCGCGCAGCACGCAAGGCGGCGGAAGCGATGCAGCCGCCGCCGCTCAGCGAGCCTCAACGCGCACGCCGGGGTCGCATCTGCGTGTCACTTTCGATCGCCCGGACCACCCGATCGCCTACGGCTACCCGCCGCACACCTACGTCTTCCGCCAGAATTTTCCGTTGTACGCGGAACCGCGCCGCTGGCTCCGCATGGCCTATTGCACCACGTGTCTCGACGGTCCGGTGGACACCAGCACCGTTGTCCTCGAATGGGGAGACACGACCGGCGCGCCGATTCTCATCAGCGGTCAAATTTGGGGGGAAGGGAACTTGCTCGGCCGCCCGGCCATCCTCGATTCACCCGTAGGGAGCGGCCACATCATCACATTCAATTTCAACCCAATTCACCGCGACCTCAATCGCGGCGACCAGCGCATGCTCTGGAATGCGATCCTCAACTGGCAATCCATCCTCGCCATCTCTGCACGCTAGCCCAGGCTTCAACGCGTGTAGGGCCCCCCGACTGTGGCCGCTATTACGCACCTAACCAAACCACCTAAATTTCCAATCGGGCAGAATATCCAGCAGAGGTTATCATCCTGAGTGCATCCGACAAGGTCCGGTGTTTGGACTCCGGTGGCGTTTACCGGAGATGAGCCTGCCCGCCGTAGGCAGGCGAAGGACCTCAATTGAACTCATCCACAAATTGTAAGTTTGCAAAAACCCACCTGTTACTCCGGCAACCGCAAATACGCGGCCCCATGCCGAAACAACCCCGCCGACGCAATCGGCTGCGAGAACACAATCCGTATCGGCACAAAGATCGCTCCCGCTCCCGGTGTATACGGCACCGCCACTTCCAGCCGCGTGCCCTGCGCATACTCGTTTCGGCTGCGGAAACTGATCCCACCCTTCGATAAATCCTCGCACACCGCCACTTCTTCCTGAAATCCCCGTTGCCGGATGCAGGCCAGCACCCGCGCCTTCACCCGCAACCGGTTCCGCCGCGGCACTACGCGCTCCTCCACCGCCGCTCGCGAAGGCAACGCCTCCGCCGCATTCGGATCCGACTGCGCCTCCACCCAGATTGACGGCGCATCGCAATGTTTGCAAAGCCGCGCCGCGCATCGCCGCACCTCAAACGATTTCAGCTCCATCTCGTTTAGATAAACAACCTCGCGCCGCTGGCAGAAGCTGCACTCCATCAACAACCGTGCCAGCGCCTCTTCGCCCTGCTGCAGTGCCGGAAATTCGATCTCCCAGAAATCCGCGCGCGGATCCAGAATCGCCACCGCGTAGAGAAAGCCTTCCGCTTCGTGATCAATCTCCGCCACAATCCGCGCCCGTGCCGTTTTTTCGATGTCACTTTCAAGAGTCCGCCGCAGCGTCAATTCCTGTCCTGTAAAAAGCTTTTCCTGCAGCCGGATGACACCGCCGTTGCGGCTCACCAGCAGCGATTCCGCGGGTTTCGTCACGGCCACACCATCGCCGTTGTACCACGAGGCTTCCACTTCCAGACGCAGTGTGACCCGGTCGCTCTGACGCATTCCTTCAGCTCGCATAGTTCGATTCGATGGGGAAACTGCTTACACTTCAGGCTAGCATGCCGAAAATTCCGCAGCCGGGCCCTCCGGCCAGCATTGTCGTACCCACTAATAACCTCGCGGCGCCCGCCCACGGGGTCTGGTTTACCTTTTCGCCGTCCTTCCGCAACCTCTTATTTCCAATCCGCCCCGCTTCCATCAAACTGAACTCATGTTGAAGTCTGATTCGCCCTCAGGCTTCTTCCGCTCCACTCTAAGCCAAGGTGTCTTAGGTGAACAAAGTCATTCCCATGTCCGACCGCAATGGAGCTAGTTCCAGCGTCACGGGAGTCCGCGACCGCCGGTACGCCATCCGATTTCCCTTCGCCGCTGACGCTGAATTGATCGACCTCGAATCCGGCAAGCAGGTGGACGGCGTCACCTCCGACATTTCCCTCGGCGGATGTTTCGTTTGCACCAGCAAGCCGCTTCCCATGAACGCTCGCGCCCGCATGAAACTGGTCCGAAAAGGCCAGGTCCTCGAAGCTCTCGTCGCCGTCCGTATCGTCAAGCCCCGCATCGGCATGGGCATCGAGTTTTTCGACCTCGAGCCTCCCTACAACGACATGCTCATCGCTTGGATCGACGCCCTACGCCAAGCCCGCTAACACAAATGTAGGGGCGGCTTTACGCCGCCTTCTTTCCCTTCCTTACCTGCGCATGCACCACCCAATTCCTAATGCACCGTCTCTATCGGCTTCCGGCTTTTCTCATAAAACTCATTCTGCAACTTCAAACTTTCCTCATCCCCTTTCACCGCCTTGATCGCCCTCACCACTGTGTTAATCCACGCCTGCAAATCCTCTTCACCCTGTTCCTTCGTAGCCCTGGATCCATCGCCCGAATAATGATTGGGAAATCGCGCGTACCACCAAATCCCGGTGTAAACATTTTCCGGCAACCTCACCCGCTTCTGGTCCGCGCCCGATTCGTTTTTCGCGCGATCCATGTGCGCCAGGTTCGGATGTGTGACCAGCATGTTGGATGTCTCCGTCTCTCCCGCATGCCAATCTGGCCCTTCCTTTTCCGCGCCAGCTTTCTTCGTCGCCTCGTGTCCCCATTGCACGTACACGACATAATCGTGCGGGGCATCCAGCTGCGACTGCGCGAAATACGGGAGAAAATTCTCATTCCCTCCGTGACCATTTACAATGAGCACCTTCCTGCAACCGTTCCGCCCCATCTCATCCGTCGTCGCCTGCAGCAACTTCATCTGCATCTCTGCGTTGTACGCCACCGTCCCCGGCTCGTGCCGCGCCTCCGCAATCTGCCCAAAATAATAATCCGGGAAAATCACCGCATACTCCTGCTGCACCGCGTGCTCGGTCACATAACGCGCATTCAGCAGGTCGGTTCCCAACGGCAAGTGCGGCCCATGCTTTTCCAAAATCCCGAACGGCAGCAGGCAAGTCCCCTGTGCCTTGCCAATCGCCTGCCGAAACTCCTCTGCCGTCAACTCTTCCCACTTCGCCGGCAACTTCGTCTGCCCCTGCGCCGAACTAACCGACACAACTCCCAGCGTCAAAATTCCCATAGCCCAGCGAAGCATTCCCGCCTCCAATCCTCACGACCAAACCGTTGCGGCCAAATTGTAACGTAGGCAGGCGACCCGCAGTAGTGCGGAAACATGAATGCTTTGGGCGAAATGGGGAAGGGAAGCGCGGCGGAAGAAAAGCCGGAGAAGCGGCAAAGCCAACAGTTTGACAGGGATCCAGACCAGGTGAAGCAGGAAGGCGGGATTGCCAAGATTCGAACGTGCGACGAGCCGTCGATCCGATAGCTTCGTCCCCTCGAAGAATTAATTTCATCCTTTGCAGCCGAGTTTGAATCAAAGGAGTCGGCCTGGAAGGACAAGTTTCTCGTGGAGTATTCAAGTGTGCGACTCGAGATTTCGGGGTTTGCCGCCCCTCGAAACATCTATCCGAGCCAAAGGCCCAGCGTTCAACGCGGCGGTACGCTACCCCCTTATATTCAAATCTCCTGTGTCACCCTCATTAGAAACTCCCGGTTTCCAAATGCAACCTTACAATTTCGAATTCACCTGACAAATAACAAAGGAGGAGAACATGACTGGCAACGTCAGTGCCCAAAAACAAAAAGCGGAACTAGAACCCAAAATTCTCACTATCCCGGTCGGCATCCATGCCACGGGGCGACGACTGGAAAGCGACTCGCTTGGCCAGGTAGAAGTCCCCGCCGATCACTACTGGGGCGCGCAGACGCAAAGATCCTTGATTCACTTTTCCATCGGCGATGACCACATGCCCAAAGCCGTTTATCATGCGTACGGCTATGTCAAAAAAGCCGCCGCCATGGTCAACGCTGCTGCCGGCCGTCTCCCCCAATGGAAGTCGGATCTCATCGCGAAAGTCGCCGATGAAGTGATCGCCGGCGCACTCGACACCGAGTTCCCGCTCTACGTCTGGCAGACCGGCTCGGGCACCCAATCGAACATGAATATAAACGAAGTGATCAGTAATCGGGCCATCCAGCTTGTGGGCGGAACGCTCGGCAGCAAGCAACCGGTCCATCCGAACGATCACGTGAACATGGGGCAGTCTTCGAACGATACCTTTCCTACCGCGATGCACATTGCCACCGTGCTGGAAATCAGCGATCGCCTCATCCCTTCCGTCTCTGCGTTGAAAGACGCAATCTGGTCCAAGGCCCGGGAGTGGGTCGATATCGTCAAGATTGGACGCACACATCTGCAGGACGCTACTCCATTAACCGTCGGACAGGAATGGTCCGGCTATGCGGTGCAACTGGAGGATGCGCTAGCTCTCGTGAAGCAGTCGCTGCCAGGGCTGCATCGGCTTGCAGTTGGAGGAACTGCTGTCGGGACCGGCATCAACACCCCGCCAGGGTTCGGAGAAGAAGTCGCCGCGCAAATCGCTAAGCTCACCGGTCATCCTTTCCTCTCCGCTCCCAACAAATTTGCAGCCCAGGGCTCCCTGGATGCAATGGTGGCGGCCAGCGCTGCCCTGCGGGCGCTGGCGGTCGCGTTAATGAAAATTGCCAACGATTTGCGCTGGCTCGGCTCCGGTCCCCGCGCGGGCTTTCACGAATTGGTCCTGCCGTCAAACGAGCCGGGCAGCTCGATCATGCCCGGCAAGGTGAATCCCACGCAGGAAGAAGCCATGGTGATGGTGTGCATTCAAGTGATCGGCGAGGACAATGCTGTCGCCTTCGCCGGTTCGCAGGGAAATTTCGAATTGAACGCGATGCGGCCCATCATCATCAACAACGTGCTACACGTCGCAAGGATTCTCGGCGACGCCTGCGGCAAGTTCCGCCAATACGGCATCGAGGGTATCACGCTCGACAAGGTCAAGATCGGCAAGTTTGTCGGCGAGTCCCTCATGCTGGTGACGGCGCTCTCTCCCGTCATCGGCTATGACAAGGCTTCCGCCATCGCGCACTTCGCCCTCGACCACAACACAACCTTGCGCGACGCCGCATTGAAAACCGGATTTGTCGGCGCCGAGGACTTCGACCGCATCGTTGATCCAAAAACCATGGTTGGAAATCCGCGGCGAGATTTGGGTATCACTTCCTAGAGCCGGCATCACGGAGCGGCAGACACCGCACCACATGAAACGAAGAGCGCGCTTCCTCTCTGCACGCGATGGTCTGCCGCTCGCTTCCCCTGTGGGTATTCCTATGGACGGTCGATCATTTCGGAGTCTGTTCTTGCTGTGCGTGGCGCTCGGCCTCCACGTGGTTTCTGCGTTTCCGCAGCAACCAGAGGAAACTCTCAGCGGGCCGGACAGCCACGAAACGGGCCAGGGCCCGCACGGACACCTCTTCGGAGACTGGGGCGGCGAACGCACCCGCCTCCAGGAACGCGGCGTCAACTTCGATCTTCAATACATCAGTGATTCCCTCTGGAACCTCAAGAGCGAACAGGCCGAGCGATTCGCAAGTTGGAATCGTTTCCGGGGAACGGTGGATATCGATTTTGGCGCTCTGACCGGCGTGCAGGGCCTGTATTTTCATGCCACCGCACTCTGGCAGGGTGGCGGCAATCTTGGCGCATACCTCGGACTCCTCACAAGTCCCAGTGGCATGTCCAGTGCCAATACCTTTCGCCTCGATTCCTGGTGGATCGAGAAACGCTGGTTCGACGAGCGTCTATCCGCGCGTATTGGCCAGTTTGCAGGCCAGGATTTCTACGGAGCCCAGCATTACGCGGGCTCCTTTATTTTCGAGCCGATGGGTTACGCGCTCGGCAATTTATTTACCACCCTGGAATCTTTCGATCCTCCTTCCACGCCGGCGATGGAAATTCGCGTCGTCCCGATGCACAACCTCTATGTGAAATCGATGGTCATGGCCGCGGTAAGCGCGCCTTTTTCGCAAAACCACACGGGCCTCGTTCCCCAGTTCAACGGAACTCCGGTGAGCGTATCGGAGATCGGGTTCACTCCGGGGAAGAAGGCGACCTCTGTGCGGGCCTTCGACAACGTCGAAACGCGCAAAGGCTACTCCGGTCTTTATCAGTTCGGCGCCTCCTACAATCCCGCGAAGTTCACGACCGCCACCGCTCAAAGAGAATCCGGAAATTACCTTCTCTACTGGATGGCCAGCCAGGCGCTCTGGCGGCTCGACCCGGATGCGGGGAAAGGCCTCGACGGCACAATTGCCTACGATTGGAGCCCGGCAAACGTCAATCGGAACAACACGCTTCTCACCGCCGGATTGCGCTTCAATGAGCCGCTGCCCGTGAACTTTCACAACACCATGTCGCTCGGCTATGTGCGCAACAGTCTGAGTTCACAATTTCTCCCATCCGGTATTCCTGCCTGGAAGACCGAGCAGGGGGTCGAATTCAACGCCTTGCTGGACGTTTTGCCGATGCTGCTTCTGCAACCTGTCGTTCAGTACTACGCGAATGTCGGTGGAGGCTCGCAGCGCGCCGTGGTCTTCGGATTCAGAACCAAAGTGGAGTTCTAAGCAACGCGAAAGGAATCGTTCATGAACATCGGTGGACTTGTGGGAGCTCTGCTTCCCGTATTTTTTGTTCTCGCGCTCGGCTACATCGCCGGCAAGCGCCACTCCTTCGATGCCGACCAGGCCGCGGGGCTGAGCCAACTCGCGCTCGGTTTCGCGCTACCCGCGTCTCTATTCGTTGGCATGACCGAAATTCCAAAAGAGCTTCTTCTGCAGCAAGGCCGTCTCGTTCTCGCGCTGATTCTCTCCCACGATGGCCTGTTCTTGATCGCGTGGCTTCTCTTGCGGCGGGTGAAGTCCCTCCAGGGAGCTGCCTCCATCATCTACGCCCTTCTCCTCGCCACTTCAGCCACTCCGGTTTTTGGCATCGCGGTGCTTCAACCCTTGCTCGGCGACACCAGCGCCGGCACGGTCGGACTCGTTGCATTGGCCATCAACCTCGTCGTGCCGGCGGCCATCATCCTTCTCGAGGCATTAGGTTCCGGGGCCGGAGCAGCCTCGGCCGCATCCCCTTCTCGCCGGGCGCAGGTCCTCTCCGGGCTGAAATCCGGATTGCAATCCCCGCTGCTATGGGGACCTGTGCTGGGCATTCTTGTTGTCCTCGCGGGCATTCACATCCCCAAGGACATTGCCAGTTGCTTCGAAATGATCGGCTCGGCCACATCCGGTGTCGCCGTGTTCACCGTTGGTTTGACGCTTGCCGCGCACGCCTTTCATCTGTCGAAATCAGTTGTCCTGGCCACGCTCGGCCGCATCACCGTGCAGACCGCCGTCCTGCTCGCTCTTCTCCATCTGCTTCACGTGCAATCTCCATTCGCGCGTGAGGCCCTGGTCTGCTGCAGCTTTCCCCTCGCGACGATCGTCGTTTTGCTCGCCGCGAAGTACAAGGCGATGGAATCGGAATCGGCTTCCGCGCTTCTTCTCTCCACGCTGTCGCTGGTAGTGACCGTGCCGGTTATCATCGCCATCAGCCGATAGAGGAGATGACTCGCGCCATATTCAGGCGCTGTTGGCACAAAAATAAATTTCTTCCGGCAACTTGCCGCAAGATTTCTCAGTCAGGAAGGAGAATACGAGTATGGGTACAAAGCAGCAAATGAAGCTCTCTGATCCCCAGGAGTTTCCACGCGGGACGGATCTTCTCAACCGTCAAATGCTCAACAAGGGCACGGCATTTACCGACGAGGAGCGCGGCAGGCTCGGCCTGCTCGGACTTCTTCCGCCGCACGTCGAGACCCTCGCGGAACAAGTTGTCCGCGCCTACGAAGCCTACAAGCGAAAGGACGATGACCTCGAGCGCCACATCTATCTCCGCGCGCTTCAGGACACCAACGAAGTCCTGTTCTACGGGCTTCTCCTCGAACACATCGAAGAAATGATGCCCATCGTCTACACGCCCGTAGTCGCCCAGGCGTGCGAGCAGTTCAGCCACATCTACCGGCGGCCGCGCGGCCTCTTCATCTCCTATCCGCTGCGTGACTCGATTCCCGCACTCTTGCGGAATCGCCCCAATCCCGAGGTCGACGTAATTGTCGTTACCGACGGCGAACGCATTCTCGGGATCGGCGATCAGGGCGCGGGCGGCTTGGGCATTCCGATCGGCAAGTTATCCTTATATACGCTCATCGGCGGAATTCATCCGGAACGCACGCTCCCGATCGTTCTGGACGTAGGAACCAACAATCCCGAACGTCTCCAGGATCCGGAATACATAGGTTGGCGTCACGAACGGATTACCGGCCAACCGTATTTCGACTTCATCGAGCAATTCGTCCAGGCGGTCAAGCAGGAGCTCCCGGAAACATGTCTGCAATGGGAAGATTTCGCCACCCCGCATGCTCGCCCGATTCTGCAACATTACCGCGATGAACTTTTGACGTTCAATGACGACATCCAGGGGACGGCATCTGTCACCCTGGGAGCAGCTCTGGGCGCAGTCAAAGTGACCGGAAAAAGTTTGAAAGATCAGCAGATCGTCATGTTGGGCGCGGGTTCTGCCGGCATTGGCGTTGCCGATGGATTGCGCGCGGCAATGGTCGATGAAGGTCTTTCCGAACAGGAGGCGCGCAGCCACTTTTGGTTCATCGACAGAGACGGCCTCCTGCATTCTGGGCGAAAGGAACTTTCCCCCGAACAGGCGGTCTACGCTCAGCCCCAGGAACGCTTGGCCGGTTGGCCGCGAAGTTCCAATGGCAGCATCGGATTCGCTGATGTAATTGGAAAAATCGACGCGACTATCCTGATCGGCCTTTCGACGGTTGGCGGCGCTTTTTCCGAACCGATTGTTCGCGAAATGGCCCGCAAGGTCCAGCGCCCCATCATCTTTCCGCTTTCCAACCCGACCATCAAATCGGAAGCGAAACCCGACGATTTGCTTCATTGGACGGACGGCCGCGCCTTGGTTGCAACGGGTTCGCCGTTCCCACCAGTCCGCTATGCCGGCAAATTGATTCCGATTGCGCAGTGCAACAATGTCTTCATCTTTCCGGCCATGGGACTTGGTCTGGTCGCCTCTCGTGCTCGCCGTGTCACCGATGCGATGATGTTCGCCGCGGCTCGTACCCTCGCTGAAAATTCACCCGCTCTCAAGGACTCCGCCGCTTCCTTGTTGCCTCCTCTGACTGACATCCGGAGGGTGGCCGCGGAAATCGCCACGGCCGTCGGTGCGCAAGCGCAAAAAGATGGCGTTGCCCCCAAACTGTCAGGCGAGCAGCTTCGTCAACGAGTCGCAGCCTCACAGTGGGTCCCTGCCTATCCATCTCTTGCGGCAGCGGCGAAATAACAAGCGCCGCGCACGGCTCCCGGCATCGTCGCGGAGGTGGCTGGTGTCTTTGTGGGCGCGTGCACACGAAAGCCTTTCTTTGAAATCCACCTTCTTCGTGGTGCCCTGGGGCAACCTTCAACCTGACCGCTTCATCCATCACTTCAGTTAGTTTTCAGGTGCAGCGCCGGGTGCAGCGAAATATGCGCGGTAGCGCTTCCATTGCCGTGTCTCTTCTTGGAATGCTCGTTGCTGCCACGGTCTTCGCATGCCCCCAGCAAAATGATTCCGAAGCTCCAAACGGAACCACTGCATCGATTGGCCTTCCTCCTCATTCGGTAATCAGCGAAATCAGATTCGTGGGGCTCCATCGCATCCACGCGGAAACGGCACAGTCGCAGCTCTCCGTCCATCCCGGAGCGGAATTCGATCCGGTGAGAATCGCGGCAGATGTTCACGCGCTGAGTCATGCAGGCTGGTTTGAGGATGTTTTCGTGAAAGCGAAACAGTTGGACGGTGACCCCGAATCAAGAGCCGGTCCTGAGCGTGTTCAACTTCAATTCCACGTCAGGGAGTATCCCTATCTAACCGCA
>Ga0210409_10007795_pt1 | contig 10984 bp, 6 predicted proteins | sample IncBWH17MmetaG_FD_161649 | JGI IMG/M metagenome (GOLD analysis project Ga0210409, IMG submission 161649) | Forest soil microbial communities from Barre Woods Harvard Forest LTER site, Petersham, Massachusetts, United States - Inc-BW-H-17-M | ecosystem: Environmental > Terrestrial > Soil >...
AGACCGAGAGTGGCAAGGCGAGCAGCACCAACATTATTGCTACCAGCACATAGCCATTGGCGCGGTAGAACGCATCTGGTTGTGGCAACAATTGTGCCACGGCTCCGAGCAGCGCGAGCAGCGCCACGATGAGGAAACACCCCAGCACATTAAAACGGATGACTCGGCGAACGCCGAAGACGATCACTCCCAGCAGAATCGCATCCACAAGGAACTGTTTCGCGAAATCGGTCCCCGTGGCCCAATCGCTCCCGGCGAGAAACATCGCGCCGAGCAGGAAGACTCCGAACCGCAACCAGCGAGCCTTGAGTACGGCCGTCACAAAAGCTGCGGTGAAAACGATGAGACCGGTCAAGAACAGGCTGCTGATCACTGCGCCGCCGAAAATGGCGGCGGTGGGCAGGGTAGTGTCGAAGTAGGAAGCAAGAGAGAACGGCAAGCTGCGATGCACCGTCTGCCAGTGGAATGTGAAGAATTCGAGCAGGCGTCTGAGTCCGAGAATCCCCGCCGTTCCGCACACGCCAATCCAAAGTGCATCGCGGTAATAAACTGCGGGCATGCGCGAACCCACCAGGAGGCGCTCGTTCCCGAACGCACGATTGCTAAAGTACGAAGCGAAACCGAAGAGCGCCGCGAGTCCCCCGAGATACAGAAAAGCCCCCACGAGAATGCCAATGGCAATGCCGCCGAGCATGGCTTTGAAGGGAATTGCAGTCTGGTAGCCGTTCAGGAAGTATTGAATACGGTTGCCGAATGCGACGCTCAATACGTAAGCAGCCAGCCCGCCTGTAGCCCAGAGGAGTAATCTGCGCCAGGGAACCGCACGCATAGCTTCCGAGCTCAGGTTTTTGAAAAAAAGGACAAGCGCGGTTATCCCTATTCCGCCAAATAAAAGAATTGGAACGGCGAAACCGTAGATGGTGCGGAAAAGAGTTTGTTCTTCCTGCTTGCGCCGCCACTCGTCGGGGATTTTGATGTACATCCAGCCCGTTCCGCCCTCTCTTGCTTCAAGCTCATCGCGAGCTTCGGGCTTGGAGTAATACGATCCGCGGTATTCGGAGACTTCATCGCCAAGCACCGCGAGTTTGATGCGAACATAGGCGTGGCTCACCGCATCATTCGATGACGTTGAACCGGAATCGATGGGAGTGCGCTGTTGCCAGGCCAGCTCGTGGTCGGTGCGGTGAATTCGCTTGTCGGAGTTTGCTTCGACGAGGCTCCACTGGCTCAGATCAAGTTTTTTTACTTCTCGCAAATATTTTACGGCTTTGGCAACTGCTTCTTCCTTGCTCAACGAAGCTCCCGGAGCATCTTCGGCGAGTTTGTGGTTGACAGCGAGCAGCACGCCGTCGGGATTCAGCTTGATCGAAAATTCTTCCGGCTGGCTATCCCGAAAATAACGCACCTGCCAGATTGCCCCCGGTACTTGGGTGGCATAAATCTCGTTCAGGCGCGCGATGCCTACCCGCTGGCGCAGGAATTCATTGGTAACCGGATCGGTAAAGTCCGTAAAGATGGTTGCCGTGCGATAGGAATTTGGATCGAAGCCACGCTGGCGAAAAACTTCATCAGCGCGAGCCTTCGCGGTACGTGCATCGACGGAGAGCTTCAAATAGTCGCCGAGCGATGGAGTTTTGAAGCGCCAAGCCGCCGCGCCGCCGAGCACCAGGCACGCCGCCAGTAAGATCATGGTTGTGGACGTCAAGGCGTCATAACGCCGCAGCACGCCCGCTGCCGCTTCTGGTGCCTCCGGTTCCGGAGGAGACTCAAAGCTAATCTCCTTAATCGGCTCAGCGCGATTGAGCAAATCTTCATCCGGTTCGAAGCGGCCGCGCGAGAGGTAAGAGACGCCTGCGAAAATTAACGGAGCGAGTGCAGCTGCGCCCACGATCACACCTGAAATTTTGAAGTACAGGCTGTTCGAACGCACCAGCAACAGCCCTACGAGCGAAGCGTCCACCGTGTAATGCCAGATCAGCGTTGCCAGAATGCCCCAGCGCAACATCACGATCCCCGCTACGATGCCGATCAGGCCGACCTCGAGGCCGCGGATGTACGGCGGTTCGTTCGGATAGGCAGAGTGCAGAAAGCTCCAGCAGAACGCCGGAACAATGACCGCCACAATGGTCGAGCCCGTCAGTCGCTTTAGAAAGGGAATCGCAAAGAGCCGGAAGAGGAATTCTTCGCTGGTCGCGGCGAGCAAGCCGATCGCCACGCCGGAAATCCACGGGAAAGTCGTGTTCACGGAGTTTTCGTAGTTCAAATCCTGAGGCGCCCAGGCTCCGTAGTGGCGCGCGACGATGTAGAACGCCACGATGAATCCGATGTGCGCTGCCGCAAGCGACAACCCGACCGTCGCTGAGGAGAAAAATTCCTTCGAGCGCAATCCGCGCAGCGTGAAGGCCTTTGCCAATCGCAATCGTCCCGGTTGCGACCAGCGGTACAGCGGTTCCCCGCCGGGTATCGGGAGGACCACCGTAAGCGCCGAGAGCACCCCAAAGAGCAGCGCTTTCGCAAATTCCTCGAACACAAAGCTTCCGTAGGCTGAGTTTGTGTCGTAACCCATGCGGTTCAGCGGCCAATTGTTGAGCTGCATGAGCGTCAGCAGGATAGTGACGACGATGCCAAGCTTGATCGCGCCGCCCCAGCTGGTTTGCTTGCGCATCGTCAGCAGGATTCCCAGCCCAATTACCGCCACCAACAGCGCCAGGTAAGGAACGAAGGCCACTTCATTGTAGAGAATATTTTTCGATCGAAGTTTCGCGTAGCTGCGTTCCCAGGCTTCCGGCACCTGCAGGAATTCTTTCGAGCTTCCGGCACGGTCGCCCTGCAGCTCCACGCTCAGGCGGTACGGCGCGTCCTTGGCGCGAAAGCCGCGCTTCTCCCAGGTGAAAGACCAGTCGAGTCTGTTTGGTTTCTTGCTGGAGTTGGCTTCCTCGGGGAGAAATGTCCACTTGCTCAAATCCACGCCCATCTTATTGCGTAAGAAATCCTGCGCTGTGGCTTCGGCGGCGGCACGATCTGGTGAGGCCCCCGCGCGCGCCTCTTCGACTTTGTGCGTGTAACCGACAATTTCCCCGCCCGGACTGACTTGTACACCGAACTCTTCTTCCTGCTTCGGCCGGAAGAAACGCACTTTCCAATACCAGATGTTTAGCTCGCTCGACATCAGCTGGTTCGCTTGCTGAAGTCCCACCTCCCGTTCTAGATACGTTTTGGCGTTGTCGTCCACGTCGAAAACGATCGCCGATTGGTAGCCGCTGACGTCTTCTCCCAGGCTGCCAACAAATTTCTGCGCTCTTGCAAGGGCTTCCGCCCGCGAAACCTTGAAATCCACCGATGCTTCAGGAAACGCCTGAAAAAAATATTTATACCCAAACACCGCGCCCACAATGCCCAGCAGTACCCAGAGCAGCAGCGCGAGCTTATCCGAACTTGTCAGCCGGTCTTCCGCCACCAGTGCCTCCCGCGACGTTCGCGACGCAAAATGCTCACTCTAATGGTACGCAGCAGCATAGCGCAAGTATCGCCTTATCAGTGTGTTTCCGCCGGGCCCGGTGAGTTTGCAGCGGGAATGATATAAAGAGGTGTTAATGACACTCAGTCTTACCACCGAAGTGCGCATGATCAAGGGCGTCGGCCCGCAGCGCGCCGAGCTTCTCGCCAAGCGCGGCATTTACACATTCGAAGACCTGCTCGCCTACTTGCCGTTTCGCTACGAAGACCGTATCCATTTTTCGAATATCAAAGACATTCAGCCCAACGGCACGTACACGATTCGCGCGCGCGTGATGAGCGGCCAAGCCATCCCCAACAAGTTCAGCTACAACGCCATCTATCATCTGCTCGTGCAGGACGCCGCCGGCGGCCTCCTCCCCTGCAAATTTTTTCACGGAGGCTATCTCGAAGGCCGCCTCAAACCCGGACAACAGGTCGTTCTTCACGGCAAGGTGGAAATTGACAAGATGCGCCCCGCGCGCCTCGAAATGATCAATCCGCAGCTCGAGATGCTCGGTGACGGAGAGCCCGACTCTACCGAAGTCGGTCGCATCGTTCCCATTTACGAAGCCATTGGCACCTTCGGCTCGCGCGCCATTCGCCGCGCGATGTACGCCGCGGTCCAGCTCATCGAAGCCGACATGCCGGACGTTCTTCCGGAAACATTGCGTGCGCGACTCGGCTATCCTTCACGCCGAGAAGCGGTTATCCAGGTCCACTTTCCGGAGCCGGGAGAATCACTCGAAGAACTCAATACATTTCGCACACCTTCGCAACAGCGGCTTATCTTCGAGGAATTCTTTCTTTACCAACTCAGCCTCGCGCTCGACCGCAAAACCACGCGCAAGGAAAACGCCATTGCCTTTTATGTCCGCGAAGCAAAGGTCCGTGACGCCGTTAAGCGAATTCTCCCTTTCAAACCAACCGCGGCTCAATTCAAAGTTTTGAAGGAAATTGTTGCCGACCTCGAAAAGCCCGCCCCGATGAACCGCTTGTTGCAAGGGGACGTCGGCAGTGGAAAAACAATCGTGGCGCTACAAGCCGCCGTCATCGCCATCGAAAACGGCTGCCAGGCCGCGGTCATGGCGCCCACAGAAATTCTTGCCGTCCAGCACTATCTTTCCGCGCGCCGCATTCTCGCTCCCGGCAACTACAAAGTCGAACTCCTGATCAGCGGCCTGAAGCACGCCGAAAAAACCTCCGTTCTGGACCGCATCCGTACAGGAGAAGCTCAACTCGTTGTCGGCACTCACGCGCTCATCGAAGACCAAGTCCAATTCGCGCGCCTAGCCTTCGTCGCCATCGACGAGCAGCACCGCTTCGGCGTCCTCCAGCGCAAACGCCTCATGGACAAAGCAGCGTCCCACGGCCACGCCCCGCACGTCCTCGTCCTCACCGCCACACCCATCCCCCGCACGCTCTCACTCACGCTCTACGGCGACCTCGACGTCTCCGTCCTCGATGAACTCCCTCCTGGCCGCACGCCGATCCAAACGCGCCTCACCTCGGAGCCGCATCTCCCCGGCGTCTGGGAATTTCTTCGCCGCGAAGTTGCCGCCGGCCATCAAGCCTATATCGTCTATCCGGTGATCGAAGAATCGAAGCTCGAGCTAAAAGCTGCGATGGACGAATTCAAGCGCCTCTCCAAGGATGTTTTCCCCAAACTGAAACTCGGCCTCCTCCACGGCCGCCTCTCCAGCGAAGAAAAAGACGCCGTCATGGAAAGTTTCCGCAAGAACGAAACGCAAATCCTAGTCGCCACCACCGTCATCGAGGTCGGCGTCGACGTCCCCAACGCTACCGCCATGGTCATCGAGCACGCCGAACGCTTCGGCCTCGCCCAGCTCCACCAGCTCCGCGGGCGCATCGGCCGTGGAGCCGCAAAGTCCCACTGCATCCTAGTCGGCCCCGTCCGCATGACAGAAGAAGCCCGCGCCCGTCTCGAAACCATGGTCCGCACCGCCAACGGCTTCGAAATTGCCGAAACCGATCTCCTCCTCCGCGGCCCCGGCGAATTTTTCGGCACGCGCCAGTCCGGCGACCTCGGCTTCCACATCGCCAACCCCATCCGCGATAAAGATCTCCTAGAAGTAGCCCGCCGCGAAGCTTTCTCCCTAGCCGAAGACGCCCAACAATCCGCTGCCCTCCAGCGCCTACTCCGCCAACTCCCTACGGAATGGCAACGCCCCTACCACTTAGCCCGCATCGGCTGACGAGCCGGTGCGATTTCGGTAGTCCGACGACTCGTACGCGTCCACCTCTTTAGGTTGGCCGTTAAGGAATCTGGTGTAGTCAGGGAAGTCGCAATTGTATCTTCTAATTCATCGCGCTAGATTCGATCCATGAGCAGAAAAGGATTTCTCGTGCTGATGTGCCTTTTGCTTGCTTCCTGGACCGTTCGTTCAGCTCAGACATCGGACACGGCTTCGCGAACACGGGCATTGCTGGATCAGCTTAGCAGCCCAGATCATGGTCGGAGGGATGCAGCTAGATCGGAACTAATCAAAGCTCCGAATCCCGACTCACTTCCCGCCCTCCTCGAAGCGCTAGCGGACTCGAATGGAGAGCTTCGTTCTGCTCTTATAGATATTCTGGAGGTCTATAAGGACCCACGAAAGATACCCGCGCTTATAAAAGCGGCCAGGCCCTACACGGGTGATGCCAACGACGTGAAGATCGGTAATCAGCTTAGCGAGCTCGGCACACCCGCCGCTCACTCGCTAATGGATTCATTGCCAACGAAATGCGATGAGTCCGATGTCGAATTAACTAGCTACACTAGTTGGGTGGCTGATGTAATCGGCCACACAAACCCGTGGAGCCTCCCTACCTTATTCGCAGGCTTGCACAGCGGGAACGTCTGCGGGCAGCGCGCTGGACAGGAGGGCCTACAGATATGTTGCGCGAGGCCCGAGTATGGGCTCGGAGATCCAGACATCATTCTGTTTACGAGCGCAGTTCTCAGCGACGATGAGAGAATTCGTTCCGCTGCGGACCAATGGATTGATTCGTTCCACGGAGATTATGGGGATTTCGAATTTGCTGGAATAATTGAGATTCTTATCACGGCTTACCAGAAGAATGCGCCCCCGGAAACTATGATCGGAGTTGCGCGACTGCTTGCTAGCGATCCCTGCTCGCGCGTGACTCGTTTCATGAGAGCCGCGCTGAACGCACCAAACCCAAAGATACAGCAGATTGCCCATGAATACTTGGCAAAGAATCATCGGACAAGCGCCCCTGGGTAGTAACGAAATCTGAGCAGCAATGAGGCTGTCTGTCCAAATGCTACCAACGTAGAGTGCCCGGGAATTCGTTCCTTGATTTAAAATTGAAAACTGACAACTAATGTCTGCACTCATGCGCATCACCGCCGGCAAGTATCGCAGCTGCATCCTCCAAAAGCCTCGCCCTGCGTCCCACCTGCGATCGCTTTTGCTAACCCATTCATTTGCAAAGACTTATCCAACTTATAAAATCCTAACTGTCGGCTCCTGACTTCCTCACACCCCTTTCCCTATCATCGTCCGTGAGTCGCAACCCGCACCACGCGGCTCTGGGAGAAAGCCAATGCCATCGGGTCCGAAAGGCTGTGAAGAGCCGTTAAGTTTGCAGTGCGGTGTTTGTGGGCACCGCGCTGAGCTTTTCGATCTACCAGGAAAAACCGGCAAATACTGCCTGGAATGCAGTGCCGACGTCGCCACATCCATTCTGCTCACCACCGAGATCGACGCCGCAACACTGGCAGGCCAAGACGCCGGCAACTTAATCGCAGAATTCTCCCAGCTCAGCACCCGCTTGCTGGAAAGAGCGCAGTCGGCCTAACGCCCATACCACATAGCTCGACTAGTTTTTTCTTCTCTCTCTGTCCTCTGTGTCTCTGCGCCCTCTGTGTTAATGTTTTTCCAGTCTTTTGTTTTCTTTCCTATGCGCATCATCGCCGGCAAATACCGCAGCCGCATCCTCAAAAGCCTCAAAGGCCTCGCTCTCCGTCCCACCAGCGACCGCCTGCGCGAAACGCTCTTCAATGTCCTCGGTCCCGGCGTAGTAGGCTCCCGCTTCCTCGACGTCTTCGCCGGTACCGGTGCCGTCGGCATCGAAGCTCTCAGCCGCAGCGCTGCCGACGTAACCTTCCTCGAAAATCACGCGCCCGCCGCAAAACTAATCCGCCAAAATCTCGACTCGCTCAAAATCACCTCTGGCTGCACTATCCTCGCCGCCGACGCACTCACCTCCCTACAAAAACTTGCGGCGCGCCATACCCCGTCCACTCCAGGCTTCGATTTCGTCTTCGTTGATCCCCCCTACGCCGCCCACGTCGACTACGCCCGCACCCTCGAATTCCTCGCCACCGCCAATTTCCTCGCCCCCGACGCTCTAGTCATCTTCGAGCATCACCACAAATTCCAACTCCCCGAACAATTCGACCGCCTCCGCCGTACCCGCGTCTTAAAGCAAGGCGACGCCGCCCTCACCTTCTTTCTCAACGTGTCTTCGCCGCGCGTCCAGGTAATCTAGGGGACTGATTTGTTGCGCTAAGCCTTTGTGTATTCTCCAATCAACACGCCATAAAATGACGCTTGACAATATTCTCTATATATGTAGACTTTAGCTTGTGAAGACTCCTCGCCTATCCCCGCAAACCCTTCGCGTCCTCGAACGCTTCATCGAGCGTCCCACCGCCTGGCGCTACGGCTACGAACTCAGCCGCGAAACCGGCCTCAAGTCCGGCACCCTCTACCCGATTCTCATGCGCCTGGCCAAATATTCCCTGCTCGAAACCAAGTGGGTCACCACCGAAGACGGCGTCCCTCCGCGCCACACCTACCGCCTCACCCCAAACGGCGTCGAACTCGTCCGCGCCACATTTGCGAACTCTCGTGCCGCCTTGAAAGTCCGCCGCCCCGCGTTCAGCGGAGGCCGCGCATGATCCCCGTCGAATTCCCCCGCCGCCTCGCCACTCTTCTCCTGCGCTTTGCTATTTGGATCGCGCCCTACGACACCCACGACTGGGGCCACGGAATGCTCAGCGAGCTAAATCACGTGGAAGGGAACTGGTCGGCACTTCTATGGTCTCTCGGAGGCGCAGGCGTCCTCGCCAAGCACGCCATGCTCGCCGTAATCCTTCCGGGCAGCCATCGCCGCACCGTCTCTTCCGCCAGCGAACTTTTCTCCAAGGAGATTCCCATGCGCAAACCTGCTCTCGCTGTGATCGCGTCCTGCGTCGCCGTCTCGCTCCTTTTGTTCCTCGCTCCAGTGTTCCGCCAAGCCTTTCGCGTTTCTCTCGCGCAGTGGCATGACGTTTTTCACGTGAAGCAGAGCTTCGGCTATCCAAGCCCGGATCTAGAATTGGACGCTCTCGTGAAAAAAGCCGAGCAAAATCAAGATGCGGAAGCTCTTGCCTTTGTCGCGGTTCGCTACCCGAATGCAACCGAAAGGACGCGCCTCGCCAACGAAGCTGTGCAACTCGATCCGAATCTTACCTGGCTCTATGCGGTTACTGGCACGGCGTATCTATCGCCTTCCGAAATAGACCGTCGAGTCTCCTTGCTCAAGCAATGGGATCCGCAAAACGCGCTTCCCCATCTAATCGCAGCTCAGAGAATTGGCGCCGCCGTCGCGTATAGCAAAGAATTTCCATTGGGCAAGCTCGAGGAAAGGCCAGCCTGGGAAAAGGAAATGGACGCCGCGTTTCAATCTCCGAAGCTCGACAACTATCTCGACCGCCAAAAGCAGTTGGATCACCGGGTTCTCTCTCGCTATCGCCTTGGCGACCCGTTCCAGGCTGTCTCCGGTGAGGATTGGTATGGCTTTCCCAACTATGGAGTTGGGGAATGCTCCCTTTACGCGCAGTCGCTTCTCGAATCCGGTAAATCACTTGAGTCTCGGGGCGATCGCAAAGCCGCCTTTGAAAAATATTGGGTGGTGGCCCGTTTCGGCCAGATGATGGGTGATGGCGCCGGATTCACATTTGTCATGAGAAAGGATATAAAGGAAGCCTACGCTCGGCTAGGAGCGCTCTCTCAAATGGAGGGCAACAACGGAGCCGCCGCGTTCTACGCCGCGCTCGCCGATCAGTTCGATAAAGCCGCGGACAAGCAGCGCCTGCTCTTGCGCAACAGGTTTCAGGGTAGCGATGTTTCCCACTGGAACGCCTTCTTGGTGCGACTCTCCGGCCTGTTGGTGCTTTCTTGCGCTGTGCTCTTGCTTCTCTGCGCGCTCGGGATAGTGGTGCGGAGCCGCTCGCTCAGGTTAAGTTCGCTTCGCCCCAGCCGCCTCACGCTAACGCTCGGTTTCGGCGCGGCTGTTGGATCGCTGCTCTCGAGCGCGGTTCTTTTTGTGAGCTATTGGCCATACTCCGAACTCCTCCAGCGCTTCCTGAGTAAGGGTGATGACGCCGGGCTGTTCGAACTCTCCGCCTTCCTTCGCGACATCCAACTTCCCCTCGGCTCACAATTCAACCTGGGTCCAGTCTCGTGGTACGTAGCCTCGTGGAGCGTCGTGTTTTATTTCTGGTTCGCCGTGACAATTCTGTGCGCCCTTGCCATTCTCATCGCCGTCGTCCGGCACTTCCAAACTCGTCCGCGAGCCAGCGTCCCGGCGTAGCCTCACGTTTTGGGGCAGAGCTCCTGTTCCACCCCTATTCACCGCCCACGGCTCACCCTCTTGCACAGGCATCCCCTGGGCCCCAGCTCGAATCCATACCTCCTGGCCCCCAGCCACGATATACTACGAAACTCATGTCATTGGGCCAGGTCAACAGTGGTTACAACATCTTGGGACAAGGCGCGGCGACCGCTGCGCGCATGGCTCCCATTCGCCCACCCGCGCCCATAGCCTTTGAGCCCAAGCTCGACGTTCCCTGGGGCGACTTCCGTCAAAGCCTCTGGAGCAGCCTCCGCACGCTTGTTTCTGGGCCCTTCACGGTCGGAAAATTTCTCGGCGGTGACTATTTCAAGGATTGCTGGGTCGAGCGTCGCATTCCCAAGCGTGCTGTTCTCGCCGCCGCGCTCTGGCACGTTGTTTTTCTCGTTGCGCCATTCTCATTGCTAACCGCGGTCGTTCGCCACAACTCCGCCTTCGACAACACCCAGCTCACCTGGTCCGGCCCAATTGAAGATTTCCCGACACTCGAAATCCCCGCCGCGAAGCCCAAGACCATCGCGCACGCCGATCCGAACAAACCACTCCTCCCCAAAGGCGCTGACGCCTTTCATCCGCGCCAGCGCATCATCACCGATCCCGTGCATCCGAATCACCCGCGCCAAACACTGCTCAATCCAGTGGCGCCTCAGCTCGCGCCCAAAACCCTTCCCGATATGCCGAACATCGTCCAGCTGCAGGCTCCGGTCGCCCCCGCCCGGCCGCACATTCAGATCAGCGCCGAAGCCCTCGCAAAACTTCATCCCCGCCAGCGTCGCGTCGCCGTGGTTGCGTCCGCTCCGCTGCCGGAAGTCCCCACGTTCGAACAAAAGCCCGCGGAGCT
>Ga0210409_10007796_pt1 | contig 10982 bp, 10 predicted proteins | sample IncBWH17MmetaG_FD_161649 | JGI IMG/M metagenome (GOLD analysis project Ga0210409, IMG submission 161649) | Forest soil microbial communities from Barre Woods Harvard Forest LTER site, Petersham, Massachusetts, United States - Inc-BW-H-17-M | ecosystem: Environmental > Terrestrial > Soil >...
CAAATATGAACATCATCAGACTGCAGCTCGCGAAGTTGAACATTGTGAATAAACGGACGTCTACAATGGGTTCCTTGTGGCGCCACTCCCAGACGACGAGGGACACCAGACCCGCGGCGGCAAGAATGATCAGCGTGGTAATGAAGCGCGACCCGAACCAGTCGTCTTCTTGTCCTTTGTCGAGCGCGACCTGGAGGGCGCCCACGCCGATGACGAGCAGGCCAAAGCCGATGTAGTCGAATCTCGCTGTGATCTTTTTCAAGCTCGACAAATAGGGCGGATCTTGAAGGAGCTGAGAAACCAGCAAGACGGCCAGAATACCCACTGGAACATTGATATAGAAAATCCAGCGCCAGGAATAGTTGTCGGTAATCCAGCCGCCCAGCGTGGGGCCGATTGCCGGAGCACAAACGATCGAGACTCCATACAATGCAAAGGCCAAGCCGCGTTTCTCCGGAGGGAAAGTGTCAGCGAGGATTGCCTGCGTCATCGGCTGCAGCCCGCCCCCGAAGGCGCCTTGCAGCACCCGGAACAAAAGCAGGAACGCAAGGCTCGGCGCGAGACCACACAAGAACGAGCTGGCCGTAAAAAAAGCGATGCAGGCCATAAAGAAACGCTTGCGTCCGAACCAGCCAACGAGGAAGCCGCTGATCGGAAGCACAACGGCGTTTGACACCAGGTAGCTTGTCAACACCCACGTGCTCTCGTCATTGCTCGCGCCCAGGTTGCCCGCAATGTGCGGGAGGGCCACGTTGGCAATGCTGGTATCGAGCACTTCCATGAAGGCAGCCATCGAGACCACCACGCCAATGAGCCACGGATTTACATTAGGCGAGGAGCCCGCCTGCTCAGCTGTGATTGCGGCGGCGGTGCTCATCGCACCCTCACCTCGGGCTCGACCGACAGCCCCGGCTTTAACAGCGCTTCCGCGTTGAACTGCTGTCCCACAGACCGATCAAAATCGATTCGCACCGGGACCCGTTGCACGACTTTCACATAGTTACCGGTGGCATTTTCGGGAGGCAATAAGCTGAATATCGAGCCCGTGCCACCACCCAGATTGGTCACGCGGCCTTTCCACTTCCGGCCATATGCGTCAACCTTGACCTCGACGGGCTGGCCGGGGCGCATGTGTGCAAGTTGCGTCTCCTTGAAATTGGCGGTGACCCAAACATCGTCGAGAGGCACAACGTCCACGAGTTCCTGCCCAATGCTCACGTTCTGGCCCACTTCGACGCTTCTCTTACCGACAATTCCCGTCACGGGAGAAAGGATCACCGTATAGCTGAGGTTCATCTCTGCTTGCGCAAGTTGAGCCTCTCGTTGCCACACCTGGGCGTCGGCGGACTGCGCGTTGGCCCGAGTCAGGGAAATCTGCTGAGGCGCAGTCTCCGCAGTCTGCAAATCATTTTGTGCCTGCAAGAGTTTCCCTTGAGCTTGCTGCACGGCTTGCTCGGACGCATGCACTCCCGCCTGTGCCGAGGAAACTGCGGCTCGATTTGCTGTTGCGGTGGCAACCGCCTGGTCATATTGCAGGCGGGAAATGTCCTCTTTCGCGATAAGTTGCGTGGCGCGCTGCAGGTCTGCATCACTTTTCACGGCGTTTGCCTGAGCCTGGATGAGCGCGGCTTTGGCGGATTCGTAGTTCTGTTCAGACGCTCGAACCGCAGCCCCTGCGTTGAGCACCGCGGTCTTCGCCGAATCCAAATTGCTCTGAACTGTCACCGAAGTAATCGGCACTTTCCAGTGGGAACTCGCGGCTGTAGCTTCCGCATCAGCCAGGTTTGCTTGCGCCTGCGCCTCCGCGATCTTGTAGTCCTGAGAATCGACGGCCACGAGTACGTCTCCGGCGTGAACGAGCTGTCCCTCAACGACGTACACGTCTTTGATTTGCCCGTTAATTCGCGTACTCAGCTGCATAACATGGCCTTCGATTTGCGCGTCATCGGTGTCCTCGTAGCGAAGCGCGTTCCATGCGAAATAGCTGCCTGCAATCGCGACCACGATCGCAGCCGAGATCCCGAGGACTCTCTTGCCGCGAGTTGTTGCGTGTTTGCCGGGGCTTTCCTTCGACGGCGAATCGGGCGTTTCCTGATCCACAAGTGCGACTGTTTGGTTTTGATCAGCGTCGATAGTTCGAGTGCCATTCTCGTTCGGCATTATTTTCCTCCTAGGTACTGTTCGTAACTTGTGCGTGCTACTCCGAGAGCGCGAGCCAGCGAAAGCTTGGCGAGGTTGTGGTCGTACAGACTGGTGATGTATTGATCGTTCGCGCTGGCCAGAGACTGTTCGGCCTGCACCACCTCGACGCTATCGGTCACACCGGAAGTGAAGCGGTCCTTTGAACGAGCGAGAGTTTCGTTCGCAAGGTCGACGTTCTGCTTTGCGACCGCGACTTGTTCTTTGGCGGCATTGAGATTGAGATAGGCCGCTCGCACGTCGTAGTCGATCTGGCCGCGAATGTTTTCGGCTTCGGCCTTGCGCTGCTGTAATTCAGCCTCCGCTTGCGTGACGTTTCCTTTAATCCTTCCACCGGTGAAAATCGGAACGCTGATCCCAGCCTGAAACGTGAAATCTCCGTGCGAGTTACCGAGAGTTGGACCAATGTCACCGTAAGCACCATTCACAGCCACGACGGGATACCGCTCACCCCGCGAAGCCGAAAGCATCTGCGCGGCGGACTTTTCGGAATCGAGCGCGGCGCGGAAGTCGCTGCGCGATTTGTAGGCGATCGTTAGCGCATCGTCGACGCTGGGGGGATTGATATCTGAATAAGGTACTTGGTCGGCAAGTTCAAATTCTTGTCCGAGTGGCAGCCCGATGGCACGGCCGAGCGCGAGTTTCGAGACTTCAAAATTGTTGCGCGCGACGCTAAGGTTGTACTCCTCGGTATGCAATTGAACTTCGGTGCGCGTCGCTTCGATTCGCGGGGCGGTCCCTGCCTGCAGGTCGTCGAGCGCCTGATCGTAAAGAGCCCTCGCGTTTCGCACTTGCGCCTCTTGGGCCTGAATGCGCGAATTGGCCTCGATTATCTGTAAATAGGCATTGCCCACGGTAAGCGTGACTGCATCGAGGATGTCCTGGTAACTGAGTTGCGCCGCTTGTTCGGCGGTGCGCGCCGCCCGAAAACGCTGGATGGATTCGAAGCTGAAGAGCGTTTGGCTCACCGTTCCGTCCACAGAGGTGTAGCTGAACGGCCCGACGATATTAGGAATGCCCGGTATATGCTGTAACCCAAATGTTGCCAGGCTTAATTGCTCGACATTCTCTGAAACTCCCGCGCTGACCTGCGGCAACAGCTTGCTGAGCGCAACCAGTCGCTGACCGCGCGCGATGTGCGCGTTTTCTCCGCTTTCAATCGTGGCCAAGTTGTAGCGCAGGGCGCGAGTGATGGCGTCCCGCAGTGTCAAAGGCAGGACTTCATTGCTTGCAGGACCACTCGGGACACTTCCTGTGAGCGAGCTCGCCTGGCCTGCCCCGGCACTCGCAGCGGGATATTGACCCGCCGCCGGGATCACGCAACAGAAGATGACAGCCATCACTAAAATTAAACGAGGCGAACGGTGTCGAATCAGCCAAAACTTGATATCGTCGCTCATCACTTCTCCTCCTGGCCATTTCCGCGAATCTTGCGGGCGAGCCGTTTCAGGACCTGCTTCGTGAACACGCCCGAGGAGTGGAATCTGGCTCCTTCTTTCATCAGCTTAAGAAGTACGTTCTCTCCGTCCTCGGTGATGGCCGTAAGGCACTTCACATAAATCACAACGTCCCGACCGTCCGGATTTGCCATCGCCTTCCGCCACACGCTCGTCAACTCGGCGGCCCACGGGGCGACGAGTTTGCCCTCGACGACCAACCGGTGGCGCCTCTGGGTATCGAGAATCGAGATCTTCAACATTGCTTTTGCCCTCGACTCCGATAAGGGCAAGGCCCGTACCGAACTTCCAAAACCGTAAGTCGCTGAATTTTCAGGAGAAGAACGCCGGGCGTCGAAAATGTTGAAGGCGAAGAAGTCGAAGGAGTTGAAACTGTCGAAGCTATCGGGGAGAACTACAACAAAGAGGCGGATCGCAGATCAAGCATACTGCTTCGCAAAGATGCCAAATTTCTTCATGCGAGAGAGGAGAGTCGTGCGGTTCATTCGCAGACGCGCGGCTGCACCATCGGAACCACCCACGCGCCCCTTGCATGCGGTGAGCGCCTGTACGATCTCATTGCGCTGCTTCCTTACGTATTCGTCAACGACGCTGCTTTCGTCGCCTCGCGAATTTGTTTCTTCTCTAACCGCTTGCTTGACCTTATGCAGGTCGGCATGCAGCGACTCTTCTGTACTCGTTTTTCGGAGTTCTGCGAGCGGAGCATCAAGCGACTTGCTCCTTGTTAGGAGCACTGCTCGCTCCATGAAATTCTCGAGCTCACGGATGTTGCCGGGCCAGTCCCAAGCCGTCAATCCTTTCAGCATGGCCGCAGGAACGGCTTCGATGCTCTTCTGCATTTCCCTGGCGAACTTTTGGACGAAATAGCTGACGAGCAGAGGAATGTCTTCCTTGCGATCTCTCAGCGGAGGGATACGGATCGGGAAGACATTCAAGCGGTAATACAGATCACTTCGAAATTCCTTGTTCGCAACCATCTTTTCGAGATCGCGATTCGTAGCTGCCACCAAACGGATATTCACCTTCCGTGTGTGCGTGCTGCCGAGACGTTCAAATTCCCGCTCCTGCAGGGCGCGCAGCAGCTTCGGCTGAATCTCAGTCGGGATGTCTCCCACTTCATCCAAAAACAAAGTGCCTTGATCCGCGAGTTCGAGGCGCCCAACCTTTTGGTTGATGGCCCCGGTGAACGCGCCCTTCTCGTGACCGAACAGTTCACTTTCCACCAGGCCGGTTGGGATTGCCGCACAGTTCAGTTTCACGAACGTGCGCTGCTGGCGACGGCTTCGATCGTGTAGCGCGCGTGCAATCAACTCTTTTCCCGTCCCCGTTTCACCGAGCAGAAGAACGGTAGAATCGCTGGGGGCAGCCGTTTCAACCAGTTGCAAAACGTGCTTTAGCGCCGGGCTGTTCCCAATGATCTGTTCAAAACCCATCTCGCTGCGAAATTCTTCTTCCAGATAGACTTTCTCCTGGGCGAGTTTGTCCTTGAGTTCAGAAATCTCCCGGTACGCCAACGCGTTTTCAACCGCGATTGCTATTTGCCCCGACGCCCGGTTGAGGAAATCGACATCTTCCGGCGAAAACGGAGTCGCTGTCGTGCGAAAAATCGAAAGAAGCCCGAGGCCCCGGCCGCGATTTACAAGCGGGATGCTACACAATGCCTCGATGCCCTCCGCGGTGGCGATGTCGTATGCGTCAGGCGTGAGCTCGTTGCGCACCCGCGCGTCGATGACTACCGGTTTCAAGGTATCCATCGCTTTCTTCGAGGCGCCGCTTGGTGTAACAAGCAACTCTTCCCTGGCGACTCCCTTGCCGTGCGGAAAATCCATGGCAAATAGCCTATATTTTCCCGACGCTGCGTCGGGAAGCGAAACAGCGACGGCATCAGCGTGTATGACTTCGCGTATGTTCGCTGCAATCGCGCGCAAGACCTCTCGCAAGTCGAGGCTCGACGTGATTCTGGTGCTCAGATTCAGGAGCAACTCAAGCCGCTCGTTTTGTCGCCGAAGTTCGTGGTCTGTGCTCATGGCCGTATGCGAGGCATCGCCAATTTGCCAGGCTGCGATCCAAATGATGCTCGATTCCGCACGGAAACCGCAAGCGCTGGCTTTCACAGGCGGCCCGGCTGCATGCGAGATGGGGCAAGATTTCATCGAGCGGTTTGGCCACCGTCAATCAACGTGCAACGACCCGGGGCTCGATATTCTTCGATCTGGTCGCGTAGCGGCCGGAGCGGCGGACCGGCGACAGCGGCGATCGCACACCCTATGCTGTCCAGAATGTTGAGTTTGAAACCTGCCGAATATCGGTCGTCAGGTGCTCCGGTCGAGCGGCAGCTGCAAAGGCGCCGATCCGTTCAACGGCTAAGCGAGTGTCTGCTTGCTGCTTAGGTGCAATGGGTTTGGTCATACCAGCAATCTCAATTTCTCCATGTCTCTTCGTAACTGGGCGACTTAGATTCCGTCATAGCGGGAATATCCACGTTCGGCCCAATAATCTCTTGGCTCTTCCGCGGAATACGTAATCTTCGTGATGGCCTTCACATTCTTCAAACCAAGTTTCACGGGCACCAACAGACGGAGCGGTGCTCCATGGTCCACGGTAAGGGGCTGACCATTGAAGTGCGTGGCGAGCAGTGTCTGCGGATGGCGGGCCGTCGCCAGATCGAGCGACATAAAGTAAAGGTCAGGATTTCCCGAGTCGTCGAGATTGACCGAAGACTCTACCCGCGCCCATCTAGCTTGCGACACCGGTGGATAGGCCCGTATGAGATTATCGAATCGTAAACCAGCCCACCATGCGATCGCACTCCAGCCTTCGACGCAAACCAGCCGCGTAATCTGCTCATGGAGCGAGAACTGAGACGTGAGATTCCGAATATCAATAGAAATGCTTAGGCCGGAAGCGAGCCCATCCAGAGTCAGATTCCATCCGGAAATATAGCCTGGATCGGGAGTTGCTCCGTTGTAGTTGGTCTTGAGCGGGGTAATCTGCGATTTGGTGTATGTTGGCACTCTACGATTTTTTGAGTAAAGTGCTTCCGCCACGTCACCATCGATACGCAGTGCTTTGTTCAGAAACCACTCCTTGCCAGGGGAGTCCATATTTCGATGCACACTCAAGCGGCTGAGCGTATCTTGAGGCAGGAGAAACCCACCGCCTGCTAGCGCTGCCACTGCGCCAGCGCCAAACAACAGAACGTCGCGCCGGGTCAGCTGATGCAAACGCGCGGGAGCCATCTCAATCTTCTGGGGAGGCTGCTCTGCAAGAAAACATTCCGGCTTCTTCATCGCGACAGATTTCGCAATTACAGATGGATTTCTATTTTTCTTATTGATCATGTGCGATCACCTCCGGCGGCTCTGCACGTGTTGACCAACCCACGATCATGCTGCGCAAAGTGTCCCACCCGTCGGCGAAAACCAGAATCACATGCGGCACAACGAAGAGGATGTAGATCCACATGAGCCAGAAATGCCAGACACGCGCCGCGTTATACCCCCCAAAGATTGCAGCCAGCCAAGGAAGCTTCATGGGCTTGTGAATCGCCCAGCCCGTCGCGACTGAAAGGCAGCCTGCGACCGGAACGGAAAAGTATGCTGCGCGCTGGAGCGCGTTGTACTTTGTGTTAAAACGGGGATGCGGCCATTTTCTGCGTATCAATTTGGCGAAGGGAAATCCGATGTAGTAACGAAACATTTTCAATGCTTCAAATCCGTCGGTCCGGCGAGGCAGCAACGACCGCCAGCCTCCCCCCAAATCCAAGCCCGCTACGTACACCATGCCGTTCAACATGAATAAATACGCGCACAACCAATGCAGACGCAGAGCCGAAGCTAACATTCCCGGTCCAAGACTTATGTGGTTGTAAATCCAATCGGGCGGCCTGCTGTAGTGATGCAGTCCCGGCACATTTTCGCAGATCCAGATTCCAATATCCGCCGCCACATCGAAGTTCCCAGTAATCGGATCCGGCTTGTGTTGATAGATCGGCGAAGCCCAGTAAATGGATATGCCGCTGAGAATGAGGCCGAGAAGGATCGGCACATTCAGCCAGTGACTCCAGCGCACCAGGAGATGGTGTTTCTTTGCTACGAGCACGCCCAACTGCTCCGGCGACGTGCTCGTGGAGTTCTGTTCATTATAAGCTGACGTTGAATGGCTCATCGACCGGAACCTTTACTGCACGGGATTGGGAGACGCCGCTGGAATGATGAGGAGTATCTTGTCCGTCGCAAGCGTTCCGTCCGGCAGCTTCTCAGTCGCCGCATAGACGACATCGCCAGTAGCGAATGTGACCGGTTCAGGTGTGACTTCCGTCACGGGGACATTTGCAGGCACGGAGATCGTCTTGGAGCTTTCCTGATACTGGACCACCAGGGTGGTGCCGCCGCCTTTCTGTAACGTGCCATTCGTCATGCGGGAGTGCGATACGGCAGGGCGAGAGACGGAGCCATTGGTCATTCTGCTGTGAGTCGTTGCACCCGGCGGGTCTGTCAGAACACTACCTTCCGCAGCTCCACTTAGTTCCGCTGGAAATATGATGATCTGCTTCGCTACTTCTTTTCCATCCGCCTGCTCAGTCGACGCAACGCCGACGTAAGTCGAGGGCGTGACGTGATTCAAATCCGACGGTACCTGCTTATAAGTAGTGAGGGGCTGCTTGACGTCAACGTGGACGACGCCTGAAGGCGTCTGAACGTCGAGTGAGCTGCCTGTAAATGACTGGACTTTTCCAATCATACCGGGGATAGGAGGGGCCGCTTGCACTTGGGCCCAGACTGTACCAGGAATTGCCTGCGCGGCCAGCTGCAAGAAGAATGCGAGGTGCAGTGATCGGCGCTTCATTCGGAAATCCATCCAACCACGCGTGCCAGCGACTTTTGCTGTGTACAAAACTGTTTCGAGTCTCATGGTGAGTTCTCCTTCAATAAGTTAATTTAGCTGTGCGTTGGGAATTGTGGATTGACTCAAACGCGTCGCACGGTTGCCAGTAAGCCAGAGGCGAGGGGGCAAAACAATTGGACGATGGTATCGCCGATACTTTCGTATCAGTCGGTGACCGGAGGCTTCGACATCAGCGGACCGATACGAAAGCACAATGGACAGGCTCCCAAGAATGGCGCATCCTCAGGCGTGGAGTGCGCCAAGAAAAGACCTGACCGGAGACTCTATCAACCACTCGATGATCCATCTCGATAGAAAAGGAGATACACAATGCCCTTCGTCACAGTAGGAAAGGAAAATTCAGGAAACGTCGAACTTTACTATGAAGACCACGGCTCGGGGAAGCCGGTCGTTTTGATTCACGGATACCCACTGAGCGGCGCGTCTTGGGAGAAGCAAACGGCCGCACTTCTCGCTGCGGGTTACCGCGTCATCGCCTATGACCGGAGAGGCTTCGGGAAGTCCAGCCAGCCAACTACCGGCTACAACTACGACACGTTCGCTGAGGACCTTCGTTCATTAATCACCCACCTCAACCTGCGTGATTTCTGCCTGGCCGGCTTCTCGATGGGGGGTGGCGAGGTGGCACGCTACCTGGGAAAATACGGTTCCAAGGATGTGAGCAAAGCCGTGATCATTTCAGGTGTGCCCCCGTTCCTTCTCAAGACGGCCGACAACCCGGAGGGTGTGGACGCCAGTGTCTTTGCGGGGATCGAGAAAGCGGTGGCTGCCGACCGCTATTCGTTCTTCACTGGTTTCTTCCAGAACTTTTACAACTCTGACGTTTTCCTGGGGAAGCGCGTCAGTGAACAAGCCGTGCAGGCCAACTGGAACCTCGCGGCTAGCTCCTCTGCCACCGCCAGCCTGGCGTGTGTCGCAACCTGGCACGAAGACTTCCGCAAGGATCTGGCGCGTATCGATGTGCCCACGCTGGTGATTCACGGTGATGCCGACCGCATCCTTCCCATCACGGCTGCAGGACTGCGCACCGCCAAGCTCATCAAAGGGGCACGCCTGCTGGTCGTGAAGGACGGTCCACACTGCATCACGTGGACGCACGCGGAAGAAGTAAACGCCGAATTGCTGAACTTCCTTGGTGGGAAGGCCGGCAAGTCGCAGAGTCAATCTGCCTAGGAAATCAACCCGGGGGCAGCAGAAGGAAGCGCTTCCTAGCACTCTCCCGAGCTGCCTCGAACTATCTATAGCTGATTAGCGCCGATTTGCACCGAGTTGGCCCACGGACATCATGCACCACTAGGTCAGCACCAGTTCCATGTACACGTCGGCCCGGTCGTAGGGTGACGGAGTCACCTGTGTTGGGTGGAGGCGCCGGAACCCGACCGATTCGTATAGCCGGATCGCTGGTTCTAAGATGTGGTTTGTTTCGAGATAAAGTCTGCGCGCCCGCATACGCCGTGCTTCTTCAATCGCAGCGTGCAGCAAGCGGCGACCTATGCCCCTTCCCTGGTACCCGGGCGTGACGGCCATCTTTGCCACTTCGAATTCGTCCTCGCTCATGCGAAGCAGTGCGCAGCACCCAATAGTCTGGCCGCCGGCGCTCGCGATCATAATTTGCCCACCTCGTTCAATGATGGACTTCATCGGATCGCCTAATATTGCTTGATCCTTTCTCTCTACCTTGAAATAGTGCTTGATCCATTGCTCATTGAGCGTTCGAAACGCCGCTTCGTCGCCTGTCTGGAACGAACGAATAAGCACCCCTTCCGCACATGAATCCGGACTATGCGAAGACATCCTCTTGTTCCCCCTGACCTGATGTTGCATCCTGTGCGTCATTTCGGTGCATGATTGCATCAGCTTCCGCCATTAGCATGTCATCTTCGTCCCCAATCCGGATCTCTCGCCTAATGGTCGTGACCTCCATTTCCGTGCCTGTTAAGCTCGATTCAAGGCGTCGACATCAACGATGGCCTTCGCAAAGGCTTCCGGAGCCTCCTGCGGCAGATTGTGCCCGATGCCGCCGGTGAGGTTGCGATACTCGTACCTGCCGACGTACTTCTTGGCATAGACGCTCGGGTCGGCATGCGGTGCGCCGTTCGCGTCGCCTTCCAACGTGATTGTCGGACAAGCGATCGTTGGAAATGTCGCGATCTTCTTCTCCAGTTCATCGTATTTTCGCTCGCCGGACTCCAGGCCCAAATACCAGCGGTAGTTGGAGAGAGAGATACGAACGAAATCCGGATTTTCAAACGCCGCTGCGGAGCGCTCGAACGTTTCATCGTCGAACGTCCACTTCGGTGAGGCTTGCTCCCAGATGAACCGGTTGAAGTCCTTGGTGTACTTGGCGTAACCAGCTTGACCGCGGTCTGTGGCGAAATAGAACAGATACCACCATTTGTTCTCAGCGCTTGGCGGCAG
>Ga0210409_10007800_pt1 | contig 10974 bp, 8 predicted proteins | sample IncBWH17MmetaG_FD_161649 | JGI IMG/M metagenome (GOLD analysis project Ga0210409, IMG submission 161649) | Forest soil microbial communities from Barre Woods Harvard Forest LTER site, Petersham, Massachusetts, United States - Inc-BW-H-17-M | ecosystem: Environmental > Terrestrial > Soil >...
CGAGCCGCACATGGCCGGAACGGAAGCGAGCCATCGCGTGGCCGAATGGCTCCGCGACCAGTACCGCAGCTTTGGGTTTGACGCCGAAATCGTCACTTACAGCGCATGGCTGCCGCAGCCGCGCGAAGTATCCCTCGAGTTGACCAAGCCCGAGAGCAAAAAGCTCGCGACCCAGGAGCAGCCCGTTGACGCGGATAAAGACACATTCGACAAGCGCATCATCCCCGCATTCAACGTCTACTCCCCTTCGGGAGAGGCCACCGCGCCCGTGGTCTACGTGAACTACGGCACCCAGGACGATTACCGCACGCTCGAGTCAGCAGGCCTTCGTGTGGATGGCAAAATTGTCCTCGCGCGCTACGGCAGGGGCTACCGCGGCGTCAAAGCAAAGCTCGCCGAAGAGCACAAAGCCGCGGCGCTGATTATTTATTCCGATCCGAAGGACGACGGCAACGTCGCAGGAGAGACTTTCCCGAACGGCCCGTGGCGCCCGATGAGCGGCATTCAACGAGGCTCGATCAACTACATCCAGTCCTATCCCGGCGATCCGCTCACTCCGGGCGTAGCTGCCACGCCAGACGCGAAACGCATAGCGCCGACCGATGCGGCGAGCCTACCGCGCATTCCCACCATGCCCATCAACGCCCAGGATGCCTCGGTCATACTTGCTAATCTCGGTGGCGCAACCGTTCCTTCCGCCTGGCAGGGCGGACTGCCCTTCACGTATCACTTCGGCCCGGGAGCGGCCGAAGTCCACGTGAAGTTGGTGATGGATTACCAGCAGCGCCCAATCTACGACGTGATTGCTAAGCTGCACGGAACGTCCGACGATGAGTGGGTCGTGCTCGGCAATCATCACGATGCGTGGGTCTTCGGCGCCGCCGATCCAAACAGTGGCACCGCATCGTTGCTCGAAGCGGCCCGCGCTCTCGGCGAACTGGCGCGCTCCGGCTGGAAACCGCGCCGCACGCTCGTAGTCTGCGCCTGGGACGGCGAGGAGCCGGGGCTGATCGGTTCGACCGAATGGGTTGAAGCGAATCGCGCCGAGCTGCAAAAAAAGGCCGTGACTTATATCAACACCGACGTCGCGGTCAACGGCCCCAACTTCGGCGCGGCGGCAACTCCATCGCTCAAAGCGCTGCTACGCGATGCCACACGAGACGTCGAGGATCCCCGCAGCGGCCACAGTGTGTACGATACGTGGCGCGAGCACGCCGCGGCGGCGAAAGGCGAGGTGGCCGGCACGGCGCGGCAGCAGCCCGATGCCGATTCCTCCGGCGAGGCTCCCATCAGTGCGCTGGGTTCCGGTTCGGACTACTCCGCGTTCCTGGAACACGCCGGCATTCCCTCCATGGACATGGGATTCACCGGCGACTACGGTGTCTATCATTCGGTCTACGACGATTTCTACTGGATGAAGCATTTCGGCGATCCCAATTTTGTGTATCACGCCGCGATGGCGCGAATCATCGGCACGATTGCGCTGCGGCTGGATGAAGCGGACATCCTGCCATACGATTTCCCGGCTTACGCGTCGGAGATCGAACGCATGACCGCGGAGCGAGTGCGCCGCGCCGCCGCCGGTGGGAATGAACAGGTCCTGCAGCCGGCAATGGACGCGGCCGACAAGCTTTCGAACTCCGCAGCGCTCGCTTCGCAGGCGCTCCGCGCCATCTCTGGCGTCTCAATCGATCCCGCGAAGGCATCGCAGATCAACCGCGCCATCGCCGCGGTCGAGCAGGGGTTTCTCGCGCCCGATGGACTTGTCGGGCGGCCCTGGTATCAGCACGTGCTCTACGCGCCCGGTAGCTACACGGGATATGCCTCGGTGCTCGAACCGGGAGTGACCGAAGCGCTCGACCGGGGCGACTCCGCCACGCTGCGTCATGAGGCGAATTCGCTCGCCGCGGCGCTGACGCAAGTCTCCGCGCGCCTTGACGAAATCACGCGCCTCGCCCAGCAGGTAGCTCCTCCCGCACCCGCCGCGCACTAGACGGAGGGGCGGGGTTTTATCGCCGCCGTAAGCCGTAATTTTTTTTCCGGGGCTTCAACCCCGGAAGCTGGCGACCACTCGATCTGCGAGATCGCACGCGTCATCGCGTCAAATCATTCGCTGTTTCCAGCGCCCGCGCTTGAAGAGTATGACGCTCGCGACAGCAATCGCTCCCTCGGCAACCACAATTGACCAGTAAACGCCGTTCGAACGCATCCCCATATGAATCGCCAGCCAGTACGCCAGGGGAATCTCGAACAGCCAGAAGCCAAACAAATTCACGATCGTCGGCGTGACCGTATCTCCCGCCCCGTTGAATGCCTGCAGCATCACCATCCCGTACGCATAACCAACATTGCCGTAACTCACGATGCGCAGGCACGCGACCGCCATCGGCACCACCGCCGGATCGTGACTGAAGAGTCCCACGATCCGCCCGGCGAACAAAATGAAGCCGATCCCCACGGCGCCGAGGAAAATCATGTTGTAAAAGCCCGTTCGCCAAACGGAGGTCTCGGCGCGCTCCGGTTGCTTGGCTCCGAGATTCTGGCCGACGAGAGTTGCTGCCGCGTTGCTTAGTCCCCACGAGGGCAGGATGGCGAAGATGATGATGCGCACGGCGATCGTATAGCCCGCCACCGCGGACGCGCCGAAAAGGCTGACGATGCGCACCAGCCCGATCCAGCTCGTTTGCGCGATGGCAAACTGAAATATTCCCGTGAGCGACACGCGAATCAATCGCAAGAGAACTTCCACGTTCGGCCGGATCTGCCGTCGCAGCACGCGGATGCGCTCCGTGCCGCGCAGCAAGCGATAGAACTGATACAGCACGCCGATGCCGCGTCCGGTAAACGTCGCCATTGCCGCGCCGGTCACGCCAAAGCGATGAAACGGCCCCCACCCAAAAATCAGGCAGGGGTCCAGCACCAGGTTGATGATGTTCGACACCCACAGCAGCCGCATGGCGATGGCGGCATCGCCGGCTCCGCGGAAGATGGCGTTGTTGAGAAAAAGCATCAGCACAATGCCGCTGCCTCCCAGCGCGATCCTTGCGTAGCCGCTTCCGGTGGCCACAATCTCCGGCGTGGCTCCCATCAGTCGCAGCAGATTGGGAGCGAAGAACACGCACGGCAATCCGATCGCCACCGAAATTGCCAGCCCCAGAAAAATCGCCTGCACTCCCGCGACCGCCGCGTCCTCGGGATCTTTTTCGCCGATGCGCCGCGCCACCATCGCGGTGGTGGACAGGCTCAGGCCCAAGCCGATCGCAAACACCAATAGCATCAACGATTCGGTGAGGCCCACCGTGGCCACGGCGTTCGCCCCCACGCGCCCGACCCAGAACACGTCCACCACAGCGAACAGCGACTCGAGCACCATCTCCAGCACCATCGGAATCGCCAGAAGCAGAATGGCGCGATTGAGACTTCCCGTGGTGAAGTCCTGATGCGACCCGCGAATTGCTTCGCGGATGGAGGACCACAAAGTTGGCTGCGGCGCTGCTGCGACGACGGTACTCATGATGATCCGCGACTTTCTGCCTCATGGCTGCGTTCAGAAATGCGAACGCGGCGACGACGCTGTAACAAAAAATGAACGTGAAAAGTGGAATTGCGAGACTGCGGTTTGCCCCGCCGAAGGCGGGACGCCGAACTACGCGAGGACTACAAAGAGGGTCTTCATAGGCTGTAAAACACCCTTCTACTTTGAACTGATGCCCTGCATTGTACACAGGAGGCCGCGGCGACGCAATCGAAAGTGGTGGGATCCATGCCTTGGGTCTCTCGAACTCATCGGGCTATCGCGTTAGTCAACAACCAGGCCCCAGAACCTGGGCGAATGCCGGAGGAATTCAAGGCCGACCAGGATCTGGCCTTTCTCCGTTCGGATCAGCCGGGCCACCCGGCAGGCGAGGTCTTCATCGGTTTGCGCGTTTGTCAGGATAAACGCCTGCGAACTCGCAATATCCGCGGAAACGGTCACCAGTCCGCCGTATTCGCACACGTCGATGGTCTCGGTAATTTCATGGAAGGGCTCATCTCCGTGCCGGCCATAAAGCAGCACGGGAATCGCGGCTGGAATACGCGCTGCGCGACGTCGTTCAGGCGTGTGCTCTGGCCCGCGATCAGGCGTGGGGCGGCCTTGACGACGCAGAAGGGCCTTAATCCAGCGCACGACGCTACCGTAGCACAGTCGGTTGTAACCTCGGGAGCATGGACATTAGAAGGCGTCCCAAACTGAACCATACTACGATCTGGCTAGTGTCGGCCGAACCCCAATCGCGGCTGGCGCACCATCACCGTAAAACTGGTGGGAGAACAACACAAGCGACACCACATTCGCACGCGGGATGGCTATCGCCTGCAACCTTCCCGATTCTCCGTGGAAAGATTTCCGACCTTACTGGCGGGGTCGGGTCCCGGATAGGATCGCGCAGTCGTCTCTGCTGCAATCGCCAGTTTCCAAGACTTATTTCGCCGTCGATGGCATCAGCCGCGTCATGCCGCCGCGCGCTTCTTCTACGCTCGACCTCGCGCTAGAATGATAGCGATGCGCGTCCGCGTTCTCTTTTTTGGCCAACTCAAGGAAATTACCGGCGTAGCCCAGGAAGAGGCCGAGCTTTCTGAAGGCGCGCGCGTCGAGGATCTCTTCGAGCGCTACGGCCGCCGTTTTCCCAAGCTCTCCGACTTTCGTGCCTCGATTGCCGCCTCCGTGAATCAGGAATATTCCGGCTGGCGCGCGCCGCTCGCTGCCGGCGACGAAGTCGCCTTTCTCCCGCCCGTAAGCGGTGGCCAGCAAACCGCCATTGACGAAGATATATTTCAGCTGGTGCGCGAGCCGATTCGCCCGCAGGAACTTCTTGAGGGGCTGAAAGCGCCCGAGGACGGGGCGCTGGTGGTATTCGACGGCTTCGTGCGCAACAATTTCAAAGGCGGCAAGACTCTGTACCTCGAATACGAGGCCTACGAGCCGATGGCCTACGCCAAGATGCGCGAGATCGGCGCCGAAATTCGCCTGAAATTTTCGATTCATCGCCTGGCAATCGTCCATCGGCTTGGCCGCCTCGAAATCGGCGAAACCAGCGTGTGGATCGCCGTCAGCGCGGCGCATCGCGGCGCCGCATTCGACGCCTGCCGTCACGCCATTGACACGCTTAAGCGCGCCGTGCCGATCTGGAAGAAGGAGTATTTTGCCGGCGGCGCCGTTTGGGCCGATGGCGAAGTGCCCTCGCAGGAAGCCATTTCCGATCAGAACGAATCTAGTTCATAGATGACCAGAGCTCAGGCAGCGCGAGTGGTTCTCCTCACGGGAACAATGGCGGCCGGTTCTTTGTTTGCCGCACCTTTCGGTGCGCGGCTCGCGGTTCCCACGTCCGCAGCGCAACAAAAGCGCGGGAACGAAATCCGCGTGCAGACCGACCTGGTGACGATTCTGGCCAGCGTCACGGATGCAAATGGCCGGCCGATGCCGGAGCTTACGCAAGACGCGTTTCAGGTTTCTGAAGAGAGCGTGCCGCAAGAGATCGAGAAATTCGAAGCGGAAACGAATCGCCCGCTCGATCTGGCTCTGATGGTGGATTCGAGCATCAGCACATTCAAGGACCTGAAATTCGAGACCGAAGCGGCGGCGCATTTCATCCGCCAGGTCGTGCGTCCGGGCGACACGCTCGGCGTCTTTGAATTCTCGGAGACGGTGACCAAACTCTCCGATTTTTCCGACGACGTGCCGAAGCTGCAGTCGGCTGTGCGCAAAGTTGTTCCCGGAGCGGGCACCTCGATTTACGACGCCATCGTGCTCGGCTCGAACGCCCTGAAACGCCGGCCGGGAGAGCGGCGGCGCGCCATCGTGCTGGTAACCGATGGCGGCGAAACTACCAGCGTTTCGAAATTTGACGACACGCGGCGCGCGGCGGTGGCATCGGGCGCGCTGCTCTATTCGATCATCATTCGTCCGGTGAAAAACGAGAACGGCCGCAACACTGCCGGCGAGCATGCTTTAATCACCATCACCGACAGCACCGGCGGCGACATGTTCATTCTCGACGACGCCAATCAGCTCGACGACATGTTTGACCGCATTGACCGCGAGCTGCGAACGCAGTATCTGCTGGCATACTATCCGCGCCCGGCGCCGCCACCCTCGAGCGATCGCCACATTCAGCTCGAGGTGAAGGGCGGCTACATCGTCCGCTACCGGAAGGAATATCTCACGCCCGCCGCGGCGCAGTAATCGGTCGCGCGGCACGAGCCCAACCTGATGAGTCAATTCCTGGAAGTCGCCATTGAGACTGCGCGCGAAGCAGGGGCCATCCTCCGCCATGAATTCGATCGCCCCAAGCAGATTTCCTACAAGGGCGAGGTGGATATCGTCACCGAATCCGATCGCCGCTCCGAGGCTTTGATCATCGCGCGCCTGCGCAAGCGTTTTCCCGATCACGCGATCATCGCCGAAGAGGGCGGAGGCGGCGGCGTGGGCGCAAAGTATTGCTGGCATGTGGATCCGCTCGATGGCACCACTAACTTCGCGCACGGCTATCCCTGCTTCGCCGTCTCCATCGGTCTCGCCGAAGATGGCCAGCCGGTCGCGGGCGCTGTGTTCAATCCGGTCAGCGAGGAATTGTTTACCGCCGCGCGCGGCGAGGGCGCGTATCTGAATGGAAAGCCGATTCGCGTTTCAGCGATTGAGAAATTGGCCACCAGCCTGGTGGCCACCGGCTTTCCCACGCACCATCGCAAGCGCAGCGCCAACATCAATTACTATTGGGAGTACACGCTGCGCTCGCACGGAGTGCGGCGCGATGGCTCGGCCGCGCTCGACCTCTGCTCGGTCGCCTGCGGCCGCTTCGACGCATTCTGGGAATTCGGCTTGAACTCGTGGGATACCGCTGCGGGCGTGCTGCTGGTTCAGGAAGCTGGCGGAAAAGTCAGCGATCTCAGCGGCGGACCGTACCGGCTGGGCGGGCCGCAAATGCTCGCTTCCAACGGCCGCATCCACGGCGAGATGCAGGAAGTGGCCACCATCGCCGAGCGCCCCGCGGGAAATTCCTGACAGGCCGCGGCAAATGAACGTAAGCGATTTCGATTACGATCTGCCGACGGAGCGAATCGCGCAGCGCCCGCTTGAAGAGCGTGATGCTTCGCGCCTGTTGCTGCTCAGCCGCGCCAGCGGCGCCTGGAAAGACCGGAACTTTCGCGAGCTTCCGGACCTGCTTTGCGGCGACGAACTCGTAGTGATCAATAACGCGCGCGTGCTGCCGGCGCGCCTGTTCGGCCGCCGGGCCGGAATTCACGCGGAGCCGCTCGGCCAAAACAATCCTGCGTCTGCGGAATTTCTCCAGGCTTCCATCGAGGTTCTGCTGGTCCGACAACTGTCCGCGGACACCTGGGAAACTTTGGTCCGCCCGGGCAGGAAAGTGCCGGTGGGCGAACGAATTATTTTTGGCGCTGGTGAACTCGAAGCGCAGGTCGAAGAGAGAGGCGATTACGGACTTCGCGTGCTGCGCTTCCGCTCAAGACACAAGTTTGAAGACACACTCGCTCGATTGGGGCACATCCCGCTGCCGCCCTACATTAAGCGCGAAGACGAGCCGCTCGACCGCGAGCGCTACCAGACGGTGTACGCGCGGCAGGGAAGCGCGGTCGCCGCGCCCACCGCCGGATTGCATTTCACTCCCGAGATTCTGAGCAGGCTGCGCGCCCGCGGAATTGAAATCGCGGAGCTCACGCTCGAAGTGGGTCTGGGCACATTCGAACCGGTGCGCACCGAGCGCCTGGAGGATCATAAGATTCACAACGAGGCCTACGAGATTCCCGAGGCGACCGCGGCAGCGCTGGCGCGTGCGGGGCAGGCAAACCGCCCGGTGCTGGCGGTGGGAACCACGGTGGTGCGGGCGCTCGAAGACGCGGCGGAGAAAAGCGCGGGCGGCGCAGCGCCCGTCGCGCCGGGAAAAGGCGTCGCCGAAATATTTCTCTTCCCCGGCAAACCTTTTCGCATCGTAAATCAATTGCTCACCAACTTTCATCTGCCCCAATCAAGTTTGCTCGCGCTGGTGGGTGCGTTTGCAGGACGCGAAAACGTGTTGCGCGCGTATCGCCACGCGGTCGAATCCGGCTATCGGTTCTATAGCTACGGCGACGCCATGCTGATTCGTTGACCACCAACATTTTGGACTTCGTAGCGCGCGCTCGCCGTGCAAGCGGGCGCGTGTTCGTCTATTATGGTCGTCTTGCTCGGGGGGAGCATAAGCTTGCGGTATCTGATTCTCAGCGACATTCATGCCAACATCACGGCCTTCGACACCATTCTCGAGGCGGTGCGCGGGAAATGGGACAAGGCCGTATGCCTCGGCGATCTGGTGGGCTACGGCCCCGATCCCAACGAAGTGGTGGAGCGCGTGCGCGAGCTTGACGCCCTCACCATCCGCGGCAACCACGACAAGGCGGTCACCGGCCTGGCAAACCCCGAGGAGTTTAATCCCGTCGCTCACTTCGCCGTGCTCTGGACGCGCGAGAAACTTCGTCCCGGAAACTACGAGTATCTCGAAAAACTTCCCAAGGGACCCGTGCAGGCCGGCGCGTTTTCGATGGTTCACGGTGCGGTTCACGACGAAGACGAGTACGTCTTCGGGCCGGAGCAGGCCGCCGACGGCTTGCTCGACGCGCCGACTCCAGTCGTATTCTTTGGCCACACGCACATTCAGGGCGGGTTCACCCTGCGCGGCCACGATGTGGGTTCGCAGCAGACCAGGCCGGTGCTTCCTGAATCGACGTTGACGCTCACGCTCGCAAAAGGCACGTCCTACTTGCTGAACCCTGGCTCCATCGGCCAGCCGCGCGACGGAGATACTCGCGCCGCTTTTGCGATCGCGGATCTAGAGAAGAATTCCGTTGAGTTCTGGCGCCTGCCGTATGATGTTCAGGATGTGCAGCGGCGTATGATGGAAGCAGGGCTTCCCGAGCCGCTGATTCTGCGCCTCTCTTTCGGCCGCTGAGGAAACCCATGGAACCGGACGAGATTCCAAGCCGCCAGGAAAAAAGCGGATTCCCCGCTGCCTTTGTGGCCGGCGCGGTGGTGATCGCGATCGTGGCTGGAGTCATCGTTCTGCTCACTCATTTTATTTCCACGCCCCAGCAGGCCGTGGACGCGCCGCTTCCCTTCGGCGCAGCCGAACAGGCTTACGCGCCGCAGATTCATTTTCAGGATCTCCGGCTTTCGCAATCGAACAATCTGCTGAATCAGCAGTTCACTTACATTGCCGGGATTGTCTCAAACGACGGTCCGCGGCCGGTGGACGCGATCGAGGTGCTGGTAGAATTCCACGATCCTTTCAAGCAGGTGATCCTGAAGGACACGCTGCGGCCGATTCGCCGCAGCGATCAACCGCTCAAAGTCGGCGAGCAGCGGGAATTCAACCTCACCATCGACCAAGGCCTTCCATCCACGTGGGATCAGCAGTATCCTGCTATTCGCATCACCGGCCTGATCCTGGAATAGCCGGGCAGCAACTGTTTCTAAACGAACGGCGGTTTGTATATGGACGATTGGTCCGAGCTTGACCGAGCTCTGGTGGCCATGGCGGCGTCCGGGAGCGCGGAAGTCCGCGAAGACGGCGAGTGGCTGGCCGAACTTGCGGCGCTGCATTGCGAACTCCACCACGACGCAAGAAATCCCCACGTACACCTCTGGTCCGCGGAAAGCAATCTGACCCGGCGCATCGTCCGCGTCCGCGAACAATCGCCGGATCGCATCGTGCTGGAGGTGCGGCGATTCGGCCGCGCCAAGCCGGGCTGCCTGGAATTCCTGCGCGTGGATTCGCGGCGCGCCGCCGGACGCATGACTCGTGAGCAATTTCGCGCGCGCCTGCGCCGCTCGCTCGCCGAACACTTTCCGGACGCCACGATCGAATCGCTGACCGCCGCGCCGGACCTCGAGCACTCGTTTTCGGGAGTATACGTCCGCGGGCGCATGCACGAACGCTCGCACGGCTGGGCGGTGATGGCGATTTCGCCTGGCGAAGGCGCGGGTGCGATCGAGGGCATTCTCACGTTTGGAATTTTGTGGCTCGATTGGACGCGCGAACATGCGGAGAGCCGCGCCATCGAGGGATTGCGGATTTTCGTGCCGGAAGGCGCGAGCCGCTCGCTGCGGCAACGCGCGTCCGCACTTTCGTCAGCTGCCCGCGTCGAGGTTTTCGAATTCCGCGAGGAAGATGGCCGGATACAAAAAACGGATCCTGCTGATGCGGGAAATATCGAAGACTGGCTTACTCCGCGCCGCGAGGTCGAATCCGTCCTGGCGGAAGCCCGCGAAGCGATCGCCGGCGTCCACGCGCTGGCGCTGCACATACCGCCGGCGGGCGACGACATCGGGATTCGTCCGCTGCCGGGAACGAGCGAAGTCGCCATCTGTTTTCGCGGCCTGGAATTCGGGCGATGGTCGCGCGAAGGCATCGAGTTTGGGCTTGGAGATTCGCGCGAGCGCTTGACCGAATCGTCGGAACCCGCGCTCGACATGCTTATGCGCCGCCTCGATCTCCATCGCAGCGCGCGAGCCAGCGAGACTACTCATCCGCTCTATCGCGCGGCGCCCGAGCGATGGATCGAGACTCTGGTGCTCGAGGATCCCACGCGGCTGGACGCGCAGCTCGATCCCGCTCATCTCTATTCGCAGGTTCCCGCGCTCGCGGCGGGGGATCGCGGAGTCATCGATTTGCTCGGTGTGACGCGGCGCGGCCGGCTCGTGGTGATTGAATTGAAGGCCTCGGAAGACCTGCAATTGCCGATTCAGGCTGTGGACTACTGGCTGCGCGTGCGGAGGCACCAGCGCGAGGGAGATTTCGAGCGCTACGGGTATTTCGCCGGGAAGGAAATCGATCCGAAGCCGCCGTTGGTGTGGCTTGCGGCGCCAGGGCTGCGTTTTCATTCCACCACCGAGACAGTGCTCAGGTATCTCTCGCCCGAAATTCAAGTCGCGCGCATCGG
>Ga0210409_10007801_pt1 | contig 10973 bp, 8 predicted proteins | sample IncBWH17MmetaG_FD_161649 | JGI IMG/M metagenome (GOLD analysis project Ga0210409, IMG submission 161649) | Forest soil microbial communities from Barre Woods Harvard Forest LTER site, Petersham, Massachusetts, United States - Inc-BW-H-17-M | ecosystem: Environmental > Terrestrial > Soil >...
GATAGAGCGGCAGGCCGACAAGGGCGGCGCCGGCCAGAAACCAGGGCGCGAGAAAGCCCATCAGTTTCTCCCCTGGCGGATCGAAAGATATTCTCGCAGAGCGCCATCGAGAGGCTGATCCGTCACGAGCAGGTGGTAATCCATCCCCGCGCCGCGGGCCCGGTCGCGCAACTCACCCATGTGCGCCGCGATTTTCTGGCGATAGTCGTTGCGCGTGTACTCGGGCGTGATCTCCATCTCTTCACGCGTTTCGAGGTCAATAAACACGGCCGGCTCGCCGAGATCAGGCCGGATTTCCTGCGGATCGAGAACGTGAAATAACACGACTTCATTTCCGTGGAACTGCAGCGGTTCAACGTTACGGATAATCTTCTCGGGAGTTTCGTAGAAATCGGAAATGATGAGCACCAGTCCCCGGCGGCGCAGGAACTCTTGAAAGTGATGAAGAGGCTTGGCGTAATCGGTTCGAGCCCGCGGTTCGGCCAGTTCCAACCCGTGCAAGAGCCTGCTAATTTGTCCCTGCCGGGTCGAAGGCCGTATATAGTTGCGCACCTCATCGTCGAAGACGATCAAGCCCGCCGCATCGCGCTGATTATGGATCGCCAGATAGAACAACGAAGCCGCCGTAAAGCGCGCGTAGTCCATTTTGTTGACGCTATGGGAAGTAAAGTTCATCGAATTGCTGGCGTCGAGCAGGACCGTCAGTAGACTGTTGGTTTCTCCGCGGTACCGCTTCAGATAGGCGCGCTCAGTGCGGGCGAAGACGTTCCAATCCACGTGGCGTAGATCGTCGCCGGGAGAATAGGCGCGATACTCGGCAAATTCCTGGCTGAAACCAAAATCCGGCGAACGATGCAGGCCCGCAACGAATCCATCCACTACGGTCTTGGCGATGAGGTCGAGACTCGAAATCTCGGCCAGCACCGACGGATTGAGAAAGCGCTGCAAGGTCAGGCCCCTTTCGGAGGAGGCAGTTGCTCAAGCAGACGGCGAAGGACTTCGTCGGAATCAACGCGGTCGGACTCCGCATGGAAGTTCAGCAAAATGCGGTGGCGCATCACGGGCGTCGCGAGCGAGGTGATGTCCTCATAGGTCACATGGTAACGGCGGCGCGAGAGGGCCCGGGCCTTGGCGGCCAGCACGATAAATTGCGCCGCGCGGACGCTCGCTCCATAGTTCACGTATTTTTTCACAATGTCCGGCGCCTCGGAGTTCTTCGGCCGCGTGCAGCGAACCAGGTTCACGACATACTTGGCGAGCGAATCGGCAATCGGCACCATGCGCACCAGCTCCTGAAAATCGAGGATCTCCTGGGCGTTGGTGACGGCCTGCACCTCCGCAACGTGCGTCGTGGTGGTAAGGCCCACGACTTTTGCTTCGTCCTCCGCATTCAGATAGTCAAGGACGGTATTGAAGAGGAAGCGGTCGAGTTGCGCTTCGGGAAGCGGATAGGTCCCTTCGAGTTCGATGGGATTCTGGGTGGCGAGCACGAAGAAAGGAAGCGGCAGATTGTAGTGATTGCCGCGCACGGTGCAGGAGAGTTCCTGCATGGCTTCGAGCAGCGCCGATTGCGTTTTGGGCGGGGTGCGGTTGATCTCATCCGCCAGCAGGATATTGCCGAAGATGGGGCCCTGAACAAACGTCCAGCGGCGGCGGCCGGTGCCCGGATCTTCCTCGATGATGTCCGTTCCGGTGATATCGGACGGCATCAGATCCGGCGTGAATTGAATTCGGCGGAAAACCAGGCCAAGGGTCTGAGAAATTGTCCGGACCATCAATGTCTTCGCCGTGCCGGGCAGGCCGGTGATCAAGCAGTGGCCGCCGACAAAGAGCGCGATGAGAATTTGGTCCAGGACTTCATCCTGGCCGACAATAACCTGCCGGACCTGGGAAAGGATGCCGTCGCGGACCGTCTGGAAACGCGCGACGCGCTTTTGCAGCTCGGCGGACTCCAGCTTGGCTTCAGAGGGTGTGGCCATCAGTCATTTCCCTTTCTTGGAGTCTTGGAGCTGCAACAGCAGCTTCTGGGCCGGGCGGTAGTCGGGCGCGGTCTCCAGGGCTTGCAAGACATTTTCTTCAGCCTGGTCCGACTGGCCGGCCGCGAAATATGCCTGCGCCAATTCGAACTGAGCGGAAGCCTTATCGAGCGGGTGCATCGCCACGACCGCCCGGTATTCGCGGATCGCACCTGCATAATTCTTTTGCGCGAGCCACAAACTACCTAGATGCCGGTGAAGCTGCTCATCGTTGACCGGATAAATATAGTTGATCCGGTCCAATGTTGCCGCCGCTTCTTTGGGGTCACCGGCGCCTTCCTCAAGAGTGGCGAGTTGCTCGAGAGTTGCCGGGTTTTCCCCGCCCATTTTTTCATATTCCGTAAGCGCTGCGATTCCCGCCGGCTTGTTTCCTTTGGCCAGGTGCGCCTCGGCGAGGAACTCGTAGACGTTCGCATCATATATATAGTCGGGGTAGAGACGCCGAGCTTCCTCGCCTTCTCGAATCACATCGTCGTATTCATGACTCCTGGCATGCATGGCGACATCCTTTAGAAGCTTGCTCCACTGATCGAAGTTGGCCGTCTCCACGCCTACATTGTTCTTGTCGAGCCAGGCCATGAATTCCCGGTCAAATTCCTCCGGTGTCATGCCGAGATCGTGCTGAATGACGTCCGACGTCGTCTCAACCTTGGCAAACGAGTGGACCATATCGAGCAATTTGTCCGCTCCCCAGCGATCCTGGATGAAGTCGCAAATCTGCCCCGCCTGATAGTAGGAAACGATCACTTGGGCTTCGTACTGCGGGCGGACAAAACCGCGGTCGAGCTCCACCACGGGAAGCAGTCGCTTTTCACGAATCGCCGCCAGCACGTCCGGCGTGATGCGGTCGCCCCATTCCGGGGAGGCCTGGGTTTCCTCATGCACGGCCAGCCCTTCGGTGAACCATCGCGGCACACGATGATTCGTTGCCGTCAAGATATACACGTGGCTCATCTCGTGCCACAGAGTGCTCGCCCAATTGAACTCGCCAGCTTTGCGGCCCGATGGGCTGTCCATGGCCACGACTTGCCCAAATGTCACGCCCAGTGCTCCGAGCCCGGGCATGCCCATGGTGCGCACCGCGAAGTCGTCGTGATCGGCGTAAACCTCGACCTGCACCGGACCGGAAAGCTTCATCTTGTATTTTTTTTCGTAGGTGGCCATCGCTCGCTTGAGCTCGGTTTCGAAATAGGGGTAAAGCAAGTCCGCTTCCTTCTTCTGAAGCTTGAGGATCGTGGTTTCGTCCTTGAAGGTGACGAAATTCTTGTAGCTGTCGAGCAACCGCAGGCTGTTGACAGTGGCGGCATCGCGGTAGCCGCTGTCATAACACATTTGGAGCTGTCGGCGCGGCTCCTCCTCCTGACCCAGGCGCATTAAATTGATTCCGAGTTCTGAACGCGCGGAACACAGCTGCGAATCGGCCTCAAGCGCCTTGCGGTAATACGCCACGCCTTCCTCGTACCTGCGGTTTAGCACCAAGTGGTGAGCCACTAGCGCGTAGCCTTCGCCGTAGGCGGGATTCACGGCGCGAATTTTATTGAGCCACGCATCTGGCGAGCGGTCCGCAAGAATCTCCACCGCGGCGTGAATGGCCATGGCGTTCAATGCATCGCCTGACAGCTCGATGGCCTCATCGGCTTGCCGAAGCGCTTCCTTAGTGTCCGAATCCTCCAGAGCGAGGTTGGCCATCAGTTCGTGGGCTTCGACAAGCTTGGGATCGAGTTCGAGCGCCTTCTTGCCCCAGTCGACAGCCTGGCTGTCGAAACCATCGGCGCTCACCAGTGCGAGACCAAGATAGGCTTGCGCGTTTTTCGGATCTCTGGCAAGTGCTTCCTTGAAGAGGTCTTCGGCCTCGGCGTTGTTGAATCGTTCGTGCAGCAGGCGTCCCCAGCGCACGCGGTACATGGCGTTGTGGTCGGCCTGCGAAACGGCTGCGCGAAACTGGTCGTTCGCCTCGCGATACATTTCGAGGCCCCAGTAGCCCTCCGCGCGCGAATAGGCATCGCGCTCCTGCGTCAACGCTTCAAAACACGCGTGAGCTTCGGCGCGACGCCCATGTTTGCGCTGCTCCTGGCAGTCGCTTGGCGAGGCCGCCGATACCACACTAGCAGCAGCCGCGAGCATCGCGCACAAGATCGAGGCGTGGACGACGCGACTCACTTGTCCAATTCCTCCTGCACGCGCGCCAGTTCAAGGAGTGCGGCCGTGAGCTGCTGCTTATAATCGTCCTGGGCCATGGCCGCCTTCTGATATTTGAGTTCGTCGATTTTTTGTTCCAGCTCCTCCTTTTTCGCCAGCAATTCGCGCTTGGCAGGATCGGAATACGCTTTCTGCGCCGCGCCGATGCGAATCAGGGTGAAGCTTGAAAGAAACAGGCCTTCGCCGCTCTCCGTGGAGGGCGCGCGCACGGCATCGTGCTTGCCAGTATCCTCGAACACAGCGTGTTCAGTGGCGAGGCGTTTTTGCGAGTCGTAGAACACGGCGGTTTTGTTCGATGCGTAATCGAACGCCTCGAGCGCGCTGATCGCATCGTTCTTGTTGGCGTCAGCGGTGGTATCTCTCAGGGAGTCCACCCAATAACGGGCAAACACCGTGGCGTTTTTCTCGGTGCCACTTTTGGTCGCCGCGATAACACCTCGCCCGGGCTTCTCGAAAGCCGCGATGGAGCCTCCGCTCGCACTGGTCGTATTCACGATCAGTTGGCGCTTCGCGGGAATGCGGTCGCAGAGGGCGGCCATATCTTGGGCGGAAATATCGGGGCCGGGGAGATTGAATTTGTATTCGACGCCGTCGTATGAGCCATGCCCGATCAGAATCAGGACAAAATCGTCGTCTGGCTTCGCCTGGCGTGCGACGGCGCCGAGCGTTTCTTCCAGATGCGCGCGCGTGGCGCCCGCGCCGGTCAGGGTTAAAACGTGAATATCGCCGCCGGACGACTTCATGATTTTGTCAATGGCGTTCGCCGCGGCGCTGAAGCGCTGGTCGTAATCGGGTTCTCCGCCCAGTCCGGCTACAGTCACCCAGTACGTGCCGGCTCGCGCCGGCGCGGCCAGCGATAGCAAACTTGCGATGAGCGCCGCCAGTAAGGCTCCCCTCATACGATTCCCCACCGGCGTCGCAACAACCACTCCGCGGAACGCAGCAGTATCAACACAAGAAATACCAGCGGCAAATTCCACAGCTCCTTGGTCTCGCGCACGGTAATCCCCGCTTCGGAGTACGGAATCTGCTCGGCGAGTTTCGAAAGCTCTTCCGGACGCCAATAACGTCCGCCGGTTTGCGTCGCTAACCTTTCCAGAAGCTCGCGATCCTGTTCGGTGTGAAAGTTTTCAGCCACTCCATCCATTCGCTGAAAGCTCAAGACATCGCGGCCGATTTCGTCCTGGCCCTTTTGAGCGATGACCTCAACGACATAGCTTCCCTGTTTCTCTGCAGTCCAATCCGCTTGAAACGCGCCCGGTTTGTCAGGGGCCGGGGTCATGTCAACAACCGAAGCCGCGCCGTCCGGACCGATGATGCGGGCGCGCACCTGCGCTTCCGGCGCGGCAGAAAAATCTGAGCCGCGAACATCGGCGGAGAATCGAATATGCCCGTCGTCAAACAAGATCTGATTCGGCACGGAGGCGACGACGTGCCCCGGTGTATCGGACACCAGCCAGTGCAGGAGCTGCTGCCAGAACATGTCGTGCGTGGTGTCTCCCAAGGGCTGGCTCATTTTCCAACGCCAGGTGCCGGAGGTCGCCAGGATCGCCGTCCTCCCGCGCCCGTAATTCTCGGTGATCAGCAAGGGCAACTTGCGATTGCCCGCCATCATTTCCGCGAGGACAGCAGCGCCGGGCTTAGGCGTGCCCGGGTCCTGATAATCCATGAGGTAGGGGAGCTTCTTCCAACGCTGCACATTCGCCTGGGGATCGTCCACGAGCCGGCAAATCGCGCTGTCGGCACCAACCGGCGTAAGCTGAGCCGTCGCCGGCGCACGATGGAAGGTCGTTTTCTGGTTCGGCAGGACAACGGGGAGGAGATCAACCAAGTTCGATCCGCCCCAGACCCCATCAGCGAGGGACGAATGACCGCCAAGCCACAACAGGCCGCCGCCGCGCCGGTCTACGAACTCGCGCATCAAATCTTGCTGCGCAGGAGTGAAATAACCGGCCTCGACCGAACCGACGATGATTCCCTGATAACGAAACAGATCTTCTGGGCGCGTGGGAAATCCGTCAGCCAGTTCTGCGGGGTCGCTAATCCCCTGGCGGTAAATTTTGTTTTCCGTGGTGCGCAGCATCGAAACGATTTGGACGATCTGGTCGTCATCCACAGCACGCCGAATGAATTTGTATTCCCAGCGTGGTTCGCCTTCAACATAGAGGATGCGCCGTTTGTCCGAACTCACGTTGACCAGGCGCGTGACACTATTATTCAGCCGGTTGCGCTCGTCGGGCAGCGGATCAACGGAGAACGACAGCGCCTTGGCCCCGGCCGCCCCAGCGTTGAAAAGCAGATCCTCGGTTTGTACCTTGCCATCGCCGGCGAAGGTGATCTCGCGAGACACAAGAGTTTTGTCCCCGTCGCGAACCGCGAGTGTGCCCTTCCGTCCCGCGTAGCCGCGCTGATGCAGGCTGACTGTCGCGGAAAGCCGCGAATCGGCGAGCGCCCGAGGGGGCACGACGGCATCCTCGATCTCAACATCCGGCGAAATGGTGTCCTCGCCGAATCCGACGGTGTGCACCGGAATGTGCCTGTTGCGGAGCGCCGAAATTGTGTCCAGATCAACCCCGCCGGAGTTGTCGGACCCGTCGGTGAGCAGGACGACCGCGCCGATCGGCAAATCGCTGGTATCGGCGACCAGTTGTTTCAAACTGTCTCCGATATGCGTGGACGGCGCAGCAGGATCGCCGAATTCCCTCAAATCCGAGACGCGCGTCAGATTGCGATCGAGCTTGTAGAGGCGCGTTTGGAATTTTTCTCCCAGCTGAGCGAGAGTTCCGTCACGGAGCGCCTTTACCGCCTGCGCCTCCCGAGTGCCGCCATTCCCGGAGATGCCCATACTGCGGGAGTCGTCCACCAGGACGGCAATGATGTTCTGTTCAGGCGCCAGCTGAGCGATCAGGACGGCCGGCTGCCATAACAAAACGAGCAGAAGTGAAATGAGCAGGGTTTCGAGGAGCCAGATGACGCCTGCCTGCCAGTTCTTCAGGTTATGCGATGTGCGCGCCAGCCGTAAACGGATTCGCCACGCCAGGGCAGCCGCGGCTCCCAGAACCAGAAGGAACAGAATCCATTTCGGCCACGTGCCTAGAAGGACGAATTGCCCCTTCGAAAATACCGCGAGTGGATATTTGAAAAATAGTTCAAACATCATTTGCACAACCGCGAGCCCGATCGCGGTCCCGAGCCCGCCTGTTAGTGCGTCATGCCGTACATGATGTAGTCGAGACCCACGCGAAACGCCATGGATGCGAAGCGCTCCGGATACTCGGGCGTGTCCGCCCACTCCCACGCGTCCCCTAAATGCATGTTGTGGCAGATGGCCACCATGATGCGCCCCTTGTCGTCGCGAATGGCGCGCCACTTGGGCACGTATCCGTCTTTTTCGTAGGTCCTGCCGGTGGAGACATATTGTTCGCCGGGGACCTGAAACCGCGCGCCAATGTCGTAAAGCACGTGGAAAATCTCATCGTTGTCCTTGAGATCTTCGATGGGGCGGTCGGGAAAGACCATGCGCATACCGGTGAGGAATCTGTCCCAATCGGCAGTGCCATGGAAATCGTCAACCATCAGAAATCCGCCCTTCAGCAAATACTCGCGCAGGCGCTTTGCTTCCGCGTCCGTGAAAGTCCAATTGGCCACCTGGACGGCGTAAACCCACGGATAGTTTTCGATAGCCTTCGGGCCGTCCGTATCGAGATCAACTACCTGCTCCGTCGGACGGGCTTCGATCCTCGTGAGCCGTTTTAGCGCCATCAAGAATTGCCGGTCGGCCTTGGGATAATCCCGTACCCAACTGGCTCCATATCCATAGCCGTACCCGTAGCCGCGGCCCCCGTATTCGTCGGTCCGGGCGGTGTACCGTAGTCGTGACCAATAGAATTCTGACGGTTCGTTGAAGGCGGACGAGTAACCGGGACCTTCCTGCTGGTACCACTGGGATCCGCCGAACTGCAGAGCAATCACACTGGTGGCAACACTCAACAGGGGAAGTACTACCCAGAGCCGTCGAAGAAATCTCATCGATCCTTTTCGCGGTCCACAGCGTAACAGATTGGGCTCACCGTCCTCAACCGCGGCCGCCCATCGACAGATTAGATGTGAATCAAATGGGCGGCGTTTCGTTGCTTTGGAGAGGCTGGTTGGCGCGGTGCTTGCTGCCGCACTTGCCGCTGCCGATGCCTCGTGAGACGATTTCGGCTCGAGGAATTGTGAAGCGAAGAGACTTCATCGGTTTGGGAGGCGCTGCGCTGCTTTCCGCGGCTGCTGGGCGCTCCGCGCCTGTCGAGGCTCAGGGTTCCACGCCCATGCCAGAATCTCAACCCGGTGCCTCCGCGGGAAAAGCGCAGGAAACACCCGCGGACGTTACGCTTCGCATCGCACCCGTTGCGATCGAAATCGCGCCAAGCCGCTTCATAAGCACTATCGCTTACAACGGCACCTCGCCGGGGCCGGTGCTGCGGATGCGCGAAGGCCGGCCGGTTGCAGTGGACGTGATCAATGATACAGACGCCGCGGAGCTTGTTCATTGGCACGGATTGTTCGTTCCGTCGGAGGTTGACGGCTCGGACGAAGAGGGCACACCGACGGTGGCGCCGGGCGGCCGCCGCCGCTATCAATTCACTCCGCGGCCTGCCGGAACGCGTTGGTATCATTCGCACGCGATGGCCGGCGCCGACCTTCACCGCGGCACCTATACCGGGCAGTACGGATTTCTAATGATTGACGCGGGAGACGATCCGGGACGCTACGACCAGGAAATCTTTCTTGCTTTGCGCGACTGGGAACCGTATTTCACCGATCAGCCCGAAAACGAAGCCGCGGAAGGCAATGCATCGGGTCCGCAGCCTGAAAGGCCCGCTGTTCTGGACACGCGTCCCAACGGACTCGAAGTTACTTCCCAGCTTTTCTCGATCAACGACAAGGCCCTTGGCGCGGGCGATCCCATTCGCGTTCGCCCGGGCCAGCGCATCCTGGTCCACGTGCTCAACGCAAGCGCGGTCGAGAACCGCGAGATCGCTTTGCCGGGCCATCAATTTCACGTCCTGGCGATGGATGGAAATAAGGTGCCTTCACCCCAGCCCGTGAACGTGCTCGCACTCGGGCCGGGCGAACGAGTTGACGCGTTCATCGAAATGAACCAACCGGGCGTGTGGATTCTCGGCTCGACGGACGACATGGTCCGCAACGCCGGATTGGGAATCGTGGTCGAGTACGAGAACCAGCACCGCGAGCCGCAATGGATTCCGCCTTCGAAAGCCGTTTGGGATTACACGATCTTCGGCGCCAATGCTCCCCGCCCTGCTCCCGATCAAACGATTGACATGATCTTCGAGAAAATTCCCAGCGGCAGCGGCCAATTCAACATCTGGCACATCAACGGCAAGCCGTATCCGCACGACCGTGAGTTCGTTCTTCAGCAAGGCACCCGCTATCGGCTCGTATTTCGAAATCGAACCGACGATTCCCATCCCGTGCATTTGCATCGTCACCTTTTTGAGCTCGCTGATGTAAACGGGAAGACCACCGCTGGAATCATGAAGGACACTGTCGTTATTCCTCTCTATGGCCGCATTTCGGCAGACTTGTTGGCGGACCAGCCGGGACTTACTCTGTTTCATTGCCACATCCAGCAGCACATGGATTACGGCTTCAAAGCATTATTCCGGTACTCCTAGCCAAGCGTTCGACGCTTAGCGCTGCAACAACCGGGATCGCTGGCTCGCGGGCACCTGTGGTAGGCTGTCGCGCGGTGCAAACACTGGGGACCAATCGTTGAAAAGGAGTCTTTGATGAGACGCGTCATGATTGCGGTTGTCCTGGTTTGTTTCGCGTTGGCGGGATTCGTCCGGTTCACCTCGGCACAAACGTTTCCCTACGACCATATCCACGTGAACGTGCCCGACCCGGCAGCGGCCGCCAATTGGTACGAAAAGTATTTCGGCGGGAAGCGGATTACGGAAGCCCCGAACCGGTTGATGTACGGCAGCACGCGGTTTTTGTTTCTCCCCAAAGCGGATGCGAAGCCGAGTCATGGAAGCGTAATTGATCACGTGGGCTTCTCGGTCGCGGATCTCGACGCGAAGATGAAGGAATTCGAAGCCGGAGGCGTCAAGATCGTCACGCCCGCGCGAGACGTACCCGGGCTCTTCAAGCTCGCATTCATTGAAGACCCCTGGGGCACGCGCATCGAAGTCGTACAGGATCCGGACATGCTCGGGCTGCACCACGTGCACCTGGTGGCGCCGGACCCGGAGGAAGTCTTCACCTGGCTGCTGGCCAAGTTCGGTGGCGAGCGCGGAAAGCTTAAAGGGCGCATCGACGGAATCAAGTACAGCTCGCCCGGATTCAGCGACATGTGGATCCTGGTTCAGCGAGGTGATTCGGAGCCAAGCGAAGGCCACGCCATTGACCACATCGGCTGGCGCTCGGTAGGTCCCTTGGCGGCGACGATCGACGGACTGCGCGCCAAAGGCGTCACCATCTTGACTGAACCGCGCCCGCTACCACTCCCGAACGGCCCCACGATCAACTTCGCCTATGTGGCTGGGCCGGCCGGCGCGAAAATCGAGCTTGTCGAGCGTCCCGGACTTAAGCCCGGCGAATAGCGCGCAATCAATACAGGCGCTGATTGCGTGGGCGCTGTATAGGCGTCAGCGGGTCGACACGAAAGACGATTCGTAATCGATGCTTTCCGTCCGATGGCCCGCGCCGAGATGACTCGTGCTTTCG
>Ga0210409_10007803_pt1 | contig 10970 bp, 9 predicted proteins | sample IncBWH17MmetaG_FD_161649 | JGI IMG/M metagenome (GOLD analysis project Ga0210409, IMG submission 161649) | Forest soil microbial communities from Barre Woods Harvard Forest LTER site, Petersham, Massachusetts, United States - Inc-BW-H-17-M | ecosystem: Environmental > Terrestrial > Soil >...
AGCATTACGATTTACCTGCTCAGCGGGGTCAAGCTGACGGGCCGCATCCGCTCTTTTGACAAGTACTCCGTGGTGCTGGAGGCGAACGGTCAGGAGCAACTCATCTTCAAGCACGCCATCTCCACAGTGGTCATGGGACGAGTGGCGTCGACTCACGTGACCCATGCGGTGCACCCGGAGAAAGCGCAAGCTGCAGCGTCAGCTGCCGGTACGGTTGCGAGCGCCTCGGGCACCGAGGGATAGGGATAGAGACAGGCTCTTCGGCTTTGGGAAGTTCTCATCGCAAGAAATCTCGCGACTTGGCGCGTAAGCGAGGCCGTGCGCCCTTGGGTACGGTCGCGACCAGAGATAACCCTGAGACGGAACGTGCGTTCCTGGTCGGACTGGATGCGCGGACGCGTAGCCGAGGCGCTGCCAAGCGCGCGGTCACGGCTCAAGCGGCAGCCGCCCGCGATGCGGTGGCTGGCTCCGGCGCGGCGCCGAAATCCGAGGGGCGGCCCAGTATCCCGGAGTTCGACGCCGAAGAATCGCTCGCTGAATTGCGGACCCTGGCCGAAAGCGCGGGAGCCAGAGTCGTGGGCGAAATCCTGCAGCGGCGGGATCGGCCCGATCCGGCTACTTTAGTGGGAGCCGGCAAGCTTGAGGAAATTGCCGGGGCCGCAGCGTCGCTCGATGCCGACGTGCTCCTGTTCGATCACGATCTCAGTCCATCGCAGCAGCGCAACATCGAAAAAATCATTGAGCGACGGGTGATCGACCGCACGCAGCTTATCCTCGACATCTTTGCCCGGCACGCGCGAACCCGTGAAGGCCAGTTGCAGGTCGAACTCGCGCAGTTGCATTACATGATGCCGCGCCTGGCCGGACACGGCGTCGAGATGTCGCAGCTCGGCGGCGGAATCGGCACGCGCGGGCCTGGTGAAACCAAGCTGGAAACCGACCGCCGAAAGATCGCGCGGCGCGTGCGGCACGTCGAACAACAACTGGAAAATGTTCGGCGTATTCGCGCCCAGCAGCGGCAGCGCCGCGAGTCCGCTCCGGTGGCCACCGTCGCCCTTGTGGGATACACGAATGCCGGCAAGTCAACATTGTTTAACGCCTTGACCCGGGCGGGAGTGTTGTCGTCGCCGAAGATGTTCGCGACTCTGGATCCGACACTTCGGGCAGTGGATCTGCCATCCAAACGCAAAGTGCTTCTGTCTGACACCGTCGGATTTATCCGCAACCTGCCGCACACGCTCGTCTCCGCGTTCCGCGCGACGCTTGAAGAAGTGCAGCGAGCATCGCTCGTCTTGCATGTGTCCGACGCCAGCAGCCGCCTCTCCGCCGAACAGGACGCCCAGGTGGAAATTGTCTTGAAAGAACTGGAAGCGGAGAAGAAACCGCGCCTGCGGGTGATGAACAAAGTCGATCTGCTGGATGAGGAAGTGGCGGAAAACCTGATGGCGGATGCCGCACGCGAGAGTTCACGAACCGTTTACGTCTCAGCGATCGAAGGCACGGGCCTGGATACTTTGCTGAAGCGCATCGACACGATGGTCGAGGAAGATCAGATCAGCCGCATCAAGCTGCGGGTCCCGCAGAAAGAAGGCAAGACCTTGGCGATGCTCGAAGCGCGAGCGCGCATTTACTCACGGACGTATCAAGACGGTGCGGTAGAACTCGAAGTGGAAGGTCCAGAGTCGGTCATTAGAAAAGTCAAAGGATGGGCGGTGAAATCCACCGCTTGAAGTATGTACCCAGATAGGGTACAATCGTACCCAATATGAGTACGCTTCAACCGGGAGGAACCGGCTTATTTGGCCGGACTCGAAGTTCCCTCTTGGCTTTGCTATACGGCCATACGGACGAGTCCTTTCATCTTAGACAACTCGTGCGGACCATAGGGGGCGGTCATGGAGCCTTGCAACGTGAATTAAGTCATCTTACAGATCTCGGCCTCATCGTGCGAAGTGCGCGAGGCAATCAGGTTTTGTACCAGGCCAATTCGCAGAGTCCCGTTTTTTCGGAAATGAGAGGATTGATTGCAAAAACTGTGGGGGTTAGTGACTCCATCCGGTCCGCGTTGGCAATCCTGGGGACAAAGGTGGAAGTCGCCTTTGTTTACGGCTCTGTGGCCCGGCGGCAGGAACGGGCAGTTAGCGACGTCGATCTGATGGTCTTGGGAGAAGCTACATTTGGCGAAGTCGTGTCAGCATTGGCGCCGGCGCAGAAGACAATCGGGCGCGAGATCAACCCTGCGGTGTTTCCGGTTGCGGAATTTCGCTCCAAGCTGAAGGCCGGTAATCACTTCCTGAAATCGATCATGACTGGCAAGAATCTCTTTGTAATCGGGACGCGAAATGACCTTGCAAAGCTGACGGCTAAATAGCTGGCTCGTCCAGCAACTTGAGCAATTACGATGCTGCGGGCAGCATTTCTGACCGCGAGGCTGAAGAAATGCTGCGACTTGCCAAGAGTCTCCGTACGGAGGTTGAGACGTGGATTCGTCGAACTTATCCTGAGCTGATAAGAACCAAATAAGCCCATACTAGGGTTACACTGGCGGACGCTCTTCTTCCACGGGAGGCAAACGATGCTTGCACGTCGATCCGTCGTGATCCTTTGTGCAGCAGCGGCAGTCTTGTTGTCAGCGGAAGTTTTCGCCAGCGACACCGTTCTGATTCACGGCCACATCTACACAGGCAATCCCAAGGCGCCATGGGCGCAGGCTCTGGCCATTTCAAGAACTCGCATCGAAGCCGTGGGTACAGATCAGGAAATCCTCACTCACAAGCAAACACAAACGAAAGTGATCGATCTGCAGGGCCGGACTGTGATCCCGGGCATCTCCGACTCGCATGTTCATATGTGGTTCGGCGGACTGGAACTGCACGGACTTAATTTGTCGACGCCTGAGGGGACGATTACTCCCGACGATCCTGAGAAGTTTGTCGAGCAAATCAAGGCGTACGCGGTGAGCCATCCCAACGGGAAGGTTTTGTTTGCCCGTGCAGACTTCAGCACCACGGCTCCTTCGACTCCGACGCATGAACTGCTCGACCGCGCCGTCCCGGATCGGCCGGTGATCGTGCATCACACGGCGGAACACTCTCTTCTGCTCAACGCGAAGGCTCTCGCACTGGCGGGAATCACAGACCAGCCGGTCGCCGATCCGGAGGAAGAGAAGAACATCATTCGCGATGCCAGCGGACATCCCAGCGGGCTTCTGTTGGAAGCGGCCATGGCCATCATGGAACGTGCGCTGCAGCCACTGTTTCCAGAGGAGGAAAAGCTCAAGTTCCTGCGCGATGCCGCTCATCACCTGAACCAGTTCGGTATCACCAGCGTGGTGAATGCGACGGGGAATCTGGCAGAGATTCAGCTCTACGCCGTGTTGCGCGATCGCGGCGAACTTACCGTACGCACGCGTACTTCGTTTGGAGCGGTCGCGGTGAATCATCACCTGACGCCCGAGTTTCTGGCGGACCTCGAGAAGGCGCGCACGCTCTATCACGATGACTGGGTTTCGGCGAACCTCGTGAAATTTTTCGTCGACGGCGGAACCGGACTCATTCCGCCTCTGACCTACCAGCCCGCCGAGTACAAGAGGCTGGTGCTTGAACTGGACAAGCGCGGATTCCAGATCATGACCCACGCGTATCGTCCCGACTCCACACACCTGGTGGTCGATACCTATGAAGAAGCCGAGCGAGTCAACGGCCCGCGCGACCGGCGCTTCCGCATCGAACATGGAGACTTCCTGCCCGCGGCAGATATCCCCCGCGTCGCCAAGCTTTCGCTCATCACCAGTATGCAGCCAAGTTTCTGCTGCGATGAAAATGGTTCGAACTACGATCCCAAGGATCGGACTACGACCGACCGCTGGCAGAGCATCGAAAAAAGCGGGGCGCGGTTGGCCTTCGGCAGCGACTGGCCGTGTATCTGGCCTCCAAATCCATTCATCGCCATCCAGGAGGCGGTGACACGCCAAGTCTGGAAGCCAGTCAGCGGCAGCGATTTTCCCGGAGGTGTGTTCGACGGCGCCGGTCAGGCGGGGTACTTAGCCACCAGTGACGTCTATACTCCCGACGAGCACATCACGGTCGAACAAGCTGTGAACGCATACACGCAGGGGTCGGCCTATGCCAGGTTTTCGGAAGACAAGCTCGGAACACTCGAAGTCGGAAAAGAGGCGGATCTCGCCGTGCTCTCACAGGATATTTTCTCGGTGAGGCCGGAAGACATCTCCAAGACCAACGTAGTCACGACCATGGTCGCGGGCAAGGTTGTGTTCGCCGGAAACTAAGAGATCAGAACGAGAAACCCATATAGAAAGCTGCGATTAGTGGTGTTGGTGTCGCTTGCAGGTTGGATCAACATCTCACAAATGGCTGTGGCTCAAAGTCAGAGCAATTCCGCAGCCGGGAATTCCAGTGCGACACCATGGCCGACCCGAGGCTGGATTAAGGACCGGCCCGAGGCATTCTGAAAGACGAGGCCAAGGATCGCGATTTGATGAACCGCATTCTTCCCGCAGTACGCGACCCCGGCATCCCGCTAGCTTCTCGTGGATAATCCTGCAGAAATTAAATGGGCCGGCAACCAAGAAGCGGTGACATTCCTTGGCTATCGGCCCATTCGATCCTGAATTGGATCGGAGGTGATACATGTATGCTAATCCTCTTTACTCTGAAGTCAAGGGATATGTGCAGAAATATGCGGCTCTCCCGATGCTACCAAGCTCAGTAAGGTAAACCCCTTATTTTTCAATGGTAATCCGGTGGTCACCTGGATTCCTGCCACGGCACTTCGTCCTGCTCTCGCGCGCCCTAAACCGATCTTCTTGCGTTGACATTAAACTTATCCGGACGTTAGACTTAACAGTTTTCATAGCCCTCATTTTCTCGATCTAGCTCAGCACCACATGGATGAGACACTCCAACAACTAGGCAAATTACTGCTCGGATCGGTTCCGACGGTAATTATGTTGGCGCTGTTGTATGCACTCTACACGACGATCGTGCACAAGCCGTTGCGGCGCGTGCTCGAGGAGCGGCACAACAAGACTGAGGGCGCCATCGAAAAGTCGAAGGCGGATATCGCGGCAGCCGAGGCACGCACCGCCGAATACGAGCAGAGTCTGCGCGAGGCCAGGGCGGCGGTCTTCCGCGCCCAGGAAGCGAAGCGCCAGGCCGCCATGCAGGCTCGAGCCAAAGCAGTCGCCGAGGCGCGTAACAAAACACAGGCGCACGTTCAGGCTGCCAAGGTCGCCATCGAAAAAGATCGTGTTGCGGCCGAGCAGGGATTGCAGGCCGAAGCGGCTGCACTTGCCCGAGAGATCGTGCGCCGCGTGCTGCAGCCGGCGGGAGCGGGGCGTTGATGAAATCGAATCGGGTATTGTGGATCGGGATTCTCGCTCTGCTGCTGGTCGGTGGCATTGTCGTTCCGCTGCGAGCGCAAGATGCGCCCGCTCGTCCCCAGCCAAAGCAGGGCCGCGCAGATGAGGCGCGAAGGGGTCCAGGACGGCAACTCGTCCATGAGAGCCGGGAAGCCGCTGGAGAAGGCGGTGAGATGGAGGAGTTCAAGCACTCGGCTTCCGTCCAGATGATCTCGCGCATTACGGGACTGAATACGCAGCAGTCGTACTGGGCGTGCCTCGTTTTCAACTTTGCGGTAATCGCTGCTCTCATTATCTGGGCCGGACGCAAGTTCCTTCCTGGAATCTTCCGCGACCGCACCGTGGCTATCCAGAAGGCCATGCAAGAGGCGCAGAAAGCCAGCGAAGAAGCTCGCCGCAGGCTGGCGGACATCGAATCGCGTTTGCAAAAGCTTGATGTCGAAATCGGCATGATGCGCGATGCCGCTGAAAAAGAAGGTGAAGCAGAAGAGGCACGGATTAAAGTTGCCGCCGAAGAAGATGCGCAGAAGATCGTCGCCATGGCGGAGCAGGAGATTGTCGCCGCCGTCAAAGCGGCACGCCGCCAATTGACGGCCCACGCCGCCGACCTTGCCGTTGGTCTTGCCCAGAAACAGATTCACGTCGATCCCGCCACCGATCAGGCGCTGGTGCGCAATTTTGCTGGCCAGCTCGGGTCAGTCTCCGACACTTCGGGAAAGGGCGGAAACTAGATGGCCTCCGTCGCCAGCACCTACGCCCGCGCTTTCGCTGACGTGGTGTTCGATGCGCACCTCGACGCGGCTCGGGCCCTCGGCGGATTGCGGCAGATTGTGACACTCTATGGTGAGAGTGTGGAGTTGCGACGGGTTTGGGAAAATCCTGCGGTCCCAGCTGATCAGAAACGCAAACTGCTGGATGCGATCGTGCAGCGAAACGGAATCGAGAAACCCGTTCGCAATTTGGTTGCTGTGCTCATGGACCACCGCCGCCTGCCGTTTCTGTCGCGAATCGTCGAGCAACTGGAGAAGGAACTCGACGCACGGCTGGGCTTTACAGAAGCGCAGATTTCCAGTGCCCGCGAGCTGGGCGACGCCGAAAAGCGCACGCTGGAAACGCAGATCGAAAAGGCGACCAGCAAGAAGGTGCGCGCCAGTTATGGATTGGATCCGTCGTTACTGGGCGGAGCCGTAGTCCGCATCGGCAGCACGATTTACGACGGATCCGTGAAGGGGCAGTTGGAGAGAATTAAAGAGGCAATTAGCTCTTAGCTGTGAGCTTCGGGCTCTGAGCTACGAGTTTGCGCAGTGTTTGCTCGAAGCTGGTTGCTCGAAGCTGGTGGCTCGAAGCTGAGAGCTGAAAGCTGAAAGCTTTCTTATGGCACAAATCAAGGCAGACGAAATTACCAAGTTAATCCGCGAGCAGATCGAGAACTACGAGACCAAGGTCTCCGTGGACGAGACGGGCACCGTCATCACCCTGGGCGACGGCATCGCGCGTGTTTACGGTCTGGACAAAGTCATGGCCGGCGAACTGTTGTCGTTCCCGCATGGCGTGGCCGGCATCGCGATGAACCTGGAAGAAGACCAGGTCGGCGTCGTGCTCCTCGGCGAATTCACCGAGATCAAGGAAGGCGACGAGGTCAAGCGTACCGGACGCATCATGAGCGTGCCCGTTGGCGACAACATGATCGGTCGCGTTGTGAACTCGCTCGGCCAGCCCATCGACGATAAAGGTCCAATTTCGACCGACCAGTTTATTGCGCTGGAGCGCCTCGCTCCCGGTGTCATTGATCGTCAACCGGTGCGTGAACCGATGGCCACTGGATTGAAAGCCATCGACAGCATGATCCCCATCGGCCGCGGCCAGCGCGAACTGATCATCGGCGACCGTCAGACCGGCAAGACTGCCGTCGCGCTCGACACTATTATTAACAGCAAGGGCAACGACCTCATCTGTATCTATAACGCGATCGGCCAGAAGCGCTCGTCGATCGCCCAGGTCGTCAAGATTCTCGAAGATGCCGGGGCGATGGAGTACACGATCGTTGTCGCCGCTTCGGCATCCGAGCCAGCTCCTATGCAATACATCTCGCCCTATGCCGCGTGTGCGATGGGCGAGTTCTTCCGCGACACCAAGCGCCATGCGCTGGTGATCTATGACGATCTTTCGAAGCATGCCGCTTCCTATCGTGAGATCTCGCTGCTGCTGCGCCGTCCGCCGGGACGCGAAGCGTATCCCGGAGACGTTTTCTACCTCCACTCGCGCCTGCTGGAGCGCGCGGCGAAATTGAGCGACAAAAACGGCGGCGGATCTCTTACTGCTCTGCCCGTCATCGAAACACAGGCTGGCGACGTTTCGGCCTACATTCCGACCAACGTCATTTCAATTACCGATGGCCAGATCTATTTGGAAACCGACTTGTTCAACCAGGGCGTACGCCCGGCTGTTAACGTCGGTCTCTCGGTGAGCCGCGTAGGTGGCAGCGCCCAGATCAAAGCCATGCGCCAAGTGGCGGGTACTTTGAAACTGGAACTCGCGCAATACCGCGAACTGGCGGCGTTCGCGCAGTTCGGTAGCGATCTCGACAAAGCCACGCAGGCGCAGTTGAATCGCGGACAACGCCTGGTCGAACTCCTGAAACAGAACCAGTTCTCGCCGTTGCCATTCTCGAAGCAGATTCTGATCATCATGGCCGGCACCGGCGGGTTCCTCGACGACATGCCGGTCGCCCAGGTGCGCGAGTTTGAGAAAGAGCTGTTCAAGTACGTAGATTCAACGAATCCCGGAATCCTGCGCGCGATCATGGAAAAGAAGATTCTCGACGATCAGCTGAAGACGCAGATGCAGAACGTGATTAAGGAAGCGAAACAGCAGTTCGTGGCGTCGCACGAAGCGGTAGCGAAGTAATTCGTAGAGACGTTGCTTGCAACGTCTTTTCTGTCCACGTGGTGAGAGCGAGACGTAACAAGTTACGTCTCTACGGGAAATGCCTAATATTCTCGACATCCGGCGCCGCATCCGCAGCGTGATCAACACGCGGCAGATCACCAAGGCCATGAAGATGGTCTCGGCGGCCAAGCTTCGCCGCGCCCAGGAGCGTGCGCTGGCCGCGCGTCCGTACGCGCAGATGCTGACGAATGTCTTGAAATCGCTGGTTGCCCGCGCCGAGATCTACGATCCCGACACCGGCGAGCCGAAACATCCTCTGCTGGCCCAGCGGGAAGAGAAGACGATCCTGCTGATCATCGTCACCGGAGACAAGGGGCTCGCGGGCGCGTTTAACGCGAATATCCTCAAGGCGGCAGTACGGTTTCTGGAATCGAAAGCCGGCAAGAGTATCGACATCGAAGCGATTGGCCGCAAGGGGCGCGATTTCTTACGGCGTCGTTACCCTGCAGCCGCGATACAGACGCACAGCCTGGCCGAACCAGAGGAATTGCTCGAAGAAGTTGAGCCGGCCGGGGAACGCGCTGCGGCGCTACAGATCGCCGGCGAGCACGTCGGCATTCTCGGCAAGGTAGAGTTCGCGCAGGCATCGGCGTTGGCGGAAAGCATCATCCGGCGCTACTGCAGAGAAGAGATCGATTCGGTCTACCTGGTCTTCAACGAATTCAAATCCGTAATCGCCCAGCGGCTGATTGTGGAGCAGATTCTTCCCATCGAGCAGGTCGGCGAGCGGGCAGTGCGCCTGGCCGAGGAAATGACGGAGGAAGAAAAGAAGAAAGCCAAAGAGGCCGCCGTCAGCGCTGGAGCCGGCCTGCGCGCAACCGACGGCTCCGAGCCATCGGCTTCGCAATTCGGCACCTCGCAGGTGGACTACATTTATGAGCAGGCGCCGGCAGAGTTGTTCCGCGCGCTCCTGCCGAAGTATGTAAGCATTCAGATTTTCCGCGCACTGCTGGAGTCTGTGGCCGCCGAGCATGCGGCCCGCATGACCGCCATGGATTCGGCGACCAACAATGCGACTGACATGATCGATTCCCTGACGCTGGTCATGAACCGCGCCCGTCAGGCGAAGATCACGAAAGAGATTATCGAGATCGTCAGCGGCGCCGCGGCGATGTAGCTGTAGAGACGTTGCTTGCAACGTCTTTTTGCATCAGGAGAGGGAGACGTAACAAGTTACGTCTCTACGAGAAAAGATATGCCACAAAACGTAGGACACGTTATTCAAATCGCAGGGCCCGCGGTCGACGTTCAGTTTGCCGAAGGACAACTGCCTCCGATCTATCAGGCGGTCGAAGTTGTCAGCGATGGCTTCAACGTCCCGACGCCGATCAAGGTCATCCTCGAAGTGCAGCAGCACCTCGGCGAAGGCCGTGTTCGCTGCGTGGCCATGCAGCCGACCGACGGCATGGTGCGTGGCATGAAAGCCATTGACCAGGGTGGACCGATTTCGGTGCCCGTAGGCCGCGGCACGCTCGGCCGCGTCATGAATGTCATCGGTGAACCGGTCGATCAACTTGGACCCATCGAATACAAGGAGAGAATGCCGATTCACCGCCTCGCTCCGGCGTTCGATGAGCAAGCGACAAGCGCCGAGATGTTCGAAACCGGCGTGAAGGTCATCGACCTCATCCAGCCCTTTTTGAAGGGCGGCAAGATCGGATTGTTCGGCGGCGCGGGCGTAGGCAAGACCGTTGTCATCATGGAACTGATCAACAACGTCGCCAAAAATCACGGCGGCTTTTCGGTTTTTGCGGGCGTCGGTGAGCGCACCCGCGAAGGCAACGACCTGTGGCTGGAAATGTCGGAGTCAGGCGTCATCAAGCCCGGCAAGCCCGCCGAGTCGAAAGCTGCGCTGATCTACGGACAGATGACGGAACCTCCAGGCGCTCGTCTGCGCGTCGCTTTGACCGGACTGACGGTCGCCGAGTACTTCCGCGACGCAGAGGGCGCGGACACGCTGCTCTTCATCGATAACATTTTCCGTTTCACGCAAGCAGGTTCGGAAGTGTCCGCGCTGCTAGGGCGCATGCCCAGTGCCGTGGGCTATCAGCCGAACTTGGCGACGGAAATGGGCGAACTGCAGGAGCGCATCACGTCGACGAAGAAAGGATCGGTCACGTCGGTGCAGGCAATTTACGTTCCCGCTGACGATCTCACCGACCCCGCGCCGGCAACCACATTTGCGCACCTCGACGCGACCACTGTGCTTTCGCGTGCGTTGACCGAGATCGGAATCTATCCCGCGGTCGATCCACTGGCTTCGACCTCACGCATTCTCGATCCGCGCATCGTCGGCCAGGAACATTATGACGTGGCGCAGATGGTGAAGAAGACCCTGCAGACCTACAAGGACCTGCAGGACATCATTGCGATTCTCGGCATCGACGAATTGAGCGAAGATCAGAAGCTGACTGTCGCCCGCGCCCGCAAGATTCAGCGATTCCTCTCGCAACCGTTCCACGTCGCCGAGCAGTTCACGGGCGCGCAGGGACGCTACGTGAAGATCGCCGACACCGTGAAGGGTTTCAAAGCAATCGTTGAAGGCAAGTACGACGACATCCCCGAGCAGGCCTTCTATATGAAGGGCCCCATCGAGGAAGTGCTCGAAGCCGCGGAGAAGATGAAGGCAGCAGCTTAAGAG
>Ga0210409_10007804_pt1 | contig 10970 bp, 8 predicted proteins | sample IncBWH17MmetaG_FD_161649 | JGI IMG/M metagenome (GOLD analysis project Ga0210409, IMG submission 161649) | Forest soil microbial communities from Barre Woods Harvard Forest LTER site, Petersham, Massachusetts, United States - Inc-BW-H-17-M | ecosystem: Environmental > Terrestrial > Soil >...
TGACGAAGGTCGGTGGCCAACTCCCCCCGAACACGGTCATCCCGTCAGCACGCGTCCAAAGGAAAGCCCACTGAAACGTACCATACAAGGCGGTGTATCCGCCTACCTGACTGAGAGCATTGACGGCTGCGCCATAGAATGCAAAGGTATAGCACCAGTCCGGGTAAGGAACTTCAACCTCGCTAAAGGGAGGCGCGACAGCACCCAAGCCCTGCATACCGTTCCTCCGTGTCCAAACGAAGGGCTGAGCTAGATCACTACATTCTTTATTCGGGAGAGAAGGAAACGGGGAGATCACCGTCCCGGGTCCATCAGTAGTGCCCGTTACTATTCCACGATCATTTATGCTTGTAGCGTAACTGGACGTGCCGCCAGTCAACCTACCCAAGCTCTTCCGGCCTGCAAATCGCGTCCAGATAAAGGCTTGTCCATTGAGGTTACCGACAACCTGACCCCAGGTGTTAATAGCTGTCGGAGAAAATGATCCCAAGTCAGTGATGGTGTAAACCTGCGCGCTAGCGATGGGCACAAGCACCAATACGAAGGCAATGAGAACTCTTTGCTTCATGGCGTCCTCCACAGGTGAGTAGGTTGTAGGGGCCTGCCTCAAACAGATGCGGGGGGAACTGCTATGCTGGGAATGGCGCGCGGCGAAGATCATGCGCACCACGGCGCATCGTGGTGCGTTCGAGAGGGTGTGTCAACCGAGCCAACGATTTTTTTCCGCTCTTCGCTCCGCCGCCTGCTTGCGAGACGTGACGGACCGTTTCGCGACCTGGTCTGCGCGAACTGTCCGTGCTGGCACTGATTTCGGAAGGGCATTGCTCTAAACCGCCCTTTATTTTCATAGTCGTAGTGCCAACGAAACAGTAGCTGCACTAGGCCCTGCCCGCGCGCAGGCTGGCGAGATGCACATCGCGCAATATGCCCCGTTTCGTCCCGCAAGAAGGGCTGGGGAGCTGGGGAGCGGGGGAGGTGTTATGAGCGTGTATGAGATTGGGCCGCGCACGCATCCTTCGCCAAGTCGGGCACTACTGACAATGGCGTCACGGTTAGGTGGGTTTTGAAAGAGAGAGCCTGCAAGTCGCCATTGACATCCACGAACGAGATTTGATGGTCCCCCACCTTGCAACCTTGGCAAGCTATTCAATCGGGGCTCTGCGGTGTGTAGTACTCTGTGTCCACTTGGATCAAAACGTTAGATCCCTATCGGAACTGCCCGATGACAGAACGGCAGCGATCCGCAGGATTTGGCGGTGGGCAGTTTCGATAGGGTCGTTTGAAGGGAGCCGCTAGCGTTCGCGGTGGATGCGGGCTGTCTTATGGGATTTCAATCGATTTACGCCTGGAAAGCCTTGCCAGAAGCGGGTTTTGCCAAAAAGGCAATTATTGATTCTTATCGATCTTTCCATGAACGCTTCGCCTCAGGACCGCCTCATCGTAACGCAACACCAATCCTTCCTCAAGCCTCGTGAGTCTGGAGCCTTCCCTGACCCCTCACGGGAGCACGCGGTAGCGTCCGCCGCGCTAGCGGCTTAGTTCAAACCGGCTTATGGGAGTCTGTGCATCCGGCCAAGACTGCTGTAGCTGCAAGCAGGACAATGCATATCAGTGCTTCATTTCTCCCCCTGTAAACCGCCCGAGGACCGCATGCTGCCCAACTTTAACGTTTTCCGTGTAGGCCGAGGGAGGTCACCTCGGTAACTTTCAGGAAAGTTGAATGGATTGTGCGAGACAAATCAGGGGATCGTCACGTCGCGCAGGCGGACCTTGCGGGCCCCCCCAGAGCTGGGCAGCCGCTAATAAGCCAAAGTGAATAGATTCATCGGCCCGTTGTAATTCAGCAAGCAACGCGACAGAATGTCGCGTCCGATCAATACGTGAAAGCCCTGAGGCACCAGCAGTTCTGCGCACATCACCGGTAGATTCTGAACCACCAGTGGGGCATGTGTAGGGTGAGCACCGGGAATCATCAAGCTCACATCGTACTGATCTGCAACATGGGGTTGCGTGCCAGTCGAAGGGGTATTGACGGTGACGCTTCCGGTAGGACTCAAACCAAGCGTTGTCAGAACTGATGGATCAACACATGTACCGCTCGCGCCGGTGTCCACCAACCCACGTATCTGAACAGGATTTGGTACTGGCTGCTGCCCGTACTCGACTTTCGCCGTCAAGCGCCTGAGCGCTTCGATCGGCGAAGACCAACTCGGTAACAAATTACCGAGTCCCGCCTTGTCTTATCACCTAGGATCGCGTCGCGAGAGGACTGCTGCGGGCGTCGCTCGGCCCCTCGCAGTTTGGTTGCCACCGGTTTTCGATTTCTGCAAAACAAGTTGAGAAAGCGAAGATTTTGCAGACCCGAAAGTATCGAGCCCATGGATATCTTCTCTCCTGATTACGAATCTGCAAGGCTGGGGTTGCTATGCGTTTCCCCGAACGCACCCTCACGACCTTCCTTCTTCGATTTATCATCCTTGTATTCTCACTAGCCTCGACCTTATGTTACGCAGGGTCCCCTTACCGTACGCTGGGGCTGCGCTGCAGTCCCGACCAGATATGGTCCGGTTTAGTGTTTGTGGGCCAGTCCACCACCATACCTGTTGCCCTAAGCAATGCTGGCTCGACCCCCTTAACGGTTTCGGCCATCGTCCCGGCGGGCTCTGGATTCGGTATCAGTGGCTTGAATTTGCCTCTTACCTTATCCCCCGGACAGAGCGTGCCCTTCAGCGTCAGCTTCAGCCCTCAGGCACGTGGACGCGTTGATGCAACGTTCGGATTCACCATCGCCTCGGGCCCGACCCTCAATCTCAACGTTCATGGCTGGGGAGCAATCCCGGGTCTGCTTACGGTCAATCCTCCCAGCATCGGCTTTGGAACCGTCCTCACGGGAACGGCCACACAAAACGTAACCATCAAGAGCACTCTTGGCCGCGTGATCGTCAATCAGGCGGTAGTTTCCGGGAGTGGGTTCAGTATCAGCGGACCGAGCTTGCCGCTCATGCTCGGTTGGGGTCAGACTGCGACCTTCAGCGTCACCTTTACCCCCCAATCCAGCGGTGCTGTAACCGGCAGCGTTACGATTCTTAGCAATGGGTCAGGTGCCGGCCTAACCATTCCGCTTACCGGCACAGGAGGGGCCGCTGCGGGGTCACTCAGCGCTACCGCCCCGACTCTTAACTTCGGAAATGTACAGGTCGGGAGTAGTCAGACACTTTCGGAAACTCTGACCAACTCCGGAGGTTCTCCAGTCACCATCAGCCAGGCAACGGCGACGGGTGCTTACGGCGTGAGCGGCCTCGGCCTGCCGATGACTCTGGTGGCTGGTCAGAGTTCGAGCTTCAGCGTGAAGTTCACCCCGACGACCGGCGGATCGGCCGGCGGCAATCTGTCCATCGCCAGCAATGCATCGAATCCTAACCTCAGCGTCCCGCTCTCCGGCTCAGGCGTCACGCCTGGAGCACTCACCGCTACTGTCCCCAGCCTTAGCTTTGGCAGCGTCCAGGTCGGAAGCAGTCAGACACTTTCGGAAACCATGACCAACTCCGGCGGGTCCAATGTGACCATCACCGCGGCCTCCACCGTTATTCCTTACAGCATGAGCGGAATGACCTTGCCTACAACCATAACGCCCGGTCAAAGCGCCAACTTCAGCGTGAAGTTCACGCCGACGACCGGTGGATCGGCCAGCGGCAATCTTTCCATCATTAGCAATGCCTCGAATCCGACAATGGCGGTTCCACTCTCTGGAACCGGAGTCACTCCTGGATCGCTTACCGCTACCGCCAGCAGCCTTAGCTTCGGTAGTGTTCAGGTGGGAAGTAGTCAGACACTTTCTGAGACGCTGACCAACTCCGGCGGATCTTCGGTCACCATCAGCCAGGCAACGGTGACCGGCGCCTATGCGGTGAGCGGCCTTGGCTTGCCGGCAACTCTGGCGGCTGGTCAGAGTACCAGGTTCAGCGTGAAGTTCACGCCGACGACCGGCGGATCGGCCAGCGGCAATCTTTCCATCACCAGCAACGCCTCAAGTCCTACCCTCAGCGTCCCGCTCTCCGGCTCAGGTGTCACTCCTGGATCGCTTACCGCTACCGCCAGCAGCCTTACCTTTGGTACCGTCCAGGTCGGTAATAGTCAGACATTATCGGAGACGCTAACCAACTCAGGAGGCTCCAGCCTGACCGTCACTCAAGCCAACGTTACCGGCACGGGGTTTGGCGTAACTGGATTAACCTTGCCGTTAACCCTGACCCCGGGACAGAGCTTCAATTTCGGCGCCGTCTTTACTCCTACTTCAGGGGGTAACGCCAGCGGCAACATTGCGGTGGTCTCGAATGCCTCGAATCCGAATGTTGCGATCTCAATGTCAGGTAGCGGAGCGGTCGCCGGTCAGCTGACAATTAGTCCGGCCACCCTGAGCTTTGGCAGCGTTGTCGTGGGGCAGAGCAAGAGCATGACCACCACTCTCAACGCCACGGGATCGAGCGTGGTGGTCTCCTCCGCCTCCGCGGGCACTTCGGAGTTCGCCGTGGGCGGGCCGTCGCTTCCGTTGACGATTCCCCCCGGCCAGTCCGCGTCATTTACTGTGACTTTCACACCGCAAGCCAGCGGTGCAGCTTCGGCTGGTGCTTCTTTTGTTAGCAATGCGACAAATTCCACGATGCAGGTGTCGCTCACGGGCAGCGGCACTCCACCGCCGGCACACAGCGTCAATCTTTCCTGGAACCCGAGCACTTCCGGGGCGGTAGGCTACAACGTTTACCGTGGCAACACTTCAGGCGGGCCCTACACTGAGATCAACCCGATGCTCGATCCCAGCACGAGTTATACGGACAGCACAGTCCTGGGTGGGCAAACCTATTATTATGTCTCTACCGCTGTGGATGCGAGTGGTGTGGAGAGTGGATTCTCGAACCAAGTGAAAGCCACAATTCCCGCTCCGTAATGCCCCAAGCGCCTACCTGTCCATCCATAGTGCGCAGCAAAGCAATTCTTGCCGCCAGTTTGAATGCCATTTGAACACCTGTTTCCAGCCGTGTTCGTGGGCTGTCGCCGTCATGCATAATGGGTGAAAAAGCCGAGTGCAAGGATCCAGGAGCCCGTCGGGCTTGCCACTCTCACTGCAAGCGCGCCGCGCGCACGTCCTCGGTCATCATCCGCAGAATCTCGCGTCCGATGGCGAGAGAGGCGGTGGCGGCCGGCGACGGAACGTTCAAAACGTGCAGCATGTTTTTCGCGCGCACGAACTGAAAATCATCCACCAGGAATCCATCTCGCCTCAAAGCTTGCGCCCGCACTCCGGAACCATTGGCGACCAGATCGGAGTCGTGGATCCCAGGAACTAGGCGCTGTAGAGCTTCTACGAACGCGCTCTTTCTCACAGAGCGATAAACCTCACTCACGCCATCTCGCCAGTATTTGTACGCCATACGCCAAAACCCTGGATAGGTGAGCACTCCGGCGGCGTCGCGAAGGTTGAAATCGGTCCAGCGATAACCCTCCCGCTTGAAGGCGAGAACTGCGTTCGGCCCGGCATCCACTGTGCCATCGATGCGGCGGGTGAAATGCACACCAAGGAACGGGAACCGTGGATCGGGCACAGGATAAATGAGTCCTCGCACAAGATATCGCTTCTCCGGAACGAGTTCGTAATATTCTCCGCGAAACGGTACGATCATTACTTCAGGTTCTTGTCCCGCTATGCGGCTTACACGATCACTGTGCAGCCCAGCGCAGTTTATTACGTAACCAGCCTCGAACACGCCACCGCTAGTCTCGACCATCGTTTTCCCGCCACGCTCGACTATACCCACCACCTTTGTGCTGGTCTTCACGGTACCGCCGCGCGCGGCCACAATAGTGGCGTATTTGCTGCACACCGCAGCGTAGTCCGTGATGCCCGCGCCGGGCACGTGCAATCCGCGTAGGCCTCCGCACTGAGGCTCGATCTCGCGGAATTGTTCTGGCTCGAGAAGGCGCAGCCCGGCAATTCCGTTTGCCCGGCCGCGCTCAAGCAAAGATTGCAGACGAGGAAGCTCGTCATCCCGGGTGGCTACGATCAGTTTTCCGCAAACCTGGTGGGCGATATTGTGCTCGCGGCAGAATTTCAACATGGCCGCAGCGCCCTCTACGCACAACCGCGCCTTCATCGATCCCGGCTTGTAGTAGATGCCGGAGTGAATCACGCCGCTGTTGTGCCCGCTTTGATGGCGGCCTACACCGGCTTCTTTTTCTACCAGCAGCAGACGCAGGTGGGGATAGAGTGCGGTGGCGTGCATGGCGGTCGACAATCCGATGATTCCACCGCCGATTACCACGATGTCAAAGTTTTGATCGGGCATGAATGATGCAGTCGAAGACGACTACATAGTTGCTCTAACCCCGGATCCTGCTGCGCACTCGGTGAGTATATAACCTCGGTTCAGGGCCTTCCGGGCGGCTCAATAGGGGAGAATGACATGCTAGAATCCAGACGCGACTACCAAATTTCCAAATGACAATGACGATAACTGAGTCCTCATCCACGACTATTTTTTCCGAACTGAAGAGCCGGATTGACAAGCGCCAGGCGCGGGTTGCCATCATGGGACTGGGCTATGTAGGGTTGCCGCTAGCGCTGCTCTATAGCGAGCAGAAGTTTCCCGTGACGGGCTTCGACATCGACCAACGCAAGGTGTCTACGCTAACCCAGGGCGGATCTTACATTTTTCGCATTGCGGCCAGCGAGATCCAGCAAGCGAGGGCACGCGGCTTCGAAGCCACCACAGACTATTCGCGATTGACTGAGATGGATGCCATCATCATTTGCGTGCCCACGCCGCTGAACGAATATCACGAGCCTGATCTCAGTTACATCACTGACACAGCCAAAGCCATCGCTCCTCATCTGCGTGCCGGTCATCTGGTGGTACTAGAGAGCACAACCTATCCCGGGACCACGGAAGAAGTCATGATTCCCATCCTCGAAAAGGGGAACCCTCACGGTTTTAAGGCGGCGCGGTCAGGAGCATCGAGCGCGCAGGAGTTTTACGTGGCGTTCTCGCCTGAACGGGAAGATCCCGGCAATCAAACGGTAGCGCGGCGGGATATTCCAAAGGTGGTGGGCGGGCTGGATCCGCAAGCCTCGGAGCTGGCCGCAGCGCTGTACGGAGCGATCTTTAACCGGGTAGTGCGGGTCTCATCGCCGGCGGTGGCGGAGATGACCAAGCTCCTGGAGAATATTTACCGCTGCGTGAATATTGCTTTGGTGAACGAGCTGAAGTTGTTGTCGCTGCGTATGGGTTTGGACATCTGGGAAGTGATCGCAGCGGCTTCCACCAAGCCGTTTGGCTTTCACGCTTTCTATCCCGGGCCGGGATTAGGTGGGCATTGCATCCCCATTGATCCTTTTTATCTGGCATGGAAGGCGAAGGAGTGGGATTTCCGCACTCGTTTCATCGAACTGGCGGGCGAGATCAACGCCAATATGCCGTATCATGTGCTGGAATCGGTGTCTAAAGCCTTGAATCAGCACAAGAAGGCGCTGAACGGGGCCAAAGTACTGGTTCTAGGCGTGGCTTATAAAAAGGACATTGATGATCTGCGTGAATCGCCCGCTCTCACGATCATCGAATTGCTGCAAAAGCAGGGGGCCGTGGTCAGCTACCACGATCCCTATTTCCCGACCGTGGGCAAGGGACGAAAGTACGATCTACAGATGAAGTGCGCCACGCTGGAAAACCTGGGGCAATACGATTGCGTGCTGATCGTGACCGACCACTCTGACTATGACTACGAACGCATCGTGCGCGAATCACAACTGGTGGTGGACACGCGCAATGCGACCCGCGGCATCCGCAGCCCGAAAATTGTGCCCTGTTAGCGAGTGGAGACCCGACAGGCACAACAATCAGAAGGTTGGATGACCAAGTTCTCACCACAACTGCGTTTTGCCCTACTCGGTGCGATTTCTCTAGCAATTTGGTGGCGTCCATTAACCACCACGCTTGTGCTGGCGGCGAACGATGACCAGTACACTCACATATTCCTGATTGTTCCCGTGAGCGCCGCGCTTATCTTTCTGGAGTGGCGCTCGGTCGACGGCGCGCTTGAGCCGAATGTTCCGCTTGGTTCGGCGTTAATTCTGCTCGCTTCTATCATCGGCTGCTTTGGCAGCTTTGGGGCGGGACGGGTATCGCCCGACGTCCGACTTTCTCTGAACATGGCCGCGTTGGTAACTTGGTGGATTGCAGCCTTTGTCTTTTTCTTCGGGAGTCGTATTGCGCGGACCCTGGTCTTTCCTCTTTGCTTCCTGTATTGGCTCATACCGATTCCAGAAAACATCTTGAATGGAGTAGTCAGCGGCTTACAGCGCAGCTCCGCTTGGACGGCCCGAGAGCTCTTTATCTTGGCTGGCGTTCCAGTTAGCCAAAACGGTGTTCTGCTGTACATCCCGAGGTTGACGATTGAAGTGGCTAAAGAGTGCAGCAGCATTCGTTCCACGCTGATGTTAGTGGTCACGGGTATGGTGCTGGCACATCTTTTTTTACGCTCGATGAGCAGGAAAATTCTGGTTGTGCTCGCTACGATTCCGCTTTCGATTGCCAGGAATGGATTTCGAATTTTCGCTCTGTCAATGCTGGGAATTCACGTAGATCCGGGATTCCTCTTTGGAAACCTGCATCATAGAGGCGGGATTGTGTTTTTTGTTCTGGCGCTGGCGGCGATTTTATTTCTGCTCTGGATGTTACGCCGGAGCGAAGATCAGCGACCCCTGGCGCCAGCTTCAGATCTGACCGGCGCTTGATTGTGTTCTTTGTGACTCGGAGGTCTCGCGATCGTCCTCTCTACGGAATTGCGGCCGCCGTTTGATTCGAATATGAACTCTCTTTCCAGTCCGAATCCACTGCGGTGGTGACGTAGAAATAGGTAAGCCCGGATTGAACCGTTACGTCGTCATAGCTTGTGCTTGGTTGCGGCGTGGAGGTCAACCTCGAGTAAGGCCCTCCATTCTTTATGCCGCGATAGACGTTGTAGCCCATCACCTGAGAGGCGCTGGGATCCCACGACAAATTCACGCTATGTGTCGACAATTGAGTTCCATTGCCGCTGAGGACTTGCGACCGGGGGGAGTTTGAGGCACTACTGACAAAATTGATGCTTCCGGGAGAGTTCCCTGTAGCCTGCGGAGCAAAGGTAACTGTAAATGAAATGCCCTGTCCGGCCGGCAACACGATAGGGAAGCTGATTCCGCTGACGGAATACCCTTGACCGCTCCAGGCCGCTGACGACACCGTAACACTGGCGTTAGTTGCCGTCAGAGTGCCTAGCAATGCCTTGCTCTCGCCGACAAGCACGCTGCCGAAGTTCATTGAGGAGGGAGACACGGCGAGCTGCGCCGCGCCCCCAGTAACAGACTTCGTGCCTGTGCCCGCGCCGCCACCGCAGCCGATGAACACAGCAATCGTCAGGCCTAGTAACAGGAGGTAACCTCCTGTCCGATGTTTGCAGTTCTTCACAGCGATCCATTCTTCGTGATGGCGGTCGAGGTTGCTAGAGGTCAGAGGTGCAGCATCGCGAGGGCAGTGATACGACAACTTACGTAACTCTCCTGTTGTTCGATTTGGCGTATTAAAGCCGATACTTCAGTTGTGTAGCTAAAGTCATGAAAATAAATGTATTAACTGACGTGGCTGATACCGTCACCTTAGGGGATCGGGCTACGGTGAAGGGACCACCGCCTTCACTTGATTCGAGAATCCGCTCTCTCTGCCGCTCGAATTCAAGGAGGTCGAGACGTAGTAATAAGTGTTTCCACTCACCACCGTGGTGTCCGTATAAGTAGTGCTGGGATCGACGGTCGGATTGATCTGGACGTAAGGGCCCCCTGAAACAGAGCCGCGATAAACGTTGTAACCGATGACCCTAGAACTGCTCGCGTCCCAACTCAGATTGACGCTATGGCCAGTTGTCGAAATTCCGCTTCCGGTGACGGCTTCCGCGATTGGCGAGTTCGACGCGTTGCTGGCGAAGGAAATGCTGCCCGACGCGGTGCCAGAGCTTTGAGGCTTGAAATTCAGACTAAACGATGCGCTTTTTCCGGCCGCCAGAGTCAGCGGAAATGTCACTCCGCTCAGCGTAAATTCCGAATTATTAGTAGTGGCCGACGAGATGGTGACGCTCGACCCGGTTGCGCTGAGCGTAATTGGCCGGCTCTTGCTCGTCCCTACATTTACGCCATTGAAATTCGTGCTGCTGGGAGACTCCGCTAACTGTCCAGAAGCTGCGCCGGCACCTGACAACGATATTGTGAGCGATGAATTCGACGCGGTTGATATCACCGAAATGCTTCCTGACGCGCTACCTCCGGTCGTCGGGGCAAAGACAGCGCCAAAGGTGAAGCTTTGTCCGGGGGCGAGAGTCAGCGGCAAACTTAATCCGCGCACTTTGAACGCAGCGCCAGCCGGACGGACTTGGGAGACGGTAAGACTGGAATTGCCTGAGTTCGTCAAAGTTTCAGGAAGAGTTTCACTCTTCCCCGGCGGCACGCTGCCAAAGCTGATGCTTGAAGGGTTGGCCCCTAGGATGCCCCCGGTTACGCCCGTGCCATGGACATCAAGGAAGAGGGGTCCGTATGCGGTGTTATTGATTATTTCAAAGTTACCATCCGTGTGGCTGGCTGCACGGGGGGTGAAGCTGATGCTGAATCGCACACTCTGTCCCGCAGCGAGCGTCATCGGCAACGACAGGTTGTTCAAGATAAATCCGGGAGCCGCTGGGTACAGTCTGGAAAGCGTTATCGTGGTCGAACCCGTGTTGCTAAGTTTCGCCGACTGCGTTTCAGTTCGGCCCACAAGGACCCTGCCAAACCAAAAATTACAGGGAGCGCAAGTTAGAGGGTCAGAACCAGCACTGCCTCGCTGCCACAGATTCGGATCTGCACCGTTTTGCGCAAGACTGATCTGACAGGTAAGGAAAAGTGCGAATAAAAG
>Ga0210409_10007805_pt1 | contig 10970 bp, 8 predicted proteins | sample IncBWH17MmetaG_FD_161649 | JGI IMG/M metagenome (GOLD analysis project Ga0210409, IMG submission 161649) | Forest soil microbial communities from Barre Woods Harvard Forest LTER site, Petersham, Massachusetts, United States - Inc-BW-H-17-M | ecosystem: Environmental > Terrestrial > Soil >...
CTGAACCCGTCCTCACGATCGCCAACCAACTCACGATCCTGCGCATGGCGCTGGCCCCTGTCCTGGTCGTCCTTCTGCACTACCGGATCCACAAGGGGGCCCTCATCGTGTTCGTGGTGGCGGGGTTGACCGACCTCCTGGACGGCTTGATCGCCCGCCTGGGGCACCAGCGGACAACGCTCGGGGCCACCCTGGATCCGGTGGCAGACAAGATCCTGCTCGGCTCGTCCTACGTGGCCCTGACCTGGAGCTCGGGGCTCTACTGTGCGATCCCCGTCTGGCTGACCGTGACCCTCCTCTCCCGGGACGCCATCATCGTGGTGAGCGTGGCCGTGATCAACCTGACCCTGGGGCGCCGCGTCTTCTACCCCTCCCTCCTGGGCAAGGTCGCCACCGGGAGCCAGCTCCTGACCGCGGGGGTCGTGTTCCTGATGAACGCGATGGGGGAGTGTCAGCCCCTGGTGGAGCACCTCTGCCGGCTCACCTGCGCCATCACCGTGGTTTCCGCCCTGCACTACGTTTATCGGGCTTCCGTCCGGCGGGCCCCGCGGCTCCCGGGCCCCTGAGCGGGCCGCGGAAGGCCGCTCAGAGTCCGAGCTTCTGGCGGAAGTAGGCGAGGGTGTTGCGGAGCCCTTCCTCCAGGGCCACCCGCGGCTCCCAGCCGAGCCGCTCGCGCGCGCGCGCGATGTCGGGCTGACGCACCCGGGGGTCGTCGACGGGGAGCGGCCTTCCCACGATCCGGCTCCGGGAGCCGGTCAGGGCCAGGATCCGCTCCGCGAGCTGCCGGATGGTCATCTCCTGGGGGTTGCCCAGGTTGACGGGTTCGTCGACCGCGGAGACCATGAGGCGGTAGACCCCGTCCACGAGGTCGGAGACGTAACAGAGGCTCCGGGTCTGGCTTCCGTCCCCGAAGACGGTGACGTCCTCGCCTCGCAGCGCCTGGCTGAAGAAGGCGGGGATGGCGCGGCCGTCCTCCACGCGCATGCGGGGGCCGTAGGTGTTGAAGATGCGGGCGATCCGCGTCTCCACCCCGTGCACGCGGTGGTAGGCCATGACCATGGCCTCCGCGAAGCGCTTGGCCTCGTCATACACGCCGCGGGGGCCCACGGGGTTGACGTTGCCCCAGTAGTCCTCCCGCTGCGGGTGCACCAGGGGATCCCCGTAGACCTCGGAGGTGGAGGCGAGGAGAAAGCGCGCGCTCTTGGCCTTGGCCAGGCCCAGGCCGTTGTGGGTGCCCAGGCTCCCCACCTTGAGGGTCTGGATGGGCACCCGCAGGTAGTCGATGGGGGAGGCCGGGCTCGCGAAGTGGAAGATGAAGTCGAGGGGGCCGGGGAGGGAGATGTAGTTGGTCACGTCGTGCTTGACAAAAACGAAGTCCCGTCCCGTGAGGTGGGCGATGTTGGACACGTCGCCCGTGAGCAGGCTGTCCATCCCGACCACGCTCAAGCCCCGGTCGAGAAGGTACTCGCAGAGATGGGATCCGATGAAGCCGGCGGCCCCGGTGACGAGAGCCCTAGGCAAAGCTCAGCCCGCCGCCCGGGACGAGTGGAGGGGGGGCGGGAGCGGCGCCCGGGTCCCCTCAATAGGCATGCTTTTGGCCGAATCCCCGGAAGAGGGTCAGGATCAGGATCTTGATGTCGAGGAGCAGGGACCAGTTCTCGATGTAGTAGAGGTCGTACTCGATCCGCTTCTCGATCGAGGTGTTCCCGCGCCACCCGTTCACCTGGGCCCAGCCCGTGATCCCGCTCTTGACCCGGTGGCGCAGCATGTACTGCGGGATCTGCTTCTTGAACTGGGCGACGAAGGGCGGCCGCTCCGGGCGCGGCCCCACCAGGCTCATGTCCCCCCGGACCACGTTGATGAGCTGGGGGAACTCGTCCAGGTTGAAGCGCCGGAGCCAGGCCCCGATCGGGGTGCGCCGCGGGTCCTCGGAGCTGGCGAAGACGGGGCCGGTGTCCTTCTCCGCCTCGTCCACCATGGTCCGGAACTTGAAGATCTGGAACGTCCTCCCGTCCAGGGTCATGCGCTCCTGGCGCAGCAGGACCGGTCCCTTGCCGCCGAAGAGCTTGATGAGGACGGCGATCACCGGGAGGAAGCACAGGAAGAGGAAGGTGAGGCCGGCGGAGCCGATGACCACGTCCATGACCCGCTTGACCATGCTGTTCCAGCCCCGGAGGGGGACCTCGTTCAGGCTGATGATGGGGATGCCGTCCAGGTCTTCCAGGGCGGCCTTGATGGTGGCGTATTGGACGAGATCGGGCACGACCTTGATGTCGAGGCACTCGTTGCTCACGGCCTTGATGAGGCCGACGAGCTTGGCATGGTCCTCGAGAGGCAGGGCCACGTAGATCTGATCGGCGCCCGTCTCCCGCGCCACCTCCGCCGCCTGCTCCAGCGTGCCCAGGACGGGGAGCCCCGCCGGACCCGGATGGCCGGGGGTGTCGTCCAGGAAACCTAGGACACGGTAGCCCAGCTCGCGATGGGCCCCCAGCGTCTCCGCCACCGCCGCGCCCAAGTCGCCCGCGCCCGCTACCAGCACCCGCCTCACGTTGTAGCCGGCCGCCCAGAGCCGCTCCAGATAGCGGCGGAGCCCATGGCGGCCCAGGTTCAGGAGCAGCACGTCGAGGAGGATGAAGAGGCCCACCACCGCTTGGCTGTACTCCCAGAGGGGGGCCACCCCGGGCTGGAACCGGTAGTAGACGCGAACGTAGAGCGTCGCCCCCAGGGTCAGGGCGGAAGCGATGAGGACGCTGAAGAGGATGCCGAAAAACTCATCGATGCGGCTGCGGCCCCGCTTCACCTGGTAGAGGCCGTGGAAGTAGAGCACGGCCGGCCAGAGCAAGGAGAGGAGAGGCAGGAGCAGGAGATAGCGTGAGAGCTCGGGCACGCCCTTGGTGACGGGGATGACGCGCCCGAGGGCTTCGAAGCGGAGGAGGTAGGCCAGGATCCAGGCCAGGTTCGTGGCCACCACGTCGACGAGGACGAACGCGGCGACCATGACCCGGGTCTGGAACTTCACCATGGGGTGTTCGTCTTCATGCGGGCGAGGCTCCGATGGGCGGCTCCTCCGTCCGCCCGCGCTGCTTGAGCGCCTTCTCCACGAACGCCCGGAACCGAGCCTCGAACACCTGGCGGCTACCGGCCTCGGCCCGGGTTCGAAGCGTAACCCTATTAAAACTCAGGGCCTCCAGGGAGTCAATGGCGGCCTTGAGGCCGGCGGGGGAGGCCTCCCCGAAGAGCAGCCCCGTCTCTTCCGCGGATACCGATTCCGGCCCTCCGCCCTCGGCGAAGACCACGGCCGGGCGGCCGCAGGCCATCGCTTCCAGGGGCACGATCCCGAAGTCTTCGATCCCGGCCATGATCACGGCGCGGCAGGAACGGTAGAGCTCGCGCAGGGCGGCGTCGTCCACCCGGCCGAGGAAGCTGGCTTCGGGGGGGGCGAGGGCCCGGAGCCGGACCTCCTCCGGGCCGGTGCCGACGATCTTGAGGGGCCGCCCGGTGCCGCGGTAGGCCTCGAGGATGAGGTCCACGCGCTTGTAGGGGGCGAGGGCGGAGACCACGAGGTCGAAGCTGCCGGCGGCGTCCGCTCCGGGGGTGAAAAAGTCGGTGTCCACGGGGGGCGGGATCACCTCCGCCTCGCGGCCGTAGTAGCGAAGGATGCGGGCGGCCACGTACCGGCTGTTGGCCGCGTAGCGGTCGACGGCGCCGGCGGTCGCGACATCCCAGGCGCGCAGGCCCTCCGCGGCCAGGGGAACGACCCAGCGGGCCAGGGGAGAGAGCCGGGAGGGGGCGAAGTAGTCGAGGTACCGGTCCCAGACGTACCGCATGGGGGTGTGGCAGTAGCACAGGTGGAGGGCGCCGCGCGCGACCCGCACCCCCTTGGCCACGCAGTGTGAGCTGGAGATCACGAGATCGTAGCCGGTGGTGTCGATGGCGGCGGCGGCGGCGGGAAAGAGCGGCAGGTAGTGGCGGTAGCGCCGGGCCGCGCCGGGGAGCGACTGCACGAACGTGGTGCGGATGTCGCGCGCCTCGAGCTCCGGGCAGAGCGAGCCCCGCACGTGGAGAAGCGTGAAGATCGGAGCCTCGGGAAAGAGGCGGGCCAGGGAGAGCAGAACCTTCTCTCCCCCCCGCATCCCGGTCAGCCAGTCGTGGACGAGGGCGACTCTCAGCGCATTTCCTGGGCGGCGAGCGCGGGGAGCGGCCGCCCCAGGGCCCTCAGATAGCCGGAGTGGATGGCCTTGACGGAGCGTTTCCAGCTGAAGTCACGGACGCGGGCTCGGCCCCGCTCCACGAGCACGGCGCGGAGGGCGTCGTCCCCCAGGATCCGCTCGATCCCGAGCGCGATCTCGTCCACGCTGTAGGGGTCCACGAGGAGGGCGGCGTCACCGACCACCTCGGGCAGAGAGGAGATGCGCGAGGTCACCACCGGGGTCCCGCAGGCCATGGCCTCCAGGGGAGGCAGGCCGAACCCCTCGTAAAGGGAGGGGAAGGCGAAGGCGGAGGCCAGGCGGTAGAGGGCGGCCAGGGTGCGGTCGGGGACGAAGCCGAAAAAGCGCACGTCCTGGCGCACGCCTGCGCCCTCCACGCTCCGGCGCAGCGAGCCGTACCGGGTCACCTCGTCGCCAATGATGAAGAGCTTCAGGTCGTCGTGGCCCGGGCGCTGCTTCACGCGTCCGAAGGCGGCGATCAAGCGCTCGAGGTTCTTGTGGGGCTTGATGTTCCCCGCGAAGAGCACGAAGCGGCCCCGGATCTGGTAGCGCTCCTTGACCCGCTCCATCTCCTCCGGGCCGGGGTCCTCCAACATGGCGGCGTCGATCGCGTTGGGCACGACGAGAACGCGCTCGGGGTCGGCCCAGGGATAGAAGCGGAGGATGTCGCGGCGCGAGGCCTCGGAGACCGTGAACACGAGCGCGCTGCGCCGGATCGCGTTCCCCATCATGAAGTGCGCGTAACGCCAGCTCATGCGGCTCGGGAGGTACTCCGGGAAGAGGAGGTGGATGCAGTCGTGGATGGTCACCACCGAAGGGATGGTGCAGAGCACCGGACGCACGTAGTGGGGCGAGTGGAGGAGCTCGGCTCCGAGCCGGCGGAGCTTGACCGGAATCGTGATCTGCTCGCGGAGGCTATAGCCCGCGGAATCGTCCACCACGGGCACGAAGTTGTCGGCCAGGTCTCGGAGGGTGGGGGCGTCGTTGTGGTGGCAGAAGACGAAGTAGGTGCTGTCACCGTCCAGGCCGGCCAAGTGCCGCACCAGGTTGCGGACGTAGGTCCCGATCCCGTAGTCCCTCCACTTCCGGGCGTCGATCGCGACCTTCATCGGGACTGCCGCTCCTTGACGAGCGCCTCGCCGCTGGTCGGGCCCCCTCGATTCCCAGAGGTCTCATCCAGGAGGCGCGGGGTCGGGGTCCACGTCGGGTGTCTCTCTCCAAGTGCCGGTCCCACCCTAGCATGAGCCCGCCGCTGGTCGCAAAGGGAATCAGGCTTTCCACGCCGCGCGAAGGAGCCGACCCGCGTCGCGGCGGAGCCCCTGACGCTCCGGCCCCCGCCCCAGGGCGGCCACCCATCGGGAGAGCGCGAGCAGGGAGACGTGGGCGCGGAGGAGGGCCAGGGACAGCCGTCCGTTGTGCTTCCGGTAGTAGAGGATATGGCTCCGGTGATACTCCAGGTCCCCCCGGGTGCCCGCCTTCTCCATGCTCCGCCCCAGATGGTGGAGGACGTCCGCGCGGGGGGTGAAGAGAATCCGCCATCCCGCCCGGCGCACCCGGACACAGAGGTCCACGTCCTCCTCGTAAAGAAAGAACGCTTCGTCGAAGCCGCCCACGGCGAGGAGGGCCTCTCGCCGCGCGAGCAGGCAAGCCGCCGAGACCCACGGCGGCTCGTGCTCCTCCGCGTGGATGCGCTCGGCCCGGGCCAGGGCGGCGGGGACGCGCCCCCGAACGCCGCGTACCAAGCGCCGCTGCCTCCACTCGCTCAGGGGCGTCAGGGCCGGCCCCGAAGAAACCTGAATGGTCCCGTCCGTGCCCCGGGTGCGGGGCCCTACCACCCCGACCTCCGGACGGGCGTCGAGGAGCGCGACCAAGGTCTCGAGGGCGCCCGGGCGGACCTCCGCGTCGCTGTTCAGGAAGAGGACGTAGGGAGCCCGTGCCTCGCGAAGACCGCGGTTGGCGGCCCGGGCGAATCCGAGGTTCTCGTCGTTCTCGAGAAGAAGGACGGTGGCAAAGTCGCGGCGGACGGTCTCCGGCGATTGATCCCCGCTCGCGTTGTCCACCACGATCACCTGCAGGGGCAGGGTCGCCTGGTCGACCAGGGAGCGGAGGCAGCGCCGGAGCTCCTCGCGGGTGTTGAAGGAGACGATGACCACCGCGACCCGGGCGGGATCGGGCCCGCCCTGGAAGGGCCCCCTCACGGGGTCGCCCTGTGCAGCGCGCCCAGCGTTCGACGGGCGGTCTCCGCCCAGGAGTAGCGGGCGGCCAGGGCGCGTCCCCGGGACACCAGCGACTCCCGGAGGGCCTGGTCGCGGAAGAGGCGTTCCAGGCCCCCCGCGACCGCGCCCACGTCTCTTGGCTCCACCACCAAGGCGGCCTCTCCGAATATCTCGCTCAACGCCGGGCGCCGGCTGACGAGGAGGGGCACGCCGCGGGCCGCCGCTTCGAGCGCGGGGAGCCCGAAGCCCTCGTACTCGGAGAGAAAGACCGCGGCGTCCGCGGCCGCGTAGGCCTCGGCCAGGGTAGCCTCGCCCACGAAGCCCAAGAGCCGCACGTGGCTCTCGAGGTCGAGCCGGCGGACCAGTCCTTCGAGGTCGAGCCGGGGATGGGTCCGGTTCTCTCCAATCACGTCGAGGCGGAGCTGGGGCCAGGGCCGGCGCAAGAGGGCGGCGGCGTGGAGCAGCTCGGGCAGGCATCGGCGGTTCAGGATCGCGCCCACGGTGAGGAGGTAGGGACCGCGGGCGCCCCGCCGGGCCCGCGCCTCTTCGCGGGGGGGCGGGGGGGGCAGATCATCGTCGGCGCCCAGGGGGACGTGGAGGATACGGTCGCCGCAGTCCGGGAAGTGGCCCGCAATCTCGCGCCGCGTGAACTCGGAGCAGGCCAGGATCGTGCGGGAGGCGCGAATGCTCGCCGCCACCAGCGCCCGCCGGCGAAGGCCGTCGAGGGCCCCGAAGTCCTGGGGATGCGAGAAGAACGAGAGGTCGTGGACGGCCGTCACCCGGGGGACGTCGAGGCTAAGGGGACAGGTGTAGGCGGGCGAGAAGAAGGCCTGGACGCCGTCGGCGCGGGCGGCCGCGGGCAGGCTCCGCTCCTGCCACAGGAGCCCGCGCCGGGGAGGGAGGCCGCGGCAGAGGATTCGGGGATGGGCGAGGACGGGGTCGGGGGGGGGAGGGCCGTTGAAGTAGGCCACAAGGCGGTCGCCTTCCCCCGCGGTCCAGAGCCGGAGCAGGTTGCGGAGATAGCGGCCCGTCCCCGTGGGGCGGCCTTGGAGCTCCCGGGCGTCCACGCCGATCGTGAGGGCCCCCGTCCCCAAGGACCGCGGAGTCGGGCTCACCGGCCTAGGACGCGGCGGTAGAAGCCTATGGTCTCGCGCACCGCGGCATCCCAATCGAAGCGCCGGCTCCGGGCAAGACCCTTCTGCCGCTGAGCCTCCGCGTAGGCGGGGTCGTCCAGGACGCGTTCCAAGCCCGCCGCGATCGATCCCGCGTCCGTGGGATCGACGAGGGTGCCGGCGTCGCCGGCAATCTCCTCCAGGGCTGATCCCCGTGAGCAGACCACGGGCAGCCCGGCGGCCATGGCCTCGGCGGCGGGGAGTCCGAATCCCTCCTCCAGGGAGGGCAGGACCAGAAGGGCGCAGGCGGCCATGAGGGCCCTGAGCTCGCGGGTGGCGAGGTAGCCGGTGGAGCGGATCTGGGGGCCGATCAAGGAGCCACCCTGGGCCCATCCGGGGCCGGGCCCCACGAGCACAAGGGGGGGGGTGCGGGGGCGCCGGCGGGCGAGCCCCATGTAGGCCATGGCCAGGTTCACCACGTTCTTGCGCTTTTCGTCGTTGCCCACGTAGAGGATGGCCCCCCGGGGAAGCCCGCGGCGGGCGAGCACGGCCTCGACCTCGGGGGCGGGAACGGGGGCTCGGTAGATGGGGTCGACGCCGTAGGGGGTGACCGCCAGTTTTTCCTCGGGGACGTCCAGGAGGCGCCGGATGTCGGAGGCCGTGAACTCGGAGCCGCAGAGGACGCCGTCGGCGCGACGGACGTGCGCCCGAACCAGGGGCACGTAGTCGCGCTGCACCTCCGCCCGCGTCATCTCCGGATGTTTCAGGAAGAACAGGTCATGGATGGTGAGCACGTGGCGGGCCCTCCGACCGGGGACAATCAGGGGGTGGGGTGAGTGGATGAGGTCGAGGGGGGCCCCCACCAGGCGGTCGAGGGAGGGCGCCCCCAGCCGGTTCCAGGCGAAGTTGAGGGCGCGCACGGGGATGCGGCGGTCCACGAAGGTGACGTTGGGAGCCCAGGCGCGGGCCGGGTAGCGGTCGCGGAGGGAGGCGGAGAAGAAGAAGAAGCGGTCCTCCGGCGCCGCCACCGGCAGCCTTTCCGCGAGGGCCAGGATGTAAGCCCCCGCCCCCGTGGGCCGCACGAGGGAAGGCCGGAGGTCGAGGCCCACATTCATGGTTGCTTCCGGAGTCGATGATACCAAGCCGCGCCCGGGGGCACGAGTGGGCGGGCTCAGGGGAGGGTCGTTGTGCTAAAGTCACGGGTCGCTGCCGTGGCCGCCACGGCGAGCGGGGGGTGCGAGCGTGAACATAGGAGTGGTAGGCAGTGGCTACGTCGGCCTCGTGGTGGGAGCGTGCTTAGCGGAGAACGGCAACTCCGTGGTCTGCGTCGACTCCGACGCGGACAAGATCAAGGCTCTCTCCGCGGGCGAGATCCCCATCTACGAGCCGGGGCTCGCGGAGATGGTGCCGCGCAACGTGGCCGAGGAGCGCCTGCGCTTCACTACCGATCTCGCGGGCGCGGTGCGGGCGAGCGAGGTCCTCTTCATAGCGGTGGGGACGCCCCAGGGCGAGGACGGCTCCGCGGATGTGAAGTACGTGCTCGCGGTGGCGGAGGGCATCGCCCGCGCCATCAACGGGTTCAAGATCGTGGTCAACAAGTCCACGGTTCCCGTGGGCACCGCGAAGCGCGTCCAGGAAGTCATGGCCGCGATCACCACCCAGCCCTTCGCGGTCGTCTCCAACCCCGAGTTCCTGAAGGAAGGGGTGGCGGTGGACGACTTCCTGAAGCCGGACCGCATCGTCATCGGCACCGATGACCCGGAGGTGGAAGCCGTGATGCGGCAGCTCTACGAGCCCTTCGTGCGCACCGGCAACCCCATCCTGGTCATGGACCACGCCTCCGCCGAGCTCACCAAGTACGCCGCCAACGCCATGCTCGCCACCCGCATCTCCTTCATGAACGAGATCGCCAACCTCTGCGACAAGGTGGGAGCGGACGTCCGGCAGGTGCGGCTGGGGCTGGGTCGGGACGCGCGGATCGGGGCCTCCTTCCTGTTTCCGGGCGTGGGCTACGGGGGCTCCTGCTTCCCCAAAGACGTCCGCGCGCTGCTCCGCATCGGCCACGACTTGGGTTGCGAGCTGGCGGTGGTGGCGGCGGTGCATCGAGCGAACGAGATGCAGAAGCGGATCCTCGTCCCCCGCGTCGAGGCCTATCTGGGCGGTCTCGCCGGCCGGGTGGTGGCGGTGTGGGGGCTGGCCTTCAAGCCCCGCACGGACGACGTGCGGGAGGCCCCCGCCCTGGCCATCATCGAGGCCCTCCTGGCCGGCGGCGCCTCCGTCCGAGCCTACGATCCCAAGGCCAGCGCGACCGCGCGCCGGGTCTTGGGCGACCGCGTGGTCCTGTGCTCGCGGAATTACGAAGCGGTGGAGGGGGCGGACGCGCTGGTGGTGGTCACGGAGTGGAACGAGTTCCGGGAGCCCGACTTCCGCCGGATGAAGTCCCTGATGCGCCGCCCCGCGGTCTTCGATGGGCGGAACATCTACGATCCGAGGCAGCTGCGGGAGCTGGGTTTCCACTACGAAGGCATCGGCCGGCGGTGAGGGTGCTGGTCACGGGTGGCGCCGGCTACATCGGCAGCCACGCCGCCCGTGAGCTCAAGGACGCGGGCCACGACGTGGTCGTGCTCGATGACCTCTCGGCCGGCCATCGGGGGGCGGTCCCCACGGGGATCCCCCTGGTGGTGGGGGATCTGGGCGATCTTGGCACGCTGCGCCGAGCCCTCTCCGGCGTAGAGGCGGTCCTCCACTTCGCGGGCCTCCTGAGCGTCGGGCAGTCGGTCGCGGACCCTATCCCGTATTACCGCACCAACGTCGCGAAGGGGGTGGCCCTGCTCGGGGCCATGGCGGAGGCGGGCGTGGGGAAGCTGGTCTTCAGCTCCACCTGCGCGGTCTACGGGATGCCGGTCCGCATTCCCCTGGACGAGGACCATCCCCAGGACCCGATCAGCCCCTACGGGGCGACCAAGCGGGCCTTCGAGCGGGCCCTCTCCGACCTGGGGGCGGCCGGGCGCCTGCGCGCGGTATCGCTCCGCTACTTCAACGCCTCCGGCTGCCATCCCGACGGCTCCCTGGGCGAGGATCACCGGCCCGAGGAGCATCTCATCCCCCTCGCCCTGGACGCGGCGCTGGGACGGCGGCCCCCCCTGAGCATCCACGGCACCGACTACGACACCCCCGACGGGACCTGCATCCGCGACTACATCCACGTCCAGGATCTGGCCCGGGCCCACGTCCTCAGCCTGCGCGCGCTGGAGGGCGGCGAGCCCTTTCAAGCCTTCAACCTGGGGAGCGAGAGCGGCCATTCCGTACGGGAGGTCCTGCAGTCGGTGGAGCGGGTGACGGGCAAACCGGTGCCGGCCCGGGCCGGCCCGCGGCGGCCGGGGGATCCTTCCCGGCTCGTGTCCTCCGCGGCCCGCATCCGTGCCTTGGGGTTC
>Ga0210409_10007806_pt1 | contig 10970 bp, 12 predicted proteins | sample IncBWH17MmetaG_FD_161649 | JGI IMG/M metagenome (GOLD analysis project Ga0210409, IMG submission 161649) | Forest soil microbial communities from Barre Woods Harvard Forest LTER site, Petersham, Massachusetts, United States - Inc-BW-H-17-M | ecosystem: Environmental > Terrestrial > Soil >...
TGAGGGGCGTATGCCTGCTCTGTCTGAATTGCTGGATGTGATCGCAGAGGGTCGCGCTGAATATCGCGGGAAAATTTTGATGGCGAGGAAGGAAAGGAGGAAGTCGTGAATGATGAACTCTTGGAAAGGGATCCATGCCGCCGACCCAGCGGAAGCATCCGCGCCTTCTTCTCCACCAAGGAAGAGGCGGAAGCTTTCGCGGCGGACCCCGAGAACACCGATTACCACGGTGACATCGCAAACCGCTGCGGGAGGTGCGGACGTTGGCATCTTTCTCGCATTGAATGGCTGGTGCCGGAATCTGCTCGGCGAATGACGAGCGTCAACTGATGATCTCCCGGCGAACTTTCATCTTGTCCGGAACAGTTGCCCTGCTCCCGTTGCCTGCCAACCCGTACGATCAGTTTCTGATGGCGTTACGTGCGTCTCTTATTAAATTGGCGCAGAACGGTTACCTGGTGGAGCGGTTCTCGATCTCCCCACCTCAAAACGGACGGCGGATGACATACGGTGAATTCTTGCGCAGGCAGAGGGAGCATCGCCGGGAAGTATTCTCCCGACTGACCGAGGAAGAGAAAGCCGCAGCTTGGAAATTGCGGTGCGACTGGCTCCACTCGGAACTTCCCCGGCTTGTGCGGCACGGACAACGGGTTGGCCTTTGCTCTCTCTGTTCCGTTGTTGCGCTGACAACGCATCGATGGCCGGAAGCGTTCTCTTGCAACTGCGGCGCTGTAATCGTTCTCGACAGGTGGCTGCCTGATGATAGAGAGCGGGTACTGATGAGATTCCCGGTTTGCAGTTGGACGTTGGCCAAGTATTAGCGTTCAATTCTCCGGTAACCACGTCCGTTTGCAATACCTTAATCGAGTATTCAGAGTTTTATCGATCTGTACGTTTTATCATAGTCTTTTGAAGTAACGTCCAGTGAGTGGTATCCAAGAATTTATGACTAGACAAAAGAGATACGATCATGGATAGTGGCCGACACGTTATATCTGACAGAGAGGCACTCCCAGATGCCGAATACCTTGTCTCGCATTTTGTCGTTGTTAACAGCAGCTCTAGTTCTTGCGGCTACACAGGCGTTTACTACCCTTGGACAATCAGGTAACGGACAAGGTAAGGGCCAGAATCAAAGTCAAAACCAGGGTCAGGGAAGTACGCCGGGTGGGAAGCAGAGCCAAGCACAGGGGGACGGAGCCACAGCCGGGATAGAACCCATCACTCTGGCGTATAACGGCCTGAGCGGAAACGCGCTAAAGATTGCAAAACGCATCGACGCGCTTTCACTAAACAGTTCCGTGATGACGCGTATTATTATTCTGGATCACGCCACACTGGATGACCTTATCGGTTTTCAGGTTGCACTAGCTGAAATTTCTATCCTGCATTCACAGATATGTGCATACGAACCGGAGCCTGGACCTGGCGGGGGTGCGACCGGAGGAACCGGTATACTGAGCGACGTTGGTAGTGTGATTTCGGCCACAGCCAGCTTGGTCCAAGCACTTACGCCTGATGCAACAGCCAGTGATTCCGCTTTTACTATTAGTGACGAGTTGCTTGTTACCGAGACAATTAAAGCTATACGCCTCAAGCATCCTGCCTATCAGTTGTTGTGGCCTAAACAATATTTAAAGTTTTCGAACTTGGACGTAAACAGATCAGCGCCGGATGCTGATAGCTGCGCGAATACACCGCCGCGAGATTTCCTAGATGCATATCGAACTCTAATGGATTCTTACTCAGATGCGCAACAATGGCTTCTTTCAGGCGACTTGAATTCTGATCAAAAATCTGCTCTGAAGGCAATACTTAGCCGCGTCGACCGACTTCGAAATGATCTTGAGGCTAGCCAATCAAAGAGCGCATCAGAGCAAACAAACTCTAATTCCCAAAGCGGCCAAGACCAGAATTCCGGAGATTCTTCTGACGCCAGCGGCACGGGTCCATCGCAAGGCAAGACAGCGAGCACACCTCCCTCGCAGGCTGCCACAGCGCCTCTCCTTCGATTCGTGAGGATTCAGTCATTCTATGCCGATGCCCTGCAGAGCTGCTCGTCCGGAACAAGCGTGAATTGCTATCTCCTGTACTTGCGAAGTGGACCTGCGGCCGGTGGTAGCATCGTCAAGAAGTCGTTCTTCCATCCGACCTTCTTTTACTATTCCGGCGGAGCTGTTTCTTCGTACGCATTGATCAGCTTCGGCACGGGGGCGATTGAGTCGAGCGGAACGCTAACGACTGTTACGAATTATATGAGAGAGAAGACCTTCCGGAAGGAGTTCGGTACAGAGAGGCGGTATGATTCGAAGAGCGACAAAGAAATGGACAATCAGAAAGACGGTGACGACGCCTATTAAGACGCGATGGGCGGTCTCCCAATTCGACCCCAATATTCGCCCATGTGGTCTTAGAAAGAGTGCAATTGCATTGGCACTCTTAGTTTCGGTTTTACTGCTCGTCGAAGGGTGTGAAAAAAAGTCTTCTGGTCCCGGCGGCGTGCCGCTACCCGATCATTTTCGCATTCCAGACGCTGTGTTGGCCAAACCGATAGCCCAACTTCAGAAGAACTGGTGCTGGGCTGCCTCTGCCGAGATGGTATTGTCTTCGAGGGGGCACAGTGTCTCCCAGTGCGATCAGGCCAACCTGTACCCGCATGATCATGTCACTAGCTGCTGTCCCGAAGACCCTAACTGCAATTATCCGCAATTTCCGGTCTTATCTTTCAAACCTGGGAAAACTGACTATAAAAGAAACAGGACTCCTGCTAATCCTGTGCTTTCCCCCGAGATACTAGAAGAAGAAATTGCTATTTACCATCGACCTGTCATTTTCTCTTGGAGGGACTGCGAGAAGCACTGTGGCCCAGCCCCGACCGGGCATATGATGGTGTTGGTTGGCTACCAAACCATCGGAGGCAAAGTAATATTCGACGTTCTGGACCCTTGGCCCCCTCATAAGGGGGGCAACATCCCGAATGTCAACTACAATCAATTTGTAGCCTACCAGCCGGGGAAATCGCATTGGGATGACTTCTATGCTTTCAAGGACGGGGAAGGAAACGAATATCAATAGACGGCAAATTGCGATCGTGTGTGCTGTAGTTGTCATATTGTCCGTCGCCGCAAGGTGGTGGAGCACACGCGATGACCGCAGAGCTCGCGCCCAGGCTAAGTTCGGCCTAACAGTGCTTGCCAAGAGTGTGACTCCCGAAAACTACCAAGAATATGGCCTGAAATCCTATGATGAGATGACGCGCGTCACGCTAGGTGCGCCAGTCGATGTGTCATATGTTTCCGACGACGAACTCACTGAATTTGGTTCGCATATGAAACTTCACAATCTCATAACAGAAACACAATCGCGCATGTATCCCGTTATGGTCGACGGAGAAGGACGAGTACTTATCAGAGTAAGTAAGTACCCCACTGGATGGAATTTCGACAGTCTTGGTGAAGAGGATATTGCCCGCAACCTAGCACGATTGCAGCATCGAAGAAGGGGCGGCGATCCAGCGGAAGTTCCTCAGTTGGCAGTTGATGTTCCTTCGATGCATCTCTGTTTCGCCGCGATCGGAAAATCCACTTCGGATGAATCTTTGCGTCTTACTCCTCTTAATGACAGCTATTTAGTGTCGGCTAGCGGAGGGTTTGACAGGAGCAAATTCTTAACTAAGCATCCAGGGTTCGCTTCCGAGAGTCGTAATGAAGTCGATGCGCGCGAGGTTTTCGACGCTCTGTCAATTGAAGCAAAAGAACGAGACGGATTAATTCCTTCAGATAGACCCGCCCCGCCTGCTCAGCCGGAGACTGAAAAAGGAGACAAGGCTACTTCTCCGGAAAGATCACCGTCACCAAAGGCTAAAGACTCTTTTCCGGGAAAAGTGCCCCCGGTTGTACCTCTGGCCTCACCACCAAAGACTGGAAAAAGGAAAAAATCTAAGCAGCCAGATAGATACCCCGATTTTCGCGCCTCGTCGCAACCAGATCCTAAAATGGAGGGTTTGAAGCCCCCCGACTCACCCCCGAGTTATATGTTGCCGTCGCTAGCAGGCTCGATTGAAAAGCACACGGTACAACCCGGAGAATGTCTGGCCTTGATAGCAAATAAATATTATGGCAGACAGACCTGGAAGCGAATATATCTCGCTAACCTCGACATCATTAGTAATCCCAATCTAATCCAACCAGGCTGGGAACTGGCTATTCCTCCAAAGTCTTGAGCGATTTACTGATCCCGCTCGATCCACCCAGATGGCTGCAACGGGCTGGGAGAATCGTCACCAAATTGTCGCCAATCGTCGCCAAGAATCGTCACCACTGCTACCCCTTGGCGACGATTCGTCAAAATAAGTCCTTTGTTTTTATATACGTTCTTCATTTCGGTGTAAGCGTCAACGTGAAGTAAATTATGTTGGGGCTTATAGGCATTTTCGTGGCGACGATTCTCCCCAAGGTCTTTTACAGATCTGGGACTGTCGAGCTGAATTCCCTATAAATAAAATGCAAAAGCAGGCACACTAAAGTGCCTGCTCAAACTTCGTAGAGATTTTTCTCGATATTGGAATCACGCAAACTAACAAGTGATTCGCGGCAATACTAGTCCCACATTCCTCCAAGACGCATATGCCACCTCCTAGCTTCCCTTCGTCTCCAATATGATGCTCTTTCGCGGGTATGGGTGCAAGAACAATCTGTCCCTAATGTCTTGCTTTTACCAATACCAGCAAGTCTATTCGTATCTACGCCTTGCGAGTTAATCGTCTCTACCATGTGTCTCCTGACTCCCAGCAAGCCTAAATTCCACCATGAGGGGAAATGGCATCTCCTCACAACGGGTTTCAGGAAAAGTCCAGGCATGGCGCTCGTATTTTCTTCCGTTTATGACTTCTACACCATTTGTGTATAGTCCGTCAAAACTAGGGGTGAACTCAAGTTCTGGCAAACTCCTGTGCACCAAGATCTCCATTGACAGGGTAATTCGGTGATTCTTCGCCCGCCGAGTCATTTTCATCGACACATCTCGCTTTTCCCCTTTTGCTACCGGAGCAAATTCTTCAGCGATTCTCATAGATGCACGGATCTTCCTGGGCGGCTGTCCATCTTGAATTGGAGGTGAATAAAATATTGCGAATCCTTTGCCGTCCTCCCGATTAAAAACGGGAATAAACGGGAGCGGTTTTCGCCCGCCGGAAACCTCTTCGAAACATTTCGGCTCCGTATCTGCCAAACTTTTCAATCTTCCAACAGCGGGAGGTACCTTTACGATTAATCTTTGGAGAAATAGAGGATGGGGACCTACTACTCTCATTTCGTCCAGTCGATCATAACGAGCACTCCAGTCATCTTCAATTCGTACACGCACAACGGTTTTGTGCTGGAGTTCCTCAACCCAATTGTGGGCTTCCAAGTGCTCACCGACAAGTAGATTAGCCTGAACTAGAGCCTGGTGTAATACGTCATCTGGCCGCGGGTCATAGTAAACAACCAATTCTTCTTCTGAGGAGTGCTTGGAATCCAGCCAATTTATTGAGTTACCCTTAGCCATTCCTCGATAGAAAAGTTCATTTATATCTCTGGTGTCGAGATTAAATTTATCGAACGGTATGTAATCGGGTGTCTCAATCGCGTAAGAGCGAAAATGTGGCGGCGCTTTACGATGTTTGTCGTGAGCAGCGACCATTGTGCCCAGCAGATGAGTTAGGTATCCAAGAGTTGTCGTGCAGTCTGCGGTTTTGATATTTTCAGTCAGTTGAAATCCGACAGTCGGGTACGGGCTCTGCGCAAACAAAAACTTAGGAAAATTGCTGAGCACCCCACCATCAACAAGATATTCCGTACCGGAGGCTAACGGCTCGAAGAACAAAGGGATACTCACTGAAGCATGAACGGCATGAGCGATGCTCTCGCCCTGATGTTCCGCCGAAATAAATATTGAATAGCTGTGATTCTTCACGTCCGTGGCAACAATTCGCAGATCTACGTCGGCGATGTCGGCAAATTTCTTGCCCTCAAGCACTTTGTTTAGCCACTCCCGCAAGCGTTGCGAACTGTGCAGTCCTTTCTTGTCCCAGCAGTGCTTGACGTCTTGCCAAATCACTGGCAGCTGACTGATGAATTCTTTATGTTTTTGCTGAAATGTACGCAGTTTTGAGATGAGACGAATCTGTTTCATCAACGGCAAGCCAGAACGGTTGTATTCATCCCATATCTTGTTTAAATCATTGAAGGCATCTTTCCACTCGCGTTTGTGTGCAATGACCAAGTCTTTCAGTCGTGAGTATCTTTCTACGTCAGCGGACTCAAGCAATGTAAACAGTTCAGGATCTTTGAGGATTTGCTGCAGTTCGTCGCCACGCTTTCCTATTGCAACGAGTGCCGCTACCAGCGCACCGGCTGAAGTGCCGCCGACTCCGACAACTCTGCATTCTGTGCATAAAGATAAAGACTGGAGCACGCCTGCATATGCAATCCCCTTCACACCGCCGCCCTGGAAGACTAAGTTTAGCTTGCGCATCGAGGCAATTTATCACTTTAGAACTAAAAATCACACATGTTCATCTTCTTCGTGTTCACAATCAGAGAAACAGGGCAGTTTCGCTCCCTCCTATCCTCCGTCTAGTTGCAACTGGAACGTGAGGTCAGTAGCCTCGCATTCCGCTCTGTTGGGAGTACGTGTGCGGTAAGCGGGACCGTAGCGACACTCTCAAGTCCTGGTACGGCACTTGGCCGGTAGCCCTGCCAGGAGGAGAAACTAACGGGCACACGTGCGTTGACGGGATTTGACTCTCTTGCTTCCAAGAATCATAGCTATCAGAATCTAGATGACGCACATGCGCGAGCGTAAGGTCTGGCCACGGGAGGAAATCGCACGTGTGACACATTGCGCTCGTATCGCACGTGCGGCGCGGAGTACTTGTAGCCCTTGCTCCAATCGCAACGCTAGCGCTGGAATTTACACCTAGCACGTGCAGACGCGTGACCCGTACTAATATAATTTCACTCCTCCGGTAATTTCGCATGTGCGTTCCCTCGGCTTGGCTCTCGGTGTCTAGACACAGTAACATCTTCTGCGCGTACGTTTACCTGGGAGCCTAGGCCTCTTGACGGGAATTCGGAGATTGTTTTTGCCCCACGTGGGTATGCGAGGCTCGGTCAAGCACTTATTTGAGGAGTTTCAGAATTCCCTGTGGGACCGCGGGGAAAACTACCAGGACGTTCCAGAAGAGAGGCGAGAATCCCATCATTCCCGATTGCATCAGATAGCCCACGGGGCACGGCAGCGAAGGGCATTTTTGCCCGGCGAACTTCAGTCATTGCGAGAAATTCTGTGCGAGCTTCTCTCCGAAGAGAGTTGCGGAGAATGGCTCGGGTTTAATGATCTTACCCGCCCCGACACTTTGCCGCCCTTAAGGTTCCTCGCCAGTTTAGTCCGAGAGCCTGATTGGACGGACGCGGAAAACATACACAAGTTGCGCATGTATCGGGCCGCCGCCTTTATCGATTACCTGCGTCCGAACGTCCTAGACTGGGAGACACCCCGCATCCCTGATATGGAATGGGTTCTGGAATTCATCGAGGTTTTCAATCGGCCTGGGATTCCAGTCGAAGACCAAATCGACCTAGTCGATGATCTCTCAAGGCCTCAGGTTCCGTTGGACACGATTACTCGAACTAGTCGGGGACCTCGCTTAGAGCTTTCGGCTAGCGCGCTACGGTACGTCTGGGAAACCAGGGACTTGTCCCATGAGGCGCGCGCGATAGCCTGGGACAATCGCATTCCCAACCCTTTCCACCCCTTCGACCGTCCCAACCTCGAAATTTTTCAAGATAAGAAGCTCTGGCAACGGTGGCGGGTTGCGGTGAACTATCAAATAAGCAAAGCCAAAGCCCTTTACGACCTAGAAGAGCAGAGCTAAGTCTAAGTTAATTAGCTTAACCATGGACTTGCGCGTTCCCCTCACTCTCCCCTAAGCCCCTTTATTTTCTGCTATATTGCGCCGTTTTCGTCCTCTTCGAGTTGCCCCCACCCGGATAATACTCCCGCGATGCAAAAGAAATATTTTTGCCAAGAGTGCAAGGCTGAATGCGGCGCGCCCACCTATTTACGCCTGCAGCTAACTCGCCTCGGGTGGACCCGAGTTTCTCAGCTACCGCGTTGGCAGAAGTCGATTCCGGTTGGGCACTTCTGTGAGGGGTGTCTCCTGGCGCGTGTGCGCACAGCTATAGGCGGCGATTTTGACTTGTCTCAAGTGGAGCGGCATTCGGGGCGTAAGACCGCGCCCGTTCGCTTGCGCACACAAGAGGAGTCTCAATGAGCTTCGGCGGAAGACTGGCGCAAATCCCGAGCAATCCGGGCGCGGAACTCGGACGACGGGCCTGGTCTTCCACCGAGGAGTTTGATCGGGGCGGATGCGCCCATTCAGGCCCAGAGGATAAACGCGCGCCCTCTTCCCGCGCGGTTTTCGCGCGCGGGAAGAGGGCGGGGGGAGAGGGCGGGGGGAGAGGGGCTAGAAGATTTTCAGAAAAGCTTTGCGGAAAAGCTTTTCGGAAAATTGCCTTCTTCTTCTCGACAGGGTTTACAGATTAATTGGAACAAAGGAGAAATATGAAACGCAAGAAACCTTTCGGATGTGGGAATTTCTCAGTCGTTGGGCCAGTGAAGGGAAAGCCTGGTTTATTCGGTCACGCTACCTTTTTTGCAAGTCATACCGCTGTGATCGCTGCCGTAAACCTAAGTTGAAGAAAGTGCGTAAGCGCATCTCAGAAGTGGCCGAGGAGCACAAGCTAACGCGCATGGTCACGTTGATTCTTGATCCGAAGCGTATTCCTAAGCGGGACCGTAAGCGTACGGATCGGTACATCCGTGAATGCTGGTGCAAGATGCGCGTGTTACTTGCGCGGGAGTTTGGGGAATCGCTGCGATTTGTCGGCGTGCTGGAGTTCCAGAAAAACGGAAATGCTCACTTGCATTTATTGGTTGGCCGCTTCATCGCGCAAAAGTGGCTCTCTATGGCTTGGCAATCCATTGGCGGCGGGCGGTATGTGGATATCCGTTTCGTTGACGTACATCGTGTTGCAGCGTACCTGTCGCCCTACCTCACTGGTGACAAAGTTTTGCATACTCTCGAATTGCTCCCGAAGTGTGCGCGGATTTTTACCACATCGCGCTCCATTGTTCTGTGGGGCAAAAAGAAAGCAAGCGGCTGGTGGCTACGTCGGGTTGATCTGGGTTCTCTCTATGATGCAGCACCGAATCCTTCACACGTGCGTTTTGAGCGTGTGGAGGATTTGAAACCGTTCGGCCTTGAATTGCTTAGCTATTTCGAGTCCCCTCCTTTGCAAGAGGACATTGGAAATCGGGACGTAATCGCCGTTCTGCGGCAAGCTCTACCCATATGGAAGGCAGAGACTCTCTAGCATGGCGTGCCGTGATTCCATCCACGTCGTGGAGGCAAAGCCGTCGTCACCGGTTGATGGACTACCGGACGGCAAGCCTGCTATCGTCTCTGCGACGCCAGGACTGCGACAAGCGAGGAGAAAACGCTTGGAGAGCAGGCTTGGACAGGACGGCACGGTGTATCAAGAGGGAAGAAAACAGACGGATGAATGGTTGCCCGACAAACCGGCATACCTTCGCATCTACCTGGATATTCCCGGCCAACATGAACGTGTGAAGCATAACGAACCCCTCGGTAAAAGTGTCACTCGGTAAGAGGCAAGAAGAAAAGCAGATCGCTGGATAATGAGGAACGGAGTCAATGACAGAGAGAAATTAGAATTCGCTCTGCAGCTTAGTGAGATAACCTTCCACTCACAGGCTGCGTGGTGGCTCTCTGAAATCGCTTCCGGTCGCCTCAAGTCCCGCCAGAAGAACAAGCGCGGCAAGAGAATTAGAGTTTCTACTTTGGACGCGTACACGACTGCAATTGCCTATCTCAACGAGAAAATTGGGGAATGTACGCTCGCCACTTTCGACAACGGGGAGATGAAAGAATTAATCTCCACGATGGAAGCAGAAACGAGAGAGAACGGCGAACCGCGTTTCGCGCCAAAGACTATCGTCAACTACTACCTGATCGCGGCAGCAGTATTCGCCACTGCAAAGGATCGCAAGGGCAAACAACTTTTCCCGCGTCGGTGGGACTTGAACTACATCGGATTGCCAGCGGTCGATAAGAAAACGCAAAAGACACCTACGCTTGAGGCGACCGAAATAGAAACTATCTTCGCCGCCGCCAAGCAGCTTTATCGTGTGCTCTATTGTCTGTTGGCGGGGTCCGGTTTGCGAATTTCTGAAGCCTTGGGCCTCGAAATAGGAAAGCACTTCTCAGCGGATTGCTCGATAGTTTACGTTCGCCAGCAACGCAGCAAGAAAGGGCACGGGATCGAAGCATATCCCAAAACAGATGCAGGTATCAGGGATATAGATTTGGCCCCCGCCTTAGCTGCGCTGGTGAAAAAATTTATCGGCGGTCGCACGAGTGGTTTTCTGTTCGAGACTTCCGGTGGCTTGCCTATGTCGCCGCGAAACATTGCGAGAGACAGCTTGCATCCGATTCTTAAAAAGATGGGACGCGAGTTGGCAGGCTTTCACACATTTCGTCGATTCCGTGAGTCCATCCTGCAGATGAGTGAGGCGCGAACCTTGCTTATCGATTTTTGGATGGGTCACGCGAACCGGGAAATGTCGGGGCGTTACGGCAAGCAGTTGCTCGATAACGTCCAGTGGCGGCGAGATTGTGCGGCCAAGGTAGGTCTTGGCTTCACGCTTCCGACTGAGGAAGAACAGCCGTTAATGGACAAGTCGGGACAAGTTTTGAAAGAGGAAGTGCAAGAAGAAGTTGCAGCGTAAGTCCATATGAGAGCGGGAATTAAAATGGTCGGGGCGAAAGGATTTGAACCTTCGACCTCCTGGTCCCGAACCAGGTATCAAAATCCCATAAACGCTTTATTTGGCGTCGCTTACGG
>Ga0210409_10007807_pt1 | contig 10970 bp, 12 predicted proteins | sample IncBWH17MmetaG_FD_161649 | JGI IMG/M metagenome (GOLD analysis project Ga0210409, IMG submission 161649) | Forest soil microbial communities from Barre Woods Harvard Forest LTER site, Petersham, Massachusetts, United States - Inc-BW-H-17-M | ecosystem: Environmental > Terrestrial > Soil >...
TCTGCCGCAGCGTCTTCTGCAGATCGATGATGTGGATCCCGTTGCGCTCGGCGAAAATGAACCGGCGCATCTTGGGGTTCCAACGGCGCGTCTGGTGTCCGAAATGGACACCGGCTTTCAGGAGATCGTCGAGATTCGGTTGCGACATTCGGTGTCTTCTTCTCTCTCTCGGGTTGAGTCATCCGCCTTCGTCATCGTCACCACTCGACCGGCTTGGTGTTGGCCGGCACCCTAGGGTGACTCGGTCGGCGTGAAGGATTCTTCTACTGCCTACCGCTTGCTGAACTGGAACCGCTTTCTGGCTTTCGGCCGTCCGGGCTTCTTGCGCTCGACCGCTCGCGCGTCGCGCGTGAGCAGGCCGAGGCCACGCAGCTTCGGACGGTAGTTCTCATCGATTTGGACCAGGGCACGCGAGGCGGCGAGGCGCAGCGCGCCAGCCTGACCGGAGAGACCGCCGCCTTCGACCTTGGCCCGCACGTCATAGCGGCCGAGCGTATCGGTCGCCGTGAACGGCTGCTGGATGGCGGACACCAGGGCAGGACGCGGGAAGTAATCGCCGAGGGTCCGGCCGTTCACGTTCCACTTACCGGAACCTGGGGTGAGATACAGACGGCAGACGGCTTCTTTGCGGCGTCCGACGGTGTGCTTCGTCAGCGGATCAGCGGGCATCGATCGGGAGTGGCGTGGGTTGCTGAGCAGCGTGCGGGTGCTCGGTACCGGCGAACACGCGGAGCTTGCGGCGCAGGTTCTGGCGGCCGAGTGCCGTCTTGGGGAGCATGCCGTAGACGGCCTTCTCCACGACGCGCTCGGGGTGCTTGGCCAGCATCGTCGCCAGCGGCGTGAAACGCTCGTGGCCCATGTAGCCGGTGTGCCGGAAGTACTCCTTTTGCTCGGCTTTCCGGCCGGTGACCTTGACCTTCGACGCGTTGATCACGATCACGTAGTCGCCGGTGTCCATGTGCGGCGTGAACGTGGGCTTGTGCTTGCCGCGAATGACCTTGGCGATTTCCGACGCGAGGCGGCCGAGTATGAGGCCGTCGGCGTCGACGATATACCAGCGATGCTCAATGTCCGCGGGCGTCGCGGAGAATGTTCTCATGGATTGGCAATTAAGGCTGAATTAGACAGACATGTAAGCTACCAAAGCACTTACAGTGTGTCAACTCGTACCCTTACGGGCCAACGAAAGGCCGCACCGCCGCCATGAGGGCCGCCGGCTGCTCCTCCATGATCCAATGGCCGGCGTCCGGTATCACGGCGCCTTGGACGTTCAGGAAGGCCACGCCGGCAAGGTCGCCCATCTCGGTGCCAAAAGAGTGGTCGCCCCCAATGGCCAGGACCGGGATGGCGAGCTTGCCGCTCGCGGCCAGCGCGGCCCGGTTGTCGTCGGCGTCGTGCGGGAACGCTTTGAAGTTCTCGAACGCGTCGTGCATGGCATTGGGGCGGGCGTAGAGCGCCGCGTAGTGCACCCGGATGCCTTCGTTGACCCGCGCAGGGTTGGCCGAGAGCTCGTCGTAGAACCGATCGAGATAGATGCGCTCGCGACCGGCCACGAGGCGCTCTTCGTCCTTCCCATAGAAATAGAAGTGCCAGGTCTTGGGCGCGTGAGCGTATTCGTCCCACTTCCCGATACCGGGAAGCGGCGCGTCGATCAGCACGAGGCGCGTCATCCGCTGGGGGTGCCAGAGCGCGACCGCGAATGCGACCATGTTTCCGATGTCGTGCGCCACGAACGCGGCGCGATCGACGCCGAGGGAGTCCATGATGCCGGCGATGTCCAGCGCCTGGTTGCGCTTGTCGTATCCCTGCTCGGGATGGGAGGATAGACCGAAGCCGCGGAGGTCTGGGACGATCACGGTGTGATCGCGCGCCAACTCCACCGCCAGCGGCTCCCACATGTCGCCGGTGTCGCCGAATCCGTGGAGCAACACCACCGCCGGACCCTTACCACCCTGGCGCACGTGAATGACCGCGCCGTTCGTGGCGATGTCGCGGGTATGGAACGACGCGGGGAACGGCGTGACCTGCGCGTACGCGGGCAGCGAAGCCGCCAGCGCGACGACGATGGCACCACGAGACATTGACATCCCCGCAACGTAATCTCATTCACCCGAAGTAGCCGAAGAACGGCATGCCGCACGGGATGTCCGTGTGCACCGCGTCCGCCGTCATGTGCACCGACGTGATGTTGGTGAACGTGAACCCGTCCGGCAGCGCGGCCACCGCGTCGTCGCCGTCGCCCGGCCAGGAATCGATCGCCCACGCCTGTCCGTTGTGATCGCGGAAGATCACGATGAAGTGATCGCGCGCCGTCCCGCCGTGAATGCTCACGCCCACCACGAGTGGCGTGAGCTGCGTCAGCATCGTGTCGGCCTTGCCGGGGTTCCCGTACCAGTACGTAAAGCCCTTATGAAATTTGACGCGCCGGCCGCCCGATGATTTCACGTTGGCGGTGGCATCGTTGATCGCCGCCGGGAGCACGGTCTCGTTGAACATCGCGTTGTGATCGGTGATGCTGCCGCCCCAGCAGCCTTGCAGCGGCAGGTCCTTGTGCCGCTTCGCCCACGGGGAGCGCAGAAAATCATTCAGCTTCGAGTGGGGGCGAACGAATCCGAGCAACTTCAACGCGAGAAACTTCGACGATGCGAGGCACATGTTCGGCCCCGTCACCTGCTGAATCTCGCGGATCGATTGGAGGTAAGATTTGGTCATGGGCAGCAGTGTAGCCGCCCATGCTCAACGAGAATTTTTCGCGGCTCGATACGTTATGTGAGTTTGCCCCGCTTGTACTGATCGAAGGCGTCGAGGAACTGGTCGATCTCCTTCTTCTGGAGATAGTAGGGTGTCGACAACCGGAGCTTCGACGGCTCGCCACCGCGGATGCGGATCTTGCGCTTCTGCCAGAGCCACGTCTCGAGATCCTTCCTGACAATCGGCGGCACGTTCACCGTCGCGATCGCGCAGCGGAGGGCGGGGTCCGGAGACGTCCACGACTCGGCGCCGCGCTTGACCATCTCGGCATGGATATAGTCGCAGAGCTCGCGGTGACGGCTCTCGATCCGGTCGATGCCGATCGAGCTCGCGAATTCGATCGCGGCTTTGAGGCCCCAGAGGGACGGGACGTTCGACGAGCCAATGCGTTGGAAGCGCTCGGCCTTGAGCTTCGGCTCGTCCCAGCCCTCGGTGACGATCGTGTTCCAGATCCGGTCCATCACGTCATCGCGGATGTACAGGAAGCCTGTGCCCTTCGGTGCTTGCAACCACTTGTGCGGGCTCGAGGAGTACGCGTCGCAGCCGATGTCCGTCACGTTCAGGCGCATCATGCCAGTGACGTGGGCGCCATCGACGAAGGAGAGGACACCCTTTGATCTGGCTAGCGCGCAGAGGTCCTTTGCTGGGAGCACTACGCCCGTCACGGTTGTGATGTGGCTGAAGAACATCACGCGCGTGCGATCGGTTATGGCATCGTTGAATAAAGTCAGGACTTGATTCGCGTCGTGGACTGGTTTGGGCAAGGCCACTTTTTTCACGACGATGCCGTAGCGCTTAGCCTTGAGCAGCCAAGGTTGCTCGCCGCCGGGGTGCTCTTGATCGGTCATGAGCACCTCGTCGCCCGGCTTCATGTCGATCCCGTTCGTGAGGTAGCTGTTGGCTTCGGTACTGTTGCGAACGAGGGCGAGGTTGTCGCGGCTGCAGCCTACGAAGGCGGCCAACGGGTCTCGGAATTGATTCCAGGCCGCGTAACCCCAGATGGGGTAATCCTCGGGATCGGCGTCGGCCATCTTCTCCAGCGTGGTGTAGCCGTCGAAGACCGCTTGCAGCACCGGCATCGGGCTCGAGCCGACCGTCCCGTTGTTCAGGTAGATCTCGTCCCGCGGGATCAGAAACTTTTTGCGGATCTCAGCCCAGTAGGCATCCGGATCCCGACCGTAGAGCACGGCATCCGGGAATACGGATAGGCCAGCGGCGAACATCGAGCTCAGTCCGAGGAAGCGTCGGCGGTCGAGCAACGGGCCTCCTAGTCAGTCAGGGCGATGTCAAGCGATGGTGAAATGGTAATCCCGATCGGCAGCTCGAACCAGAACGTGGTAGCGACGTTGGGCCGTCAAAGGCGTAGCAACACGTCCCGCAGCGTTCGCGCCCGGCCCCGGCTGACGGGCACCTGGAGCTTGTTGGTTAGCGTCACCACATAGGTGCCACCGGGCATCGGACTGACGCGCGTCACGGCGTCGATATTGACGATCGCGCTGCGCGACAACCGGACGAACCGACTCGGATCCAGCCTGAGCTCGAGGTCCTTGAGTCGATACGTGATCGTGTGCCGTTCGCCGGTCCCGGTCGTGAGCCGCAACAGCTCGCCGTCGGCGACAATGGCGACGATCTGCTCCGTCGGCAGAATGATCGTGTCGTCGCGCCGGCGCACCGGAATGCGACGCAAATACTCCGCCGTTGCCACGCCACGATCATACGCGACCACGGCCGCCCGCAGCCGCTCGACCTCGCCGGAGCGGACATCCGTACCCGCCAGTCGCTCGGCGGCGCGCGTCAATGTCTGCCGCAGGCGAGACGGCTCGACGGGCTTGAGCAAGTAGTCGATGGCGCTCAGCTCGAACGCCTGTACCGCGTACTCGTCGTACGCCGTCACGAAGGCCACGAGCGGGAGCCGATCCCGCTGCACGAGGCGCACGACCGCGAGCCCGTCGACTTCCGGCATCTGCAGGTCGAGCAGGGCGAGATCCGGCCGCGTGCGCTCTATGAGCGTGACCGCTTCGGCGCCGCCGGTCGCCTCGCCGACCAGCTCCACGCCATCCAGCGTCCGGAGCGTCGCCGCCAGGAACGCCCGCGCCGGGCGCTCGTCGTCGGCGATGACAACTCGGAGCACCGTGCTAGCTCGCTCGCGCCGCGGCTCCGGCGTGTTCGATGGGAACGCGGACCTCGACGGTCGTACCCACGCCCGGCGCGCTCCGAACCGTGACCGAGGCGGCGTCGCCATAATAGTGCGCGAGCCGCGCCTCGACGTTCGAGAGTCCGATGCCGCGGGCGCGGCGCTGCGCGAGGTCCGCCGCCGTAACGCCGGCGCCAGTGTCGAGAATCGTGATGACCATGGTGGCGACGTCGCGTCGCGCCGCGAGTACCAATCGGCCGCCCTCTTTCTGTGGCGTGATGCCGTGCTTGATGGCGTTCTCGACGAGCGGCTGCAAGATCAGCGGAGGCAGCGGCACCGGCGAGAGATCGGCTGGTATGTCGATCGTGACCGACAGCCGCTCCTCGAACCGGGCGGCTTCGACGCCGAGGTAGGATCGGATGATCTCGAGCTCGTCGGCCAGCGTTCCCAACTCGCCGTCGGACCGCTTGAGCACGGCCCGCAGCAATCCCGTGAGCCGGAACAGCGTCTGGAGCGCGCGTTGCGGTGCGGCCTCCATGAGATAGCCGATGGTGGTCAGCGCGTTGAACAAGAAGTGCGGGTTGAGCTGGGCGCGCAGCGCCGTCAGCTGCGCTTCGGTCGCGAGCTGCAGAATCTCGCGCTCGCGGAGATCGCGGCCGTACCGTTCGCGCGTCACGCGCACCGCATCGATCCGGCGCGCGACGAGGAGCGCGACCGCTTCCAGCATCGCCAGATCGTCCGACAGGAGACGCCGGCCGGCGGCCAACCCCTCGACCTCGATTCCGTAGGCCGGCTCCTCGGTGGTGGGAACCCGAACGAGCGACTCGTCGGTGCTCCAGGTTACCTGGCGCGCTGTCAGCGCCAACCGCAGAATCTCGCAGGCGGCGTCGAGAATCTGCGCCTCGGTGTCCAGTGCCGATATGCACGCGGCCACCTCGGCCCGCACTCGCGTATAGTCGGCGCGCCTCAGGATCACCCGATCGACGCCGCCGTAGATGATGCGCCGAAGCCATGGGTACGCGAGCGCCGTCGCAACCCAGAGCCCCAGCATCGTCGCCAGCAATGGCGGATCGATCGTCACGTGCGGCGCGATCACGATCCGGTACAAGGCGACGGTGATCCCGAGCACCGCGACCAGCGTCAGCGCGCGCTTGAGAAAGAGGTCGGCGAACGCGAACCGGTAATCTTGATAGAGGATGACCAGCGCCAACGGTAAGGACGCATGGTGCCCGAGCAACTCGGTCGGCCACGATTCGGTGCCGCTCGTATGTTGGCTCAGATGCAGCGCCATGACGGCAAACGCCGCCAGTGCGACGGCCGAGAGCGCGCGGCGCCATCCGGGCTCGCGGCGGGCGAAGATGGCGAGGAGCACGATCAGGATCGAGAATCCGATCGAGGTCGTCATGAGCGCCGCCCGCGACGGCAGTGCCTCGCCGCGTCCGGCGGCGATCAACTGCAGCGCGCCGGCCACGGCGCTCAGACCATAGGCCAGCGAAACCAGCGCCCCGCCACCTTTTTTTCGACCCGTCGATTGGACGGCCGAGTGCACGACGACCGCCGGCAGGAATCCGAGGGCGCAAAACGCCAGCGCCACGATCCACGGCCACGCGCGTGGCAACGGCGCGGCCAGTCCCAGATCCTGCAGGCCGTAGATCACGAGCGCGACCGAATTCCACGCCAGTCCCAGCGCGGCGGTCGCCAGGGCGATGCGATCGCCCGCCGCGTGTCGGCGGACGGTCATGACCGCCAGCATCGCGTACAACACCACTCCGGCGAGGAATCCGACGATCGTCACAGACGAAAGTTAACGGTGAAATGAGCTCGATCGTCAGCGCTACGGCGCAGACCAGAGATGCGACGAGCCTTGGCACTGCACTATAGGGGTGACGCGGCAACGGCGTCGAGCAGTACCGAACGAACGGGCGGCTACGGACCGTGAATGGTTAGATTCTCGGCATGACATTGCTCGATGCCTTGTTGGACTCCTGGGATCGGAACAACACAATCCTGGTCAATCTCCTCCGCGTCATTCCCGAAGGCGGACTGGAGGCCAAAGCAACGGCGACCAGCAAATCGGTCGCTCAAATGTTCACCCACATGCACTACGTGCGGATCGTGTTCGTCGAAGAGGACGTCCCTGAGCTCGGCGCCAAGGCTCCGGACGGCGAGTGGGTGGTCGAGCGCGACCGGGATCGCATGGCGCTGATGCTCAACGAGAGCGCCAAGGTCGTGCGGGACGCCGTCACATCGCGGCTGGAGTCGGGGCGACCGATGGAGTTGCACTACGATCATCCGATCCTCTTCATGCAGCACATGATCTGGCATGAGGGCTATCATCACGGGCAGATCAAGCTGGCGCTCAAGGTGGCGGGGCATCCGTTGAGCGATGACGAGGCCGGGCCGGTGACGTGGGACTTGTGGATGGACAAGACATGATCTTGACGGCCGAGCTCGTTGTCGGGTTCTGTGGGGACGAGATCGTCTCTCGATACGACTCTACCCACGAGGAACATCATGCGATGGCTGCTACTGGCAGTACCCACGATGCTGGGGGCGCAGATCGCTCCCATCTCATCCCGCGATGAAGAGATCGCGGTCGCGCTGAGCGCGGCGCCGCCTAGCGTTGCCGCGCACGCCACAGTGTACGTCCTCACGCCCACGGGCTACGAAAAGGCCCGCGAGGGATCCAACGGCTTTACTTGCCTGGTCACCCGCGATCATCTTCGCACCCACCCCGATGAGATGGGGCCCACCTGCTACGATCCCGAAGGGACTCGAGCCATCGTACCGCGAATCGTAGCCGAGACGCGAATGCAGATTGCGGGGAAAACGCCGGAGGAAATCCACTGCGCGATCCAGGTTGGGCTCGACGACGGGATGTATCACGTGCCGAGTCACGCCGGTATCGCGTACATGCTCTCGCCACGCGCGAGAGGGGTCTTTCCCGGCGCGGACACGGTGTCACCGATCGAACCGCATGTCATGATCTACGCTCCCTACCTGCGGAACGCCGATATCGGCGGCATCACCCCGGGACCTGGGGAGCACCTTCATGTGCCGTTCGTCCTGCAAGAAGGCGAGTACAACGCCTACATCATCGTGCCGATGGCCAGAGACTGACGTGCCGGAATTTTTGCTGCTGCTGCATGAAGATCCCACCAACTGGCGGACGGTGAGTCCGGAAGAAATGCAGCGTGCCCTGGAGCAGTACTTCGCTTGGACCAGGAAGCCCTTCGTGCTGGGACACGAGCATCTCGCGGAAGATGTGGGCAAGGTCATCCGCTCGCGCGACGGTGTGCCTCGCGCCGCCGATGGTCCCTACAGCGAGAGCAAGGAAGTGCTCGCCGGTTTTTTCGTAATCGAGGCCGCGGACTACGAGGAGGCGGTCGCACGGTCGATGGATCATCCGCACTTAGCCTACGGCACGATCGAGGTGCGACAAATCCAGCGGCATGAATGAAGTCGATGGGCTGCTAGAGCATCTGTTCCGCCATCAGTACGGCGCGATCGTCTCACGGCTCGTGCGTGTGTTGGGTTCGGCGCACATGGACTTCGCGGAAGATGCCGTCCACGAGGCCATGCTGCGAGCGCTCAAGACGTGGCCACGACGAGGCGTACCCGGCAACGCGCCGGCGTGGCTCACGCGCGTTGCCTACCACGCGGCCATCGACCGCCTCCGCCGCCAACGCCTCGCGGGGTACACAACCGAGCTCGTAGAGTCCTGGGAGGCGCCAGAGATGGAGCCCCTCGAAGATGACGAGCTCCGGATGATCTTCCTCTGTTGTCATCCCGCGATCGCGCGCGACAGTCAGGTCGCGCTCAGCCTCAAAATCGTCGCCGGCTTGAGTGCGCTCGAAATCGCGCGGGCCTTTCGCGTCGACGAAGTCGCGGTCACGCGACGATTGACCCGGGCGCGACGGCAGATCCGCGAGCACGGCCTCGCGCTCGATACGCCGCCGCTTTCGTTCGAGCGACTGAGCGCCGTGCTCGATGTGATTTACTTCATGTTCAACGAAGGATACGCGGCGCTCGAGGGTCAGGATCTCATCCGACGAGATCTGTGCTTCGAGGCGTTGCGCCTTGGCCAGCTCATCGCGGCATCGGCGGTCGCGACGCCGCGTGTGCACGCGTTGGTCGCGCTGATGGCACTCGACGCCGCGCGACTCCCCGCGCGCACGGATGAGCTCGGGGACCTCATCCTCCTCGAGCAGCAGGACCGTCAGCGATGGGACCAACGCCTGCTAGCGCTCGGTCTCGATCATTTCCAGCGAGCGATCGGTGGTGACGACCATTCCCGATACCATGTTCAGGCCGGCATCGCCGTCGCTTATGCGGCAACGCCGGACCTCGCCGCGATCGACTGGCGAGCGATACTCCAGCTCTACGATAGCCTCTACGCGATGGACCCCTCGCCAATTGTCGCCCTCAATCGGGCCGTCGCGCTCGCCAAAGTGGAAGGGCCGGCCGCTGCGCTCGACGCGGTCGAGGCGCTGCGTGACCGGCGCGCCGTGCGCGACTACCATCTCTACGTCGCGGTGCGCGGGCATTTATTGCAGCAGCTTGGACGCACCAGGGATGCGGCTGAGTGCTTCAGGAGTGCGCTGGACATGCGCTGCTCCGAGCCCGAACGGCGGTTCTTGCTCGGCAAGCTCGCCGAGTGTGTCGACTCGGCTGGGATCGGTAATTCCTGAGACTGCTACGACGAGTAGTTACGAGACTGCGCCTTCGCTGAGTAATGTGTGATAGTGGCAGGTGGTACACGCCCCGTCACACTCGAAGCCGGAGACCCTCGATGGCCGCCGACATTACTCGTCGTCACTTCCTGGAGGTTGCCGCAATGAGTTTCGCCGCCACGCAGATGGGCATGGCCGGCACCGCACTCGCCGACGCGCCCACCGACATCCGTCCGTTCCACGTCCACTTTTCGGACGAGGCGTTGGCCGACCTTCGCAAGCGCGTCGCCGCCACGCGATGGCCAGATAAAGAAACCGTCGCCGATCAAACGCAAGGCGTGCAACTGGCGACGATTCAGGCGCTCGCGAGCTATTGGTCGACGCACCACGACTGGCGCAAGGTCGAGGCGAGACTGAACGCGCTGCCGATGTTCATCACCGAGATCGATGGCCTGGACATTCACTTCATTCACGTGCGGTCGAAGCACGAGAACGCGTTGCCGCTCATCGTCACGCATGGATGGCCCGGATCGATCATCGAGCAGCTGAAGATCGTCGATCCGCTGACCGATCCAACCGCACACGGTGCAACCGCGGCGGACGCGTTTCATCTGGTGATTCCATCGTTGCCGGGCTACGGGTTCTCCGGCAAGCCGACCGGTACGGGCTGGGATCCCACCCGGATCGCGAAAGCCTGGGACGCGTTGATGAAGCGCCTCGGCTATACGGAATACGTCGCGGCGGGCGGCGATTGGGGTGCGTCCGTTACGCAATTGATGGGAGCACAGGCGCCTCAGGGTCTCTTGGGCATTCACACCAACATGCCGGGGACGCTGCCACCCGAGGTTTCCAAGGCCCTTGCGATCGGTGCCCCGGCACCCGCCGGACTCTCGGCCGAGGAGCAAAAGGCGTTCGACGAATTGAAGGACTTTTACGGCCACCACGTCGGCTACGCGGGCGAGATGGCGAACCGCCCGCAAACGTTAGTTGCCCTGGCGGACTCACCGGTCGGACTGGCCTCGTGGATCATCGACCACGATGGGGCGAGCTTGGCGCTTATCTCCCGCACCTTCGCCGGGCAGAAGGAAGGCCTGTCGCGGGACGATGTGCTCGACAACATCACGCTGTACTGGTTGACGAACACGGGCGTCTCATCGAGTCGCCTCTATTGGGACAACAAGCTGCCCTTCTTCGACATCTACGGCGTCACCGTGCCGGCGGCCATCAGCGTATTCCCCGACGAGCTCTACGAAGCGCCGAAGAGCTGGACCGAGAAGGCGTACCCCAAGCTCCTGCGCTACAACAGGCTCCCCGTGGGCGGCCACTTCGCCGCGTGGGAACAGCCGCAGCTCTATGTCGACGAGGTTCGTGCGGGTTTTAAAACCCTCAGGCGAGCTCGATGAGGATCGCGC
>Ga0210409_10007808_pt1 | contig 10969 bp, 9 predicted proteins | sample IncBWH17MmetaG_FD_161649 | JGI IMG/M metagenome (GOLD analysis project Ga0210409, IMG submission 161649) | Forest soil microbial communities from Barre Woods Harvard Forest LTER site, Petersham, Massachusetts, United States - Inc-BW-H-17-M | ecosystem: Environmental > Terrestrial > Soil >...
CCGTTCACGCAATATGACACGAATCCCATGGCCATTGCGGCGGCGGCCGAGACCTCTGGGATTTCGGTGTACCAGGGGCCGAGGAACAGCAGCGGTCAAGTGACTCCGGATCTACTATTCCGCGGCGGCTTTCCGGGTGAAACGCTCGGGCCATACGTCTCCCAGTTTTTCCTTACGCCGACATTTCTCGGGCAGCAGCCGATAAGCCAGCAGCAAGTGACCTACCTGCCGAACATCGATTACATGACCGACTTCACCTCCTGGTTGCAGGTCCAGAACGGCGTTGACACCGGTGAAAGAAACCAGAACGATCCGCAATTGCGCTTCCTCCATGACGGGCGGGGAATCGCGGCATGGACTCACACCGACGTGCTCTATCAGGCGTACTTCGTGGCCTTCCTTGTGCTCAACACCATCCGGGCGCCATTAAATCCTGGCAATCCGTATATCGGCTCGACCACCGAGAACGGCTTCGGCACGTTCGGGGGCCCGGACTTTGCAGGGACACTGGCGGAAATGGCCACGCGCGCGTTGAAAGCCGTGTGGTACCAGAAGTGGCAGGTTCACCTCCGTGCTCGCCCGGAAGCGACAGGCGGACTGGTACAGCTGATCAAGACTGGGCAGGCAGATAAAACCGACGGCAAACTCAGCACCATCCTATTGAATTCGCTTGGACTTCAGCAGAGTTTCAAAAGATACGGGACTTGGCTGCTTTCGCAGGCGTTTCCTGAAGGTTCTCCGGCGCATCCTTCCTACCCAACAGGGCACGGCACGGTTGCCGGTGCTTGCCTCACCGTGTTGAAGTTCTTCTTCGATGGTAATTTCGTAATCCCGAATCCCTTCGTGCCTACAGAGGACGGCCTGTCGCTGGTGCCTTACACTGGTTCAGATGCGGGCCAGCTCACGGTGAACGGCGAGCTAAACAAGCTCGGGCATAACGTGAGCTTCGGTCATGGAATACATGCCGGCATCCACTGGCGCAGCGATACGGACGTTTCCTTGAAGTTGGGTGAAGCTGTGGCGCTCAGCGTCCTTCGCGATCGTGCGCAGACCTACCATGAGAAGTTCACCGTGCATTTGACCAAGTTTGACGGAACGACTGCCACGATCTCCAACCGATGACTCGTCCGGTAATCCATCGGATGGTCCACATGAATAGAAGCAGGGCCGCCAGCAGCTCGTGAATTCTAGCGGTCACGAGGCGGAATTCGCGGGGAACTCCGCCTGGCGAGCGCTCTGATTCCCGGACCGATGGTTCAGGGACAGTACACGGCCGGGACGGTGATGTCGGTTGTGGCCGGGAAGTCGTACCATCCGTTCTGTGCGGATGATGGCACTTCATCGGCGAACCAGGGGAGCAGCACCAGATCCTGCAAGTGATAGGGGAAGCCATTCAGCGGGACCACCACTGTTGGGAAGTCGTCAAAGGTCGGGCCATTGCCTTCGGGATCCCCGACTTCGAGAAGGTTATTCCCCGAGCAAACCGTTCGTGGATCGCCTGGGGGCGGATACATCCACGTGGGAACAACGTTGTTGACGAAGGGATCGTTGAACAACTCTCCGGTTTCGTGGTTGATGGTGCTGATGTCGGCGATGATGGGATCGACGAGAGTAGGATCGAGCCAACTGGTGAAGACGTACGCCTGAAATCTCTCGGTGCCATCGTCGTTCGCGACGGCGAAGGCGTTGTGATAACCGAGCGCCTCGTTAGTAACACCGTCGGTGACGAATATTGGGACCTCGTCTGGTTCGATCCCGCCGAGTTCGATGATGGTCCGAATTTCGGCATCCATGAAATCGAAGAGCACGTCGCCGAAGAAAGCATTGGGGCCCACTTGGACCAGACCGTCGAACGCGTTGGCGGTTTCGGGAGTGACCCTGATATCCACGGGATGCATGACCCTGGGCCGTGCGAATTTTACGCTCCATTCTCTTTCGCGGTCCATTTTGTTGAAGAAGGTGGCGCGCTGCTCCATTTCATTGAACTGCCCGATGCCGTTGGCGAAGCTGGCGTCCTGGTAGATCGGCGAAGCGAGAATGTTGTCGACCGCAGGCGTGGGATCGAAGTCCACGTTTATATCACCATTGGGACCGAAGCCCACGAAATGCATCCGCAAAGGAACGACCACGGAGTGGATTTGAGTTTTCTGGCCCGAGCGGGGCGGGTGGCCCAACATGGTAAAAGGAAACGTGACGCCTCCCACAGTAAAGGAGGAAGAAAAATGGATCAGCGAGCCGAAATGGCCTTCATTTTCTTCCTTATTGGTCTTGGCCTTGGAGATACCACCGAGCCTTCGATGTCCCATGGATTTGAAGTGGTTGGTGAGTGATCCGCGATCCAATTGCACGATCGCTCCCCGAGAACGGGATTGCGCGAACGCAGGTTGCGTCGCCACAAGGACGCCAAGCACAACGGTAATGCAGACACACACTAGTCGTTTTAGATTTGCCAGATGCTTCATTTCGACCTCCCTTGAAGGTAAGCGGGGACGCCCCTATTCCGCGCTAGGATTGCGCAAGACCATATGCCCGTCGCCCTCTGCTGTCAACCTCTGATTGCCCTGGCCGCTGGTTCGGCAGTTTCCCTCGCCCACTGGATCTGTTCCTCACATCCAACCGGCCTCCTCTCTGCGCCCAATTCGCTGTCTCTGCTAGCCGGGCACTTCCGTTTTCCGTAGGGTTCAGTAAATCGGGGCTAAATCCCGATTACCGTGGCGGTCTTAATGGGTCCGAGCAACACAAGCTCGAAGTCTACTTACTGGAGTCTTAAGAGCTAGAGTCATTCGCGAGCCGGGATCCAGACAGAGCACGGCCCTGTCTAGTTCTGAACGAGTACAGACGGCGAGAGCGGTTCTCTATGATAAGCATTGTTGAATCAACTAATTAGATGGTATTCCATGGACCCGTTGGGCTCCCAGCGCTTACCGTAGATCCTGAGTAACACTCGCCAACAAACCGATGTAATCTATCGCATGATCCCTGCTTCCTACAAAGCGCGGAAGAAGTTCATGAAGCTGGCCATCGAGGAGGCGAAACGCGCCGGTGACCGAGGAGACTATCCCATCGGCGCGGTGATCACGCGCGTTACGGGTGGGCGCGAAGTGGTGATTGCCAGTGCCGGTAATCGGGTAAAAACCTCAGGCTCGAGCATCAAACACGTGGAGTTGGAGACGCTCAAATACGTATCGAGCGGCTATGGTCGCTACCTGCCGGACTTCGTCCTGTACTCGACGCACGAGCCTTGCGCCATGTGTGCCGGCGCTTGCGTGTGGTCTAGAATTGGCGCCGTCGTTTATGGCGTTTCGCAGCAGGACATCGCCGCATATGGACGCAAGTGCGGCACGGAAGACTACAAGTGGCGAGCTTGCCTGATCCCTTGCCGGCTGGTGCTAGAGAAGGGCAATCACCGCATCCCGGTCATCGGCGGATTTCTGCGGAAGGAATGCCAAGAATTGTTCAGTTACGGTGCTCCGCGTCGGTAAGGGACACGAACTGGATTTCCCATCGCTGCTATCAGCGCAATATTCAATGGGCGCGGGAACGGGACATCTCCGGAATCGCGACCCGTAGGACGTTTGTCGCTGGCGGTCATTGTAGCTAGCCAGTTTGTGAAGCCGATCGCGCGGGTCGAGAAGCAAGCGCGGAGCTGTGCACCAGAGCGCGGGAAGGAGATGTTGACGGGTCGGGAGATTCCTCAGACGGCGGAAACAGTCCCGGCCGACCGGTTTAGAGCAAGGGCGCTTTTCAGAAGACTTGGTATTGACCCAGGAGGGCGACGATTGTAGCCTCTTGCACCGAGGGACGGAGATTCCGCTAGAGGAAGGCCACTTCAGGATCGAGGGTGGCCAGGGCAAGTCGGCGGAGAGAGCAACTCAAAGTTGAGACTGTGCGGTAGAGAGCAAGACGTGGGCCACAAGCTTCTGATTATCCAACCCTCGCACTATGCGTCCAAGGCCGACCGGACCGTATTCAAGTCCCGGTCGCGAGCCTTGGTTCCGCTTGCCCTTCCATATCTGACAGCGCTGACTCCGCCCGAGTGGGATGTCACTCTGATTGATGAGCAACTCCAGGACTTCAGTTTCGATTGCCAACCGGACCTGGTAGCGATTACGACCTGGACGGTACACTCACTGCGCGCTTATGACATTGCCGCTGAGTTCCGCAGCCGGGGCATCCCGGTAATTATGGGCGGCCCGCATATCTGGTTTCACCCGGAGGAAGCCGCTGAGCACGCCGACGCCATAGGAATCGGTGAAGGCGAACCGATCTGGGCGCAGATGCTCCGAGACGCCGCGGCCGGTCGGCTGCAAAAAGTCTACCGTGCTCCCCAAATGCCCAGTATTGCGGGCTTACCGTTGCCGCGTTGGGACAAACTGGACCTCCGGAGATACGGGCGATTCAAGACCTTCTCGTTGATGTCTTCCCGAGGATGCCCCATGCAGTGCGAGTTTTGCTCCGAACGGCTGTATCTGGGCGGGGGCTTTCGTGTGCGGCCGGTGAAGGATGTAATCGAGGAAATTAAGCACACTGGTTCGAAGTATGTCTTCTTCGGAGACAGCGATTTCGGCGGCAAGCGGGCGCATGCGATGGAGCTGATGGAAGCGATGATTCCCTTAAAGCTGCGCTGGTCGGCCCTGTGGACTTCTTTTTTGTGCAACGACCAGGAGTACATGGACTTGGCGGAGCGCAGCGGGCTGCTGCATGTAAACATGGGCATCGAGAGCATCAATACCGATACGCTGAAAGGAATGAACAAGAAGTTCAACAAGGTGGATCGCTACAGCGAGATGTTGGCGAACCTCCGCAAGCGCGGGATCAGCTATTCGCTGAATTTCATTTTCGGATGGGACACCGAAACCCACGGTGTGTTCGAATCGACAATGGAATTCCTGCATAAAGAGAGGGTGCCCGTGGCCTACTTCAATATCCTGTGCCCTGAGAAAGGGACAATGTTTTACGAGAAAATGAAGGCCGAGGATCGCATCCTGAGACTCGAGGACATCGGCCGCTTTCCGGGAGAGTTCTGCCACATCAAGCCCAAAAATTTCACAGCCCAAGAAATCGAAAAGAACGTTCAGGACATGTATCTGAAGTTTTATAGTTGGAAATCGATGCTGAGCCGGCTGCCTTTGCCGGTCACCCAGGCCAACATCGCATCCTGGGTCGTCAACGTCTCCCAAAGACGGCTGGCGCAACGCTCCCACGGAGACAACAACAACAATTTTGACGCCTTTTAGGGCTAGTGGCCTTCCGGGGGGAGTTCGACCCGGGCACTCGACCTGGGGTCTTTTGAACCCATCCGCGATGGGACTGTTCGCTTTCTGCCGTCTATCGCCTGCTCAGCCACACTACGCTCACGCCGAGGCACACGACCAGGACGCCAATCCAGCGCCGTTTGCTGACGCGTTCGCCCAGAATTAAGGAAGCGCCGCCCGCTCCCACGGCATAGTTGAGAGCCGTCACCGGGACCACGAAACTGACATTCTCGATGGACAACGTCGCGAGGAGCGCGAAAAATGCCGCCGTCATCATCCCCAGACCGACCCACATCCAGCCAGTAAGCATTGCTCTCCCCAGGAAGCGCGCCAATCGAGCCGGGCGGAATTCGCTGACTTCCCCGATGGTTCTCATGCCACGCGTCATGCACAGCTCCCCGCCCGTGCCCAGGACTACGATTGCAATTAAGAGAAGGAATTCACGCACGCTTATGCTTTCTCCGTTTCCGCCAGATTTGCGCCGTGAGTCGTGCGGTGAGGCGTGCCGACAATGACGAGCACTCCCGCACAAATGATGCCAATACCCACCCAACGCAATGGTGGAACAACTTCTCCCAGCCACAAGTAGCCGAGAAGACTGACCACGGCGTAGGAGAGCGCCGAGGCGGGCTGCACATAGCTATAATCCGCCCAGGTCAGCATCAACATGTAAATGAAATAGAAAGTCACCAGAGATGCGATGCCGGACAAGACGTACCCGGATGTAAAAATGCGAATCAAAATGGGCCATAGATCCGTGGGTGCCCATTTCACGCTGGCCCCGACTTCCTTCATACCTTTGCTTAGCAGGACATTACCCAATGGTCCTAAGATGACGATCACGGGGAACAGAAGATAGGTCCTCAGAAGGTGTTTGGGGGGACCACTCATGCCGCCGGTAATCCCTCCTTTCTTTGTGCCCTGCGCCTCAGGGGGAAACCTGATGGTTCCTCTCGAGATCGAGAAGGAAACAATATACAAGCCTCCCCGCGCCTCGACAAATGCATCCCTCGCAATCGCTTCACTGGGGAGAAGGATTTCCAATCGGCCGGGAGTCATGACGGCCCCGGGTCTGCTCTTGAAAGCCTGGCGCAGGCACTCTCGTTTGCACGCGGCTCTCCAGAGGCCCTTCCCCTTGACATTCTACCGGAAGAAAGGTAGCCTCACCTAGAATGTCTACTAAAGAGCAGAGTGAACGCATCGAATTGCTGCAAGGCACGCTGGACCTGCTGATCCTGCGCACGCTGCTGCTGGGGCCGACGCACGGGCACGCCATTGCCAAGGCGATTGAATTTAATTCCGACGAGGTATTGCAGGTGGAACAGGGGTCGCTTTATCCGGCTCTGCACCGGCTCATCAAGCGGGGTTGGATTTCATCCGAAGCGGGGACTTCGGAGCACAACCGGCGAGCCAAATTCTACCGCTTGACAGCCAAGGGGCGGCGGCAACTGGCAGTCGAGACCGGCAAATGGGACAAGCTGGCGGGGGCCATCGGACAGATCCTCCGGCCCGCGGAACAGGAGGGCGAATCATGAACCGCCGCGAACGCATGATGGAGGATCTCGAGCAGGCCATCCGCGAGCACATCGAAAGGGAGACCGAGGACAACGTCGAGCGCGGAATGTCTCGGGACGAAGCGCGCTATGCGGCGGTGCGGAAGTTCGGCAACGTGACGCGGGTGCGGGAGGATACGCGCGAGGTGTGGAGCTTCGTCTGGCTGGAGCACCTTTGGCAGGACAGCCGCTACGCCTTGCGCATGCTGTGCAAATCTCCGGGCTTCACGGCCACAGCTGTTTTGACGATTGCGCTGGGCATCGGAGCTACCACAGCGATTTTCAGTGTGGTGGATGCCACGTTGCTGCACCCCCTGCCGTACCCGCAACCGGAACAGCTCGTAAGCATCCAGGACGATCTTTCCGGTGTGGGAGGGAAGGACGTGGGAATATCGGTGCCCGAGTGGCATGACCTCGAGCGCTCGGGCATCTTTGAATATGTTTCTCCCCTGGGCGGGGCGGGCTCGGTGAATCTCACGGGCGCTTCTCAGCCCACGCGAGCCCTATTTCTGGGCGAGGCACCGAACTATTTTGCGTTGCTGGGCGTCGAACCGCGGTTGGGTCGCGCGTTTCATCCCGAGGATCACACGCCCGGATTCAATCTGGAAGCTATCATCAGCGACGGCCTGTGGAAGCGGGCCTTCGGAAGCGATCCGAATATCCTGGCGAAGAGCCTGCGGCTCGACAACGACTTGTATCGCGTGGTCGGCGTGATGCCGGCCGGTTTCCACGATCCGGGGCGAACAGCGGTCGAGAGAAACGTCGAAGTTTGGCTCGCAAATAATTTTGACGCCCCGCCCGGCCCCCCGCCGTTGCGCAAGTCGCGGTTCCTTCCCGAAGCGATCGCCCGAATCAAACCTGGACTGACGATGGCAGCAGCGCAGAACCGGATAGACGCGCTGGTCGCGTCTTTGCAGCAAGAATACCCAGAAGATTATCCGCCGCAGAGCGGATGGAAAGTGCGCTTGGTGCCGCTCGCGGAGACCGTGGTTGGAAATGTTCGGGAATCGTTGATTCTGCTCCTGGGGGCCGTCGGATTGGTGCTGTTGATCGGTTGCCTGAATGTGGCGAATCTGCTGCTCGCTCGCGCCAGCGCGAGAGGGCGCGAAATGGCCGTGAGGCAAGCGCTCGGAGCAGCACGTGGACGGCTGATTTCGCAACTGCTAACCGAAGGCTTGATTCTTTCGCTGGTCGGCGGGATAGCCGGTCTGGCGATTCTGCTCTCGACCAAGGAGTTTCTGTTGCGCATCTTGCCCGAAGGCCTGCCGCGGCTCAACGAAGTATTGATTAATTGGTCTGTATTGCTTTTCGCGCTCGGCGCCACTGTGGTCGCTGGCGCGATTTTCGGTCTGGCTCCGGCCTGGCATGCCGGACGGGCGGATTTGACGGCTGCGCTCAAACAGAAAGGGCGGGGCTCGACCGGCTCCGGGCAACAGACTCGCGCTCGGCGCTTGCTGGTGGTAACGGAGTTTGCTCTCTCTTTGGTGCTGCTGATTGCTGCGGGCTTGCTAGTGCGAAGCTTTTGGGATTTGTTGACTGTGCGGCTAGGATTCAACCCTCAGAATGTAATGGCGGTTCACACCTGGCTGCCTGTGCCAAACGACCCGCAGACCGACATCTATGGAACCGTCGCTCAAGAGGCACCGTTCTTGCGCGAAATACTCCGTCGCGGCAAAACGCTTCCGGGGGTGGAAGAGGTAGCGCTGGGCGATCAGGCGTCCGTTCCTTTGGGTCATGGCCAAAACGATCTAAACCCCTACCCCTTGATCATTGAAGGCCGCGAGACTCCCAGCAATCAGTCTCCCTTGGTGGACGGGTTAGTCGTTACTCCAGAATATTTTCACTTACTGGGAATGACGCTGCTCGGCGGGCGGCTGTTTGGCGACTTCGACGACGAAAAAGCTCCACAAGTCGTGGTGATCAACGAAGCGCTGGCGCGCACGTACTGGCCCAACGGGGGTGCCTTGGGCAAACGCCTCAGTCTAATCAACGCGCGCGGAGCGCAAGCGAACGCTTCCTGGACCACAGTCGTCGGTGTGATTGCGGATGCCCGAACAGAATCACTGGCGGAATCGAACCCTCCGCAAATCTATCTGAGCTTGTACCAGCGGCGGGCCAAGGATCTGGCCATATTTTTGCGCGGACGACTGGATCCGGCTGCGACTCCAGTCGAAGTGCGCAAGCAGGTGCAGTCGGTGGACCCGGAACTTCCCGTCTTCGGTGCGCAGATGCTGAACGAAACGGTTTCTGCGTCTCTCTCCGAGAGGCGATTCTCGATGGAAATGATTGGCCTGTTCGCTCTGACCGCGTTGCTTCTCGCGGGTCTTGGAATTTACGGAGTGATTTCATACATGGTAAGCGAGCGCACTCACGAGATCGGGATTCGTCTCGCGCTCGGGGCGCAGCGGCGGAATATCCTCCAGATGGTTTTGCGTCAAGGATTGGGGCTGGCCATTGCCGGCGCCGGGGTTGGGCTTGTTGGTGCGCTGATCGTGTCGCACTTAATGGCAGGACTACTGTACGGGGTGAGGCCGACGGATCCTGTTACGTTTGCGGGTGTCGCGCTTCTGCTGATCGGTGTGGCGGTTCTCGCTTGTTACTTACCGGCGCGGCGCGCGATACGCGTCGATCCGCTCACCGCCCTCCGCTACGAGTAAACTGGCGAGCCTGGATTTCTGAATGTAATTCGTTTTTCTCTAGTTCGGGAGACGCACGGGAATGAAGCAAATACCAGTCTTTTCGGCGTTGGCGGTACTTCTGTTTGCCTTGACCGCGCGCGGGCAAGGCACAAAAACATCCCCAGCCCCGAGCACGCCCGAGGCGCAGCACTCCGAGCAGCCTCCGGCCACAATAGCCTCCGTGGTGGACCGCGAGATCAGCAATATCGAAAAGCAAATCATGGAAGTTGCCGAAGCCATGCCCGAGGATAAATTCAACTTTTCTCCGGAGAGTTTGCACATTCCAGGGAGCGACTACAAGGGTGTGCGCTCATTTGCCGTGCAGGTGAAGCATGTCGGCGCTTCCAATTATTTCATTTGGTCTCCGCTTACCGGGGATCCGTTGCCGGAAGGCCTAAAGGACGGGAACGGTCCTGAGGACCTGAAGACCAAAGCCGACATCATCAAGTTCCTGAAGGATTCTTTTGCCCTGGGTCACAAGGCTGCGGCTAGGTTGACTACCGAGAACATGTTCGAGACCCCCGAGCACAGCAAATCGCCTCGCCTGCGTCTGGCAACGTTTGCCGTGGCCCATGCCTTTGATCATTACGGACAGCTGGTCGAATATTTGCGGATGAACGGAATCGTGCCGCCCGCCAGCCGGAGCAAGTCAGACTGATTGCCAGATTTGCCATGACTTAGTTGCAGCAAGCACAGAGGGCGGGGAAGTTTCACGAGTCTCGACGGATGTTTGGCGCGGACCGTCGGCGAATTCCGAGGATTTTCCCCTCTGCGCGGTCTGAAGCGAATGCCGCCTCTTTTGGCAACCGGGGGACCTCGGTTCGCATCGAATTGCCTAGCGTTTCAAAATCCGCGGGTGTACTCGGACGGCATGAAAACTCACCTCCTGCTCCTCGTTCTGCTTGCTTCAGCCGGATCGCACTTCGACCTCGGGACAGAGCAAGCGGCCGTGATCCAGGGTTGGAAGGAATCGAAATCCAGCGATCAGGTTGACGAGCCCCGCCGTCAATTCAGTCTGGCGGGAAAGTTCCTCGCGCCCGTCGAGGGCAATCCCGCATCTGCTCCCAGTCTTTTGCTGAAGTGCACGCCGGAGGACCGTTCCGACGGCAAAGGAAGATTCCGTGTAGGCGTAGTAGTCGTTGGCAGGCCACTGAAAATCCACCTGGTCGAGATTGAGGAACGCAAGACCGGCATTTCCTACTACCCCGAAGTATCCGTAAGCTATCGACTCGATGAGGGCAAGCCGGTGAACGACGATTGGCCGCCGAGGTTCGACAAATCTTCCGTGGAGTTCGACAAGGCTGAATTCAGGAAGATGCTGCACGCGCATGCCATCCTAATCACGGTGCCCGATAAGGAAGGCCGCCCAATCGTCATGCAATTCGACATGCCTGATTCCCCCGCCGGACCCCTCTCGACCGAGCAGGTTGCCGAGGCCTGCGGCATCCGGGCCCTCAAAAAGTAGCCGCGGCGCTCGTCGACC
>Ga0210409_10007810_pt1 | contig 10968 bp, 10 predicted proteins | sample IncBWH17MmetaG_FD_161649 | JGI IMG/M metagenome (GOLD analysis project Ga0210409, IMG submission 161649) | Forest soil microbial communities from Barre Woods Harvard Forest LTER site, Petersham, Massachusetts, United States - Inc-BW-H-17-M | ecosystem: Environmental > Terrestrial > Soil >...
CTGCAGCCGTACATGGAAGTAGTTGACGTCCGGCGGCGCATTGGCAAGGCGGCTGCGCGCCTGACCGAATTGTCCGAGGACAACTCGAACCGTTCCTTCCTCCTGCACTTCGTGCGCCGCGACGCGCCGGCTTTCGGCAGGAGAATGCTGCTGCGATAGAGGAAGCCCCAGCCAGAGCTGAAAGGCGCGCAGCCGCGAGCCGCTGACTCGGCCGCCGTCATGCCATCCCATCTCGCCCCTCGTAGTCCATTGGAATCCGCCGGCGGTGAGCATCCCCCGGGTGCGCGACGCGCCCTCAAATGCTAGTGCTCCACTCAGTACCAGCGTCAGCGTCGCGATGCCGGGGGGCGGCGGAGCCCCAAGAAGTGTCTGCGATCCCGACGCGAGTTCTGAGTAACCAAGGAACATGAAAGGTTGAGTGAGCTCAGCGATGTCCCACGGAGTAAGGAATCGCGCGCTCGAGCCGTTGCGGCGAGCGCTGCGCAGTAACGCGATGTGACGTACCCCGAGCGGAGTTGCAGCACGCGAGCGTTGGAGGCTTCCGGAAGCGGTCAGGAAACTGATACCGAACATGGCGGCTCACCTTCAAACTGGACGAACATCCTGTGAAGCACGCTACGAGTCGGGCGTCAGCTGAACAATCGCTTGGCGGTTAATGCAGTGTTGCACGGGCCTGGCGCGCGATCTGGATGCAGCATCAAGCTTTGATGAGGAGCAAAGCGCGAACTGACGTCCCTACATCACCCGGTAGACAGCTCGAGAGCTGTGTTGGCTTCCCCGCACCCGGTTTCCTCCGGTGAAATGCTCCGTAGCGCGAGGGTGGATTGTTGGCGGGATGTCCTGACTCTAGCTTGGGCTCGATGAAGTCTGACAAACATTGTTCTTTCCAAAGGAGAATCAGCATGCGTACATCAATCGTGTCTGCACTGGCGAGCGCGCTCTTGTTTAGCGGCGTACTAGTCCACGCGCAAGACATCCCCGATCCGGCGACGTCCGAAGAATCACCCGACGCTGTGACCGGCACTGAGGCGGACGGCACCCTGAATCTCGCCGGCGGAACCGTCGCCGCAGGCATCGGCTTTACCTGGGGCCACGGCAATTTGAACTACGGCGGCCAGTCCCATCCATTCAAGATCTCCGGCGTCTCGATCGTCGATGTTGGAGCGGCAAACATCTCCGCTTCCGGGCGCGTCTATAACCTTCACAATCTGGCCGACTTCAATGGCAATTACGTCGCGATGACGGCCGGGATGGCGGTGGCAGGCGGCGGCTCGGCGGCGTACTTGAAGAATGAGCACGGCGTGGTCATCAAAGTGCACTCTACCGACGTCGGCCTGCGATTCGCCCTTTCGGCTGATGGTGTCAAGGTGAAGCTGGCGGGTTGATCGGCCTTGCAACCGCCGGCGGGTCGGCGAACCGACCCGCCGGCTGCTGCATGCGGGCTTGGATGCAGTCGGCCTCGAGCGTGTGCGCGCGCTCAGCGTAAGAAGTCGTGCACCACCTTTCCGAGCCCAAGCGTTAGATCCGCCACGGTGTGCACTGCCGCGACTACCTCCAGTACCGGCAACTCCGCGACCGGTGCTAGGGCATGCGGCATGAGCGACAGGGCGGCCGGGCCCGTCCAAGCGCCCTTCACCTCGATTCCCTCCAGGTGGTACTCGACGAGCTCGCAGATACGGGGGCTGCCGTCGACGTGCGGGATGATCTTGAGCAGATAGTTGGGTGAAGAGAGGGCGGCCTGGACGCTCGCGGTATCCAGGGCACGGTGCTTGTAACCCATGGTCCCGGTGGCGACGCGCACGGAACCGTAGTCGAGGGTACCGATCAGCGTGTCGGTTTCCGCGCGCAACGTCGGACTTCCAAGCTTCTTGGGGAAGCCCCACAGCTCGCGGCCACCGGCAATGGGGGGGTGGTCATTGAGGAACATGCACAGCGTGTAGTTGCCCTTCCGCCCGCGGAATGCCACCGGAACGACCTGTCCGCTCTCGGTGTAGTCGCCGAAGCCGGTGGAATCCGGCATGCGAATGAACTCGTATTTCACCAAAGGCGCTTCGATCTCCAGCGGCTCCGGCACCAAGGCGCGTAGCTTCTCCGGATCGGTCCGGTACGTAATGATGAAGTACTCGCGGTTGACGAACCGATAAGGCCCCGGGGGATACGCGGGCTGGGTCAGGGGCATCGCAAAGGCTCGGTCCCGAACCTCGCGCTCTTTCATGACGGCTCCACCAACTACCCCGCCTGAGTGAGCGCGAACCCAGGTAGCTCTCTAAGCTTCCGCGGGTTGCCGATTACTCGCTCGAACATCTCGTCTTTCATGGCAGAAAGCGTTCCGCCTCGAAGTTTTTGGCGAGCAGCGCGTTCCGAGATTGAAACGCCTGTTCGAGTGGGATCTGGCTCGCCTTATCGACTCCGAATCGGCCCGTGTTGAGACGGATCGTAAGAGTCACGAAGTCCTGTCCGTGGTTCGGAAGACGAATACCTGCATTGGACCAGTGCCGCACGGTCAACTCTCCCACGGCGATCTGCCCCGGAATCCGAAAGCGCAGCCCGGCCTGTTCCGCGAAATCCCAGCGCGTGGCACTCAGTTGATCCGACTCCGTCTTCAGCGCCAGCCCAAACCCAACGAATCCCTTCACGGGCCCTTTCTCGAATACCTGCCACCTGCGCGACAGGGAGACTCCCCAGTAGGGGTCAGCCATGCGGTGCCCATCGGGGTAGGCGTGATCGCGGAGGAACTGCGCACTCGCGACGCGGAAGACACCGAGCTCGTAGCGATTCGCATCCCAATTCATCGTCGCTGCCAATACCAGGCCGCCAGTCGGGCCCCAAAAGTGATAAGTGCCCCCGAGTCCGAGTTGCACCTCGCAGCTCTCGCAAAGCGACTGAGCCTTCGTGATCGTGGGAGCCGCGAGGGTGCCGATCAGCAGTACCAGCAGGACCCCGATCTTTGTCGGATGACCCCGGCGGACCTTGGCGAGCAAAGCTCGGCCCAGACTCGTGACGCTCTCGAGGAGTGTCCTGATCCTGTCTGAGCACACAACCAACAGCATCGTGCACATAAGTACAGCCTCCCGCATGTCCGCAATCCTTCAAGAGGCCGGCGTGATGAACAACGCTCGCGCTGTTGACGAACCGTTGCATTCCAGTAAACCCGGCGACGCTGCGTGCTGCGAGACGCGCACCAGCAGCGCTGGGATTCTCGGGTTTCAACCGCATCATCGGCACGATCTCGCGATGAGTACCTGCCACTTTCTCGCTTGATGGTGGCGATCCTCTCTCATTGGAGAGGGCACGCACTCCGCCGCACGACGAAGAAACCCCGACCATGCGCGTGTTAGGCTGTCTGGGTTGTCCCCGCCCATTCACCGGCGCGAAACGCTGCATCTCATTTCGGTGAATTGTTCAGCGTGCGAGGCGCTCATACCGTGAGCGCACCGACCACGGGTGTCACCATCATGTCTTCGCAGACCTCAACAAACACAGCCGCGCACAAGACCCACAAGCAGCTGCCACGGCCTCCATTCGAGTGCATTGCGCTGCTCCTCCAGGGCGGCGGCGCGCTGGGCGCCTATCAGGCGGGGGTCTACGAGGCACTCTCGGAAGCGCATCTGGCTCCTGATTGGGTCGCTGGCATCTCGATCGGCGCGGTGAACGCGGCACTGATCGCCGGCAATCCTCCGCACGCGCGGGTCGAGAAATTGCGCGAGTTCTGGAAGTCAATCACCGCAGGCGGTGCGTGGGATGGCTTTGCACGGCTCGCCATGCCGCCGGCGGTGTTGCGGGGCGAATTCGCGCGCGGACTGCACAATCAGCTGAGCGCCGGAGCTGCCCTGGTCGCGGGCGCGGCCGGCTTTTTTGCCCCGCGCGTCCCGAGTGCGTGGCTGCAGCCGCCTGGCAGCATCGAGGCGACCAGCTACTACGACACCGCTCCGCTCAAGGCCACTCTTGCGCGCCTCGTCGACTTCGATCGAATCAATGCGGGCGAGACGCGCTTCAGCATCGGTGCGGTGAATGTGACTACCGGCAACTTCCTTTATTTCGACAACACGACTCACACCATCGGGCCTGAGCATGTGATGGCAAGCGGCGCGCTGCCACCGGGATTTCCGGCGGTCGAGATCGAGGGCGAGTTCTACTGGGACGGTGGGCTAGTCTCGAATACCCCGCTGCAGTGGGTGCTCGAGAGTGAGCCGCGTCGCGATACCCTCGCCTTCCAAGTGGATCTGTGGAGCGCGCGTGGCGCCTTGCCACGCACCATGCTCGAGGTGACGACCCGGCAGAAGGAAATTCAATACTCGAGTCGCACGCGCAGTAGCACCGACCGGTTCAAGTACACGCAAAAGATACGCAATGCCCTGGCGAATCTGATGCAGAAACTTCCCGACGAGCTCAGAGACAGTCCGGAGCTCGCGGTCTTGAAGCCGCACACGCATCGCAAGGTGTACAACCTCGTCCAGCTCATTTACCGGGCCAAGCAATATGAAGGCGACTCAAAGGACTACGAGTTCTCGCGCCAGAGCATGGAAGACCACTGGCGAGCCGGCTATCACGATACGATCCGCACCTTGCGCCATCGCGAGGTGCTGAAGCGACCCGACAACCTGGACGGTGTCACGACCTTCGACCTGTCACAGAACGGACGTGAATGATCCAGGCCCCGCCAGGCAACAGTCCGCCCCTTATCCTGTCCGCATGCCTCAGCTGAGGCGACCCGGAGTCATATCAATGCAACTGCAAGGCAAAGTCGCCGTCATCACTGGTGCCGCCAGCGGCATCGGCAAAGAAATTGCCCGATCCTTTGCTGAGGCGGGTGCAACGGTGGCGATCGCCGATCGCAACGCCGCGGCGGCCGATGCTGCAGCCGCCGAGCTGCGCACAGCCGGTAGGCGCAGCCTTGGCATTGCGATGGATGTCACGAGTGAATCGGAAGTCGACTCCGGCATCGCCGCAGTCGTCGAGGCTTTCGGACGTATCGATGTGCTGGTGAGCAACGCCGGAATCCAGATCGTCGCACCCCTCGATCAGTTTTCGTTCGCGGACTGGAAACGTCTCCTCGCCATCCATCTGGACGGCGCTTTCCTTACGACGCGGGCGGCGTTGCGCCACATGTACCGCCAGGGAGGCGGCAGCATCATCTACATGGGCTCGGTGCATTCGAAGGAAGCGTCTGTGTTGAAGGCGCCCTACGTCACGGCCAAGCACGGCCTGATCGGCCTCGCCAAGGTGGTTGCCAAAGAGGGCGCCAAGCACGGCGTGCGCGCCAATGTCATCTGCCCGGGTTTCGTGCGCACGCCACTCGTTGATAAGCAGATTCCGGAGCAGGCCCAGAAGCTCGGCATCTCCGAGAACGAAGTCATCCAACAGATCATGCTCAAGGACACCGTCGACGGCGAATTCACCACTGTCCGAGATGTCGCCGAGGCCGCGCTGTTCTTCGCATCCTTTGAGTCGAACGCGCTCACGGGTCAATCGCTGATCGTGAGCCACGGTTGGTTCATGCAATAGCGGCACGCAGATGCTCGGCACTTCATTCCGGACGGAGCACACGACCCCGCCTGACCCTTATTCCCTCGTGACGGCGAAACCAGGCCGGATTGCGCTGCTTGCAAACGGCCGCAGACAGGGCCCGATCACGCGCTTCATCACTCCGTGGGATATCGGGGAATTGACGCGCCCTTTTCTCTTGCTCAACTACGCTGAGGTGACGCAGCGATCGCGGCCCCTCTTCGCCATTTACCCACCATCCGGTGCCATGGCCCTGACCATCGTGCTGGAGGGAGAGCTGTCTTTCGAGGATGAGCGCGGCAGGCGGGGCGAAGTTGGCACAGACGGAGCCGCATGGATGAAGGCAGGAAGCGTCGTGTGGCATGACGGCGGACCTCCGCTGCGAGACCCGCTGCGCCTGTTTCACCTGTGGATTGCGCGGCCCACGGCGCAGCACGGGTCCGTCGCGGCGAGCGAGCATATCGCCGCTGATGGTGTGGAGGAGGACGGCCCGGTGAGGGTGTTCCTGGGACAGTTCGGCCGGGCGCGCAGTCGCCTCCAGCATGCACCGGCAGATGTCAACTGCTTTCACGTACGCCTCAGGAATTCACAGCAGTTCCGCTACGCCGTGCCCGAGGGGCACGACGTAATCGTGCTTACAGTCGATCGCGGCGGACTGCAGCTGCCTGCCGGCGAGCGGATTCTATGGGAGCAGAGCGCGCTCTTCGGGCCGGGCAGCAACTCGATCGAGGTACGGGCGGACGGCGAGACGTCATTCCTGCTCGCGTCCACAAAGCGACTCGCTTCAGTACGCCCTTGATGAGGCAGAGTAGCGTGCGGCGGCCGAGGCGCTAGACTACTCACGTGGATACGCTGACCAGCATCAAGGTCTTCCGGCAGGTCGTCGAGTCGGGCAGCTTCGTCGCGGCCGGCGGGCGTCTTCGCATCTCGACGGCGATGGTCAGCAGGCACGTGATGCACGTCGAACAGCGGCTCGGGCTGCGGCTTCTCAATCGCAACAGCCGCACCCTGAGTCTTACCGAGGTCGGGAGGGTGTATTTCGAACGAAGCAAGACCATTCTGGACGATCTCGAGGACACGGAGATTGAACTCGGCTCGTTGAACAGCACGCCTCGCGGGACGCTGCGCGTCAGCTGCCCGAGCTGGAGCACGGGACAAAGACTCGTGCAACACTTCGCCGAATTCCGCCGCCGCTATCCGGAAGTCATAGTGGATGTCTCCTTCGATGACCGCACCGTGGATCTCGTGGAGGAAGGCTATGACGCCGCGCTCTGGCTGACGTCCTCGGACTCATTATCGCCGGGCCTGCTCGCCCAACCCGTGCGTCCCGTCTCCTACTTTCTGGCGGCTTCAGTCGGGTACGTGAAGCGGCATGGAGTCCCCAAATCCCCTGAGGAGCTCGCGCACCACAGCTTTGTGGCGATCGGCGATCAGAGCTCGCTGCAGTTCATGGGCCCGAGTGGGAAGCTTGAAGTTCCCATCCGGGTTGTATTGCGATATCGGTCGCCACTCGGCTTGCCAAATGCCGTCGCGAGCGGCATCGGACTTGCACCGCTGCCAGCCGTGCTGTTCGAGGATCCGGAGTTCAGGACCCAATTGACGCCTGTCTTGATGGAGTATCCGCTCAGTCAGCACATGTTGAATTTCGTCTACGTCAATCGCCGGTACGTACCCCTCAAGATCCGCGCCTTCCGCGACTTTATCGTGGAACGCATTTCCAATTCGCCGGAGCCCAAGCCCCACCCCCTCTCCCTCACCCAGTGATCGCGCCGAAGCGGGCCGGCCGGCCAGGCTCAACCGCGCATTCCTCATCAATTCAGGGTCTCGCGGCGCGCGATCAACGTTCACCGGGACGAAACGCTGCATAAATTGGCCGCGCGTTGTTCGCAGCGATCGTCGCGCCTACAGTGACCGCGTGGACGATCTCGTTGTCTGAGCTTTGCAACGTGTTGGCCACGAACGAGCGCCTCCTCTACCCCCCAGACGGCGTTCGTTCACTCCCCGGCCGGAAGGAATTCCTTCCGGCCGGCTCTTTGTCACAGGAGGGATGAGTGGCTCACGTGCTGGCAATAATCGCCGCCGCCGTCTCAACGGCCGCCATGCTGGTCGTGGTGTCTCTGACGGCCTTGGTCGTGAGTCTCGCCTTCAGGGCAAACAGGGCGGCCGACTCGCAAAGGCGCACGAAACACCTGTAGACGTTGGCCGCCGGCGACTTTCCAGCCATCCGCCCGAGAACCCTATCTCCTTGAGAGCCTCGCGCAAATGCGGCTGGCTGCGCACGACACGCCAGACAACGCAGCTCCGCTAGTTCTCGATCATCCTGTTTCCTGTTGCGCAACGCTCCGTGCAACAGCGGTGCGTTGTTCGCTCACAGCGACGGCCCTAGTCTGCAGCCCATGAAGCTGACGAACTCGCCTCTGTTCGGTCGGTGCTGGTGGCTGACTCTTTGAAGAGTGCGGCGAAGGAGACATGGCCATGGTCGACAGTGGAATTGACAAGATCATCGACAAACTGCAGAAACTCAGGGAGCTGCGCCGCGCTCGCGAGCGGGTCAGGGAGCTGGAGCGGGGGTTGAGCGGCGAGACCGCGAGGCCTGTGGAAGCGCCGTCCATTCCCGAATTCCTCAGGCTGCACACGCCGGTGCAGGCTCGTTAGCGCGAGTCTCGCTCGGGCGACGCGAGATCATGACCATGTCACCCGAGACCTGTCGCTGGTCACCGCTCATGGTCTCCTGCGTCCTGACGCTTCTCGTGGGCTGCGCGTCACTCGGACCCCAGCTTCCAATGTCGATGACGGACGACACGGAGCCGGATGACGTCATATTCAGCGTCCGCACGCTCGGCTCCGATGGAGAGTTCGAGTCCCTGTCTTCAGGTGAAGTCGCCCGCCGACTGCAGGCAGCGAGCGGCGAGCGCCCACTGAGCATCCTGGCGCTGTCGAGCGGCGGCGCGAGTGGCGCCTTCGGTGCAGGAGCCTTGGTCGGCTGGACGAGCCAGGGGACCCGACCGGAGTTCACCGTGGTTACGGGAGTCAGCGCCGGCGCGTTGGTCGCACCACTGGCATTCCTCGGCCCCTCGTGGGACGAGAGAATGACGGCAATCTTTACGACGGGAGTCACCGACGGTCTGTTTCAGCCGCGGGGGCTCGGCGTCCTATTCGGCTCGAGCGTCTACAGTGCCGAGCCGCTGCGGCGGCTCATCGAGCAATACGCTGACGATGCGATGATCGATGCCATCGCCCGTGAGGCAGCCAAGGGTCGCTTGCTGCTGGTGGCGACCACCGACTTTGCCACCGGCGACGCGGTCATCTGGGACCTCGGCTCGATCGCGCTTTACGGAGGCAAGAATGCCAAGCCCCTGTTCCAGTCGGTGCTCCGCGCCTCGGCGAGTGTGCCCGGAATGCTCCCGCCCGTGGTCTTGAAGGTTCGCACTAAGGGTGGCATTCACGAGGAGACGCACGTGGATGGGGGCGTCACCTTGCCGTTTTTCATTGCGCCGGCACCCGAAGATCTGCCGCAGGCGGCAGCGGCGAGCGCGCAGCCGGCTGCGGTGCACGTCATCATCGATGGGCCACTCCGCAACGTTCCGCGCCGCAGCCATGCGAACGCCCTTGCCGTATTCAACCGCAGCCTTTCCGCGGGGCTCAGTCACATAACGCGCACCACGCTCGAATCGACGTTGGCCGCGGTTCACCAGCGCGGTATGTCGCTCGATTACGCGGCGATACCGGCTTCATATCCACTGCGCGGTGCCTTCGACTTCGGTGCGGATACGCAACGCTCGCTCTTTGAATTTGCCGCGAGCTGCGCCGAAACGGAGCGCCTCTGGGTTCGGGTTCACTCCGGGAGCGACGCGCGCGCGGCCGAGCAGCCGCCGCGCTCCGAAGCCGCGCTGTGCCCGGCCGATGACGCGTTCATCGAGCGCCTCGCTGCGCTCAGGAACTGAAACCAGGCGCATTGACGCGAGCGGCGCCGCACTCCGGCCGATAGACGTGCGGCCTTGAGCGCGCCGGACCAACCACCTCCTCCGTTCCTCACCACATGCAACGCTGCATGTCGGCAAGATCGATTGTTCGTGCCGCGACACGTTCCTACATTCAATCCATGCGGAAACATCCCAGAGCACCCTGGAGAACGCGCCTCCCATGTCGGCTGCCCGAGCTTGAGTGGTACGCCGCGCTTGTTTTCTTTCTTCCCGGCGGCAGCCTGTTTCCCTTCGCTATCTGGGCCTACAGGCATCGCGCGTGGCTCGTGACCCGAGCGCGCCGCGCCCTGACTGCGGTGCTGGCACTCCCTGGCAGGATCCGAATCACGCGCTGACACTCACACCCTGCGCGACAGCGCGCATTGTATCGCTGACAGAAGGTCCGGGCCGAGGCGACCGCTCTCCGTCGGCGTTCACTCAAGTGCAATGCTGCATCCTTGCGAGATGGATTGTTCAGCGCACGGCCCCCTCATACCTTAGCGCGCGCCCTGAAACGACCGGTGTTCGCGCCGGTCCGAGCCTCGGGGCAACGGATCCGAAGAGAGTTAGCTACCAACCTTGGTGATCAGGAGTCTCGACATATGGTCTTCCCAGCGCAGAGCCGCTTCCTCAAGGTCCTGCTTTTCGGCGCACTCGCGGCGCTCACGGACGGCTGCGTGAAGCACGCGCCGACATCGCCACCGAAGCCGCCTGTCACGGTTGTGAAGCTCGAAGCCAAGCCCGTGTCGCTGACGACGGAGCTTCCTGGCCGCATATCGGCGTACCGAGTCGCCGAAGTACGCCCGCAGGTGAACGGCGTTGTGCTCAAGCGGTTGTTCAAGGAAGGCGATCTCGTCGCCGCCGGGCAGCAGCTCTATCAGATCGACCCCGCACCCTACGAGGCGACGCTCGCCACTGCGCGGGCGGCGCTGGCACATGCGCGCGCTTCCGCGGCCGCAGCGAACCTCACCGCCGAGCGCTATGCGGCACTTGTCGAAGCGCACGCCGTGAGCCGGCAGGACTTCGACAACGCCGTGGCGACACTGCAGCAGGACCAGGCCGACGTGGCTTCCGGCGACGCAGCGGTCCGCTACGCGGAGATAAATCTCGCCTACACGAAGGTCTACTCACCGATCAGCGGACGCACCGGTCGGTCCTCGGTCACCGAGGGCGCGCTCGTCACCGCGAACCAGGGGAGCAGCCTGGTAACGATCACGCAGCTCGATCCGGTGTACGTGGATCTTACGCAACCGAGCACAACTCTCGTGCGGTTGAAGCGCGAGCTTGCAGCCGGACAGATCCGGCGGGTCGATGGCGATCGGGCACCCGCAAAACTGCTTCTCGAGGACGGCAGCGCTTACGATTCGCCCGGGAGGCTCGAGTTTTCCGAAGTGACCGTCGATCAGGGCACGGGCTCGGTGACCTTGCGCGCGATTTTCCCCAATCCTGAGAGTCTGCTGCTGCCCGGCATGTTCGTGCGCGCGACCATTGAGGAAGGTGT
>Ga0210409_10007813_pt1 | contig 10965 bp, 6 predicted proteins | sample IncBWH17MmetaG_FD_161649 | JGI IMG/M metagenome (GOLD analysis project Ga0210409, IMG submission 161649) | Forest soil microbial communities from Barre Woods Harvard Forest LTER site, Petersham, Massachusetts, United States - Inc-BW-H-17-M | ecosystem: Environmental > Terrestrial > Soil >...
CGACCGATCAGCACCCTGGGCTTTGACAGGACGAACACCTCGCCCTGCCGCGGACCGCTGAGGAACGCGAGGCACACGCGCTTGCCCTCGGGAAGGGCCAGGCTTCCGCGGCCAGTGTCGCCGCGAACGGTGCCCTCGCCGACCGCCGCGGCTGACGTCGGTGCTGGGTGGGACACCAGTGTCCGGGAAGGCGCGAGCCGGCCAGCGAGGTGACGGGGCGGGCGGTCCGCCAAGACATCGTCGATGTCCTCGGCCAGCGCCCTCCCGCTGGGATACCGAGCCGAAGGGTCCTTGGCCAGAGCACGTGCCACGAGGGCATCCACGGCGGTCGGTAGTCCGGGGACCAATGTGCTCGGTGGAGCAGGGTCCTCGTGGGAAATACGCCGGAGGATGGTGGGCAGGCCCGGCCCGGGGAAGGCCTTCTTTCCCGTCAGCAGCTCGTAGACGACGGCTCCCAGGGAGAAGAGGTCGCTGCGGCCGTCAAGCCTCCTGCCGTCGGCCTGCTCGGGTGACATATAGGAGGGACTGCCGAAGACCTGGCCGCCGGTCGTGAGCTCGCCCGCTTCCAGCTTCGCGACGCCGAAGTCCATGATCTTGGGTGCGCCCGACGCCAGCACCATGATGTTGGCGGGCTTGATGTCACGGTGCACGATGCCATGAGAGTGGGCGTGGTCGAGGGCCTCGGCCACATGGGCCGTGGCTCGCAGGACCTCACGCCACTCGAGCCGTTGACTCGCCGAGAGGATCGCCTCGAACGTCTTGCCGCGCAGGAACTCGAGGGCCATGTAGAGGGTGCCGGCGTCGAGGTCCACACCGACCTCGTAGACCACGACGATCCCCGGGTGTGTCAGGCCGGCCGCGGCCCGAGCTTCCTGCACGAAGCGCGCTTCGAAGGTCTCGCGTTCCTTCTCCGAGACGGCGAAGGCCAGCGAGATCGTCTTGAGGGCTACAGTCCGCTTCAGCGTCGGGTCCCGAGCCTGGTAGACGACGCCCATCGCCCCGCGACCGAGCTCCCGTTGGATCTCGTAACGGCCGATCTTCTTGGGCGGCTCCGCAGTCATGGTGTCAAGAGTCACAAGAGGGTGCAGTTGTCGCCTTGCCGCGGGGTTCCCTTCGAGGGAAGGACGAGCGTCCGGGGTCGAGTGGAGTAAACCCTCAACGGTGTGCGGCCACTGGTCGCTTGACATCGCGGCGCTGTTTCGCTGATGTCCATATACTTCGACTCTCGAAGTTTATTTCATTTTCATCTTGGCTCGTCCTAAGTTACTGTCCTGAAGGCTCTTTAGCTAGAGCCGTCCTGCCGGAAGCGCGGAATCCGAAACCCCGAGGGCGAAATAAAGGACTCGGGGATACGTAAACCGCGCTGTGGGCGGAGGTGCTTCCCCGACGCGGACTATGACAAAGGCGTAGCCACTTCTTTTCTTCCGGGTGTGGCTGCTAGGCCTCCTCCATTTTGGTTGCAGCAGTGGGCCGACCGGTTACGAGCGTGACCGTATAGAGAGCGATTACTCACCAATTGGTGCCGCCCTAGGCGGAGAACCGGAGTGCCGTGGCAGAAGTAACGGCGAGATGCCCGCGCTGCAAGTTGGTCATCACCGCGAGCCCAGACGAGCAGCGCCTCCTCACATGCCCGCAGTGCGGCGCCCGGCTTCGAGCCGCCGCCGACCCGAGCGTCGCGGTGGCGATGCCGAGTGCCGCGTCACCCGGAGTGCCGGCTTCCGCGCTGCCACCCTCGCCCGTCCTGGCAGGTGAACCTACCGCTCCACCCTCCGAGGGTTTGCAAGCGGGGATCCGGGCGTTGCTGAGGGGGCAGGAGGAGGGCCTCAACATCCTCCGCGAGATCCTCGCTATTGTCAGGTCGCGCCCGGCACCCGTCGATGCCGAGGGGCAGGCATCCAGCAGTGACCCCTTCTCGGGCGTGTTCGGCGAGCCCGTTGCGGACGACTCGGCCCCGTCCCACGCGCCGCCACTGCGGAAGCGGCGCCGCCGGAAGGGCGTCCTCATCGTCGACGACGACGATGAAGTGCGGCGGGCCACGGAGGCGGCTTTCGCGACCGCCCAGGTGCCGGTGCGAGCGGTTCCAGACGGCCGCGCAGCTATGGCTGCAATCGCCGCGGAGAAGCCTGACGTCATCATCTTGGAGCTTGGCCTCTCGAATCCAATGACGGGTAGCGACTTGATCAACATGATCAAGGCCACGATGGAGTGGGTGGATATACCCATCGTGCTTTATACCCGCCTGCCCATAGAGAGCCAGAAGGAGGCTCGAACCACCCACGGCGCCGATGACCTGTTTCTGAAGGGCTCTGCCAACGCCGATGGCCTCGTAGCGAGGGCGATCCAGATCTTCCAGAGCGGTGGTTGAAGCATGCAGGGTCCCGGTCCCGCGGTTGGTCCTTGGCTCCCCTTGTCGGCAGCCCTCAAGGTATGCCGCCTGAAGAGCGGGCCCGGTTGGAGCTCCTGCGCTGCAACTGGTGGGCGGTCTTTCACTGGCTTCCCGACCTCTGGCGACGGCGCGGGTAGGAACGCCAAAGTGGCCCGACCTTGTGTCAAGGAAGGCCGTGCCCCCCTCGCGAAACGGCCCACCCTTGGTCGGGCCAGGCTTGCACGGAGAATGCGTAGGCCGTCAAGCGAAGCGCCGACCCAAGCTGACGGGAATGTCCAGGTTGACGTCGCACGTTGGTCTGCGATTGGGTGACGTGCCGCTCATGATCCGTCTTCTCCCTCCGCTCCGCTGTCCCCGCTGTGGGATTCGGGACGTCAAGGCTTCCGGCGTCGTGCCGTGGCTACCCCTGCGACTGCTCGGCTTTCAGTACTATCGGTGCCGTGGCTGCCTCCGGCGCTTCCTCGCTTGGCGAGTGGGGCGAGCAGGGAGTCAATCCAGCGAGGAATGAATAGGGTACGTGAAATCCAAAGACCTATGACCAAGACAGGCTGCCGCATGCCGAGCACCATATCTCGACGCCCTCCTGTGAACAGTAGCAGCCGTACTGCGTCCGTGTACGGGCGTGGTCCGCACGCTCCGGGTTGCGGAGCCCTCGGTCGCTCATCCCTGACCGAGACGAGCGGCCGGCTCTTTGCAGGGGCCTTGGTTTCCGGGGACAGGGCGCGGGGGACGAGAGCCCCTTAGCGGCGGCGGGTCTTGCTGCGGGCGGAGGTGCTCCCCCGGGGCAAGACGCGGGACCAGCCAGAGGGAAGCTCGGCGACCGCCGCGTGGAGGCGCCCGATCAGCCCGTCGACGAGCCCGGTGACGTCGCCCGTCTCGTGGTCGTACCAGGCGTTGAACGCGGTGTCGTGCAGCGCCCGCGTGACGAAGGCCAGGAGCATCGGTGTGTTGTCGCGTGGCCCCGACCGGAGGCGCGCGGCCATGAGGGCGGCGATCCGCTCCTCCAGGCGACTGCGGCGCTCCATCATCGCTCGCCGGAGCGGGCTCTTCTCGCGCAGAACGCGGATCACCCAGCGAGTGAACTCGGCGTCCTCGATCCCCGCGCGGACGGCTGGGATGAGTGCGTTGCGGATCGCGAGGAGAGGCGGCTCACCGGGAGGGCGCTCGGCGAGCTCGGCATAGAGCCGTTCGCCCCACCTTTCGGAGCGCTCGACCAGAACGTCCTCCTTGGACTCGTAGTAGCGGAAGAAGGTCCGGCGGGACACACCCGCGGCGTGGGCGATCTGCTCAACGGTCGTGCGCTCGAAGCCGCGCGAGAGAAAGAGCCCCTCGGCGGCGGAGGCGAGGGCCACCCGGAAAGCCTCGCGCTTCCTCCGGCGGAGGGCGGTGGGCAGCGGCGGCACGGCCCGGGCGAACGGCCTCGCCTTCCGCTCGTGGCGCCTTGAATCTGGCCTCGCCATGGCGCCCATCATATTCCATGGTGTTGACAGTGGCACTGAGTGCCAATAGTATGCGGGCGCTTGGGCCGGCCCCCAGTAAACCCGGCTGTCGCGCCTCGTGGAGGGGCGGGTTTTGCGCGTGTCGCGGCGGCACGAGCGGGCCTCCGGCTCGATCGTTTGACGGGACGGCTCGAGAGAGGCCGAAGGCCCTTCTGCTCTGTCGGGGCGCCGACGGTCAGGGAAGAGTCACGATGAACCATTTTCGTCTGCTGCTGGCCGTGGGCGCGTGCGTTGGCCTGGCGGTGCCAGTCTGGACCCAGAGCGCGGCCGCGAAAGCGGGCGCGCGGCCCTCTGCCGATGCGCCCAGACCGCTGCCATACCTAAATCCCGCGCTGAGCGTCGACGAGCGCGTCCTCGACCTTATCTCGCGTATGACTCTCGAGGACAAAGTCGGCCAGCTCCTGATGCTCGACGCCCGGGGCGAGGACCTGTCGTTCGTGAACACTCGTCAGCCCGGCGCGCTGCTCCACGTCCTCGGCGCAAAGATCGCCGTCGCGATGGACCTCGCCGCGAAGAACCGCCTCGCCATCCCGCTCCTCGTCGGGGAGGACGGGATCCACGGCCACTCCTTCTGGAAGGACGCGAACATCTTCCCCACCCAGCTCGCAATGGCGGCGAGCTGGAGCCCTGACCTGCTCGAGCGAATGGGCCGGGTCACCGCCGAGGAGATGGCTCCGACTGGCATCCACGAGACTTTCTCGCCGGTGCTCTGCCTGACCCGAGACCTGCGCTGGGGGCGGACCGGCGAGACCTTCGGCGAGGACCCGTACTTAATCGGGGAGCTCGGAGCCGCCCTGATCCGCGGTTACCAGGGCAAGGGGCTCGACGATCCGACCGCCGTGCTTGCGACCGCCAAGCACTACGCCGGCTACTCCGAGACGCAAGGCGGGCGGGATGCCTCGGAGGCGGACACCTCCAGGCGGAAGCTGAGAAGCTACTTCCTCCCGCCGTTCGAGCGTGCGGCCCGCGCGGGGGCCATGATGTTCATGACGGGCTACCAGTCGATGGACGGCGTGCCTTCGACGGCCAACAAGTGGCTCCTCCGGGACGTGCTTAAGGACGAGTGGGGCTTCAAGGGCGTCCTCGTCACCGACTGGGACAACGTCGGACGCCTCGTCCACGAGCAGAAGGTGGCTAAGACCTACGCCGACGCCGCGATCATGGCCGTGCGCGCCGGCAACGACCTCATCATGACGACGCCTCAGTTCTACGAGGGTGCGATCGAGGCCGTGAAGAGCGGCCGGATGAAAGAGTCGGAGATCGACGAGCCCTTGAAGCGCATTCTGGGTCTCAAGTTCCGGATGGGCCTGTTCGAGAACCCGCGGCGGCCCGACCTCCAAAAAGCTGCCGTCGAGGTCGCTCGGAAGGACCACCGCGCGGCGGTCCTCGACGCCGCGCGAGAGAGCCTTGTGCTGCTCCAGAACGACGGCGTGCTGCCCCTCGACGCCTCCAGGGTGAAGTCGATCGCGGTGATCGGACCGAACGCGGACGACGACCTCCAGCAACTCGGCGACTGGTCGCTCGGCTCCCCGCAGCACCCGCCGGAGGCCGGTAAGCATCCACGGGACAAGACGGTGACGGTGCTCGACGGCATCAAGGCGGCGGCCCCGCCAGGGACGAGCGTCCGCTACGAGAAGGGCTGCGCGATCAACAGCGGGGACCTGTCCGGGCTACCCGGCGCGGTCGCCGCCGCCCGGGCCTCGGACGCGGTCGTCGCCGTGGTCGGCGACCACCTCGACTTCATCGGTGAGGAGAAGAGCACGGCGACGCTCGAGATGCAGGGCGGCCAGGTGGCTCTCCTCGACGCCCTCCAGAAGACGGGCAAGCCGATGATCGTGGTGCTCGTGAACAGCAAGCCCCTCGTCTTGCCGCCTGCCGTGAAGAGCGCCCGGGCGATCCTCGAAGCGTTCAACCCCGGCATGGAGGGCGGGCGGGCCATCGCCGAGGCCGTGTTCGGCCAGATGAACCCCTCGGGCAAGCTCACGATCTCTTTCCCGGTGCACGTGGGCCAGCAGCCGGTGTTCTACAACCAGGTGCGCGGACAGCACGGCAGCCGTTACGCGGACCTCACCGAGGAGCCGCTCTTTCCGTTCGGGCACGGACTGAGCTACACGGAGTACCGCTACAGCAACGTGCAGCTGGCCTCGAACGCCCTCGCCCGCGGCCAGGCCGCCACGGTCTCGGTCGACGTCCTGAACGCCGGAAAGCGCGCGGGCGACGAGATCGTCCAGGTGTACGTGAGCGACGTGGTCACCTCGGTGACCTGGGTGAACAAGGCGCTCAAGGGGTTCGCTCGGGTGCACCTCGAGCCGGGGGAGAAGAAAACGGTGACCGTGAGGCTGCCCTGGGACTCCTTTGAGCTCGTCGACGCCGACGGAAAGTACGTCGTCGAGCCCGGGGACTTCGAGATCCTCGTGGGCCCGTCGTCGCGCGACCGCGACCTTCTGAAGGCGACGCTCCGCGCCGAGTAGGAGGTGGCGCTCGCGTGCTTGGGTCGCCCGGGAGGCCAGACTGTGGTGGCGGCCTCCCGTCGGGCCCCCGCTGGCCCGAGGTCCAGAAAGAGGATCAGGAGCGATTCTCGCCGTCGTCGCAGAGGGCCAAGGGTGGTCGGGAGAGGCCGAGTGGGTTTAGCGACGCCCTTTGCGCCTGAGGAGGTCTGCTCATGAACGCGAGGCGTCGCCCGGTAGTCTCCGCAGCTGTGGCCGGCCTGCTCCTGGCGCTCTTCCTGCAGCTCACCCTCGCGGCCTCCCGTAACTCGGCGACCTTCGACGAGCCGGCCCACATCTACGCCGGATACCTGCAGTGGGCTCACGGGTTCTACACCCTGAATCCGCCCCTCACGAGGTATCTGCTTGCGGCTCCCCTCCTCGGCATGAAGTTGAAGGAGCCCTCGATTCAGAACCGCCCCCTCCGGATGCACGAGATGGTGGGCGGACGGGAGTTCGTCTTCCAGGAGGGAGCCGGGGAGGTCCTCTTCCGGAGCCGAATGGCCGTGGTGGGACTCGGTCTCTTCACGGCGCTCCTCGTCTTCTGGGCGACCAAGGAGATGTTCGGCGTCGCTGCGGGCGTGATCGCCCTTGCGCTCCTCGCGTTCGACCCCACGTTCCTGGCGCACTCGAGTCTCGCCACGACCGACACGGGCCAGGCGTTGTTCATGTTCTGGGCGGTCTACCTCTTCTACCGCTACTTGAAGGAGCCAGGCCTCCTCCCCTTGGCCGCGGTCAGCATCGTCGTGGGGCTCGCGGTCGCCGCCAAGAGCAGCGCGGTGCAGCTCTTCCCGGATCTCGCGCTCCTCGCTCTCGTCGAGGTCTTTTGGGGCCGAAAGCTCGGGGGAGGGCGCCCCGGCGAGAAGACGGGACCGCTGGCGCGGCGGCTCCTCGGGGCGCTTGCCGTAATCGCCATCTCTTCCCTCGCGATCCTGTGGGCCTCGTACGGCTTCCGGTATGTCCCTGCCGAGGGTGGCCCCCCTCTCAACCCTCCCATGCAGGTGGAGCTCGCTCGGGTCCCGAGTGCCCTCGAGGCGAGGCTCCTGGCCGCGGCGGACGGGCTTCACCTCCTGCCCCAGGCGTACACCTACGGCTTCGCCCACTTCCTGTACGAGGCGAGGGCCTTCCCGAGCTACGTGCTCGGCAGGACTTACCCCCACGCCGTCTGGTTCTTTTTCCCGATCGCGATGGCGATCAAGTCTTCGCTGACGTTCCTGATTCTCGTCGCGGCGGGGGCCTTTTCTGTGTTCACGGGAAGAGTGGGGGAGCGGCGGGGCATCGTCACCCTGGTGATTCCCGCCGCGGTGTACATGGTGATCGCCATGACCGGCGGCATGAACATCGGCGTCAGGCACGTCTTGCCGGTCTACGTGTTCATGGCGGCTGCCGTCGGCGGAGCGGTCTCGGCGCTCGTGAAGGGAAGGCGACCCTGGCTCCTGGCTGTCTTGGCGCTGCTCGTCTTTCAGGCGGTCTCGGTCCTGCACGCCTTTCCCGCGTACATTGCCTACGCCAACGAGGCCTTTGGCGGACCGAGCAGCGTGCACAAGTACCTGAGCGACTCGTCTTCGGACTGGGGCCAGCAGCTCAAGGCGGTCAAGGCCTATACGGACGCGCGCGGCCTGAAGGACTGCTGGTTCGCCTACTTCGCCGAAGGTCCGGTGGACTACCGGTACTACGGGATTCCGTGCAAGCCGCTCCTCACGCCCGACGCACTCTCCTTCTCCGTGCCGTTCGACGTGCCGCCCTCAATCGACGGCCCCGTCCTGATGAGTGCCGGCACCCTCTCGGGCTTTGAACTCGGGCCGGCCCCCCTGAACGCCTATGAGCAGTTCAAGACGCTGAAGCCCGTGGACGTCATCGACTACGGTGTGTTCGTGTTCGAGGGGCACTTCGATCTTCCGCTGGCCGCGGCCCTGAGCCACGTCCAGAAGGCCGGCTTGGACCTCAGGTCAAACGAGCCCGAAGCAGCCCTCGCCGAGGCGCGACAGGCTGAGACGCTGGCGCCAGACTCGGCCCGGGTGCTTGCCATGGTGGGCCAGGCGCTCGACGCGAATCGCCGGCCGGACGAGGCCGCCCTTTACTACCAGAAGGCGCTCGCAATCGCGCGGACCGTCCAGCCCGAGTTCCAGGCCAGCCTGATCGCGGCTCTCAAGGCACGCGTCGAGGGAAAGTGACCCACAAAAAGGATCCCGGGGTTCTCCGCCGCGCGCTCTTGGCGCTCGTAGGCTTGTAGGGAGCCCAACAGGAACACCGCTGAGAGCTGGGCCCCTCTAGTCAGCCTAACCGGGGAGGCCGACCCCAAGATCATCCACAGATTCAACGGGTTCGGAGGGCAGCCAACCAAGCAACGATGCGTGGCGAGCCCGCGCTATAACCAACCGACATGTCAGACGCCGATGCTTGGCGCGCGGGCTTCGAGTACCAAATCGTGACCTGGAGCGCTCCACTCCCCGATGAGGAGGAGAAACCCCCTGAGACTGGCAATGCTTCTCGTGGCCATCAGGAGCGGTCTCGTGAGGCGGCAGGAGCGGAAATGCCGAGATGCGTCCAATGGGGCTGAGACAGCCGGGAGCCCTATGGCCGCTTAGGTGTCGCTAGGAGCCTTCGTCTTCTCTTCGCCCTGGGAATTCTCAACCACACCGGTTCCGTGGCTCCTTAGGGGCAGCAGTTCGCCGGAGCGGGCATCCTGAGTCGCAGCCGTGATTCCTTCGGTGACCCCCGCTGTGTTCCCCTTGTGGGATTCCGTCCGTGTCCACTTGCTGCCCTGGAGGCCGCGGGCTCGAATCCCGTCATCCACCCCACTCCAATTACCTCCCTCTCCGCAGCCCACTTGCCGCGCTAAGGGAGACCAGCTTAACCCGACCGCCTGCCACACGTCCCGTCGCCAAACGGTCCGATGGGAGCGTGCTAGCCCGCCCTCTCGTCCCTTGCCTGAGCGTGCGCTTTGGAAGGAACCCGCAAGGCGAGCGGGTCGGTCGTCCTCCTTCTATCGCCTCAATCTTCGGTACTCGTCGCTCTGGCGGAGGGCGTCCGCGATCTGCTGCTCGCTCCAATGATCACGCAGAACCCTGGCCTTGTAGTCCCTCAGCCCGGTAGGGTCCGGCTCTCGATTCAGGACTGCGCGGTAGGCCCGGCGTACGATGTCCGCCGCCTCCGCGTCGGTCTTCTGCCGCTTCTCGGGGCTCCTCCGGAGCGCTTCGCGAACGTCGTGCTCGTCGAACCCGTCCTCGACGATGTGCCTTCGAAACGTCTGCAGGCCTTCTGGGTCCGGCTCGCGGCGGAGGATGTCCTCGTAGGCCCGGCGGATGATCCGGTCGGCGGAAGCGTAACGTCGCTCACTCGAAGCGTGCTCTTCGCTTCGGCGAAGCGCTTCCCGGACTTCCCGCTCCGACCAACCCTCGTCGATCAGCTTGCTGCGATAGGTGCGCATCCCCTCCGAGTCCGGGTCGCGGCCAAGGATGTCCTGGTACGCTTTCCGGATGATGGCTTCGGGCTCGACGCCCCGCTCCTTGGAAAAGCGTTGGTAGTCGGGGCGCTCACTCAGGTCGCGGCGCACGTCCGCTTCTCCCCACTGGTTCTCCCGCATGAGGAGGCGGTACCGCCGGCGCTCCGTGGGCGAGGGCTCGCGCTCGAGGACGGACCGGAACGCTCGGTCTATCGCCCGGTCCGCACTCTCGTCATCCTGCGCCATGGCGACGCCATTAATGGCCAGGGCCAGGTGCACGTCGGTTCCTACCGGCACGGACCCGCCGGCGGCGATGCCGAGGGCCATCGCCACCGGCATGGCGGTGGACAGTCTCATGACCTCCTCCTGTCATATTCTTCCGTACATTGGCCAGTTCGTACAGCGCGTCGGCCTTCGCTTGCAACGGGCTCCGGGTCCTTGCGAGGTCTCAGGTCCTCGCCGTCTTCTAAGCGAAGGCGGACTGACCTCGCTACGTGGGGAGCAAACCCTGTTCGCCGCACGGATCCCATCGCCGCCTCGATTGTACGCGCAGTTTCGCCCGGAGAGTGGCGAGTCAGGGAAGGTGTGCGCCGCGGGACGTTGGCCCGGTGCGATTGCCCTGAACGCCCGCCTGAGAGGGGTACCGAGGTTGAGGGGAGCTGTTGGCCAACAGACCTCTCAGACTCACTGTCGTCTAGACCGAAGCCGGAACCCGTGTTGGGGTCGTGGCTGTGACAGTGGACTCTAACTGCGCCGCTCAGGCAAGACCATAGTCAATTGGTCGGTGCGGAGGCATTCACGCCTTCGCTTTAGCGGTCCCCTACCACGCAGGCAGGGTCGCCCTGCTCCCGCAGCACGCTAGGTTGCCGAGCGCCTAACACACTGGCAAGGAGCCCATCGCTACCGAATCACATCGGTTTCATGAATCGTGAGTCATCGACGGGAACGTTCTCTTGAACCTGCTGGAGTTGAATGGTGTACTGCGATCTGGCCTGAATAAAGGTGCGACGGAAGGGAACCTTCAACCCGCCCACGGCGCGATAGTCGGCGTAATCGGCTAGAACGGGATTGGGGCCGATAGGAGTCTGCATGTAGCGCAGCACGCGCAGCAACAATCCGGATTGCTGATCAAAGAAAAAGGTGATCGGG
>Ga0210409_10007814_pt1 | contig 10964 bp, 16 predicted proteins | sample IncBWH17MmetaG_FD_161649 | JGI IMG/M metagenome (GOLD analysis project Ga0210409, IMG submission 161649) | Forest soil microbial communities from Barre Woods Harvard Forest LTER site, Petersham, Massachusetts, United States - Inc-BW-H-17-M | ecosystem: Environmental > Terrestrial > Soil >...
CGAACACGGCCTTCAGGTGGCGCTCCACACGCTGCTTGCCAAGGTCAAATGAGCCGGCGCGGCAGGAAGGCCGCCACCGCGCGTGTCGTCTGGCCCCCACAGGAGCGCACCGAAACCGCACTCGACGCGATTGAGCAGATGATGCGCGAGGCGGGGCTCGCGCGCCGCTTCGAGCGCGCCGTCGAGCGGGAGGCCCAGGCTGCAGCCAAACGCGCCTGGCACGCCGCCGAGACCGAAGTCGAGCGGGGACACCGGCGCGACCTGCGCGAGCTGCCCACCTTCACCGTGGACCCCGCCACCGCACGCGACTTCGACGACGCCGTCTCGGCGGAGCTGCTCGACTCAGATCGCACCGACTCCGCGGTGCGCGTCTGGGTTCACATCGCCGACGTCGCGGCCCACATCCCGCCCGGCTCGCTGGTGGACCAGGAGGCACGTCGGCGCTCCACGAGCGTGTACGTGCCGGGCCTCGTCGAGCCGATGCTCCCGCACGCGCTCTCCAGCGACGCATGCTCGCTGGTGCCAGGCGCCGAGCGCCTGGCGGTCACCGTCGAGCTCGTCCTGCGCGGCGCGCGGGTCGAGTCCGCGAGCTTCTACCGCTCGCTGATCCGCTCGGACATGCGCCTCGACTACGAGCAGGTCGATCGTCTCTTCGCGGGTTCCGGGCAGGCAGCCGAACCCTGGGGTGGGCCGCTCGCCGCCGCCCGCTCGGCCGCCGCCGCGCTGCAGGCCGCGCGCGACTCGAGCGGGGCGCTCGTGATCGACTCCGAGGAGCCCGAATTCTCCTTCGACGAGCACGGCAACGTCCTGGACATAGTCCCGCGCGCGCAAACCGAGTCCCACCGCCTGATCGAGCACCTGATGATCGCCGCCAACGAAGCCGTCGCCCGACAGCTTGCCCAGGCTTCGACTCCGTGCCTCTACCGCGTCCACGAGCGCCCCGATCCCGAGCGCATCCGCAGGCTCGTGCAGCAGCTCGTCTCGCTCGGCGTGTCCACTCCGCCGCTCCCCGACCCGCTCTTGCCCGCACAGGCGGCTGAGCTCGTGGGCGAGATCTCTTTGCGTGTGGATGCCCACGTGCGTCGCAGCGGCCACGGGCGGATTGCGCTCTCCTCACTCGTTTTGCGCTCGCTCAAGCAGGCCTGTTATTCCCCCAAGAACGTCGGCCATGCCGGCCTTCACTCGGACTGCTACTGCCACTTCACCTCGCCCATCCGCCGCTACCCCGACCTCGTCTGCCACCGTGCTCTGCTCGCCTCTGTCGGGGCAGGGGACAGTGGGGGCAAGCGCGGTGGGGAAGACATCGGGGGAAAGCGCGGTGGTGGGGAAGACATCGGTGGCAGGCGCGGTGGGGAGGACATCGGTGGCAAGCGCGGCGTGGGACGCCTCATGGGTGGCGGGAAGCTTGCCGAGTTGGGGGAATGGACCTCCGAGCGCGAGCGCGACGCGGCTCGCATCGAGCACAAGGGCGATGACATCGCTGCCTGCTTTCTCCTGGAGGAGGTTCTGCTCGCCGGCGGTTACGACCAGGTGTTCGCGGGAGAGGTGACGGGGCTGATCGGGGCCGGGGCGTTCGTGGCGTTTGGTGCTCCGCAAAGCGATGCCCCACACGCGCGCGCGAAGAAGGCCAGCGGGAGAAGTGTAGAAGTGGCCTCGGATACACCACTTCGCGAGTCCCATCGGCGTCCGATCTACGAGGGGATGCTCCCGGTGCGGCTGCTCAGCGCGGGCGAGGAGGAGCGCGACTGGTGGACGCTCAACGAGCAGTCCACAATCCTGCGCGGAGAGCGATCCGGAGCCACGTTGAGGCTCGGCGACCCGATCGACGTGCGGGTCGTGCGTGTCGATGCGTCCGCCGGACGGGTCGACCTTGCCCTCGCCGGCTAACGCTTCACCGACCCGCGGCCTCTCGGCACTCCGCGCCGTGGGGACGGACCGGGCACTCCGCGCCGTGGGGACGGGTCGGGCACTCCGCGCCGTGGGGACGGGCCGGATAGGCTCGATCCATGGCCAAGGCCAAGGGCAAGAAGCGCAAGATCGGCGCCGGTGACGTGGCGAGCAATCGCTACGCCTCCTATCGCTACGAGCTCACCGACAGGATCGAGTGCGGCATCGCCTTGCAGGGAACCGAGGTCAAGGCGCTGCGCGCCTCCGGTGCCCAGCTCAAGGACGGCTACGCGGCGATTCGCGACGGCGAGCTGTGGCTGCAATCGGTCCACATCCCGCCCTACCTTCCGGCCTCGCGCGAGAACCACGACCCCGAGCGCCCGCGCAAGCTCCTGCTTCACCGCTCCCAGATCGAGGGTATCGCCGGGCGCGTCTCAGAGCGCGGCCTCACGCTCGTGCCGATGCGCATCTACTTCAAGGGCCCGCACGCAAAGGTCGAGATAGCGCTCGCTCGCGGCAAGGACCTCTACGACAAGCGCCAGACCCTGCGCGAGCGCGAGTCCAAGCGCGACATGGAACGCGGCATCAGGGAAGCCAGGCGCTAGAAGAGCTGTGGCGCGGGCATGCGCCCTCCCTCGCGCCCACTGCGTCGGGCTCCGCTCAGGCGACCTGTTCGCAACCCGTCAAGCCGTCGCGTTTGGCGATCGTCACCATCTGCTTCTGCACTGCCTGGCTCGAGACGATCAGGCCGTGCGCCCCCTTGAGGTTGTTCACCTTCGCGTATTCGCCGAGCTTTTGGGTGTTTTCGGCGAGCGTCTGTGCTCCGGCGATGAACTGTTTCCAATCGCTGGCCAGTTCGGCGGGGGGGACGAGTTTACTCAGTTCATTGAGCGCCGCCTGCTCGAACGCGGCGAGTTCCACGGCCACGCGCGCGATGTCGCTCTGGGTTTTGATCGTGTGCCCCGCGAGCTTGACAGTTACGGTCTTGCAGATGGCGTTAGCCTTCGCCGTCAGTTCGGCGCGTGTGAGCGGCTTGGGCGACGAACCGCAGCCCATGACTGCAAGTGCCACCGTCGCCAACACGACTGCCGACAGGCGCCTGGATACACGTTTTCTCACAGCGAACGGAAGCTGTGGCCCGCGCTGATCAGGATGTGCGTCTGCTCCATCCCCAGCGCCAGCGCGACAATCAGGCCGACGTAGACGGCCCCCACGAGCAGGCGGTGGCGAGGAGCCACGCGATAGTAGGCCGCCTGCTCGAGCGTTTTCGATTTGCGCAGCTTCCAGCGGTGCCAGACCTCGCGCCCGCCGAACAACAGGATCAGCAGGAAGATGAAGTTTCCGGGCAGCAGGAATGCGAGGGGGATCATTGCGGCGAACCCCACGAACCACATCCAGGGCGCCATTGCCGCCATCGCCCGTCCGCCGTCCAGCGGCAGCACGGGCAGCAGGTTGAAGAGGTTGATCAAAAAGCCGACGTATGCGAGCGCCAGCAGGAGGTCGCTGCCCGTGAGTGCCCCCACGACCGCCACCACGGCGGCGCCCAGCGAGCCGAGGACGGGGCCGGCCAAGCCGACTCTGGCCTCGGCGAGCGCGTTGTCGCCGAGCGAGCGCGAGAATATCGCGGCACCGAGGAAGGGAATGAACATCGGCGTGCTCGCTTTGATTCCCTCGCGCCTGAGCTGGATCACGTGACCCATCTCGTGCACGAACAGCAGCAGCACGAAGCCGGCTGCGAACTGCCACCCCCAGAACAGGCTGTAGGCGGCCACCGACACGAGCGCCGTCCCCGCCGTCGTCAGCAGCTTCAGCTTGGGCAGCAGCAGCACCGCCCCCTTTATGTACGCCGCGAACTTGGCGGCAAGCGCCGCGATGCCCGCGAGCAGGCTCCCCAAGCGCTTGCGCAAAGAATGGGTGGGCCTCCCGAAGGGAGCTTCATCGGCCTGGGAGCCATTTGCAGTTGGGATGCTCGGTGTGGGGATCGCATGAGAGGCGATCGGTGTACCAAGCGGTCGCTGGCTGACGACGGGCAGCTCACCATCCATGCACCCATTGTGGCAGCCCTCATAAGCGGTGCCTAAGATTCGGGCGGTCTGGAGCCTTGCCCACGGCTGTCTCGAGCGGCGTCACGGCTCTCGTACAACCGCATCCACAGCCCTCCAAAATCGCTTTTCGCGCAATGTGCGGGGAAGATGACGAAGAGCTTCTTGACGGGAGTGCAGGAGAGGCGTACGTTGGTTATAGACGCGGACCCCGAGCCGCAAAGAGCGAGGCCACCGAGGTGTAAGGCCGCGCCACCAATCGTCGGGAGGCCTTCGGGCCAACCGGTGAAAGGTTCCTCAAAGCGGCCCGGGACCGCGTCGGCTTGCTTAAGTCCGGCTACACTGAACGAGCACAACATCCACGGGGACGACAGGCTTCGACGCGGTCGGTTCGTGTGGATGGTGGCGAGCCGAGGTCCCGGGCGGCCTCGTAAAACACCCGGGAAAACCATAAGTGCGGACTCTCACGAGTACGCCCTCGCTGCTTAGTCAATAGCTAAGGCACGAGGTCTCGAGCCCCGCTCGCCTATGGCGGGGATCCTCGGGATCAGAAAGTAGGCTCACCCGGTGAGGCCCGCCTCCGCCGATCCGGGAACACTCAAGGAGGCTGGTCCCCCGCAACCCGGCCGGCGAGGCTAGCAAGGGATGAGATCAGAGCGCCGGCTACGCTCGTAGAAGCCATTCATACGCGACTGCGGACGCGGGTTCGATTCCCGCCGTCTCCACTGGTTGGGACTCCTGCGGAGGTTCGCGAAAGCGGGTCTACCGCAGGGGAAACGCCAGCGCACAAGGGCGAAGCGCCGCGAACGAAAAACCGCCGATTTGCGGGAGCCCGGCGGGCTTGCGGTCGCAAAACGGTCGCAGCCAGCATGCACTTGGGTCGCATACGACCCAAGTTGAGACGCTGGAGTAGTCGACATGGCTAACCGTCGGAACGTCTGCTCGGCGCGGCGGCCGCTGGTCGATCCGAGCGTAGTGGGCCGGTGCCGTAGCTGCGGTCGCAGGCTCTACGGCCGGGGAAAGGTCTGCCGCTCGCGGCGTTGCCCCGAGTACGGGCCGGTGTGGGCCGGGGATCAGCGCCAGAAGCTGTTTCGCAACCTGGAGACGCTTCGCGGCGACATCCTGTTGAGCGCGGTCACCGCTCCCGGTGCCGATGAGCTGCCGTGGGACGAGCAGGCATGTGCCGCGCTCGGCGAGCACAAGCACTCGGGCAAGCTCGGCTGCCGTGTCGATCGTGTGGCCGCTCGTGCGTGGAACGACTCAGCGGCGGAACGGTGGCGTCGGCTGCATCGCCGCGCGTATCAGGAGACCGTCAAAAAGGTGGGGAAGGGGTCGGTGTGGCTGGTGGCGCGCGTTTGGGAGATGCAGGCGCGCGGAGTGCTGCACGTCCACCCGGTGCTCGCCTATGGAACCGCTCGGCAGATGGCTGGTGCCCGGCTCTACGTGGAGCGCCTGGCCGAGCTTGCGCCGCAGTACGGCTTTGGGTTTGCTGAGCGGAAGGTCAGACCCCAACCGGCTCAGAATGCGGCGGCGTACCTGTCGTCGTACTTCGTCAAGGGCAAGCGCGGCAAGGAGACGCTGTGGGAGTCGGCGCGTTCTCCCGCGATGCCGCGCTCGATTGTCCACGTCTCGGTCAAGCTGACGATGCAGACGGGCTGCACGATGCGTGTATTGCGGCTCAAGCGGGCGATCTACTACGTGTGGAGAGCGACCCTGCCGCCCGACGAGCTGAGGGCCGTCTCAACGATCTTGCAGGCGTTCCCGGGTGCGGAGCTTGTTGCACCCGGCGACCTCGATCGCGCTCCCCCTCAAGGAGCGTGAGCAAGCGCGTCGAGCACGATGCCCGGCGTGTCAATAAAGCGCCCCGGCGCGGCGGTAACCGCCCGGGGCCGGCACAGGAGGTAATTCCTATGCAGGACGAGAATAACGAGACGGTTGCCGAGCGCGACCATCGCACCGAGCAGACAATCCTCACCCTTCTACTCAGCGATTGTCAGTGCGTCTGGTCGGTCGAGGAGCTGGTGGCGGAGATCGGGCGTAGGCTCGACACGACCGACGCGGTGGTCGCGCTGAAGGCGGCGGGGCTCATTCACCGTTGCGGCGACTTCGTGTTCGCCACACGAGCCGCGATCCGCTTCGATGGGATCGAGCAGCAGTAGGCGCGACGGATGCCGACTGCCTGAGCACGGACGCACGGAGGCGGGCGGACGCGACCGGCCGTAAGGCCGCCGCGCCCGCCTCCGCCGCGCGCTCGCGCGCGGCCAGGGTCAGACGACATCACCTGTGCTGGTTAGTCAGCGAGCGCCTTCTTTCGCGCTCGGACCTCCCACCATCGGAACGATGCGCCGAGCGTGATTCGCTTTGCTGCCTCGACGTTGGCTTCATAGACGGCGAGGACCTTGTCTGATGGCTCAAACTCCGGCTTGAGCAATTGCGCTGCGTCTGTTGCCTTGGAGCGTGCGAGACTGGCGAGACATCCAAATGCCGATGAAACAACGTGAAAATGCGTTGTGTTGATAGTGCGCGCAAGCTTTTCACTGTGCTGGTCCCACGACGTCCCGTAGGCATCCCAGTCGGTAATCATCTGCTCCCAGTCTCGGCGCTGTCGGAGATCGCGGATGGCGCTCTTAGCGTTGTGCAGCTGCATGTAAAGGAGACGCGCCCCACTGCGGGCATCTCGTCGTCGGTCAGCTCGAGCTAGATATGACTGCACGCGGCCGCTCGCAACGGCACCTACAACCAAACCGATGAGGCCAGCCTCTAGTTCCATCTGCCGCATGGTAAGGAGGCGACACGACGTAGCTCAACTCGGTGACTTGATTCCGTAGATCACGCTGTTATCTGTAAGGAACCTAACGATAGGTCCTTGACAGGCAACACACGATCTGCTACTGTTTGCGCACGATGGCGACGAACCGCGAAGACATGCTCAGGCACGAAAAGGGCAAGGCTCTTGTCCGCGCGCTGCATCTGAGCGAGCTTTCCCTCGCTGGGAAAGCTCGGGCGCTCGCGCTCCATGAAGCTGATGAACAGCTCGACAGGATCGCTCGCCTTCTGCCCGATGCTCTACAGGGCGGAATCTCGATGACGGAGATTGGGCGCATCACCAACGTCAGTCGCCCGACGTTGTACGAACTTCGAGGCCGATATGGCGGGTCGGTCGGTGATCTTCGGCTCGCGATATTGCAAGCGGTCATCACGAGCAATGCTGTCACGGCCGCCCAACTGGCGGAGCGACTTAGTCGGCCGAGGGAGGATATTGACCTTGTAGTGGATGAGTTCCTGAGTGGCGAGCTACTGGAAATGGAGCCTGAGGAAGTCGGCGAGGACGAGTGGGAGCAGCAGCTTCGTCTGACGGTCAAGGGTCTTGCGTTCCTCGAACACTGGCAGTTTGAGGCCGACGTGGCAGATGACGAGGGAGGTTCTGACAAGTGACGCGCCAACCGCTCACTGGCGCCTCGGTGATCTCCTTCCCCCGCGCTGCTGTTCGGGAGCCGTGGCTGAGCAAGCGCCAGATCGCCGACTACTTTGGTCGCTCCACACGGTGGGTTGAGCTTCGCGTGCGTGAGGGCCTTCCCTCCAAGATGATCGGTGGACGCCGCGGCTTCCGGCTGTCCGAGGTCGAAGCCTGGCTTGACCGGAGGAACCGATGATCGTTCCTCGCAAGGGCAAATACGGCGTCTCGGTTTACGACAAGGCGTTGGGCCGCAAGCGGTGGGTTGGCACATTCGCAACTCGACGTGAGGCAAAGGAGGCCGAACGCGATGCGCTGCGGTCGTCGTCGGCTCGGGGTTCCGAGACATGCGGCGACTTCGCTCGGCGGTGGCTTACCGACTATCCGCGTGAGGCTGCGGCGTCACGCCAGACCTACCGCTATGCGCTCCAGCGATTCCAAGAGGACTTCGCGCGTGTCCGGTTGCGCGACCTTGACAAGCCGACGGCGCGACAATGGGCGCTGAAGCAGCCTCAGTCCAATGTGCGCACCGTGCGAGCGATGTTTACCGACGCGATCAACGACGGCTTGCACCCCGGCCCGAACCCGTTTTCCAACCTCCGACTGGAGCAGCCGCTCGGGCGGAAGAACCTGACAGCTCTGACGGAGCCCGAGGTTGCCCGCCTGGCCGGCTGCGCGCTCGACTGCCTGGGGTCGTTCGGCCCGTCGTTCCGTGCCATGATCCTGTTCGCTGCCTATGTCGGTTTGCGGCCGGGCGAGTTGTACGGGCTGGAGCGCCGCGACATCGGTCAGGACGAGGTTGTCATTCGACAGAACCTTGACGGGACCGGGCAGATCAAGATGCCCAAGAACGGGCAGCCGCGAGAGGTGATCCTGCCCCCGCCCGCTCGTGAGGCCCTGGCCGATGTTCCGGCTCGCCTCGATGTGCCCTGGCTCTTCGTGACGCCGCGTGGGCGTCGCTTCTCGAAGAGCAGTCACCTACACTATTGGCGCTTGGTCCGCACGGCGTTCGGTCGTCCAACGATGCACTTCTACGAGCTGCGCCACTTCTGCGCTACACACCTGCTCGAACTCGGCGTGTCGCACGCCGATGTTGCTGTGCAGCTCGGGCACACGGACGGAGGTGCGCTCGTGATGTCCACATATGGTCATCCCTCAGAGCAAGCCGCACGCGAGCGGTTGAAGCGGGCCTACGCCACGAATGTCCGGCAACTCTCGTCGGTGCCTGATGAGTCCGGTGAGACGGGATGAGCCCCGAGCCAAAAGCCGTCTCATCCGTCGCGCTTGGCGGTATCCTGAGCGTATGGCCGAGCAGAGCGAGTTCGAGTTCGTCTTTGAGCCCCAGGACGAGGGCGGCTATCACGTGTACGCGCCGGACCTTCCGGGGCTGCACACGCAGGGCGAGGACATCGACGATGCGGTCGAGAACGCCCAGGAGGCTCTGGCTCTCTACGTCGAGGGCCTGCGCGAAGAAGGTCGGCCTGTCGGCTCCGGCATCGTCCGCCGCAGGCTCGCCGTTCCCGCGTGAGCGAGCGTCTGCCGGTCGTCTCCGGTGCGCAGCTCATCGGTGTACTTCAGAAGCTCGGCTGGGAAGTGGCCCGCCAGCGCGGCAGTCACGTTCGTCTCAAGCACCAGGACCGGGCCGTCTCGCTTGTGGTGCCGCTTCACCGCGAACTCAAGCGCGGGACGCTGAACGGCATCCTCAGAGACGCCGGTCTGGGCCGCGACGAGCTGCGCGAACAGCTCTAGCGTTTCCCTTGGTGCCCTTCGTTTGGGTCGCATCGAAGGAGCACAGGCGGGCAGACGTTAGGCCAGCACTGACGATTTCGCCCCTTCTCGACCAATCGTCTCCACCATCTTGACGAAGGTCGAACCGGCCCAGTCCCCAAGGGGGCTGGGCCTTCGGCGTCCCAAGGCCGCAAAGGTCGCGTCGCCCGCTTGATCGAAGCTCTGCTGATGACCCGTCGCTAGCTTGAGTTCGAGTCTTCCTGACTGCGGACGGTAGGGTTTGCGCGCATGTGGCGATATTTGAGGCCCGCCCTCATGTGGGGGTCTGCGCTGTTCATCGTGTATGCCTGGGCCGCGTCGGGCTGGAAGGGCATAGGTCTGGTGTTCGCTACGATCGCGGCGCTCTTGGTTTGGATCTACGCGATCCTCGGCGAGTAGAGCCGACCGGCTTCCGTTGACCCAACTCGCTTCCTGCCATCTTCAGAAGCCCGAAGCCCCGTCCTCGATAGATAGCTGGGTCTTTCGCCGAGCCCTAACGGGTAGCCGCCGATGTTGGGATACGAACTACGGGAGCTGGCTCCCAACGCGGGCCACAGCCTGTTCAACGAAGAGCTTGCGTGCTGCGCCGAGCTTTCCATTTAGTTCGTTGAAATCTTCGGTGGACACCTGCACCCCGTTCAATGCCTGCTGCCTCTTTGCACCGATATCGCGAATGCAGTCAATCACTAGACCGACTGCAATTTTATAGGTGATACAGAGTTCTTGCGTATCTCCAATACGTATTGCTATGCGTTGTCCTGCGACAATCATCTTGTCGCGAGCTTCGCCACATTCCTGCATTTCCTTGTTGTATTGCTCCCTATCCATGCCCTCCCAGATCCTCTGGGCTTCGGCCTGGACCTCATCGTCATGCGCCTTAGCAGCTTGCTTCTCCGCTACAGCTTCATCGCTTGGTTTGGGCGTGGCAGAACCAGTCGACGCCGCGGCATCTGATGGGGCTCCAAAGCGTGCGAAGGCATTGTGGAGAGCGTGAATAGCATTCTCGAAGGCAACGGTGGCGTCATCGAGAACTGAACGCAGCTCGGCCAAGTCCTGCATATGCCTGTCGTGCTTCAGCTGCCGTCGTTGGCGTATATCCGCTGAAGCCGCTGCAATCAGCGCAGCGACAATCGCCGCTATCAGCGCGAGGGAGGCGATGAGTACTGTGTGATCGGGTGATGCTTTCATGCGCTCTAGCATGGCGTAGCCGAGCCGTGTCGCACAAGCGGTGTTGGACGGTCTGGCGCAAGTTCTTGTTTACTCAGAGCGCCCTCTACGCCGCCGCGTAATCCACTAGATTGCCTTGTATAAATTCACGGAGTATGCCAACAATATCGTCTTTGTCATCGCGGTCGCTTTCGGCTACCGCTTTGGCAACGCGGTATAGCTCATCAGGCGAGACCTCAATCCATTTCCCGCTTTCGGCTAAAAACACCAGGAGTGTGGTGACGGCTATCCGCTTATTACCGTTTTTGAACGGGTGGTCTTTGACCATGAAATAGAATAAAGCCGCTGCCTTGTCTTCAAGCTCGGGATAGGGAGAGTGACCGCCAAACTCATGAAAAGGAGCGACTAGACTGCCTTCGAGTTTCCCCGGATAGCGTGTGGTGAATGGTGGTATGGGCTCGTCCCATCCTAAGTTCCGTTGGGCCAGCACATAGGCCACATACTCAATATGTGCCGGTGTAAGTGGCTTCACTCATTACCCAGCAGTTTGAGCGTCTTACCGTAATCCTTCACGGCTCGCTCATAACATCAATTGTACCACAGTGAAGTTGGTGTCCTACTCCTTATTATGTCTGGCCTCTCCTCAT